>Ga0187894_10002114_pt1 | contig 24205 bp, 20 predicted proteins | sample GBC1701081metaG_FD_136650 | JGI IMG/M metagenome (GOLD analysis project Ga0187894, IMG submission 136650) | White microbial mat communities from a lava cave in the Kipuka Kanohina Cave System on the Island of Hawaii, USA - GBC170108-1 metaG ... | reverse complement strand
CTTCTACACGGGCGCCACCTTGGCCTTACCGTGGAAGACGCGGATCGTTACGATGACGCCCACGGTCAGAATAGCGAGTCCACTGACTTCGACGATTGTCGGCAAGCGGCCGTGCACGGCCAGACCGAATATCGTACCGAATATGGTTTCCGACACGAGCAATTGAGCGGAAAGAGCCACGGGAAGTCTTTGCGAAGCAAACGTCCATGCCAAGGCGCCACCAACCGATGCAAAGATCGCCAGTGCAGTGCCCCAAAAATACAGAGGCGCCGCATTCTCCCAGCCCAGTCCGAGCTGCGGAATATTGAAGACACCCAATGCAAGGCCGATGGGACCAAAGGCCAGCATTTCCAATCCGCCGCCGGCCAGTATCAGGGCGGTCCAGACATGGGCATCGATGCCAGGTCGTGCGGCGAGCGCGCGTTGATTGGCAAGGCCAAACCAGGTCCAGAGGCCGACAGCGGCAATCGCCAACAGGATGCCGATTGCGGGCGATCGTGCCGTCGCCATGCTCGTCACATCGACTATGCTCGCATTGACGAAAGCGAGACCAACCATCGTCAGCAAAACTGAAAATGACAGCGCGCGCCAGGAAACCACTTTCCGGCTGAGATTGCCGGCGATCGCCAGGACGACCGGAACCAAACCGAGAAACGCGGGCGCTATCACGGGCCCTGCAAAAATTGCGGCGCCGGCCACTGTCAGGAAATATGCGAGATATCCAATGAACCCAAGAAGGAAAGCCGTCAGCCAATCGGTCCTGGTAAGAGCGCGTGTGGCATCCCTCTTGAACAAAAGAAACAGCATGCCGAGCGCCGCTGGAATCACGAAGCGGAACAACGCGAAGTCAAAGATGGAGTAATCACCAATGACAAACGGAACGACAAAGTTGAGGGACCAGGCAAGAGCTCCAAAAAGAGCTGCCAGGACGCCGATCAAGTAAGAATGGCCGGCGAACCGGCCGGCATGGATTGCGCCGATGCCGGTGGATGCGCCGGTGATGACGGCGGTGCCCGTGGACTGGATCTTCGTCATGTCGATCTCCTGTGGCCGGTTGTTCCCTTGCTGGAGCCCTCATTAAGCCCTTCCAAAATCTCTGGATATCTGGCAAAATCGAGATGTATCCTTCCGCTATTTGGAAAGATCTATGGATCGGTTCGAGGCCATGTCGATCGTGCTGGCGGTTGCCGAGGCGGGCAGTCTCTCGGCTGCGGCGCGCCGGCAGAAAACGCCCCTGGCGACGGTGAGCCGGAAGGTGTCCGAGCTCGAAGCGCATCTCGAGACCAAGCTGTTCAACCGCTCGAGCCGCGCGCTCGTGCCGACGGACGCGGGGCGCTCCTACATCGCCGCCGCGAAGCGCATTCTCGCCGACATCGCCGAAGCCGAGCGCGCCGCCTCCGGCGAATACTCAACGCCGCGGGGCGACCTGATCGTGTCTGCCCCTGTCGCTCTCGGCCGTTACTACCTGCAGCCGGTTCTGACGGAGTTCCTGGCGGCGTTTCCGGAAGTCGACGTTCAGCTGAATTTGCAGGATCGGACGGTCAATCTCCTGGAAGAGCATGTCGATGTCGGGCTTCGCCTCGGGACTCTTGCCGACAGCAGCCTGATCGCGGTGCGGATCGGAGAAACCACCCGCGTGGTCTGCGCCAGCCCTGCCTATTTGAGATCTCGCGGGACGCCCGGATCGCCGGATGATCTCACCGCGCATGATTTGATCAGCTATCCGCCGCTTCAGTCGCCGACCCTGTGGAGGTTCAAACGAGGCCAGACCGACTATGCCGTGCCGGTGCGATCGCGGCTCGTTGTGAGCAATATTGAATCAGCCTGCGACGCAGCGCGCGCAGGCATCGGGATCACCGAGGCATTTTCCTACTACGTCGCCGAGCCGATCAAATCCGGAGAGCTCACGCCGCTGCTGCAGGACTTCCAGCCGCCACCGTTTCCGGTCAGCTTCGTGTACTCGCCCAATCGGTTCCTGCCCGCCAAATTGCGCGCGTTCCTGGATTTCATGCTGCCGCGCCTGAGGGCCCGCCTCATGCCCTGATTTCCTATGTCGTCGCTTGTGCAGTGCGAGTGAGCGGCACGGACCGGCCGGAATCGAGCGTGTACGCCACAAGCATGGGGATGGTGAAGCCGGTCAGGATGATCACCGTGTCGCGGAAGACGCCGCCGCCCCATTCATAGCGCAGGATGGCGCCCGCCATGGCGAGCAGCGAGCCCGTGCAGAAGACGGGAAGCGAATGGCGGCCCATGACGGTGAGCGGGTTCGATGCCGGAATGCGGCGCAGCCATTCGCCGAAGGGCGAGATCATCACCACATAGGAAAGCGCCAATATGTGAAGGATGCGCGGCAAAGCGAGATAGGTCTTGTCGAAATTCCACAGATGCTGCGGGATCAGGGTTTCGGCGGGCTTCCACGCCGAATAGCCGAGCTTGATCCAGGCGCAGGAGAAGGCGAGATAGGCGACACTCAGCCAGAAGAGCCGCGGGTCGAAGACGGGCAGGCGCCCATCGCGCCACCACTGGCCGGCGATGAAGCCCATGACGAAGAGCAGCTGCCACGCAAAGGGATTGAAGAACCAGCCGCCCGGTATCGGATAGTTCGGGATGTTGAGGCCATACCAGCCGGCGGCGAGCCAGAGTGCCAGCGACACGGCGAAGAGCAGCTTGAGGCTCACCCGCGCCAGCCACATCATGACGGGCAGCACGCCCAAGAAGAACATATACATGGGCAGGATGTTGAAATAGCCGAGCTGATGGCCGAGCAGCACCATGCCGACGAGGCCCGAGGCCGTATCCTTGAAGAGCGGCGTCAGGCCCATATTGTAGATCATGTCGTGGACATAGCCCGGCCGCGCGAAGAAGATAGCCGCGGTGCAGAACAGCGCCAGCGCCATCACCGTCGTCAGGATATGGCTCATATAGAGCACAAGCGCGCGCTTCAGCGCGCCCAAGGACGCGTCCCATGTTTCGCCGCGCGAGAAACGGGTGAAATAGGCATTGGCCGAAGCGAAGCCCGCGAGCAGGACGAAGATTTCCGCAGCGTCGGAGAAGCCGAAATTGGACGTGGTGAAGCCGGCGTAGAGATTGCCGGGGACATGATTGATGAAGATCATGGCGAGCGCCAGGCCGCGCAGGAAGTCGACGCGATGATCGCGCCTCGATATGCGTTCGCTCGGTTTTGACGTCATGGCTCTTCCGTTTCGCCTGCGGGTTTTAGAGGGCCCGAACGGAATCATCAAGCGATACGGGCGGGCATAAGTTCCGTTGCGTCGCCCAGTTGCCGGTTAATCTTTACATCGATCGATCATGGCGCGCCCGGCTTCGTTCGAGGAAGCCATGCCAAGCAGCTTGGGCTCTTCACCACGAAGATCGATCGCGACGAGGCGCGAAAAGGACTTGCTCGCATCGGCGCTCTGATAGGACACGCGGAATATCAACCCGACCGGACTGGCATTCTCCAGCCTCCACTCGACTCTGTCGCCCTTGCCGACATTGGGGAAATCGCCAGGCGGATTCTCATAGGCGATCGCCTGCTCCAGCGAATGCATCTTTCCCTTGAGCTCGAGCGCATACCATGAGCGGGCATCGTCGGTGACGAGGAACAGTCTCAATCCCGGCGGCGCCTGGCACTCGAAGGCGAATTCGCCCTGGCCCGAGACGATCCTTCGTCCCGCGTCGAGAACCGCGACCGGCTTGCATGCCGCTTCGCCGACCGATGTGTAGAGGCTATCCGCGCATTGCGCCGCTAGCGCGGCGCCGCCGACAATCACCGCATGGACGGCAAGCAGAGCGCCGCCCGCCAAAATAGAGCGCCGGGCGCTCTCATGGAGTTGCCTCGGCGCTCTATTTCCTTGTTCTTGCGCATCGGCTTGTCCGAAAGCCGCGTACACCTTTCGGGCCGATGCTCTACGAAGTGAGCGCCACCAGGCGGTTCCACGTAGTCTTTCCGACGACGCCATCTGGCGAAAGACCCTCCCTCCCTTGGAATGCGATCACCGCGCGATGGGTTGCCGGTCCGAACAAGCCGTCCGCGACAAGCTGCGCGCCCAGCTTGTTGAGCCTCTTCTGCAGATCCACAACGTTTTCGCCGCGGTCACCCATCATCATCTTGACCGTCGAAGCCGGCTTGTGACCAGGCAGGAGCAGCCCGTCGTCATGCCATTTCTTCAATAGCTGCTGGCTGATTTCGAAATGCATCCCGTCTTCGGTCGGGAATGTCGCGCCCCAAAACCACTTGTGACGGTTGAAAATCGGCGCAATCAGGGTAAGGCCGAATTGGACCTTGTTGTTGCCGCGGGCATCCAGCACGCCGCCGATCGTGAGATCGATGGCCGTGCCCCATGCGTGATTGCTTATGGAGGATGTCGAGCCCCGCACCAGCCGGCAGCACAGCATTCCCGCGGTGCCCAATGCGGCATGCACATTCGGCCGCTCGGCCTTGATGTCGCTCATCACCTTCTTCAGAGACTCGACCGCGAGATCGAAGCCCGTGACCTTGAAGGGCCCGACACTGACGCCCGACACGATCCGGACCTTCAGGCTTGGGTTGGTCATCGGCCGGCAGTCCTGCGCATAGTTCTGGCGCGGATTACCGAGCAGCGACAGCATAAAAGCATTGCGCGTTCCACTCAGACCTTGATTGACGCCGCTTGGAACCGACACGAGATCCTTCAGCCCTGGCATGCGCATCTCCATCGAAATAGAGCCAGCCCTCGGGCCTTACCCTAGGCGATGTCGAACCCGCGGTATATGACATTACTCACAGCAAACCACTTTTCCTTGGGTTAATGTCGCCCCCAGTCCTGGGTTTGCAGTGCCAAATACAGGCGAAGGAGACAGCCATGGCTTCGTCAGTACCGAAGGACATGTTCACGGCGACGGAAATCAGCAAGCATCGCAACACGATAGGCACTTTTACCGATGCCGCCGCCGACTTCCTCGACTGGGTCTATGCCGACCACAAGGCCTTTTTCAAGAAATGGGGCGTTTCCAAGTACTATGGCGACCGCAAGCCCGAGCACCGCACCCACGAGCTGCGCGTCCAGCAGCTCAAGAAGTTCGGCAAGCCGACTTTCCTGGCGGATCAACAGGTTGCCACCGCCTGCATTCTCCTTGCCATGCAGTCCATGGAGCGCGGCTTCAATGCCACCGGCATGGCGCCGACCTGGAAGAAGATCGACAATCAACTAAGAATCGACCAGAAGCTCTACGGCACCGATCTTCAGATCATGCTTCAGCAGCTCGGCTGGAAGATCTACTACTGGAATCCCGATCCTTCCAAGAATGCCGAGTGGGATGCGGAGGACCAGGCGTTGACCCCGCTGAAGCCGGGGCGCAAATGGATGCCGGTCTGGGGCGGCCACGCGCTACGCCATGCGAGCGTCAAGAATCAGGGTGTCTATTATGACGCCAAGGTGGACAATTCCACGGCCTTGGTGGGCTTCAAGAAAGTCCAGCCTGCGGCTTTCAAGAATGTGCCGGTATTCGTCGGCATCGCGCATGCGGGATACCATGTCTTCCCGGGCCGGGGCGGCGACGTGATCGAGGCCCACTCGATGCGCCAGATGATCGCCGAGGACAATATCGAGGTGGCGCCGTTCAATCCTCTGGCGACGGGTGGCGCACCGCGCTGGACGAATACCGAGAAATACCGCTCCGGCCTCATCGCCGTGCCGGAGGATTTCTGATCTAAAGCGCGATGGCTTCAGATCGAGTCGCCATCTCGCTTTATCTTTTTGTTTGCGCCTGATTTTTCCGGATCATGCTCTATGAGAAGGCGCTGACGGCACCGAGCACTGCTTTGCGCAGGGCAGTCTCGGCATAGCCGCCCTCCAGCACGATAGCGGTCGGCAGGCCGAGATCGGCAAGTCGCCGCCCCATCGTCGCAAAATCGGCGATCTCCAACGCAAGCTGTCCGGCAGGATCTTCGTGGTAGGCATCAACACCGAGCGCCAGCACCAGAACATCGGGACTGAAATCCGTGATGCGGTCAATGGCGGCGGCTAGCGCTTCCGAATAAAGCTGCCAGACAGCGCCAGGCGGCAGCGGCAGGTTGAGATTGAAGCCATCGCCTGCGCCGGCGCCCTTTTCACCCGCGTAGCCGGAGAAATACGGGTAGTCCGACGCCGGATCGGTGTGAATCGAGATGGTCAGCACGTCAGACCGTGACCAGAAGATTGCTTGCGTGCCGTTGCCGTGATGGGCATCGACATCGATTATGGCCACCCGCGCGCCGGATGCGGCCAGATCGGCTGCGGCGACCGCCGTATTGTTGATATAGCTCGTCCCGCCCGCGAGATCGGGGCCGGCATGATGGCCAGGCGGCCGGCAGACGGCGAAACTCGCGCGCGCTCCCGCTTGGATGTCGGCGGCGGCGGCAAGCGCCGCTCCGGCCGCCCCCGTCGCAGCCCGCCACATGCCGCGCGTGATCGGGCTGATGCCATCGAAGGTATAGTAGCCGAGCTTGCCCTCGATCGTCCGGGGCACGATCTGGAAGAGATGGCGCCCCGGCCAGACGAAAGCGAGGCCGTCACTCTCGGCGCCGAACTTGACCTCCCATTCCTCCCAGGCGCTTTCCAGGAAATCGAGAAAGGCCGCATCATGGACGCGCAGCAATGGCGCGCGCGGCGCGGGCTTTGCTTCCACCATGTGCCCGAACCCCTCCTGCCGCAGCGCATCCAGCACCGCTTCGGCGCGCTCCCGCTTTTCCAGGTTAGGTATGAATTTGCCCGGCACCAGCTCGAATTTCGGCTGATGGCCGAGATGGCCAGGATCGAAATGTATTTTCATGAGACCTCCGGAATTGTCAGCCGCACCGCGTCCGCTCGGCGAGCGCCGTCAGGAAACGTTCCGCAATCATGGCAAGCGCGCAGATGGCGGCCCCGGCCACCAGGCCGCGTCCGGGATCAACGCGGGCAATCGCGGTGACGGTTTCCTGCTCAAGGCCGGTCGTGCCCACTAGCGCCGTAACCACGACCATGCCGAAGGCCATGAGCACGGTCTGGCTCAGACCCAGCATGAGAGCCGGGAAGGCGACCGGAATGCGGAATTTCACCAGCGTCTGCCAGGGAGTGGCGCCAAAGGCGGCAGCAGCATCCGTCAATGCCGGAGGCACGTTGCGCAGCGCATGATCGGCGTAGCGCACCACGGTCGCAAAGACGAAGGCCGCGATGGCGATAATGGCTGATACGCTGCCTGGTCCCAGGAGCATGACGACCGGAACGAGATAGACAAAGGAGGGCAAGGTCAACAAAGTGTCGACCAGGGCATCGATGACATGATGCAGACGTCGTGATGACGCCGAGAGCATGCCGACGGGCAGGCCGAACAGAATGGCGAGAAAACTTCCGGCGATGACCAGATGCAACGTCGTTGCGGTGCGATCCCAATAGCCCAGGGCGGCGATCAGCACGACCGACAAAGCAGCGCCAAGGCCGAGCCAGTTGCGGCCGAGCGCAGCACCGAAGCAGAGAAGTGCGCCGGCCAAACCGGCCCAGCCGAGATCGAGCAGGACCATCCTGAATGGCTGAAGCAGGCCGACGACCAGCGCCACCCGGATCGCTTCCAAATCGTCGCCCCAGCGGCTGTTGATCGCATCCATCAGCGCGGTCCACAAGCGGTTCGTGGTAAAGGTCCAGCTATCCGGATAATGCGCGAGTTGCGGGAGGACGAAGCCGAGCGCCGTCGGCACGGCCAGAAGCATCAAGACGGTTGCGCCATCGCGCGGCTGGAAAAGACGCTGTCCCTGCCGCGGCCGGACATGCGCGCTTGCGGCACAAATCCGGTAAAGCAGTATCGCCAGCAGGGAAATAGCAAGGCCTGCCTCAAGTCCTTTGCCGAAGCGCAAGGCCTGCAACGCCTTGAGCACCTCGCCTCCGAGACCGCCGGCACCGATCATCGAAGCGAGGATCACCATGGCGAGCGAAAGCATCACCAGCTGGTTGACACCGAGCAAGAGATCCTCGCGTGCACTCGGCAGCAGGAGGATCAAAAGCTTCTGCCGGGGTGAGGCACCGGCCATATCGGCGAGATCGCCAATCTCGCTTGGCACCCGACGCAGCGCGAGGGTGGTCGCCCGCGCCATAGGCGGCAACGCGAAGATTATCGTCGCAACCAGCGCCGCCACCGGGCCGAAGCCGAAGAGCAGCAGCATCGGCACGAGATAACTGAACACCGGCATGGTCTGCATGACGTCGTAGATCTGACTTGCCACGGCCTCGAATACCTGGCTTCGCCAGGCGAAAATCCCCAAGGCCAGACCAAGGACAAAACCCACCGCGACGATGACGAGAACGGAGGCCAGCGTCAGCATGGCTTCGGCCCACAGACCGAAGGCCGCACAATAGAGCAGCGTCGCAGCCGACAGCAGGGCCAGGCCGAATCCGCCGAGGCGATGACACAGGAAGACGGCAGCGGCAACGAGACCGAGCCACGAAAGGGGTGGCAGTCGCAGGGTTTCGGCGGGCGTCGCGCCTGGAATGAGAAAGCCGCTTGAAAGCAGTGATTGCAACAGCCGCATCGGCACGCCCAGCACCTCGCCGAAGGAGCGGGTCCCGTCGCGGACAAGAAAGCCGGCGATCTCGGTTTCCTTAAGCAATCCGTTCATCGCCGCACTGATCGGCGTGGCGATGTCGATCCGCCATTGCTCGGGCCAGACATAGAGGGGTTCGGGCAGGAATGATCGTCCGACCGTGGAAACGAGAAGTAGTGCTAGCCCCGCCCAACCAAGCGCGCGACCGACGGGGAAACCCACGGCAGGCCATCCGGACGCTGGACCCGTGCTCACGATTGCTGCAGAGCGGATACTCACTTCAGCCAGGCAGACCAGGTTGCCTCATTGGCTTCGAGCCATTTCGCGGCGGCCTGGTCTACCGTCAAGCCTTCCTGCTCGACCTGATGGATGCCCTTGGCCACATCGTCCGTTGAAATCTTGTAGGCATCCAGAATGCGAAGGGCTGCCGGCGTCTTCGCTTCGGCGGCGATATTGACGAGCTTATAGATCTCGCCCTCCGCCAGATCGCAATCACCGATCTCCTTCGGGTTGATGCCCCAAGCCGGATCGGTGCGGCAGCCTGAGTCATACTTCGGAAAATTGACGAAGCTGCCCTGGCCGGCGCCATAGAACCAGTGAGGGACGAAGCCGAAGCCGATGATCGGCTGCTTGCGCTGCACCGCGCCCTGAAGAGTGGCGACCATGGCGGCGGGTGAACCGCTCGGCACAATTTCAACTGCGAGCCCGAGCGACTTGATGCGCTCGACATCGAAGGGGGCCCAGTCAGCGGGTGTGCCGATATAGCGGATCTTGCCACCTGTTTCCGGCGTCGAAAGTGCCTTTATACAGTCCGGCTTGGTAAGGGCGGTCCAATCGGGCAGGCCGGGGCAGACATCGGCGACATAGTTCGGATACCACCAGCCTTCCCGAACCTTGACGCCGATGGTGCCCTTTTTCTCCACTTTGCCGGTAGCGAGCGTCTTGTCGATCAAATCCTGGAGAGAACCCCAGATTGCCGGGGACATCGGGACATCACCAAGCTCGAGCGCCGTGAACAGCGCCGTGACGTCGACTTTCACATACTCGACATTGTAGCCGGCCTTTTCCAGGACACCGCCGAAAACCCCCGTAATGAAATCGGCATCGGTCACGTTGAACTGGGCGAGCTTGATTGGTTCCTGCGTTTCCGCGAGCGGCGCCGCCTCGCTCGGTCCATGTGAGAGGAGAGTGGCGAGGGCGAAAGCTATCGTGGCTGCCTTGGTTCTCATCGGAGTCTCCATTGCGGATTGCGGGCGGATTAAGAGACGAATGATCAAGACAGTCAAGCACAAAAATATCACATTCTTGATTATGAATCGGCTTTTACGCGCCTAAGTATCGGAATACTCTTGACTTATGTGATAATTTTGTGATTTATCGCGATATGCCGAAAATACTTCATCGCGAGTTTGAATCGATCAGCAAGCGTGTCTATGAGACGCTGAAGCGCGACCTGTTGCAGGGTCGTTGGCCACCACACACGCAACTGAAAATCCGTGACATCGCCGCAGAGCTCGATGTCGGCGCGATGCCGGTCCGCGTGGCGCTGAAGCAATTGGGCGAGGAAGGCTCGCTCGTCCTGAGCGAGAACCGTTCGGCGCGTGTGCCGCATGTCTCGCGTCGCCGCTTCAACGAGTTCTTCGATATCTCGATCGCTCTCGAGGGGCTGGCTGTCGAAAAGGCGGCGGAGCGCCTGACGGATGCCGATCTCGCGGCCTTGCGGGGAAAGGCCAAGGACATGCGCGCCCTTCTCGATAAGGACGACGCACCGAACTATATCCAGAGCTATAACAGCTTCCTGATGCAGGTCTACAAGATCGCCGGCTCTTCCGCGCTGATCGACATGATCGAGAAGGCTTGGCTCCAAACGGCAGCCGAATCCGCCATTCTGTTCCGGTCGAAGGACATCATGGCGATCCTGCAGGATTATCAGCTGCGCATGCTCGACGCGCTGATGAAGCGTGACGGCCCGGGCGCGCGACACGCGCTGATCGCGGGGCTGACGCATACTCAACGCATCATCAATGTTCTTCTCGATGCCGCCGAAGACCGCCAGTCACTGGTGGTTTCGGATGGCGGCCGTTCCCGGAGATCCGTGCGATGACCTCATCTCCTCCTGCCGCCCTTGTGACCGGCGCCTCGCGCGGCATCGGCCGCGCCATCGCCGAACGACTGCTCGACAACGGCTACGCCGTCCACGCGACTTGGCGTGAGCAAAGGAATGCGATCGATAGTCTCATGGCAGCAGCAGCCGCGAAAGGGCAGACCGTCATCCCTCATCGCTATGACGCAGCAGACCGCGCTTCGCAGCAAACGTTGCTGACGGCGCTGTCGGGCATGCCGCTGCGGGCGGTCGTCCACAATGCCGGCATCATCCGCTTCGAGCGCCCGCAAGCCTATGATCAGACGATTTGGGACGAGACGATGGAGATCAATCTTTCCTCGATCCTCAGATTGACGCTCGCGCTGGAGAGAAATCTCGCACCGGGCTCGGCAGTCGCCATCGTCGCCTCGACCGACGGCTTCACCGGCGCCTATGCGAGCATGGCCTATGCAGCCTCCAAGGCCGGCGCGATCAATCTCACCAAGAGCCTCGCCTGCAATCTCGGGGCGAAAGGCGTGCGGGTCAATGCCGTGGCACCAGGATGGATCACGACCGACATGACAACGCAGGCCTCCTCCGGCTCCGCGGCGCTTACGCCGCTCGGGCGCGATGGCCGGCCGGAAGAGGTCGCGGCCGCCGTCTCTTTCCTGATCTCGGACGAGGCGAGTTTCATCACCGGCGCGACGCTGGTTGTCGACGGCGGCTATACGGTGTCGGATTCGATCATGCTCAATGAAGCGCGATCGGTCGCATGAGGGCACAAACCGACCAGGCGCGGATGCTGAGCTGCAAGGGCCTTTGGAAGATCTATGGCCCGGCCCCTTCCGTCTTTGCCGACCCCCATGCGGAAGCCAATGCGCTCCGTATGGCCGCCGGCGATATTCAGGTCGCGCTGGCCGATATCGACCTTGAGATCCGCAAAGGTGAAACTTTTGTCCTGATGGGCCTCTCCGGCTCCGGCAAATCGACATTGCTGCGCTGTCTCGCCCGTCTGGTCGAGCCGACCAGGGGGCGGATCGAGGTGGCGGGCGACGATCTTTTGGCGATGGACCGGGCCCGTCTTCGCGACCTGAGGCGTCGCCGCATGAGCATGGTATTCCAGAATTTCGCCTTGCTGCCGCATCGCACCGTGCTCGGCAATGTCGAGATGCCGCTCGAGCTTCAGGGCGTGCCGCCGGCAGAGCGCCGCCGCAAAGCGCTGGAGATGATCGAAGTGGTCGGATTGGCTGAGCGTCGGGACTACTATCCGCGCGAATTGTCCGGCGGCCAGCAGCAGCGCGTCGGCATCGCGAGAAGCCTCACGACCAATCCCGACATCTGGTTCCTCGATGAGCCCTTCTCGGCGCTCGATCCGTTGATACGACGGGAAATGCAGGGCGAGTTGCTGCGCCTGCAAGAGAACTTCGGCAAAACCATCGTCTTCGTCACCCATGACGCGGCCGAGGCGATCCGCGTCGGTGACCGGATCGCGCTGATGCGCGACGGCCGAATAGTGCAATGCGGAGATCCCGTCGATCTCGTCTTCCATCCCGCCGATGAATATGTGCGTTCTTTCATGCACGATGTCGAGCGCACCGCCCTCCTCACTGTCGCCGCGACGATGGAGCCGATGCCCGCCGCCTCGGAAAGGCTGGGAACGATCGATGCGAGCGCAAGCTTGCTGGAGGCGGCACGACGTATCGCCGGGCAAAGCGGCCATCTCGAGGTTCTGGGCAACGACGGAGCGGTTCTGGGCCAAATTTCGGATACCCTGCTCGGCAGGGCGCTGCTTGCAGCAGCGGGCGAATCGTCGCGCCCATGAATCACCTGCCTCCGGCGTTCACCCCACCCGATATACCGCTGGCAACCATCCAGGACTGTCTCGCCCGAGGCCATGGTCTTGAAGGCACGTTGACGCGGTTGCGCGGCGAGCGCGAGCAGAATACCAGGCTCACCACCGCCGAAGGCAAATCCTATGTCGTCAAGATCGCTCGATCGGACGACGCCGCCGCGGTCGATTGCCAGTGCGCCGCTCTCATGCATATTCAAGTTATCGATCCCGGGCTCGCCGTGCCGCGGATCGTCCCTGCGCATGATGGCCGCCGGGTCTCGGAGATTGCCGACGACACCGGGCAAAGTCATATCCTCCGCGTCCTTACCTATCTTGAGGGGCAGCCGCTCATTGCGTTCCATGAGGCCTTGAAGCGGCCGTTCACCGTGAAGGAATTGTTTGCTGTCGGGGCGATGCAGGGGCGGGTCGCGCGGGCGCTTCAAGGTTTCCATCATCCGGCCGTGCAAAGAAGCCTGCCCTGGGATTTGAAGAACGGATGGTTGCTCGTTCCAGACCTCGGCAGACGCGTACCGCCCGACCTCAAAGACATATCGGAACCGCTCCTTGCGCGCTATGAAGCCCAAACCCTGCCGGCGCTGCGCCGGCTAAGGGGGCAAGTGATCCATCACGATTTCCATGAGGCAAATCTGCTGGTCGAACCGGGTATCGATCTGCACTTCGCCGGACTGATCGACTTCGGTGACATGATCTACGGCGCGCGCGCCGAGGATCTTGCCATCTCCTTGTCCTCCTTCATGGATTGGGGACCTGATCCCGCCGCAAGCATTATTGCGCTGACGCGCGGCTATCATTCGGCGGCTGCGCTCGAGCGTGAGGAACTCGCCCTCCTCCTGGATCTGGCGCTTCTGCGCACGCTGCTCACCATCGCGATGATGGACCACCTGACGGCGGGCGGGGAGCCGCCTGCCGAAATGCTGGCAATCCGCAGCATGGCGATCCGGAACGCCCGAACCCTGTCTGAGCTCGATGCCGGAACCATATCCACGAAGATCTTCGATGCTTGCCTCAGCGATACCCTCAGTGCCGGCCATCAGGAGACGGGCGATGCGGCCATTGCGGATGATGAGCTTTTCGGTCGACGCGTCGCAGTTCTCGGCAAGACCTATACTTTCTATCGCAAGCCGATCCAGATCGTCCGCGGCGAAGGCACCTGGCTTCATGATGCCGAAGGCCGCGCCTATCTCGATTGCTACAATAACGTGCCTCTTGTCGGCCATTCCCATCCGCACGTTGTCGCTGCCGCGGCTCGGCAACTCGCCGTGCTCAACACCAATACGCGCTATCTCCAACGCGGCATCGTCGAACTGGGAGAGCGCTTGACCGTGACGATGGGGAGCGATCTCGATACGGTGATCTTCACCTGCACGGGCTCCGAGGCCAACGACCTTGCCGTGAGGATCGCCCGGACGGTGACGGGCCGGCATGGCGTGCTGATCGCCGAAAATGCCTATCACGGCAACACCACGCTCACCACGCATCTCTCGCCCCTGGAATATCCGCCGGAAAGCAAACCGGACTGGGTGGCGCTGCTGCCCGCGCCGAATATCTTTCGCGGCGCCTTTCGGAACGGCGATGCGTTCGCTGGCGAGCGCTATGCGGCCTTCGTTTCAAAGAGTATCGACGATCTCGCCGCCGCCGGGCACCGCCCGGCAGCCCTGCTCATCGACGCGATCTTCGATTCCAATGGCAGCCTGAACCCGCCGGCGGATTACCTCGGCGAATGCTATCGCCACGCCCGCCAGGCCGGAGCGCTCTGCATCGCCGATGAGGTACAAATGGGGTTCGGCCGCTCCGGCGCCCATCTTTGGGGTTTTGAAGCTTTTGGCGTCAATCCCGATATCGTCACGCTCGGCAAGCCCATGGCTAATGGCTATCCCTGCGGCGCGGTGATTACCCGGCGCGATATTGCGCGGCGCTTCAATGAGAAGTTCCTCTACTTCAACACCTTCGGCGGCAGCACTGCCGCCTGCGCCGCTGCAGCCGCGACCCTTGATGTGCTCGAGGACGAAGGGTTGCAACAGAGGGCGCTGCGCGTCGGTGCCTGGCTCGGCAAGGAATTCGAAGCCCTGAAGCAGCACTTCCCGGCGATCGGTCATGTGCACGGGCGCGGGTTGTTCTTCGGCCTCGACCTCGTCGCCGATCGGGAAACACGGACACCGGACAAGCTCGCCGCGCGCATCCTCAGCGAGGGCATGAAAGAGAAGGGAGTCCTCATCGCATCCAGCGGTCCGATGGGCAACATCCTCAAGATCAGGCCGCCATTGTCGATGACGCTGGCGGAGGCCCACACCGTGGTTGCGGCATTGCGGGCGTCACTGCTTGATCTGTCAGCGGCGGATCCGGCGCTTTGAAACGCTTCCTTTCTTCACCGGCGGTGCGCGGCGTGAGATCTGTTCCCCTATTTCGATCCAGGCCGGGGCGTGATCGCTCGTCTTCTCCCAGCCGCGAACCGCGCGATCGACGCCGCCCGCCGCCAGGCGTTTTGCGACGGCACCGCTCAACAGGAAATGGTCGATGCGCAGGCCGGCATCGCGGGCAAAGGCATTCCTGAAATAGTCCCAGAATGTGTAGATGCGCTCGGTCGGATAAAGCCGGCGCAGCGCATCCGTCCAGCCCAGCGCCACGAGACGATGGAATGCGTCGCGCACTTCGGGGCGGAACAGCGCATCGTCCACCCAACGCTCCGGCTTGTAGACGTCGAGATCCGCCGGCATGACATTGTAGTCGCCGACCAGGACAGCGGGCAGCTTCGCGGCTTGCAGCTCCTTGGCGTGAGCGATGAGACGCTCAAACCATTTGAGCTTGTAGGCGAATTTCGGCCCCGGCGCAGGATTGCCGTTCGGCATGTAGAGGCAACCGATCAGGATGCCGTCGATGGCGGCCTCGATATAGCGGCTATGACTGTCGTCAGGATCGCCGGGAAGACCGCGGCGGGTTTCCAATGGTGCTGTCCCGCGGGCCAGGATCGCGACGCCGTTCCAGCTCTTCTGCCCTTGCCAGATGGCGCCATAGCCCGCCTTCTCGATCGCCACTTGCGGAAACTTGTCGTCGGACGCCTTCAATTCCTGCAGGCAGACCACATCCGGCTCGGCTTGCGCCAGCCAGCGGAGCAAGACCTGAAGCCGGCCGTTGATGCCGTTCACGTTGAAAGTCGCGATTTTCATGCGATCGTCCTCGCCCCTGCCGGCCTGCTTTGCTCCGAAGCGACATCTTAGCTCAGATTGTGCAAACCGCTTCTGCTCTCCCCATATCTAGGCGAATATTGGCCAAGCGCTGGGAGACGGGCATGACCATTATCCGCCAAGAGAACGCCTTTTGGAGCGACCTGCTCACCAAGATTGCCGAACGCGGCCGGCAATGGCTCGGCCGGCCGACTGCTTCCGGCGCGCCGTCGCCGGCACGAATCGGCGAGTTCGCCGCAAGCCTGATCTCGACCAAGGGCGAGGCCTCGGGCGTCGCCTTGGCGCAGAGCCTGGTCGAGCAGTGGAAGATCATGGACATGCAAGCCCGCCATGCCTGGTTCGAAATGCTGGCGGAGCGCTTCGGGCCCGACAAGGAGGAGCTTGCGGCGGCCGTCACGGCCTGGCAGGCGGAGCCGACGCCGGAAGCGGCGCAGAAACTGCACGAGGCCGCCGAGCCCTTGCGCCAGGAGCTCCTGCGCCGCATCAACCTGGCGCCCGGCGGCACGGCCGCCCTCGTCGACATGCGCGAAACTTTGCTCGGCCTCGTGAAGTCCAACCCCGCGCTCGCGGCGGTCGATGCCGATTTCGTCCATCTCCTGGCCTCGTGGTTCAATCGCGGCTTCCTGCTCCTGCGCCCGATCGACTGGACGTCGCCCGCCGACATCCTCGAAAAAATCATCCATTACGAGGCGGTGCACGAGATCAAGGATTGGGACGACCTGCGCCGGAGACTCAAGCCCCAGGACCGGCGCTGCTTCGCCTTCTTTCATCCGCAGATGCCGCACGAGCCTTTGATCTTTGTCGAGATCGCGCTGACCTCCGGCATCCCCGGCGATATCGGGCAGCTCTTGAGCGAGGATCGCGCCGCGATCGACCTCAGTTCCGCCGATACGGCCGTTTTCTATTCCATCTCGAACACGCAAGTTGGGCTCAAAGGCGTTTCCTTCGGCAATTTCCTCATCAAGCAAGTGGTGGAGGAATTGCTGCGCGAGATGCCTTGGCTCAAGACCTTCGTCACACTCTCGCCGCTGCCGGGCTTCGCCTCCTGGCTCAAGACCGACCGGCAGGACGGTGCCACAGCGCTCGCCCCCTTGCCGGATCCCGACCGGTTCGCGGCACTCGACCAGAAGGACTGGCACGAGCATCCGGAAACGAGAGCCGAGCTCGCCCCCCTCCTCCAGCAGGCCGCGGCGATCTATCTGGTGCAGGCGAAGGCAGCGAATGGAAGGCCACTCGATCCCGTGGCCAGATTCCATCTCGGCAATGGCGCCAGGCTCGAGCGCATCCATGCATCGGCCGATCTTTCGCCCCGGGGACTGCGCCAGTCGCATGGCGTCATGGTCAACTATCTCTATGACCTCCCAGCCATCGAAAAGAACCATGAAATCTACGCCGACAGCGGGGACGTCGTGCACTCTTCCGCGGTCAGGAAAATTCTGGCAAGCGACACATCCGCGGCGATAGCCCGCAATGTCCAGAATCTCCTCGGCTCCGAAAAGCCGGGAAAGAAGAAAGCCCACCGCCGATGAACTGGTCCTATGCCGATCCGCAGCTGCGCAACATGCCGGCGCTGGTGCGTCACAAGATGAAGTCCCCCGACAAGATCTTCATCAGGAATGGCGACGGGCGCAACTTCACTTTCCTCGACATCTGGGCGCTGGCCGGCCAGATGGCTAGCGCGCTCGCCGCGAGCGGTGTGCGGACCGGCGACCGCGTGGCCGTCCAGGTCGAGAAAAGCCCCGAGGCGATCACGCTCTTTCTGGCCTGCGCCAGGCTCGGCGCCATCTATCTGCCGCTCAACACCGCCTATACGCTCGCGGAGGTCGATTATTTCCTCGGCGATGCCGAACCCTCCGCTTTGATCGTCATGACGGAGCGCTTGGAGGCGATGACAGATCTCGGCAAGCGCCATAAGGTCGGCGCCATGCTTTCCCTCGGCATCACGGGCGACGGGACGTTCATGGACAAGTCGCGAGCGCAGCCCAAGGACTTCACGGACGCCAAGGCGGGTTGGGACGATCTCGCCGCCATTCTCTATACCTCCGGCACGACCGGGCGCTCCAAGGGCGCCATGCTCACTCACGGCAATCTCACCAGCAACGCGCTCACCCTCATCGACACCTGGCGCTTCAGCGGAAGCGACGTCCTCATCCATGCCTTGCCGGTCTATCACACCCACGGGCTCTTCACCGCCACGAACACGCTGCTGCTCTCTGGCGGCACGATGCTGTTCCGGCAGAAATTCGACGCCGACGACGTGATGCGGCTCATGCCCGAGGCCACGGCGATGATGGGCGTCCCGACCTTCTACACAAGGCTTCTGCAGCATAAAGGACTGACCCGCGAAGCGACCGCCCATATGCGCCTCTTCATCTCGGGCTCAGCACCCCTTCTCGCCGATACGCATCGCGAATTCCGCGAGCGCACCGGCCACGCCATACTCGAGCGCTTCGGCATGACCGAGACCAATATGAACACGTCGAACCCCTATGAGGGCGAGCGCATCGCCGGCACGGTCGGGCTGCCGCTCGCCGGCGTCGAGGTGCGCATCAGCGATCCCGACAGTGGTGAGCCGCTGTCGGCGGGCGACATCGGCGTGATCGAGGTGCGCGGCCCCAATGTCTTCAAGGGCTATTGGCGCATGCCGGAAAAGACGGCGTCCGAATTCCGCCCCGACGGCTTCTTCATCACCGGCGATCTCGGCCGCATCGACGAAAGGGGCTATGTGTCGATCGTCGGCCGCGGCAAGGACCTCATCATCACCGGCGGCTTCAACGTCTATCCGAAGGAAGTCGAAAGCGAGATCGACAGCATCGCAGGCGTCGTCGAATCGGCCGTCATCGGCTTGCCGCATCCCGATTTCGGCGAAGGCGTCACCGCCGTCGTGGTGCGCTCGGGCACGAGCGTGCTCGAAAAGGACATCGTCAAGACGCTCGAAAGCCGGCTCGCCAAGTTCAAGCTGCCCAAGCAGGTGATCTTCATCGACGACCTGCCGCGCAACGCCATGGGCAAGGTGCAGAAGAACATCCTGCGCCAGACCTATGCGGATCTCTATCGCTAGAGCGGGATGAGAGCGGGATGAGATCAGAAGGAGTCGCTTCACTCAAAACACCCTCATGCTGAGGTGCGAGCGAAGCGAGCCTCGAAGCATGATCCAGGTACAAGAGTTCGCCGCTTGCCACCCTTCGAGGCCCGCCTTCGGCGGGCACCTCAGGGTGAGGGTTGTGGGTTGGACTCTAGAAAGAGTCAGCTCGACCGGCGGGCTTCTGTCGCAATTTTAATTACCTCTTTGTAAATACCGCCGGCGCGGTGTTTCGACTACTCTTTCCAATGGGCGGGAGACGGAGATTGATCCGAGAATGTCGATCGCTCCCCAACCAGGTCACGCGCTGCGCCAAGCAGGAGCCTTCGCTGCAACCGACCTCCCCTATCTGATCATCGCAAAGTTCTCATCCGTTTACGGTCGCGGAGCAACCGCCGCCGATCATCGTATCGTGTGACATGGAAGAAGCTCGGGAAGGCTGAACCCAGCACCGAAAGGCAGTTTGCATGACACAGGTTTTCTTTGGTGGTCCCGACAAGCCACCCGGCTTCTTGCGCGATCTGCTGGCCCGGCACGTGGACGACGTGCCTCCCGGCGGCGAAATCGTGTGGTCGACATACTATTTCCGCGATCTCGCCTTGGCCGAGGCTCTCATTCGCGCCCGGCACAGAGGTGTGCGCGTCAGGCTTTGCATCGAAGCCTCCCCCAAATTGCGCTCCGCCAATGACATGGTCCGCCGGCGGTTGGCTTCGCAAGACGGACTGGGGGAAGGCCTGCGCCCCATACATCATCTGCTTCCGGCACATTTGCATGAGAAGATCTATGTCTTCAGCCACCCGACGCCATTCGCTTTCGTCGGCTCGTTCAATCCGTCGGGAAACATACCGGAAGACCCGATCGTCATCCGCGAGATCGGCGATCAGGACCGCGGGCATAATTACCTTGCCGCGTTCGACGAGCCCCCGTTCGTCGAGAGCCTGAGGCAGCATGTTCTCTCGCTCTACACCGGCAAGTGGCACATGCTGGAGCACTATACCGGCGCCGCCAAGGAAGACCTGACGGACGGACAGTTGAGCATCTTTTACTTTCCCCGATCGGATGCGTCCATCGTCTCGCGGCTGATGAGCGACCGGCCGTATGAGCGGGTGCGCATCGCGGTGTCGCATTTCCGTGACGGGCATCTGGCGCGCGTTCTTGCCCGCCTGGCACGAGACGGAACCACCGTCGAGGTGATCGCGCACGACACGCTGCGGCGCGTGCCGCATCGGATCGAAGAGCGCATCACGGCGCAGGGCGTGGGCTTTCTTCGCTATGCTCATCCGCTCGGCTTTCCGATGCACAGCAAATTCATCCTGCTCGCGGCGCGCGGCTTTCAGCGCGTGCTCCTCGGCAGCATGAACCTCACGCTGACATCGCGTTTGCTCAACCACGAAATCCTCGTCGTCGCCGACAACGAGCCGGCGGTCTTCGACCTGTTCAATACCCGCTGGGAGCACATGCTGTTGGAGGCCCGGAGCTTCGGCAATGGGCCCGGAGGGCAAGATGGTCGCCCTTCCTAGCCCGCAATCCACATTGCGACGGAGCGGCTGGCTGCCCACTCCGTTCAATCGCTGCATCCTCGTCTCGGTACCGGACCGCTTGGACTATGCCAGGCTCGAGCCGCTGCTGGCATCTATGCGCCGGGAAAGACTGTCCTTCCTGTTCATTCCCGGCACCGGCGCCGCGCGGCGCGATCTGATCGAGCGGTTCGGCGAGGCGGCCATCGTCGATCCGCCCTGGAACAATCGCCTGAGCAGCCTGATCTTTCTCCTGACCTCGCGCGTCAGGCTCGTCATCGGTATCGATGGCTTGGGCCCTCTGCCGCACAGCCTGGTGAAGGGGGCTTACAAGCTCGGCATCGGTATCGCCGTCACCGCGGCAAATCTGCAGGAAATCGGCGCCGATACATGGAATTTCGTCGATCTTTGGCTGCCGCTTGCGGCGGCGGTTGCGCAAGCCCTGCGGGCAAGAGGCATCCCGCGCGACAAGATCATCGAGGCTTTGCCTGTTCCGGCCCTTCATCCGCTCGCGATCGAGCGCCTCAATTTCCTCATGGGGCGGCGGCCGCCCGCCCGCAGCCTGCTCCAGACGCTGGTCGCGGAGCGGCTCGACAGCCCGATCGGCCGCATCGTGCTCGGCACGCACGCCAGACGCATCGAGACATTGGCGGAGCTCAATGAGCGGCTGGGCCATCCGCAAACCATCCTCTGTCTCGGCAATGGCCCGTCTTGCGAGGACCCCGCCCTCGCCCGATATGAATTCGACTGCCTTTTCCGCGTCAATCATCGGTGGATCGAGCGCGGCCGCCACTGCCGTCCACAGATGGTGTTCACGGGGCAGAAGCGGACGCTGTTCACTGTCCGCAGCAGGCCGATCTTCGCCTTCCAGACCCGACTCGCCGAGGCGCATCTAGTCACCCATCAGATCTTCAATCCGCTCTGCCGCCCCATGCGCTTCGTGACCCTCGAGCGCCTCGGGGTCCTGGGCGAGCTCGATTGCGACGGGGTCCGTCCGACGAACGGGGCGACCATGCTCGCGACCGCCGTCGCGCTCAGTCCGCCCCGCCTCATCATTGCCGGCATCGACCTCTTCGCTGATCCCGCCGGCGCCTATCCGGGCGACGACAAGACCGAAAACGATTATGTCGTCGCCCATGAGCGATCGATCGAAATCGCCTTCATCCTGAAGACCCTGCAGAGCTATGGCGGAGAGCTGATCATCCTGGGCGGGCCATTGGCGAGGAAGTGGGCGGCGATGCGGCCCGACCCGTCGGCGAACTGACTTGGGGAGACGATCCATGGCCCGCACCCGCAAGTCCCTGCTTACGCGCCTCGAAACGCTGGCGCAGTTTGCGCTCAATGCCTTTCCGGCGCGCTACTGCCGCAGCAGCACTCTTCAAGACCCGGATTCTCCTGCAGCTTTCATCGCCGAATGTTCCCGCCAGGAGTTTCTGAACGGACTGGCGGCCATGCCGGTGGTGCGGCGGGCCATCGTCGTTTTTGTCTGGCCCCCGGCCATGGTCCTGCTCGCCGGCGCTCTCACCCTGGCCAACGGCATCCGCATCGAGCGGCGCTACCACCGCAGCATCGCCAGGCAATTTGCCGAGCAGATGCGCCTCACATTCGTCCACGGCGTGTCTCCTGCCCTCTATTATTACTACGAGCTGCATGAACCGGAGAACCGCTTGCGGGTGCACGAATATGTCATGCGGGCGCAGCTCAAGCGCGGCGGCAACATGTATAAGCGGCTTTACCGGGAGTGTCCGCAGCGCCGTCACCGCGCAAGCATATTGAACAACAAGATCGCCTTCGCGCAATTCAGCCGCGATCGCCATTTGCCGACACCGCGCCTCTTCGGCATCGTCGAGAACGGCATCTTCCGACGGGCTGATGCCGAGGACAAGAGCTTGCCGCGGACGAACCTCTTCATCAAACCGTCGAACGAGAATGGCGGCGACGGCGCCGAACGCTGGACCTATGACGACGGCGTCTACCGGGGGAAAGACCGCCGCCAGCTCAGCGAGCCGGAGCTCTCCCGTCATCTGGCCCGCGCGTCGCGCCGGGCACCGCTTCTGATCCAGGAGTGCCTGGTCAATCATCCGGAACTGCGCGACCTCACCGCCGGCGCCTTGAGCACGCTCAGAATATACACCTTCCTGAACGAGGCCGGCGAGGTGGAGCACATCTTCTCGATGCTGCGCATGTCGCGGGATTCGAGGCGCATCGTCGACAATGTCTGCCGCGGCGGACTGGCGGCAAAGGTCGATCCGGCTACCGGCACGATCGGCCCCGCCACGGATAGCGGTACGCTCGCGCGCACCGGATGGCTCGACCGCCATCCCTTCACCGGCGCGCCGCTCTCGGGACGGCCTATCCCCTTCTGGCGTGAAGCCCTGGCCCTGGCGATCTCGGCTCACCGCGAAATCGAAGCCCCGTTCATGGTCGGCTGGGACATCGCCATCACCGCGGCCGGACCCGTCATCGTTGAAGGCAACAAGGCTCCCGACGTCGATATCGAGCAGCGCCTGAGCGGGCCCTGGGGCAACCAGCGCTTCGGCGAGCTCCTCGCCTATCACCTCAAGAACGCAATGCGCGACATCGCCGTCAGCCCGCCCTGACGCTCAATCGGCCGCGAGCCGGATCATCCGGTTGGCCAAGGCCGCGCCAGGGCGTGGGTCACGGGTGGCCAAAAACCTTCACAAGTTGTAAAAGTTCCCAGACTAAGCTGCTCGTCTTGACCATCACCTAAGGTAAGCAACCCCCCTGTCCGTTGGGAGTGAGTAACCGCCATGGCACCCGCAGGCCGTCCCTATTGGAAAGGCTTCATCCGCCTCTCGCTGGTCCAGGTCGGCGTCCAGATCTACAGCGCCGTCGAACCCTCGAGCACCGGCCTCAACCAGATCCACAAGCCTTCCGGCAAAAGGGTCAGCTACACCAAGACCGTGCCCGGCGTCGGCCCGGTGGAGGAGGCCGACATCGTCAAGGGCTATCAGGTCAGCGAAGATGTCTATGTCGTCCTCGAGCCCGATGAGCTCGATGCGGTGCGGCTCGACAGCAAGAAGACGCTCGACCTCCAGGAATTCGTGTCGGTCGAGGACATCGATCCGCGCTATTTCGAGGCGCCCTATTATCTCATTCCCGAAGACGAGTTCCAGACCGAAGGCTATCGCGTCATCCAGGCGGCGCTTGCCACCAAGCGCAAGCTCGGCATCGGCCAGATCACCATGTCGGGCCGGGAATATCTGGCGGCGGTGGGCGCGCTCGATGAGGGCCTTGCTCTCTATATACTGCGCTACGCCAATGAGATCCGCGCGGCGGACAAATATTTCGCCGACATACCGGAAGCCAAGGTCGACCCCGAAATGGTCGAGCTCGCCACCAAGCTGATCGCCGACAATACCTCTAAGTTCAATCCCGGTCAGTTCCACAATACCTATGCGGTCAGATTGAACGAGCTCGTCCAGCAGAAGGCCAAGGGCAAGAAGCTCGTCGTCAAGGCCGAGGAAGATCGGCCGAAGGGCTCGAATGTCGTCGACCTCATGGATGCGCTACGCAAGAGCGTGAAGGGCGACAAGTCGAGCGACAAACCGGCGCCGGCCAAGAAGGGCGGCGGCGGCCGGAAGAAATAACACGTCGTCCATTTTTGCGACGCTGCGCCAATTTGACAAAAGGCCAATTCCCCGCTTTGAGAAGCTGGACAGCCTGAACAATGTCCAGCGAGGTTCATGATGGCCGATGATTTCCGCACCTTGAGCGAGCTCTTCGGGTGCGGTGCTGGTGATGCCACCGCCATTTCAGCTCCCGGTCGTGCGGCATTGACCTATGAGGGGTTGCGAAGGCTCGCGGCCACAACGACAAAAACCTTGAACGCATTGGGCATCGGCCGCAACGACCGGCTCGCCATCGTGCTGCCCAATGGTCCGGAAATGGCGGCCGCCTTCCTCGCGATCGGTGCCGGCGCGACGACGGCGCCG
>Ga0187894_10002113_pt1 | contig 24219 bp, 28 predicted proteins | sample GBC1701081metaG_FD_136650 | JGI IMG/M metagenome (GOLD analysis project Ga0187894, IMG submission 136650) | White microbial mat communities from a lava cave in the Kipuka Kanohina Cave System on the Island of Hawaii, USA - GBC170108-1 metaG ... | reverse complement strand
CCGCCCTGAAGAGGCCGTGTCAAAACTCGGCTTTTCACCCGGGCTTTGCCCATCTATTTGCGGAAAAGCTCCGCTTTTCCGTCGACGACCCAAAACCTCTCTGCGGCTGCGGCCGCCGATAAACGATGTCATCAGTAGTTTTCGTAAGCAGCGGCGGAGCCGCGGCATAGAAACGAACTTCTCCGGAAAAGCATAGCTTTTCCGCAAATAGAGCGGCTCAGCCGCATTGCATGCGAGTTTTGACACGGCCTCTACAGGACGGGGCTATGTGCCCTTCGGGACTTTTCAGACAGCCTCCCGCCATTTGTCAGATAAACTGGTAAAATGTATGGATGCTCAAAATCGACGTCCACACGCACATCTTGCCAAAGGACATCCCCGATTGGAAAGGCAAATTCGGTTACGGCGGTTTTATCACGCTCGATCACTACCGACCGCGCTGTGCGCGGATGCTGCGCGACGATGGCACGGCGTTTCGAGATATAGATGAAAATTGCTGGAGCGCGCAGAAACGTATCGCCGAGTGCGACGCGAGCGGCGTGCACGTACAGGTGCTCTCGACCGTGCCGGTTATGTTCAGCTACTGGGCGAGGCCGGCGGACGGCGCTGAGGTCGCGCGATTTCTGAACGATCACATCGCCAGGCTGGTCGATGAGTTTCCAAAGCGCTTTATCGGTCTTGGGACCGTTCCGTTGCAGGATACGCCGCTGGCCCTCAAAGAGCTAAATCTTTGCAAAGATTTAGGGTTAGCGGGCGTTCAGATCGGCACAAACGTCAATCAACAAAACCTCGGTGATCCGCAGTTCTTCGATTTTTTTGCCGCGGCGGCGGAGCTCGGCATGGCCGTTTTTGTCCACCCGTGGGAAATGATGGGCGAGAGCGACATGCAGAAATATTGGCTGCCGTGGCTCGTCGGGATGCCGGCCGAAGTTTCGCGCGCTATCTGCTCGCTGATATTTTCCGGCACGCTGGAAAAATGTCCCCGCCTTCGCATCTGCTTCGCTCACGGCGGCGGCTCGTTTCCCGCCACCATCGGCCGCATTGATCACGGCTTTAGCGTCCGCCCCGACCTTTGCGCAGTCGATAACCCGCACAGCCCGCGAAAATATCTGAGCAGAATGTATTTCGATTCGCTCGTCCACGAACCCGCAAAGCTCGATTATCTCGTCAAACTGGTCGGTGCCGATCAGGTTATGCTCGGCACTGATTACCCGTTTCCGCTCGGCGAACCGGAGCCCGGAAAGCTAATCGAATCAATGGCTTACGACGAATCGATTATCGAGATGCTGCTTCACGGAGCGGCGCTGAATTGGCTGAATTTAGAAAAAACTAATTTCTCATAAGTCGAAAAATTATGGCTATTCTTCAGTCTAATCAAACATCTTTTACACCACTCGAACGGACTGGGTTCTTTGAAGAAGGAATTCGTGAGCGACAACATCTTCAGTCGGCGCTAAAGAGCAACATCAGCGTAATTGCGCCGGATTGCAGGATTATTGCCGAGGAATTTTCTGAATGGTCCGAGGGTAGCAGGCGAATAGACTTGTTGGCCGTTGACAGGAATGCAAATCTGGTAGTTATAGAGCTTAAGCGTGACGAGACCGGATTTCATATGGAACTTCAGGCCATTCGATATGCCTCGATGGTTTCAACTCTAACATTTAGTCGAGCAGTTGAAATCTATCAAAAATACCTTCAATCGATTTCTTCATCATTAGACGCCGAAGTCGATCTCCTGCAGTTTCTGGGATGGGAGGAAGCTAAACCAGAGGATTTTGCAGCAGATGTTCGTCTGATCCTCGTGGCTTCTAATTTTTCGAAGGAATTGACGACGTCCGTCATGTGGTTAAGACAATTTGATCTCGATATACGCTGCGTAAGACTAATTCCTTACCGTCTGGAAAATCATGTACTCGTAGATGTTCAGCAAATAATCCCTCTACCTGAGGCGGAAAGCTATCAAATTAAAGTACGACAGCAATCAGAGGAACGCCGCGAGGCTCGCCGAACGGCTCGGGATTATACGCGATATGTTGTTAGAAACGTAGAATACAACAAGAGAAAACTAGTACTGGCTGTTATTCAAACGTGGTTTCAAGAAAATAACCCACCCACTTTCAATGATCTTCTCAACGCATTTCCTCAAAGTTTGCATGGGGGCAGTTTGTTCGTTCCTGAAAGAGACGCCTGGGAAATAATGAAGCGACAAGGTAAAGACAGACATTTTTTAGGTGATAATGAACTAATTCGCTTTGACAGTGGTGAAAGTTACGCAATTTCGAATCAATGGGGTGCGGGAAATTTAAAGAGGTTCATTGATCATGCCAAAGAGCTTGGCTATGACATAAGAGAATCTACGGATTTGATTGAAAGTTCAATGGAAACAGGTATGAAATACAACATGCGTGAAGCAAGACAAAACTGGGAAGATCTAGTTGAACGGGCCGAACGTGGTGAAGAGGTTATAATCACGCGCTACGGCGAGGAGGTGGTTAATCTAGTCCCGGTCTCCGAAGTCAAGCCTACCGACGAAAGTGGTGCGAAGACGCCGAACGAGGTAAAAAACCTTCATGAACAATGATGGAATGCGGCCAGAAACAGAGGATAATCTTGATCGTCTTTCCCATTTCCGTGATCGCTTCCACTCTCCGGAACGGAAGGACGACGTTGAGCCGATATACCTTACGGGCAACTCGCTCGGGCTTCAACCGAAAACGGCACGTGCATATGTCGAGCAGGAGCTTGACGACTGGGCGCGGCTGGCGGTGGAAGGACACTTGCACGCAAAGAACCCGTGGCTGCCGTATCACGAGTTTGTGACGGAGCCGATGGCGCGAGTTGTCGGCGCAATGCCGATCGAGACGGTCGTGATGAATTCGCTGACGGTGAATCTGCATTTGCTGATGGTTTCGTTTTATCGCCCGACGGCAGAGCGTTACAAGATCGTCATCGAAAAAGGCGCGTTTCCTTCGGATCAATACGCGGTCGAATCGCAATTGAGGTTTCATCGCAAGTCAGTACCACCTGCGGTAGCGGGTGGTTTAACTCCTCGGCAGGATTTCGTCGGAGCAACAGAAACCAATACCAACGTTCAACCACCGGCTACCGCAGGCAGTACTAACCGTCTCATCGAGCTCACGCCGCGCGAAGGTGAATCCACGCTACGCACCGAAGACATCATCGAAACCATCGAACGTGAAGGCGACCGGATCGCTCTAATTCTGCTCGGCGGCGTAAATTATTACACCGGCCAGGCGTTCGACATGAAGGCGATTACCGAGGCCGGGCATCGCAAAGGCTGTGTTGTCGGTTTCGACTGTGCCCACGCCGCGGGAAATTTGGAATTGAAACTGCACGACTGGAACGTCGATTTCGCCGCGTGGTGCTCATACAAATATCTAAACGCCGGGCCGGGCGGCATTGCCGGGATTTTCGTTCACGAGCGTCACGCGCGTTCGTTCGACCTGCCGCGGTTTGCCGGTTGGTGGGGAAATGACAAGGAAACGCGCTTTCTTATGGGGCCGGAATTCAAGCCGCTCGCCGGTGCCGAAGGCTGGCAGATCTCGAACCCGCCGATCTTTCAGCTTGCCGCACTGCGCGCGTCGCTTGAAATTTTTGACGAAGCAACGATGCCCGCTCTTCGCGCAAAATCTGAAAAACTGACGGGCTATCTCGAATCGCTGATCAATGACATCGGCGATGATCGGATCCAGATCATCACCCCGAGCGACCCGGCCCAGCGAGGTTGTCAGCTTTCGATCCGTGTAAAAGATGCGGACAAAAGTTTGTTCAATGCGATCACTGCTCGCGGCGTCTTTGCTGATTGGCGCGAGCCGGACGTGATCCGCGTCGCCCCCGTGCCGTTGTATAATTCGTTCGAAGATGTGTATCGGTTTGCTGCAGCCCTTTGCGAGTGTCTGAAATAGCCGCAAAAAGGCACAAAAGTCGCAAAAACGATTTCTTTATTTTGCGATTTTTGTGCATTTTTGCGGCAATCGTTCTTGTGTCAAATGTCGTCATCATCGGTGCCGGACTGGCCGGCTCACTACTCGCAATCTATCTCGCGAGGCGCGGAATGCGTGTAGATATTTATGACGCACGCGGCGATATGCGCGCATCGGAAGTCGCCGCGGGGCGCTCGATAAATCTCGCGCTGTCGGATCGCGGCATTGCGGCTTTGCGCGAAGTCGGGATGGACGAATACATGCTGGCCGAGGCCGTGCCGATGTACGGGCGAATGATCCATTCGGTCTCGGGCGAGACAAAGCTGCTTCCCTATTCCGGCCGCAAGGGCGAGTACATAAATTCCGTCTCGCGTGCCGGCCTGAACATCGCGCTGATGAACGAGGCGGAAAAATTCGCGGGCGTGCAGTTTGTCTTCAACGAACGGTGTGTAAATTTCGATGTAAAAAGCGGCGAGGTTGAATTTGCCAGCGGCCGCACGCGGGGTGCGGATCCGGTGATCGCAACTGACGGCGCGGGCTCCCTGGTAAGGCAGGCGATGGAAAGACAGGTTAACGGTTTCGAATCGTCATCCGTTTTTCTCGAACACGGTTACAAAGAGCTGCACATCCCTTCGGCACACGACTGGAACGCAGGCGGCTCGCCTGCAACGAATGCGAAGCGTTCGAACACTGATCCACGCTTTCTCCTTGAACCGAACGCACTCCACATCTGGCCGCGGAATCAATTTATGATGATCGCTTTGCCGAATTTTGACGGCAGTTTTACGTGCACGCTGTTTCTCGCACACAAGTCAGTACCGGTAGCAAGCAGCCAAGTGCAGAAGCCTGCGCGTGAGCAAGGGCGTGACATTCAACTTCCGGATAACGCCCTTACTAACGTGCGGGCTTCTGCATTGCAGCGACCCGCTGCCGCAGGTGGTACTGACTCAGGAGCGGCATTCGACCAGCTAACCGACGAGGCTTCGCTTCTTGATTTCTTCACCCGCGAATTTCCCGACGCCGTTCCGTTGATGCCCACGCTTGTAGAGGACTTTTTTCAAAACCCGACCGGCGAGCTCGGCACAGTTAAATGCTGGCCGTGGAACGTGGGCGGCAACGCATTGCTGCTCGGCGACGCGGCACACGCGATGGTGCCGTTTTATGGGCAAGGCATGAATTGCGCGTTCGAAGACGTTCGCGTGCTCGATTCGCTACTGTCAGAACCGCCAGCTCCCCTCCTGCCTGAGGAGGGGTGGCCGAAGGCCGGGGTGGTGGGAGCAGCGGGCGGCCAGATTAACTGGGAACCGACATTCGAGAGCTACGCAAATTTGAGAAAGCCCAACACCGACGCCATACAGGACATGGCCGAGGAAAATTTTTACGAAATGCGTGACGCGACCGCCGACCCTATTTTCCAACGCAAACGCCAACTGGAAACTAAACTCGAACAAACCTATCCCGACTATTTTTCGAAATATTCAATGGTCACGTTTCGTGAAGACCTGCCGTATTCAGTCGCAAAGGAAAAAGGAAATGCACAGGATAAATTGTTGATGGCGATTTGTGCGAAGACGATGAATGTCAGCGAGATCGATCTCGACGAAGTTGTTTCAAAGCTAAAAGATCTCCAGGATCGGAACAAAACTGCAAGCACCTAAGACGCCCTCTGCGATTGAACTTCCGGCCCCAAATGTTGTAACTTCTAGCTACGCTTTTGTATGAATAACGATATTGATTTCAACCCCGACTTTGATCTCGAAGACGAATTTTTGGACGAGCTTTCCGAGTTTGAAGATTACATCGACGACGAAGACACCGTCACGCTTCGCACGGCCGTTTTGCAGAAGAACAATATGCTCGCACTGCTGTGCATCAAGAGTGCGACGGCCGGAGCCGCCATTTGCCGTGTCGATCCGCGTGAGTCCGTGCCCGCCGTACAGCTTTATGAGGACCGCGAGGCCGCTCTCGAATGGTTTACCAAAAGTCTCCGCTCAAGCAAACGGAACGGCTGGAGCGTCGTGTACGACGGTCTGCCCCTGCAAGGCTGAGCTGTCAGTACCGCCTGCGGTAGCGGGCGGCTATACAACAATGCGGACGCCCGCGCGTGAGCAAGGGCGAAACACGCAAGTTCCGGGTCACGCCCTCCCTGACGCATCTCAACCGCGCTGACAAAACATGCTTCTTGCCATCGACATCGGCAACTCGATGATAAAGTTTGGCGTATTCGACGGTGCCAGGCTTTTCGATAAATTCTCCATCGCCACGAAACGCGACTACCGTCCGAAGGAGCTACAGTTCGACCGGCTGCGTTACGCCGATGGCCGGTTTCTTGAGATACACACGGTCGCCGTCTCGTCCGTCGTGCCGGAATTGAGAGAAATCGTCCGCAGAACCTCGCAGCGGCAATTTAAGGTGACGCCGGTGTTTGTCGATCACGATACGGATTTTGGATTGGTCAACAAATGCGAGCCGCCGCAATCGGTCGGCATCGACCGTCTTGTAAACGCGTCTGCTGCTGTGCGGAAATACGGCAAGCCGGTTATCGTGTGCAGCTTCGGGACGGCGACCGTGATAGACGCGGTGAACAAACGCGGCGAATTTCTCGGCGGCATCATCGCTCCGGGCGTACGCACGATGGCAGATTCGCTTCGTCAAAATGCGGCACAGCTTCCGTCGATTGAAATAGTAAAACCGAAAAGGCTGATCGGCACCTCGACCGTCGCGGCCATTCAGTCCGGCATCGTCAACGGCCACGTCGCCATGACCGAAGGCCTCATCAAACGATTCCTCGCCGAAAAACAGACGTTCGGCTCCGCAAAATCTTCCGTCAAAGTTATTGCTACCGGCGGCTTCGCCTCGTTGATCGCCCCGCACATCAGGTCCATCACCAAAACCGACGAAAACCTAACCCTCAACGGCCTGCGTCAGTTGGCAGACGCGTGACTCGGAGTGTCGTTCGTCAACTCGTTCGTCGTCGCTGAATGCTAAGCCCTTCCTCACGGTCGGGCTTCTGCTGTATAGGTGGGGAGATATTTTGGGACACGGCGGGCTTTCGTTGATTGTTCGAAGGCGTATGCGATTTTGATGAGCGTGGCTTCGCTCCATGCACGGCCGAAGAATGAGACGCCGATGGGCAGTTCTTTTACGAAACCTGCGGGCACCGTGATGTTTGGATAACCGGCAACGGCCGGCATACTGGAGCTTCCGACATAACCGCTTCCGCAGTCACCGCTGACGAGATCGATCATCCACGTCGGTGCGTTCGAAGGGCCGACCACGGCGTCCAGCTTATTGTCATCCATCGCCTTGTCGATGCCTTCCTCGCGTGCGTATTTGCGACAGGTTTCTTTCGCATCCAGATACTCTTTTGTCGTCAGGTCGCCTTTCCTTGCCGACGATTCGAAAATGCCCTGACCGAAATATGGAAGCTCCTTCGCCGAGTTGTCGTTGTTGAATTTGATCAGGTCGTCGAGGGTTTTGTATTGCGAGCCGCGTTCACGCAAATATTTCTCAAGCCCGTCCTTGAACTCATATTGCAGCACAATAAACTCCGCGTCGCCGAAACGACGCACGTTTGGAAATTTCACGTCGATCAGTTCCGCACCGGCTTTTTTCATTGCTTCGAGAGCGGCGTCGGTCACTTTATCGACCACAGCGTTGCGGCCCCAATAATCGCGTGCGACGCCGATGCGTGCACCTTTCAGGCCATTGGCGTCGAGCGACATTTGATAATCTTTTCGAAATTTTCCTTCGCTTGCAGATGTCGCCGCATCACGCGGATCGACGCCGACGATTGCCGACAAAACGAGTGCGGCATCTGCAACAGTTCTGGTCATCGGGCCTGCCGTGTCCTGCGAAGCAGAGATCGGGATGATGCCGCTGCGTGAAACTAATCCGACCGTCGGTTTGATGCCGACCAGACCGTTGATCGACGACGGGCAAAGTATCGAGCCGTCCGTTTCCGTGCCGATGCCGACCGCAGCAAGGCTTGCCGCTATCGCCGCACCCGTGCCCGATGATGAGCCGCACGGATTGCGGTCGAGAACGTACGGGTTTCGCGTCTGTCCGCCGCGTCCCGACCAGCCGCTCGACGAATCGTTGTCGCGGAAATTTGCCCATTCGCTCAGGTTCGTTTTTCCGATGATGACGGCTCCGGCTTTTCGAAGCTGCTCGACGATGAAGGCGTCCTCTTTCGGCACAGGTGCGTCGGCGAGGGCGAGACTGCCTGCCGTCGTTTTCATCTTGTCGGCGGTATCGATGTTGTCCTTTATAACAACAGGAACGCCGTGCAGCGGCCCTTTGAGCTTTTTGTTGGGACGTTCATTGTCACGCTCGCGTGCGATTGACAACGCGTCGGGATTTAGCTCGATCATCGAATTGATCTTTTTATCGACCGTGCGGATGCGTGCGAGATACCCTGCCGTGATCGACACGGAAGTTGCGTTCCCGCGTTCCATCATCGACTGCAATTCGCCGATGCTCTTCTCCGTCAGGTCAAGTGCCCTTCGCTGTCCCGCAGCACTTCCACTCGCCCCCAAACCCGCCGCCGCCACAGCCGCAATCCCAATAAACTCGCGTCGTTTGATGTTCATTCTGCTCCCGATGAACTGAATCTAGAACTATTTTCGAAGAAACTCTCGGAACTGTTCGATACTAAGACCCGCGTTGCGTATTAAGGCTCGTAGTGTGCCGGTCGCAAGCTCCTTGTGTTGAGGGATTGATAGATTTACACGCATGTTAGGTTTCGTCATTACCAGATGACTGCCAACCTGACCGACTTTAAACCAACCGGCCCGTTCAAACGCTTTGACAGCGTCATTGCCGGAGATGTTTCCCAGTCTGCCCATTCTGCTAAACTGTTACCAGAACCGTTTCGCCTGCACGAAGAGCCGGCAGATCGGACATGGCCTTTTGATCCTCGGCCCAAAGCCACGCAGTTATCGCCTCCTTGATATTTTCGAGTGCCTCCTGCTCGGTCTTGCCTTGTGAGACACATCCCGGAAGCGACGGACATTCCGCCACTATCCAGCCGTCTTCATCCCTTTCGAGCACAACGTGAAATATCATATAAGTCCTTCTCAGAAAAATTCTAGCACAACCGCTGATGTGAATGTTGTTACGCCGAAGTCGGACGCTTTTCTTTCAGATGCGGAGCGTCGATCTGATGATAATATTCTGGCAAACGTTTTTCCGGCGTTGCCGAAAATAGCTTCGATTTTGCAACGCCGAGGCGATGGGTGCGGTAGCGAAGCGAAGTAGAGAGCACGCCGAAGCCGTATTTTACGCTGCGTTGGAAATTGATCGACGACGCTTCGGCGAAGTAGCGTGTCGGCGTGGAAATCTCACCGACGCGGTAACCGAAGTGCACGACCTGTGCGAGCATCTGGTTGTCGAAAACAAAATCGTCCGAGTTCGCGTCAAGCGGCAGCGTTTCCAAAATCTCGCGGCTGAACGCGCGAAAGCCCGTGTGATATTCCGAGAGCTTAAAGCTCATCAGCAGATTCTGAAAAAGCGTCAGGCAGCGGTTGGCGATGTATTTGTAAAGCGGCATTCCGCCTGCGAGTGCACCTTTGCCGAGAATGCGTGAGCCGATCACGGCGTCGTATTCGCCGTAAGCGATCATTCCCGCCATCGGGACGATCAGGTTCGGCGAATATTGATAATCGGGATGCACCATTATCACGATGTCGGCACCGCGATTCAACGCCTCGCGGTAACACGTCTTCTGGTTGCGTCCGTAGCCGTAATTTTTCTCGTGCAAAAATGTCGTCAGGCCAAGCTCGACCGCAACCTGCACCGTTTCATCGGAGCTTGCGTCATCGACCAGGACAATCTCGTCAACAATATCACGCGGCACATCGGCCACCGTTTTCACTAGCGTCTTCGCCGCATTGTAAGACGGCATCACGACCACGATCTTTTTCCCATTGAGCATAAATCAAGGCTAAACGAGAAGCCCGTTAAGCCAGCGGTCTCTGACCGCGATGCGACGGTCGAAGACCATCGGCTAAACGGTAGGTGGTTGGGGTGGAACGCAGGCAGCCTGCCTGCGTTCCAGTCATTCCACCATTTCGAGGTGAGCAACGACTTTTTGGATCAGCCATTCGGGAGTTGAGGCTCCGGCGGTGACGCCGACCTGCCGGACGCCGATGAGGTCGCCGTCGTTTATTTCCTCTTCGGTTTCGATAAGGAAACTTTTCTCGCACTGCTCTTTGCAGACGGCGAGGAGCTTGACGCTGTTTGAGGAGTGACGGCCGCCGATGATGTAAAACGCATCGACCATGCCGGCAAGTGCACGTGCGGCTTCCTGTCGGTCACGCGTGGCGGAGCAGATGGTGTTGACGATCTCGACCTCATCATCCGTTTTGGTCTTGACAGCCTCGGCGGTGTCAAAGAAGGTTTTCGATTTAATAGTGGTCTGCGAGACGACAAGCGGATTTCTCAAACGCGGCAGATCGGCAACTTCGGTCTCGTCTTTTATCACGAACGCGTGATCCGGTGCGTAGCCTTTCACGCCGATCATTTCCGGATGGTCCGGACTGCCCACGACGACCACATGACGATCCGCCGCCGCCGCCCGCGACGCTAATCTCTGCACACGCGTTACGAACGGACAGGTCGCGTCAACCACCTTCGAGGCAAGCGTCTCAAGCTCGCTCTGCACTTCGGGCGTAACGCCGTGTGCACGAATGACGGCGGTCTCGCCGCGTCCGATCTGTACCGGTTCCGAAATGGCTGTTACGCCTTCGTGTGCGAGCCGCTGCATCTCCTGCTTGTTGTGGATCAGCGGGCCTAGGCTCCGCACAGTCTCGCCCGCAGCCACGGCCTCCTCGACCATATCGACCGCACGCTCAACCCCAAAACAAAAACCATATTCGTCCGCAAGCAGAACTTTCATCAACAATATTCTAACAAATCGGCGGTGCAACAAGAACCGCTTAACTTCGTGGTAAGATTTATCTATGGACAAATTAGCCGAAAGAATCACCGTCGATCCTGCAATTTGCAATGGGAAGCCCACAATCAGGGGCCAAAGAATCACGGTTCAGACGATTCTGGGGTTCTTGGCCGCTGGCGATTCGATCGACGACATCCTGATGCAATATCCTTCGCTCGAAAGAGACGATGTCTATGCCTGTCTCAAATTCGCATCGAGTTTAATGCAGAACAATTTTGAGATTGAACCGGTTTTGGCATGAAACGATTTCTGATTGATGCGAACTTGCCCTTTAAAATCAAGGCTTGGCAGAGTGAATCCTTTTGGTTTGTTGCTAACATAGACGAGGAATGGACCGATTCTGAGATTTGGGACTACGCCCGAAAAAATGATCACACAATTGTCGCCAAGGACGCAGATTTTTCGCATCGGATAATCTTGTCTAAACCACCGCCAAAAATAATCCACATTCGCGTTGGCAATATGCGGCTTCACGAATTCGAGCAATTTATCAATTCTAACTGGAACGCGATCAAGGCGGCGTCAGCAACGCATAAGCTTGTGAACGTTTACGAAGACCGGATTGAAATGATTGATTGATTACCGAACAGGCTCACGCAATATCGCGTCCGCAGTCTGATATGCAAGCGAGGCGGCGTTTGCATTTTCGCCTTTTAGATGGGCGATCTGGAGCAGGGCTTCGCCGGTGCGGGACAGGAGCCGGACGAGGTCACCTTCTTCCGCCTTGGAGCGGCTTACGAGATCGGCCCAGGACATTCCGGCTGCCCAGCGTTCGGCGGCTGCGGCGGCTGAAAGATTGATCTCTTCGACCGGATCGACGCCGAAACGCCACTCGACACGCGAGACCTCATAGATGATGTCTTCTATCGACGTGATTGCGTCCATCAGCGAATTGGAAAGATGCAGATTGCCGTAATCGCGGTCGGCGTCGGCGGCGAGCGACGCCATCAGGCCGGCGGCGGTTTTCGGCTGAAGGCGGTCGAACAATCCGTGCCGCAGAGCTTCGCCGACGAGTAGCGGACGGTCGAGCCGCAGATCGGCCAGCCACTTGCCTGATTCGGTAACAGTCTCGGTCTTAAAATTCAAGTACCCGAAATGGTCGAGCACCTTCGCACGCTTTTCAAACGGCTTCCAAGCGTCGTTCAGAGTGCGAGCTTTAGCTCGTTTTGTGACGGACGGGCTGAAGCCCGCACTTTGAACAAACTGCGAATAGCTCTTTTCCGCGATCTCCCGAACCTGCGCGAACGAGCCGAAAGCGTCGAGCAAATTCAGCAAGCTCGTGTATGTCGCCCGAAACTTGCTCTCCAACGGATCGGGTTTTGAACGCAGAAGCTCGGCTATCACCTTCGGCTTCTGAAACTGTCCGGGAGCCAGCAACACAAAGCCGACGTTGTCCTTTCCGCGTCGTCCGGCACGTCCGGTCATCTGCTGCAGCTCGTTTGTGGTGAGCGGACGCCAGCCTTCGTTGCCGCGTGTGTCGGCGTTTGAAATAACGACCGTTCGGGCGGGAAAATCCACGCCGGCGGCGACGGTCGAAGTGGCGAAGATCGCGTTCAGCACGCCCGCCGACATCATCGTTTCGACCAGCAGCTTCCACGCCGGCATGTGCCCCGCGTGGTGCGAAGCAACGCCCGCATTGACCAAAATCTTCGCGTGTTTGTGCTTGTAAATTTCGGGATTCGCGATGCCGAATTCGTCAAACATCGCCCGCCGCCGTGCCGCACGTTCGGGGTCGGTCTTGCGGCTCTTGTCGGTGGCCGTCTCCGAAGCCGCCTCGTCGCACTTCCTACGCGTCGGCAAAAAAACTATCGCCGGAAGCAAGTTGTAATTCCTAAGTGCGGAAATTAATTTGTGCGGCGGTATCTCCGGCGGCCGTCCGTTCATAAGGTTGAATTATCACACAATATCCGCAGCTTGGCTGCACGCTGAAACACCGAAACAACTAAACACTTTCAAACACCCTTTCCTGTTTGACTGACCCATGATGTTGAGCCGTAACAGGCGTGATAGAATTGAAATGAAGTGAGATTTTTACACATTGCGGATGTACATCTTGGGTGCACGCGTTATCAGTTGGCGGAAAGCCCGCGTGATTTTTTCGAGGCGTGGAGGGACGTGCTGCATCGCTACGCACTGTCAGTACCACCTGCAAAGCAGCTAGGTGACAATGCGTTGTCGGATATTCGATCCCAACCACCTGCTACCGCGGGTGGTACTGACAAGGTTGATTTCGTCATTATCTGCGGTGATTTCTTTCATAAAAAGAGCGTTCCGCCGGAGACGATGAATTATGCGGTTGAGGGGCTGAATCTGCTGAAGGAACGCGGCATTCCGGTCGTGATGATCGAGGGAAATCATGACCAGCGGCACACCGACAGCGAGTATAGCTGGCTGCGGAGTTTGGCGAACTGGGATCTAGTTTATTTGCTCGAACCCGGTAAGAGTGACGGCTTTAGCCCCTCCAGTGTTTCACCGGTTGAGCATGAAACGCCTAAAGGCGTCACTCTTACGTATGAGCCGTGGAATGCAGAGACGAAACGCGGCGGGTATATCGACATCGGGCGGGCACGGATTTTCGGTTCGCACTGGTACGGGGCGGCGGGCAATCATGCGATACCGAAACTGATCGAGGCGATCAAAGCGAACCGACGTGAAGGTGCTTTTCACATCCTGCTGCTGCACACCGACGTCGAAGGCCACCAGACGCACCCGATACCGGCGTTGACCATCGAATCGCTGAACAAGTTGAAAGAGGTGACGGATTACGTCGGTCTTGGCCATACGCACATGCATTACGAGATCGACAACTGGGCGTTCAATCCCGGCTCAATCGAGGTGACGAACATCAGCGAGTTTCGCGAGACGCGTGGTGCGTTTATCGTCGATGTCGCAAACGACAACACCGTCAGTGCCCGGCACGTGACCGAATATCACCATCGGCCGTTCCAGCGGATGACGTTCGATGTTACGAGTTATTCAGAGCCGAAAGACATTACGGCGGCTTTGCTGGACGATGTGAAGTTGAAAGCACGCACTGCGGAGCCGGACGCACCTGCTCCTATACTCGAGATCGCGTTGCGGGGACAGCTTGGCTTTCCGAACTCGCAGCTTGAGATGAAAAAAATTCGCGACGAAACGATGAAGCTTACCGGTGCTTTGCATGTCCGGGTCAAGAACCAAACCGTTCCGATTGAGATGGGCGAGATCGCAGTCGAAGATGACGAAGGCCGCGAACGCGTGGAACGCCGTGTGATCGACCGGCTCGTCGCTGCCGATAAACGTTTTCGCTCGAACGCCTCGAATATCTCCGACGCGGTCGTCGGTGCAAAGCGAATGGCATTGAGCGACGAAGAACCGCAAAAGATCGCTGAATTCATTGACGCTAAAGTAAAAGAAGCCGCCGGCATGACCTCGGCAAACTAGCGGTACATATTAAATGTCAGAACTTCTCGACAAGCTAAAAGGCGTTACGCAGCTGCCGATCTTTCCACTGCCGCTCGTGCTTTTGCCTATCGAGATTTTGCCGCTGCATATTTTCGAACCGCGTTACAGGCAGATGCTCGACGACGCACAGGCGACGAACAAAATGTTCGGCGTGCACTTTTTCGAGCCGAAGGAAGAGTTCGATACGCGGCCGGCCGTCGGCAGCGTCGGCTGCGTTGCAGAGATACGCGAAGTGCAGACGATGCCCGACGGACGTTCGAATATTTTAACCAACGGCGTCGTGCGTTACCGCCTGCTCGATTACGTCGAAACCGACGCTCCGTATTTGATCGGCGAGATGGAGTTTTTCGAGGACGATATCGAAGACGCGGGCGAAAAGCTGAAGGTCGCCGATAAAGTTTTCGAGCTGTTTGAGCGAATCGCGAAAGCCGCGTTCAAAATGAGCGGCAGCCGCGGCCGATTTCCCGAGATCGAACGTGCCGATCCTGAGCCGATGTCATTTCTGGTCACGGCGGCGTTCAATCTCGACAACGAGCGTAAATACCGCTTGGTCGAAATGACCTCGACGATCAAGCGTCTCAGAAATTTGCGAAAGATTCTGGTGCAGGCCGCCGATCAGATGGAAGCAAGTGCCGAGATCCACCAGATCTCGCAGACCAACGGACACAGCAAAAAGAAGATCGATCTTTAATCGGTTCTGTTGATTAACACCACTCGCTGGAGAGGTGCTTCGACCGCAGATGATGCAGATAACGCTGATAGAAGCAGAAAAGAATTTTCAGATCTGCGTAAATCCGCTCTATCTGTGTCATCCGCGGTCAAAAAATCTACTTTTTTAAATGTCGTCAGAACCTAGAATTGCGGCGTCAGGACGACGCGGAAAAATTCGATCACGCGTTGGTCGTACGCTTCCGAAGATTCGAGCGAGGCGTTCGCCATATTGAAGCCGGAAGGACTGAGATCGGTTTTCGCTTCGACGAGTGAGTCTGACGGAAAGCATTTTTCGAGCTTGGCGGTTGATTCCTGAAATGCCGGCTCGTCAACACCGGCGAGCAGCATAACCTTTCTTCCGCTAATGCTTCTTGACAACTCGCAGCTGGACACGCGGCGATAGCAGCCCTCGAAGTAATACGGAAACGTGCCGATCTTTGCGAATTGTGCCGTTAGCTTGCCTGCGAACGGAAAGCGGCGCGCGACGCTGCCTTCAAGCAGGCCGTCGGAATCACGCGGCACTGAATCTAAAACCAACGCCTTGATCGAAGGGTCCTTCGACGCAGCTGCCGTAGCTGCTAATGCTCCGAGCTCGAGCCCGTAAACGCCTATATCCTGGCCGACAAGCGGAATTTGTTCCGGCGTTCGCAGTCCGCGAAGGTATGCGACGGCCGAAGCAAGATCGTCCGCTTCACATCCGCCGAAAGACGAAAACGAAACCGACGGATTTTCGCCGTGCCCGCGCTGCTCCGGCATCAGGACGGTGAAGTTCGTCGCTTCGTTCAGCTTAACGGCGAGATTCAAAACATGCGATCGGTTTGCTCCGTATTTATAGAGAACAATAACGGCAGGCGAGTTCGGAGCGCCGCGAAGCAGCCATCCGCGTGCCGACGTGTTGTCGGCATTCGACCAATTCTCGTCCGTGATCTGCGAGCCGCGCGAGCTGAGCTGTCCATACTTTTGCGGCGTTACCAGAAAACCGGTGGTTTTCGGACGCGACATCTCGTGCACCAGCCAAACGGAGGCCGTCCCGACGGCGGCCACGACGAGAATCATCAATGGAAAGATGAGCTTCGAAAAACTTTTGAGCAAACGCGTTGTCTTAGCCATGATACTTAATACTGAGATTGTGTTGCGGTGAAACGGGCGGTGGAAGACGGCAGGCAGAAAAATGCTTCGGGTATGCCATCTAAAATGCTACCATAAAATTCGCTCGACGGACTAGATTTTTAACGATGAATAACAAATTTTTTCACGCCGTAATTTGCTGTGCTTTGATGTTTTTCCCCGCCTTGGGCCAGGAAACGGCCAGCGTTAGCTCAGGAAGCGCATTGCCGTCTAAAAATCACGCTTTTATGCCGCTGAATGAGATTCGCGAGGGCATGCGCGGCACGGCTCGGACGGTTTTTCGCGGCACCGAGCCGGAAGAGTTTAATGTCGAGATTTTAGGCGTTATTCCGGGTGGAATCGGGCCAAAGCAGGATTTGATAGTTGGCCGTTTAAGTGGCGGCCCGGCCGACAGGACGGGCGTTTTCGCCGGCATGTCCGGCTCGCCGGTTTACGTGAACGGCAAATTGGTCGGGGCGATATCGTACAGCTTTCCGTTTTCGAAGGAGCCAATGTGCGGCATCACGCCGATAGAGCAGATCGTGTCGATCTTTGAGCAAAAGCGTCAGGTTCAAACGACCGGTTCGCAGCCGCGTGCTTTTTCATTCGGCGAGTTGGTTTCGTCCGCGTCGCCGGACCTCGGCGGCTTTGTTGCCCCGGACGGCTCGCGTGCGTCGGGAATGCCGCCGAATTCGATGTTGATGTCCGTCGCAGGCCAAACGTTTCGCCCGATCGCAACTCCGATCACGTTCAGCGGATTTTCGCAGGCGACGCTCGATCGTTTTTCGCCGCATCTTCTGCAGGCCGGTCTGATCCCGGTCGCGGCCTCTGGCGGCTCGTCGGCGATCACGCCGTTGAAAAAAGCTGAGCCGAACACGCTGCTTGGCGGGCGGTCGGTCTCGATGCACCTGGCGCGCGGCGATTACGGACTTGCCGCTGCGGGAACCGTGACGATGCGTGACGGCGAAAAGATCTACGCCTTCGGCCATCCGTATCTCGGTCTTGGAACGTCGGATCTCGCGATGTCCGAATCGCACGTCGTCACGGTCGTTCCGAGCGTGGCCAATTCGTTCAAGCTGGCGGTGGCGGATTCGCTCGTCGGCTCGATGACGCAGGATCGCGCGACGGGCGTTTTCGGACAGCTCGGAACGACGCCGAAAATGATTCCCGTGCGCCTTTCGCTGACCACGAGCCGCGGCCAAACGCAAATGCTTGCTTTCGAAGTTGCACGTGATGAAGTTTTAACGCCGCTGCTGCTGAATATCACGCTTTACAACACGTTGATCGCGCAGGAGCGAACCATCGGCGACTCAACCATCGCTATCGACGGTGAGATCAAGCTCAAAAATCACGTGCCGATAAAAATGCAGCGCCGATTCGCCGGCGTTCAGGCGTTTCAGATCGCGGCCGGTGCGATTTCGGCCCCAATCGGAGCGCTGCTGCGCGGACAGTTTGACGATCTGAGTTTCGAAGGGATCAATCTCAATTTAAAGGTTGACGACGGCAGCAATACCGCTACGCTCGACCGCCTTGCCTTGGACAGATCACAACTTCGCGCAGGTGAAACGTTGGAGGTGCAAGCCTTTGCACGCACAAATGCCGGCACCGTTTTCGTGCACCGCATTCCGTTGAAGATCGACGCAGATCTGCCCGTCGGCATTTATTCCGTGACAGTTGGCGACGGGACGGCGATACAAAAAACGGAGGCGATACAACAGTTCGTGCCGAAAGATCTGACGGATATGATCGACACGATGAATAAGATTCGCCTGCCCGACCGTCTTTACGCGAAAATGTTTCGCACCACGACCGGCGCGATCATCGGAACAAACGAAATGCCGAATTTACCGCCCTCTGTGCTCGCAACCCTCAACAACGACCGCATCACCGGCGGCATAAAACCCGCCGTCCAGTCTGTAGTAAAGGTCGCCGAAATTCCGCCCGCAAAATTCATCATCACCGGAGAGCAGACATTGTCGTTTGAGGTGGTTAAGTAATCTGCAGAAGCCCGCACGGAGTAAGGGCGAGTCAACAGGTAAATGTTGAAAAGTGTGAAGGTGAAAAAGTGTCTCGATGCCAAATAGCTTTTTCACTTTTGACCTTTTCCACTTTTTCACGTTGACTCGCCCTTACTCCGTGCGGGCTTCTGCATTGTCGCCCTCTATCCATTCTTCGCCGTCAGTGTAAACTTCCTTTTTCCAGATCGGAACAGTTCGCTTTAATTCGCGAATAAGCCATTCGCACGCGGCGAACGCTGCTTTGCGGTGCGGAGCGGCGACGGAGATAACGACGCTCGTCTCGCCTATTTCGAGCTTTCCCAGGCGATGAACAATGCCGACGCTCGAGATTTCGAAATCGCGCTTCGCCTGCTCGATCAGCTTCTGCATTTCCTTCAAGGCCATCGGCTCGTAGGCTTCGTAAAAAAGATGCAGCGTGTCGCGTATCTCGCCAGTCATCTTGTCTTTTGTGAATTTGCGCGCGTATCCGTCGAGCGTCACCGTCGCGCCGCATTCGGGCGGAACCACGCGTCGTGCGACGCTCGTGATGTCGATCGCGTCGTGGGTCAGCTCTACGAAATCCATCCGTTAAAAAGCTAAATCACTGCGTCGCGCTGCGGGCACCGCCTTTCGATTCGACGTGTTTCGCAAAGTTATCGAGGATGGCCTGCCAGCCGCCACGCTGTATCTCGGCGCTGTTTTGCGATTCGGCGTCGAAGCTTTCGGTGACGAGAACGCCGCCGTCGCGTTCATCAAACGTGACTTTGACCTCGCGGTCGTCCGTCAGTTTGTATTCGATCAACTTCGGCTCTTCGACGCGCGTGTAAATTCCCTCAAAATCGAAACCGGCGCTGCCGTCCTTCGCCTCCATTCGCGACGAAAACTTGCCGCCCTCGCGCAGATCGACTTTGCTGTCGGTCGTGTGCCAATCGTCCGAAGCAGAGTTCCACTGCTTGATGTCCTCAGGGTTGTTCCACGCGTTCCAAACCTTGTCGATGTCCGCCATTACCAATTTTTCTACTGTGATTTTCATTTTAATTGTCTCCTTACTCATAAATATCTTAAGCCGATCATCCGCCGCTGACGGGTGCGAAGATCGCGATCTCGTCGCCGTCGCTGACGGCTTCGCTGCCCGATGCATAACCTTGATTGAGAGCAAATAGCAGATTGCGAGTGCCAAGCCGCGGGAAGCGAACCCGAGCTTTTGCAAAGACGTCCGAAACATCGACGGCGTCCGAGATTTCGGCTTCACGCGTTCCCGCAAGTTCCGCTGTCGCGCCAAAGAAAAGAACCTTGACAGTCACTGACGTTTTCTCCACGCTCCGCTCACTACGATTTTCCGCAAGGCCGATCGATCTGCGATTTCAGTTCGCCAGACAATTTCGCCCACAACTCCGGATGCGCCTCGACCAGACGGGCGATGTCGCCGAGGTCTTTTAACCGTTTGCTCTGTCGCCGCCGTTCGTCGCTCCAGGCTCGAATTTTACCGGTCAAAGTATCCTCAAGGCTCGCCACGCGAAGCAATATTCCATGCACGTCGGCCGCGACGCCGCGCGAAGGAAAATCGAGATATTCCTCTTCGGTGGTCAGCTGCAGACTGACTTTCGAGCTTCCTTTGAAGTTGATCGAGAATTCGAACTTCTCCGAGCGAAATCCGGCGTCGGTGAGGACATCGACTGCACGACCGATCGAGTCGGCCGCGACGACAAAATCGACATCCCGGGTCACCATCGGCTCGGCGGCCCAATGATTCACGGCGACGTCGCCAATTACGCACCATGCAATGTCAGCGCGCTCCACGGCATTCACGAACCGCATTACATCGTCGGTTTCGCCAATAGTTTGCCAATCGTAGAATTGCTTCTCGGTCATCGCCGCAATTTATTTAGCTGATCGCCGTGTATCGACTTATTTTATCGCACTCTGTATAGGACTCGATGCCGACGCATAAAGACGCTTTGGCATTCGGCCTGACTGATACGCGAGACGGCCGGCTTCGACGGCGAGTTTCATCGCGGTCGCCATTTTTTCGGGATTGCCGGCTTCGGCGATTGATGTATTCATCAGAAGCGCGTCGGCGCCGAGTTCCATGGCGATCGCGGCATCCGAAGGGACGCCGACGCCGGCATCGACGATGATGATCGCATCCGGCAATTGCTCGCGCATTATTCGCAGGTTCGACGGGTTTTGAACACCCATCCCGGAACCTATCGGCGCGGCGAGCGGCATCACGGCCGGACAGCCTGCATCAAGCAGTTTCTTCGCCATTATCAGATCGTCGGTGAAATACGGCAGGACGATGAAGCCTTCTTTTATCAGCACTCTTGCCGCTTCAAGCGTTTGCTCATTGTCGGGCAGCAGCGTGATTGGATCGCCGATCACTTCGAGCTTGATCCATTCTGTTTCGAGTGCTTCGCGTGCAAGACGTGCGGTTCTTATTGCATGATCCGCGTCATAGCAGCCCGCCGTGTTCGGCAGGATCTGCATTTTCGGATCGAGATGGTCGAGAAACGATTCAGTCTTGCGGTCTAGCGGAACGCGGTTGACGGCGACCGTGACCATCTCGGCACCAGACGCCCTGTGCGCCGCCTTCATCTCGTCGTGCGAACGATATTTGCCCGTCCCGATGATCAGCCGCGATGTAAACTCTCTTCCTGCAAGCGTGAAGTTGTCTGACATCTCTAGATTAGATTTTCACGCAAATGAATATAGAAGACAATCCGCCACAGAGTGCACCGACGACACTGGGACATTCCACCGCTTCTCTGTGAACTCTGTGTTCTCTGTGGCGAAAAGTTTCTTAACCACCGCCGACGAAGTGAATCACTTCAATGGCATCGCCTTCATCGACTAATGTCGCCGTCCAATCGCCTCTCGTGACGACAGATTTGTTCAGCTCTATCGCTATGCGTTGTTTTGGAAGCGAGAATTTTTCGAGAAGCTGGTCGAGCGTCAGCTTACTTTCTATTTCGCGCCGCTCACCGTTTAAAACAATATTCACCATCGCTAAGCTAATTTTCGCTTAACGGCCGGCGATAAACAATTCGCGTTATTTAAGACTGTTGGATCGAGCGGCGAAGCTCGGTCTCGTCACCGGCGCTCGATGCTCGGACGAGAAATGCGGCGCGGCCACCGGAAAAATCAGGCATCTCAAGTTCGAGCCGGGCGAGCCCGTTCTGGTCGGTGATTGAATGGAATATTTGCGGCCGGAAATTGGAGCCCAGGATTTTTACAAGTATCTGCGCGTTGCTGACCACCTTGCGCTCGGTGCCGCGGCAAACCATAAATGTCACGCTCTTTCGCTCGCCGCCTTTGAACGACGTTTCGTTAACGAACTCCACGCACAGCCGGTTGTGCTGAGCGCGGTCGCGTCCCGCAAGATCGCTTACAACCGCGACAGCTTCCTCGGGCAGAATGATGTCGTCTTCCAAAATGCTGATAACGTCCACCATCGGCTCGGCGTCTGCTGACGGTATCGGCGGCGGCGCGATCGCGATGGACGGTTTCGGAATCGGCCCAACGCCGTCTTCGATGTCCACCGGGCTTGAAACAACGCTTCCGTGTCTCTCCTCGCGGGACGCTTGCTTCTGCGCTTCGCGTCGCGTCAATTCGATAAGCTCCTTGATCCTTCCGGTCTGCACGGCGGCGCACATCAGGTTGTGCTGACGTTGGAGACGGGCGGCAAGTTTGCTTTCATTGAAGCCGCCGGCAAATAGGTCCTCATACGGCTGGCGCTTGCTGGCGAGTATCGTCCCGCCGTCATACACCAATGAAAGTATGAAAGGCGTTGCAAGGCCCTTGTCTTCCGTCTGAACGTGATAGACGACGCCCTCGGATTCAACGTCTGTATTAAAGCCTGTAATCACAAAATTTGAAGTCGATCTTAAGTGGAGCAGGAGCAGAACGTCAGGCAAAGCGTGCCACTAAAAAGTTAGCATACGCGCCTCTTTTCGGTCAATGAAATATCGCCGTGAACCGCCGATTTTTAGGGCTTTATACGGTGTTTTCACATTGACTGCGTTGCTTGACACTAATGATTGCTTAACTTACGATTTAATTTGAGCCGTAAGCAGTTTTTGTCTTGCACGCGTTCACCGCGCGTGAATGAAATTTGGTAATTCGATGAATTCATTCAGCTTAATGGATTACGCTCCCATCGCCATTATGTTCTTGGTGGCTATGGGTTTTGCCGTCAGCCAGCTTCTGGTCACGCAGCTTATCGGGCCGCGCAAACGCACCGCGACGAAGCTGATGCCTTACGAATGCGGCAAAGACCCGATCGGTTCCGCCCGCGACCGATATTCGATCAAATTCTATACTGTTGCCGTGATTTTTCTTTTGTTCGATATCGAAGTTTTGTTTATGGTGCCGTTCGCGGTCGCGTTCAAAAGCCTGATCGCCGCCGAGACGAGCAGCGGCATTTATTACGGGACAGTCGCGCTGATCGAAATTCTTATCTTCATCACGACGCTGGTCGTCGGATACATTTACGTATGGAAGAAGGGAACCTTCGATTGGGGGCTGCAGGCCCGTGCCGACGCACGCGCGGAAGCAAAAGCGATGGCGAGAGAACGACGCGATGCGGAAATAAAGATGGCTGCCTGAAGTGTGAGTATGCGAATAGTTTAAAGCCAGCTGGGAAAAGCGCCTTATTCCCCACTATCAACTAGTCACTCTCAACTAATAAGGATGGGTTTAGAGAACACATTATTCGAATCGCTGCCGGACGTGGTGACCGTGAAGCTCGACGCCGTGGTCAACTGGGCGCGAAAGAGCAGCCTGTGGCCGGCGACATTCGGTCTGGCCTGCTGCGCGATCGAAATGATGAACACCGTCTCATCGCGAAACGATCTTTCGAGGTTTGGAGCCGAGACGTTTCGTGCCAGTCCGAGACAAGCCGATGTGATGATCGTTTCGGGCCGCGTTTCGCGGAAAATGGCTCCCGTTCTTCGCCGTATCTACGACCAAATGCCTGAGCCTAAATGGGTTATCTCGATGGGCGCGTGTGCCACGTCGGGCGGCGTTTTTGATAATTACGCAATCGTGCAAGGCGTGGACAAGGTCGTGCCCGTGGACATTTACGTTCCCGGCTGTCCGCCGCGGCCCGAAATGCTCGTGCACGCGATCATGATGCTGCAGGAAAAGATCATGAAGGAATCGGTAAAAGACCGCCGCGATACATTCGAACCTGAATCGCGTGAATCGATAGTTCCGGGAACGCTGCCGGTTACGGAAGGCACCGCGCTCGAGCGCGAAACTGAGATCGAAGTTGCACAAGATCGCGTGTCGCGCCCTTACACGATCCCGTCGCGGCACGAAAAGCGACGAAGTTCTTAAGTTTTACGCTTGAAAATTTACAGGATGAACAGGATAAGCAGGATAAAGATTTTCTGCTTTGGTGATTTCATAAATCCTGAAAATCCTGTTCATCCTGTTTGAATTTTTGTTATGACCGAAAAACTCCACGCTTACATGGAAAAGCTGAAAGCCGAAGATGCCGATTGGGTCGCCGATGTGAAGGACGCGCTCGGCGAGGTGACCGTTACCGTTCCACGTGAAGCGATAGCCGACGTTTGCCGCTTTATGCGCTCCGAACAGGAATTTGACCTGCTCGCCGATCTCTGCGGCTGCGACCGCGGGCCGGAAGAAGACCCGCGTTTCGAAGTCAACTATCATCTTTTTTCGACGATCCACCACAACCGGATTCGCCTGAAAGTTTTGCTGCCGGAAGACGACGCGAGCGTTTCGACCGTCACGCACATCTGGCGAACAGCCGATTGGCACGAGCGCGAAACATACGACCTTTTAGGCGTTAAGTTCGAAGGACATCCCGACTTGAGAAGAATCTTGCTGCCGTCCGATTTCGACGGCCACGCTTTGAGAAAAGATTACCCGCTGCGCGGCTACGAGCCGTATAGCATGAACTAGTGGACTGTAACATACGCTTCGGTAGTGGGCTTTGCCCATCTATTTGCGGTGAAGCTTTGCTTCACCAAGAGCAACAATTTGATTTTGCGAGGCTATGCCTCTGCTTTTTCGGCGGCGGCACAGCCGCATG
>Ga0187894_10002112_pt1 | contig 24223 bp, 20 predicted proteins | sample GBC1701081metaG_FD_136650 | JGI IMG/M metagenome (GOLD analysis project Ga0187894, IMG submission 136650) | White microbial mat communities from a lava cave in the Kipuka Kanohina Cave System on the Island of Hawaii, USA - GBC170108-1 metaG ... | reverse complement strand
AAACTGTTTTTATGGCTCTACGTATAGCACAATATGGCTTTACTTGCAACCAATCATCCCCTACGGGGATGGCAAATTCATCCTCTGCCTAAAGTCAGAGGTCTTCTTTGCCGGGTTGATAAATATGGCAGTGATTAGAAAACCGGAAACGATATGCAATTAGACCAGGCTACGATCTATTCTCAAGTTGTCGAGTTTTTGAAAGAAGACCTCGGACGCGGCGACATTACTTCGCACTCTACCGTGCGTGGCGGCATTCGCGGGCGCGGCAGGTTTCTGGCGAAACAGGATTTCGTCGTTTGCGGTATCGAGATAGCCGAAGCGGTTTTTTCGGTACTGGACGCCGATATTCAACTTGAATCGCACGCTTACGACGGCGACCGGCTGACGAAAGGCACGGAGTTTGCCCGCATTGAAGGTAATGCGTTGACGCTGCTCGAAGGTGAGCGCACCGCTTTGAATTTGTTACAACGGTTGTCCGGGATTGCCACTTTAACAAAAACTTTTGTTGATGCTATACAAGGCACGAATGCCAGAATTGTGGATACGCGCAAAACGACGCCGGGACTGAGGATGCTGGAAAAATATGCGGTCAGCGTTGGCGGCGCAACAAATCATCGTTTCGGATTGGACGACGGCGTGTTGATTAAAGACAATCATATTGCGCTGGCTGGCGGCGTGCGTCGCGCCATTGAGTATGCCCGACAAACCGCGCACCACCTGATGAAGATTGAAGTGGAAGTGGCGAACCAGACACAACTGCGGGAAGCCCTCGACGCCGGAGCCGATGTCATTATGCTCGATAATATGTCTGCCGCCGAGTTGCGCGAATGCGTTACAATTATCCGCGGGACAGCAAAGAATGTCGTGATTGAAGCATCAGGCGGCGTGAATCTGACGACGGTGCGGGAGATTGCCGAAACCGGCGTTGACCTGATTTCAGTTGGCGCGATTACTCATTCGGCTGTCGCCGTTGACATCAGTTTGAAGATTGCCCCGATATAAGCTGACAAGCTGCGTTGCCGCTATCGGTAATGAAAAGGCGAGGAAAAGCATGATAGGAAACGAGCGATTACGCTTTAATTACACGAAAATCTTAGTGGAAACTGCAGAGAGGTGTACGGTAGAGGTTGGTCTCAGCCTTGGACAACGCCTGATTCAGTCAATGGCTGAGGGCAGCCATGACGATATGAGCCGTCTCAGGGCGACGGCAAATGCGACATTGGACGGCATCAAAGAAGCGATTGACAGGCGCTTCGCTTGCACCCTGGCGGATTTGGATCACGTTCATGCGCTCGGCAAAAATATGATTGCCGTATTGGTAGATATTGATTTTGAAGGCAAACAGTTTCAGGTCTTTGGCAGTTGTCAGATAACCTCAACCGAAATGGATGCAGCGGCGAAAGCGGCGCTCAACGCCACCAATCGCTTTGTCGAATTGGCAATGCGCTCGGAACGCAATGGGTAAGCGGACGAAGTTTTACAAAGCTACGCCAGTAGTTCGCTTGGCGAGGCATAGCTGGATGCAGAAGAAATTTATGAGATTGGGAGAGACAATCCGGCGCTATGCGGTTCTCGATTCAACCAATGAAGAGGCGCGAAGACTGGCACAGGAAGGAGCGCCGGAAGGCACGGCAATCATCGCTGCACAACAAACGGCGGGACGTGGCAGACAAGGGCGCGTCTGGCAATCGCCCGCTAGTACCGGGTTGTATCTTTCGCTTATCCTGAAGCCGGATGTTGCGCCGATGCGGGCGGCGCTGATTCCTTTGGCGGCTGCGGTTGCCGTAGCTGAAACCCTGATAGCCGATTTTCAGCTTGCCGCCGATATTAAGTACCCGAATGATGTGTTGGTGAAGGGGCGAAAGATTTGTGGCATTCTCGTTGAATCGGCAATTGAAGCGGAGCGTTTGCAATATGCCATTTTAGGTATTGGCGTGAACGTCGCGCAGCAGGAATTTCCCGATGACTTAAAGGCGATTGCTACGTCTATGCTTCTGGAAACCGCTAAGACCTTGACGCTGGAGGATGTTCTGACGCCGTTGCTGGCAAAGTTAAATGTCTGGTATCCGTGCGTATGGACTGCGCCTGAGCAGATTATCAACCGCTGGCAGGAGTTATCGAGTTATGCCCGCGATTGTCCGGTTCGGATTCTTTCTTTCGATTTGACGATTGAAGGCACAACACGCGGCTTAACAACGGCAGGCGCGTTGCTTGTCGAACTTGATTCAGGGGAAGTGCGCGAAGTTGTTTCCGGTGAAGTCAGTTTACGAAAAGTCCGTAGCGCTTAGTTCTTAGGTTGTAGAGGGTAGTTCGTCATTTACTAGCAATGGTCTGCTGGCGACAGACAAGAGAAATTACGAACTTCGACTATATACCAAAAACTACGGACTAAGCGCTACGGACTACGGACTAAAAAATCTATGCTACTGGTTCTTGATGTTGGCAATACGAATACGACGATGGGCGTCTATGATGGCGAAGCCTTGACGCACAGTTGGCGGCTTACCAGTGAACGACAGCGCACCGTTGATGAATACGGCATTATGTGCCGGTCGCTATTACAGCTTGATAACTTACAATCGGCGGCGATAACCGCTATGGTAATCTCTTCGGTTGTGCCGCCGCTTGACTTCACGCTGCACAAAATGGCAGAGATCTACTTTGGGCTACAGCCGCTCTTTGTCAATGCCCGCACGGTTGGCATTCCGGTTCTCGTGGATAATCCAACCGAAGTTGGCGCGGATAGATTGGTCAATGCCGTCGCCGCTTTTGAGAAATACAAGAGCGCCTGCATCATCGTTGATTTCGGCACGGCAACGAATTTCGATGTTGTATCAAAGAATGGCGAATATCTTGGCGGCGTCATCTGTCCCGGTGTACAGATTTCTGCCGATGCGTTGTTTCAACGGGCGGCGCGACTCTTTCGCGTAGATATTCGTCGCCCGGAACGAGTTATCGGCACAAATACCATTGCCTGTGTGCAATCGGGACTCTACTACGGCAGCGTTGGCTTGGTGGATGGCATCCTTGAAAAGATGCTCGAAGAATTAGGCGAAGCGCACGTCATCGCCACCGGCGGGCTTGCTTCATTGATAACCAAAGGCTCGCGTTTCATTGAGTCAGTGGATCAGAATTTGACCCTCGAAGGAATGCGAATCATCTATCAACGTCATCGGCAATCTTCGCAGTAATTGATTAAATCGTTCGTAATCAGTAGTTGTTTTGCATGAAAATACTTGTTGTCATTCCAGCCCATAATGAAGCCGAAAACATCGCTTCCGTAATTGCTGAAGTACGGACTCACAATCCCGGTGTTGATATTCTTGTCATCAATGATGGCTCCAAAGATGCGACCTCTGCCATTGCGGAAGGGTGCGGGAGTAAAGTTGTCAATTTACCGTTCAATTTAGGGTATGGCGCGGCGGTGCAAACCGGAATGCTTTATGCCGTAGAATCAAATTATGACATTGTTGTATTGACGGATGGTGATGGACAACACGACCCGCGTTACATTGCGTCGCTGCTTGAGCCGATTGAACAAGGTGCGGCAGATTTAGCTCTCGGCTCACGCTTTTTAGGGAAAGCCGATTATCGCTTACCCTTTGGTCGCCGCGTCGGTATGCTGCTGTTCAGCAAACTGGCGTCCGTCATTACACGACAGCAGATTACTGATCCGACTTCCGGGTTTCAGGCAGTATCGCGCCGCTTGATGAACTTCTTTGTCAGCGATCACTATCCCCATGACTTTCCTGATGCCGATACGCTGATTCGCCTCTGTTTTGCGGGCTTCAAAATCAAAGAAATCCCGGTGACTATACGACCGCGCCTAAAGGGTGAGTCAATGCATAGCGGAGCCAAAACCCTCTATTATATTTACAAGATGTTCTTTTCTATCTTTATAGCATTAACGCAACGACAGCTACTTGCGAAAGGAGAAACCAATGCCATTAGCAACCAGGATATTGATCGCTCTGGTCAGCCTCATCATCACGCTGACCATCATCGTGCTGGTGCGAAAAAAGCGGCTCGATGAAAAATACGCCTTGTTATGGTTAGCAGCAGGGTTACTCATGATGCTTGCGCCACTGGTTACGCCGGTGATTGATGCGTTTTCTACGACGCTGGGATTTCATTATCCCCCGGCGTTTGTATTTCTGCTGGCGTTTCTTGGTCTTTGTTTAATTAACCTGCAATACTCGGTAGTGATTTCGCGGCTGACGAAACAGAATCGCTCGCTGGCGCAACGCTTTGCCATTTTGGAAGCGTCTCTTAAAGAACTACAGAACAAAGACGGGGAGAAAGACGTTTGAAGATCTGTTTTGTCGTTGAGCATTTCCCGCCCCATATCGGCGGCGGCGAAAAGATGTTCAAAGAGTATAGCTCGCGTCTGGTGCAGGCAGGATGTGAGGTCAAAGTCATAACCAGTAATTCAGGAGGCTTGACCGGGACATTTGTTGAAGATGGGGTTGAGATTCACCGCTTCGCTTGGAAAAGTTTCTTTGGTCATCCGGTGCCACGTAAGAAAGACTTGCGAAATTTCATTAGCTGGAGTGATCTGGTTCATACCGGAACTTATACAGCTGCACCGATAACCCTTGCCGTTGCCAGAAGGTTCAACAAACCCTGTGTGGTTACGGTACATGAGGTGTTGGGAAAACGTTGGTTTTGGATTGAAGAAAGTCGGCTAAAAGCCGCGCTCTTCTGTGCTTTTGAGCGATATGTCATTAAACAAGACTATTCGCTTTATCATGCTGTCTCCTATGCTACGCAACGGGATTTACTTCAGGCAGGGATTGATGAGAGTCGCACCGTGACGATCTATCATGGAGTAGAAGCGCCGCCGGTGAGCCTCCATCGAGAAAAGAATATGCCTTCGATTTTAGGTAAGGCGGATGAAGAAAAACTCTTTCTCTATTTTGGCAGACCCGGAAAGACCAAGGGAGTATATGTGCTGCTTGATGCTATCGAACACTTGAAGGATTTATTGCCACCTACAGTGCGCTTTGCCTTTGTGTTGAGCAGAGAGCCGCGCAACGAAAGAAAAGCCTTTATTGAAGAAGTGGGAAGAAGAAGACTACCTGAACAGCCAACCATTTTTGAGCCTCTTGGCTACGAGGAATTAGGACGAGCCATCCTCGAATGCTACTGCGTCATTGTGCCTTCCATCACAGAAGGCTTCGGTTTTACGGCGGCGGAAACCTGCGCCTTGAAACATCCTGTTATTGCTAGTGATGGAGGCTCGCTTCCCGAAGTCGTTTCCGGGAAGGCATTGTTCTTTCAAAATCGCAATAGCCAAGATTTAGCAGAAAAAATTATGCTGGCGCTGCAAAATCGCTTTATCGTGATTCCTGAGAAAGTTTTCGATTGGAACCCTTCAACCAGAAAACTGTTGGAATGTTACAAAGGCGTTCTTGCCGGAAGGATTAATTCTTTCCATCAATAGGTGTAACCATCAGGGCTTTTTACTGACGGATACAAACTCATTGTAGATAAAGAAATGTCCCATAATTCGTGGGAAGGGGAAAGAGAATTCTTTGAAAAACTCCAAGCCAAGTTTACCGGATATACGCCGCAATCTCTCAAAATCCATGAGTTGAATATGAGTTTCATCAGTGCGAAAGCCATATTCCTGAGGCGTAATCAAAATGACTTGTCCGGCTGATTTCAGCAGTGGAATATAAGGAGCGAGCAAACTCACAACCTCATCTTCGACCATATGTTCGGCGACATGAGACAAGAGAATTGAGTCAAACCTCTCAGCCGCGTTAAATTCGGACTGCCGAAATTCCTGTGGCGTGAACGCCTGAAACCCGCGTTTTCTCGCCACTTCGACAGAATATGGGTTATGGTCAATGCCAACTCCATATCCTTTCAGGTGATTGAGGTTTCTGCCAAGCCCGCAGCCAATGTCGAGGACAAAGCCCGGTTTCAAGCGGCGAAGGTTCCAACGATAAGGCGCTTGAACATCAAGGAGTTTCTTCCACCAGACCGATTCTTTGGCGAGCAATAGTTTGGTATAGTCCTTATCTTGTGTATGTAGTTGCATGAGTATAGTTGTTTTGGATCGAGTTTAGTGAAAAATTTTACCTTGCTTTGCTGACAGTTTACAAATGATTTGCCTTACTCTTTTCCTGTCCGAACCAATGCGACGATGATGTTGTGCTGAAGACCTTTTTATGCTCTCTGGCGCAGTGAGCAAATTGTTGATTTGATTATGTATTGATACTGGTGTAATAGCTCAACAGACGATGGTTCTTATAATTGACAGTGGCGCAACCGGGCAGCTACCATTTTCGTTCTCTAATTCGTTTTATGCAGCATACGCTAAAAAATAGCCTGTCTCTCCAGTGGAAATTCTTGTCAAAAGATCATCTGCCTGCTGTCGCGGTAGCGATTGCCAGTTTGATGATTGCGGTCTTAATGATCTCGCCTTTTTTCATTGCTTCCGGTGGCAGATTCAGAGTTTTACACACTCACGATATGCCGACCTTGCTTTCGATGATGGTTGAGTTTGATAACGCTTTCCGCGCCGGGGCATTGTATCCGCGCTGGCTCGCCGATGCTAACTTTGGTTACGGCTTTCCGGGCTTTGTCTTCTATCCATCGGGGCTTTTCTACCTCGCTACTTTTTTTCATTCCGTGATCAAGAACTGGTATGCCGTCACTTTTGTCGTTTGCGTTGTGGCTCTGGCGGCTTCAGGAATTGGGTTGTATGCGCTATCGCGTCTGTATCATGGTAAAGCGGCGAGTGCGGTTGCGGCGCTGCTCTATATGCTGTTCCCTTATCATTTGCTTGATTTATACTGGCGCGGCGCGGTTCCCGAATTTATTGGCTTTGCCATTATGCCAATGATGCTTTATTTCTTTCTGCGCGTTGGCAATGAGGGCAAATTACAACATTATGCGGGACTCGGATTCTTCTACGGCATACACCTACTAACTCATCTGCCAGTCGGCTATATGTTTACTTATGCCTTAGCCTTTTATGCGTTCATCTGGACGCTGAAAAAGCGCGATCCGAAAGTGGCGTTTCGCCTTGCCTGTGGTATGGCATTAGGGTTGCTACTAAGCGCGGTCTATTGGCTGCCTGCGGCGCTTGAAGGAAAATACATCTATGAACCAGTGACGGAAATCTTTCCGTATCATGAAAGCTATATCACTTTTAATCCTCCCGGTAATTATTTTGATTCGCTGGTTCAACGTACCTTTGTCTTTCAACTTGCTGCTACGGCAATCGCTATCGCAGTTCTCTTGCTACAGGCTATCCTTCTCTGGCGCTCCAGAAATGCTCAACAGGATGAGCCAGCCGAAACGGAACGCTACCCACAGGTCGGCTTGTGGATCATTATGGCAGTCGTGACGACGTTAATGAGTACGCAGTTTTCGATGCCGGTATCAAAGCTGATTCCAAAAATTCAAATCGCCGTCCCGGCGTGGCGGTGGTGGGCGATAGCGATCTTGTTTACTTCACTATTGTTTGCCGCAGCCATTGAGCAGACCAGTAAACGCTTCAATCTTCCTTGGGCGCTTTCGTGGTCATTACGGATAATGCTTCTTATCGTTGTAGCAGCAAATATCTGGTTGTCCGTCAAAGGCGTAATTATGGAGAAAATGTCATCCGGCGAATGGGTATTCGGTACAGATTTCGCCGGTGACGGCTTTATTCCTGTGTTTGCCACACGTCCTTATGAAATGCCGAAGACGGAACGGGCGATTGTTTCGCCGATAGGCTCTGCCGAAGTGCTGGTATGGCAGCCGCAGTACCGGGAGGTTGATACGACGGCAAATGGCAATGGAACTTTACGATTGAAGACTTATAATTTCCCCGGTTGGCAGGCGACACTGGACGGCGAGCCAGCGCCAATCCTCAGCGATCCGAATGGCTCTCAGGTAATTCGCATACCGGCGGGTAAGCATAAAGTGACCACCCGATTCGTCAATACGCCGCCGCGCATCATTGGCGCGACGCTCTTCTGGTTGGGCTTGCTGGTGATTATTGGCTTAACGATTATTGGTAGACGACGAAAAGACGTGATCGGCAACGAGGAGTCAGCCAATGAAGCAATGAGTGTCTAAAGGCTCTTGATTTGCCGAGTCACTTACGACGTATGATGCGTCTGCCCTTTTTCTGTACCAATTTGACTCACACAAGGCGGTTTGACCTTATTCGTCCGTTTCGGTTGCCTCTTCGCCGTTTTCTCTTTTGCCATGCAAGGCTTTCCGCACCGAATTTGAAGTAGCTCTAAACGCCGTCCGCATAAAGCCATGCTTAGGCGGGTCGTCCTGCGGGTCGCGTTTGGCTTCCGCCTCAACTGCCGCAAAGAACTGCGCCGCCATCATCTTTGCCGCGCCTTGAATCATGCGCTGCCCGACGCTGGCGAGGGTGCCGCCAATCTGAGCATCCCCGGCATATTTCACGATGGTTTTGCCGTCAACCTCTTCGAGATCGAGCGTCCCTGCGCCTTTCAAAAAACCGGGCTGTCCTTTGCCATCTATGACGATGCGATAATGCGACGGGACAACGATATCTTCGAGCCGGACATTGCCGGTAAAGACGCCTTTTATAGAGCCGACGCCAGCCCGCAGAGTTGTCGAATAGGCATTGTCGCCGGTCTGTTCCAGACGTTCACATCCCGGTATACAACGCTGTAAGACTTCCGGGTTCACCAGACATTCATACAGGCGTTGACTCGTAACGCGTAATTCCTGTGTGCCTTCGATCTTCATGGCAATCCTTTCGCTGCTCTCTGGTCAGCAAGAATATAGCACAGGCTTTGCCCGCGATGGCAATACGGGACTCAAGGATGACGGATTGCCTCTCGTTGGCTGGCATGAAGATAAAGTATGACACACACCGGCAAAAGCGACGTAATGGCGCTCAAGAAGAGAAGAATGTAGAGGTCGCAATCAGGGCAGAAGTAGAGGAGTCTCTTCTGCCCTCTGAGTGAAGGTCAATGGACGACGGCAAAACGGGCTGACTTCAAGCCGGTCTTGCTGGCGCTGACGGTGGTGGAGTGTTTCGAGCAGCACATCTGTAATGCTGTGTCAACCTGCGCTTCAACCGTGCAATTCGCTTTGCGGCAGACAATCGCCAACTCGCTAATCACCAGATGCCGGGCTTTTTCTAATAAGCGTTTTTCTCTAAATGAGAGCGGTTTGCTCAGGGAAAGGAAGGTAAGATTTTTGAGGACTTCGGCAACTTGAAAAATGTCGCCGGTTTTCATCTTGTCAACAAACTCTTTGTAGCGGTCTTTCCAGTCTATCGGCGGACTGACGAAATCTTCCGAAAGGACGTTGAGGAGCATATCGCATTGTGCCGTTTTGATGGGATGTCGCAGACCGATTTCGCCGGCGTTCTTGATTGGCACCATCACCGTTGATTCATTCCTCTGCGATTCATTCGGCTTCATCCGTAAGTGATAAAAACTGTTTGCTGTACCTGCTATTTCGGTGTTTGAAATTTTTTCGATTACACCGATTCCGTGATTCGGATAGACAACTTTCTCTCCTACTTTGAAGTTCACAGACACCTCCTTATTGAGTGGGTTATGGGATTCGACCTTGGTTTGACAGTCTTCGGGGGCAATGTACCCTTGGTCATAATGAGTTTTGCTCGTAGATTGATTTCAGAATGCGAACTGAGAAAGGTGTTGAATACTACTGCCTCCGGTAAATGAATGCGACTTTTGAATCGGCGATCTCATTCACGTTCAACTGTTTTTTAGTTCGCACAATTGACTCTACAACAAGCCGCTAAGTGTGGTCAAGCGCAATAGTTATTAGTCCGTAGTCCGTAGTGTGTAGTCCGTAGTTTTTAGTTTGTCAGGCAAGATATTAATTACTGCCAGGAACTACTACTACGGACTACGGACTAAGCGCTACGAACTATCAAGGCATTGTAAACGACACAATCACCGAGACGCGATTCGGCGAAGTGGTTTCACGGCGGTACAATTTCATTACCACGTCGTCCCGGCTCTTCAAGGCATTGGTCAGCCGCGTATAGTCTTCCATTGAACGCACCGGCTGATAGTTGATTTCCACCAGCATATCGTCCGCCATGATGCCGTTCATGCCGGCAATGCTCGCCGGTTCGATGCTCGCCAGATATGCCCCGCGTATGCCATCAAGTCCGCGTTGCGCCGCCATCTCGCCGGTTAAAAATTTCGGCGTCATGCCGAGTGAAAATTTAATGCGCGGTTTTTCAGTTGACTTCGGCTCCACCAAACCGCGTGGATTGCGCGGGTCAAACAACGGTTGTTGCAATAGCTCCTGAGCATCATTGATATTGCGCCGTTCTTCCAATCGCACCGCCGCGTTCTGCATCTTGCCGCCGCGCATATAGGCGACATTGGCGACGCTGCCAATCGGCTGCGCGGCAATCACACGAATCAACTCGCGGAAGTTTCGCACCTTCTGATTATTGACGCTGACAATGACATCGCCGCCTGTGAGCCCCGCTTTCGCTGCCGGACTATTATCATCGGTGGTGCGCTCAACCAGTACGCCTTTGGTGTCCGATAGTTTGTTGACGCGGGCGACCTGTGGCGTGACATCAATCGGCTTGAGTCCGAGGAAGGCGCGGCGCACCCGCCCGTTGGTGATGAGTTGATTGTAAACATCAACAGCCATGGCGGAAGGCATTGCCAGACTGATGCCGCTAAAGACCGATGTTTTGGTATAGATTTGCGTATTGATGCCGACGACTTCGCCTGCCAGATTGACCAGCGGACCGCCGGAGTTACCGGGATTGATTGCCGCATCGGTTTGAATGAATTGCTGAAACGCCGATTGCTTATTGTCGGCAACACGGTCTTTGGCGCTGACGATGCCGGCGGTTACGGTCTGTTCAAAACCGAAGGGCGAACCGATTGCCAGAACCCAATCGCCAACATTCAAGCGTTCCGAATCGCCAATCTTCGCCACCGGCAAGGCGCTGGTCGGCTCAATCTTGATAACCGCCAGATCGGTTTCGGCATCCTGCCCGATGACCTTGCCCTGATACTCAGCGCCGTCCATCAACTTGATCTTCATCTTCACCGCTCTTTCAACGACGTGCTGATTGGTGATGATGTAGCCTTGCGCGTTGACGATAACGCCGGAGCCTGTGCCTTCGCGGGCAAAAGCGCGATTGTCGTTGTCCCAGACTTTGATATGAACAACTGCCGGTTCCACTTGCGCGGCGACCTGAGCAAATCGCGCCGACAAAGCATCCGGCGTTATCGGCGTGGTGCTGATAGACAAACGATTATCGTTTGGCGTTTCACCGGCAAAGGTATGAACGAGCGAGCCGACGGCAACGCCAATCGAAAGACACGAAACGGCAACAAGGATTAAGACGAGTCGCAGCTGTCGCCGGGAAGCGGCTTTCTCCTGGTGGTCGGTAAAGGTCTCAGCTTTATCAAACATGGCAATCTCCCTACTACTGATTCGGAGTCCCACCTTATAACTTTTTCCACTGTCACTAACGCCTGACAGCGATTTTTGATTGAATTATTTGAGAGCGAGTTTTAACTGTGAAAGTATAGCAGACGAATCTGCTGAAATCTAAGTCACAATATTCATCCATAAATGCCTCTCAAAATTCAGCAAAAATACAGCAGACGAAGCAATAGGCGGCGGGTGTTAGAGTACAAGCTTCAGCTTGGTAGTAGATTGATGAGCGAATAATTCGGTTATTGCTTAATCCGACAAAACTCACGTTTTGATAATACATTTCTCGCCGCACTTTTCATCTTTCAGTCTTTCCATCTACTACCAAGCTGAAGCTTGTACTCTAACACCCGCATCTCATTTTCTGCTTGTTCCTCAATTTCCACCTAATCAGAACTATTCAAGAAAGCTCTCCTGAATTCTGATATTACGTTTCGCCAGTTCAGCAACGAATTTTTCTGGCGGTACGCAGCGTTCCTGCGGGATTGCGCCTTTATCTTTAATCTCGCCGCTTGCCATCATTTGCGCGATGATTGAAACGGGGAAGGCTGTCGTCCGCATCATGGCGCTCAGTCCCGTCTGTTCATCAAAACGGTCAAGAATGTCGTAGCGCAATATCTGTTGTACCAGATCAATAACGCCGCAAAATTCAAGGCGCACCAGAACATAATCGGGTTCATCTGCCGGAAGATTTCTCACTAACATTTCGCCAAGTACCCGACGCGGTTTGACCATTACGCCATCAACCGGAATTGCTTCGCTGCTTGTCAAACCAAGTTCGAGCAACAACCGGAATTTCTCGCAATGTCCCGGATAGCGAATTGTTTTGTAATCAAGGTCGCGCACTCTTCCGAGAAAACTCTCCGGTAAGGTTGACGTGCCGCCCGACGTTTGAAAAGCCTCCAAGTGACCAAGCGGGTCAAATTCCAGCGATTCGATTTCCGTCATAGAATCTACGCTGACAATTTTGCCGCCGCGCAAGACTCGCGCCGGTTCGATGTATTCGTTAATCAGACCTTCAACGGAAAAGACCATTTGATAATCGAGCGGCGGCTTCGGCTGTTGCGGCAGCCCGCCGACGCGGATATGAATGGCATCGAGGCTGTCAAATCGCGCCGCGCCGTGTGCTGCCAGCACCGACACCATACCGGGCGCAAGTCCGCAATCCGGGATGATGTTGACGCCTGCCGCCTTTGCTGCCTCGTGCAACGCCAGTTCCCGGGCTACGACATCATTATTGCCGCCTAAATCGCAAAAGTTGGTTTGCGCTTCAACCGCCGCTTGTGCCAGTTGCTCATTATAAAAGTAGGTGACGCAACTGATAGCGGCATGGTGTCCGCGCAGCAACTCAACGACCGCCGGATAATCGGCGACATCAATCTGGCGCGGCGTAACCTTCGCGCTGCCGATTTTATCGGCGGCGGATTGCGCTAAGGCAAAATTGACATCGGCAAGCGTAACCGCTTCGACGGCGGGACTGTGCGCCAGATCGAATGCTGCGCCGTAACCCATGCGCCCCGCGCCCAGGACAAGAATTTTCATGTCGCTCCTTTTGTAAGCCGTTTACGGAATTTCAATCTTACATCTTTTCTTCATCTGCACAACAAGCTGTATTGGCGCAAAAATTTTTTTCTTTATTGGCGCTCTGAATCCTATCTCTGCCATTTTCGGTTTGTATCGGCGCAATTTTTTCATTTCTGCAACTCATTTCTGCAACGCTGCCATTTTTCTGCGAAGCATAGAACGCAGATTGGGCGAATCGGGCGGATTGACGCGGATGATCCGTACCAATCCGCCGTATCCGCATTCATTCGTGTCTAATTCTGTACTAAATTCGTACAAATTCTGCTCCATCCGCTTCTTCTCTATATCGGCGCAAAAATTTTGTGGTCAACGACACAGTGAACTACATCTGTGCCATTTTTCCGCTTTGTATTGGCGCAATTTTTTGTTGCACCAGATTCGTACCGCTATTGTAATGTCCTTTCTTTGTAATTGCCTTTCAGCCTTTCCTTGCTTTTGCTCTCTGTATCAGCGCTATTTTTTGCATCGCTGCCATTTTTTCATCTTTGTATTGGAGCAAAAATTTGTGTAGCAGCGATGCCCCGTTTCACATCGCTGCCTTTTTCATTTCTGCAAATGATTCTGCATTGGCGCTTTTTTGTACCTCACCAGTCCAAATCCGTACCAATTTGAGTCAAAATGTAACAATGCGAGTGTCATTTTGACTCGGCAACTTGGCTGCCGCCTCTGCTTTCTCTATCTGTGCCATTTTTCACTTCTGCACCTGTGCCATTTCTATGTTTGCACGTCTGCGCCTGCTGTTGTTTTGCTTGCCGTAAGGCAGAAAGCGCATTACGATAAACGGTACATTGTTCGTCTATTATGATACTATAGAAGTACAAAAATGTGAAGCAAAAATAATGCTTAGGAACGGCTTATTGGGCAAAACCTCAAGGCGGACGAACCGAAAGCCGACATCATCGCGGGTAGATGACCAAGCGGCGCATGGGTTCTTGTCCGACGCTCTTGGAAATCAAACCGCTGCGTTCAACATAAAGATGTTGTTTGATGCGAAGGCTGCGCGGTTGCGGCGCAAGCTCCACTGATTGGCGCGTTTCCACCGCTTCAATAACCGCATCTTCGGCTTCCTGTATGGCGGCATCTTCGTCGGCAGCTTCACTGACAACGCTGAAAGCGGCACGCAGGAAGTTTTCCAGTTGGGTCACCGTATTGCTGCGGACTACATGGACTTCGAGGTTGTGTCCGCGAGCTTCGCGCAGAATCTGGGATTGCCGTTTGGCGTGTGATTTCAAGGTCAGCAAAATATCGGCTTCCTCGACATCGGTGGCTATACTAGCCGGAACGTGGAGTTCATCAATCGCCCGTCGCAAGCGTTCGCGGCTGACGGCATAGGGATAGATTTTGAGGGTCTTTTTGTGTCCGTTGTCGCCGTTGCCGTCGCGCCGTTGCCAGCCGTCGGCGCGATGTGTGCCGTTGGTCTCTGCCTTGCGCGGCGCTGACCGTTCCGGCTGGGTGACGGTAAATTCGCCGTCGTCGTGACGTTCGCGCACTTCGATTTGCGGAATGTAGCCGCGCAACATTCCATCAACAGCACGGGCTACGTCCATGTGGATATTCAGCAAATCTTTATGTTGAATTTCAATCAGCACATCAAAAGTAGGCGGCGCTTTGCGTTCCAACACCGTCTTTTGTGTGCCGCGTCGCCGCGCCTCTTCGTCCGAGAGCGTGACGCTTTGAATGCCGCCGACCAGATCAGCGAGTGTCGGATTGACCAGCAGGTTTTCGAGCGTATTGCCGTGAACCGTAGCAATCAACTGCACACCGCGTTCGGCAATGGTTCTCGCGGCGAGAGCTTCCTGTGAGGCGCCGATTTCGTCAATGACAATAACTTCCGGCATATGATTTTCGACGGCTTCAATCATCACTCCATGCTGCTGTTCCGGGTCAGGAACCTGCATCCGTCGCGCCCGCCCGATACCGGGATGCGGCACATCGCCATCTCCAGCAATCTCGTTCGAGGTATCCACGACAATGACGCGCTTTTCGGAATCGTCTGCCAGAACTCGCGCTGCTTCACGGAGCAGCGTGGTTTTACCGACGCCGGGCTTACCCATTAAGAGAATACTCTTGCCCGTTTCCACAACATCCCTGATGATGTCCACGGTTCCGAAGATGGCGCGACCGACGCGGCAGGTCAGCCCGACAATTTCGCCAAGCCGGTTGCGAATCGCCGAGATGCGGTGCAAAGTGCGTTCGATACCGGCGCGATTGTCGCGGGTGAAGTTACCGACGCGGCTGGCAACAAAACGGATGTCGTCATGAGTAATCGGTGACTGGGTGAGATAAACGGCGCTGCCGGGATAACGGGCTTCGGGGAGTCTGCCTAAATCGAGAACGATTTCGATGAGCGATTCCAGGTTGCCGGTAGCGTGCAGAGCATCTTGAATGTGCATCGGTAAGACATTAAGCAGCAAATCAAGATTGTCGGTTGAAATGTATTCTTTGGTTGACAAAGTATAAAGACCGCCTCTCGCTTGAAATCTACTACATAAAGCGTGAGTAGAATATAAGTGTACAAAAAATTGTGGTCGTTTGTCATTAGTTCTTAGTCCGTAGTCCGTAGTTCGTAGTTCGTAGTTTTGTAAGAGGGGAGAATATGGCAAAAACCAATTTTGAGAAATTGCAAGTCTATACGATGTCGGAAACACTTGCCGATGATGTTTGGGATATTGTGATGCAATGGAACTCTTTTGCTAAAGATACGCTTGGCAAACAGGTTGTGCGTTCCGCCGACAGTATTGGCGCGAATATCGCCGAAGGCACAGGGAGAGGCAGTTTCAAAGACAATCGCCGCTTTGTCAGAGTTGCCAGAGGCTCATTATATGAAACCAGACATTGGTTGCGACGTGCCTATAAACGTAATCTTTTAACCGAAGAGCAAATTAGCCGACTCAAGCCAATCATTGATAATCTTTCCCCCATGCTAAACGGTTATCTACGGTCTATTGGCAAAGCATCAGAACAAACTACGGACTAAGCACTACGGACTACGGACTCAAAAGGAATACCATTTGCCTGTTTATCGTTTTGTTGTGCAGCAATCTGTTTGACAGCCCCTCCGGGTTTTTCGCCTCCGCAGCGTAAATGCCTCTTAAAATCTAAGTTTTTCAGCAATGAAGTTGATAGCAGCCGCTTTTCTTTGATGAGTAACGGACTGCTTGAATTGTAACTTTATGTTTCAACTGAGAACGACATTTATTTCTAAGGCGGCGAGGCGAAACCGTGAGCAGGGCTTCTCGATTATTGAGATTGCCGTTGTCTTGCTGATTATCGCCCTGATTGCGGCATTTACGATTCCACAGGTGGTCAATTATTTGAAGCGGTACAGGTTGACGGCTTCCTCGCGCAATGTGGCGACAGCGTTACAGCGAGCGCGGTATCTGGCGACTTCCAATAATCGCCGCGCCGGCGTCAACATCCCCGATTTACAGCGCCTTGACATTGAAGAGTATGACCCGGAAGGCAAACAACCGCCGCAACAGCGCGGCATGATCAATCTGCCATCGGGAGTTTTGATTGCGCCCGATGCGCCGCGTCAGATTGCTTTTGACGGGCGCGGTATTGTGACGCCGCTACCGACGGAGAATCCGAAAATCCGCGTCAATGGCGAAAGCGGCTATTACCAGATTGTGACTGTAGCAACAACGGGACAAGTGACGGTTTCCGCGATGAACCGTGATGAGTAGAAAGCGAAGTCGTGTGAAGAGGTAAGAGTAATGGAGACAGGAAGAGGCTTCCACCACCGAGACACGGAGACACCGAGATTGCACAGAGAAGAGGTTGAATCTTTCGGCGCTTTACCAAGATTCACCGCAGAGACGCAGAGAACGCCGAGACCGCGCAGAGAAGAGGCGCAACGCTATATCGTACAAACCTCTTTGGACTTCTCTGTGCAACCTCAGTGTCTCGGTGTCTTTGTGGTAAAAGAAATATCTCGGCAGATCAGTGATTGCCAGAGCCTTCCGGCATTTTGTTTGTAGAACGACCAATATCAATTGCCAGCCCCGCAATGAGAGAATAATGATGAATGGGAAAATAAGAAGTCATCAGGCAGTAAAACGAGCGACCAATAAAGAATCCGGGCTAACCCTGATTGAAGCGATGATTGCCATGGCAGTCACGGTAATCGGGCTGACCAGTCTGGCGGGCATCTTCACTATCGCCACCAAGACCAATCTGAGTTCGCGCAATTTCACGACGGCGACCACCTTTGCACAGGACAAGCTGGAACAACTCGGCACTCTGGCGTTTGCGCGGCTGGTTGATCCGGCAAAGATGGTCAATAACCCGAACTCGCGCACCCAAAATGACGTGCTGATTGTTGGCAGTCTGGAACAGGACGCCATTGGCGCGGACGGTTCGTATTACTCCGATAAAATTATCATCGCCGGTGATAACGATGTGGAACCGAAAGGGACAATTACGGTACTCAGACCGGACAATTCGGCGGAGACGCGCCGACCTGACGGCACGATTACCTATACCAACCCGTTTGGCGAAGGCAGAGAGAATTACTCGCGCCGTTGGGTGATACTGTCGAGCGCCGAAGAGAACCCGGCAGACCGCCGCTTGACGATTGCGGTACGGGTCAAGAGTGAAAATGCGCCGTCGGGAAAAACTCCTGAGCAGGTTGATCTCTATACGGTGATGACGCAGCAGTAAGAGTCCAGAGAGTCCAGAGAGTCTGGAGTCTGGCATTGACTATTGTAATGAGGAGACGAATCATTTATGACAGCAGAAAGCAACTATCTTACGCATATTACGGAAAATCAAATCGGGATGGAAAGCTCCGGCGTTGCAAAGACTGCAGACTCCAGACTGCAGACTGCAGACTTAAAGTTCCAAACTCCTGACTCGCAAAGCGGGTTTTCGCTGGCTGAATTATTGGTGGCAATGGCGGTCTTTACCGTCATTATGGGCTTTGTGGTTACGCTGATGACGAAAAGCCAGCGCATCTTCACAACCGAGCAGAATGCCGCCGAGACCAATCAGAACGGCAGAATGCTGATTGACTTTCTGACCCGCGATGTTCAGCAGTCAAAAGAGAATGGGCTGGGGCTAGGCGACCGTTTCCGCTCGGTCTATTCCTTCAACGGACCGGAAGGCAAGACCGATGAATTGACAGTCATTGCTTCGGAGACCGATTCCAAAGTGCCTTCTAAGGCGTTGCCGTTGATGGCGGTTTCGGAGCGCCCGTTCAATGCCAAAGAGCGTTTCGTCGAAGTGATGCCGAACGGCGCAGGACGAATGGCAGCGCATGATGTCGTCAATACCTTCCGACCGCACGAAGAATTTATCATCACCTCGGTACGGCAGGATGGCAGCATTCAATTCGATTTCATCAAGATTACCAATGTTAAGGTGACAAACAGCGGACAGCTTGGGTTGAGTTTTGAGCCGGTCGAGCATAAAGGCATAACGCCGGAAATTCCCTTGGGCAGCGATTACGAAGGCGGCGGGTATACCCTCAGACCGGTTGCCATCAAACGCTACTTTATAGACCGCACCACCGACAAAGAGCATCCGACGCTGGCCTTGTCGGTCAATGGCGGCGAAGCGATTACCATTGCCCGCAATGTCACGGCATTTCAACTGCGTTACCTGGAAGTGCGCGACGGCGAAACCGAAGCGCAATGGGTGAAACAGCAAAGCATCTCCAACAAATACCGCACCCAGGCGATAGAAGTGACCATGACGGCGAAATCGGAAATTGCTGATAAGAACGACAAAGAGCCGCAGATGACCTTGGCAACGGTGATTCGTCCGCGTCAGGTTCCCGGCGGCGTTTTCGGTTCTTCCGGTGGTTCAACATCACCGGGCGTACCGGGCGGCAATGGCAACGGCACGGGCGGCAACGGCGCTGGCGGTAGTGGCTATGGCGACGGTGACGGAGGCGGCGCTGGCAGTGGCGGCAATGGTGGCGGCACTGGCAGAAACGGCGCTGGCTCAGGCAGCGGCTTTGGTGATGGCAATGGGAATGGTAGCGGCGGTCTCGACAGAGGCGGCTATCGTCACGAAACCAGAAGAATCGGCAAACAACCGAAATTGGGTGAGCGGTTGAATCCTAGATAAGAGTCCGTAGTGCGTAGTCCGTAGTCCGTAGTTTTTAGTCTGTAGTTCGCAGAGCGCAAATCACGTACCGAAAGCAGCTACTGTCAACTACGAACTAAGCACTACGGACTACGGACTACGGACTAAAAAGAAGAGAGGGTAATTATGTGGAGCAGTGCGAGTAAAAGTTGCTGGCGCAAAATGAAACTTCGTGACGTGCGATTGAAACGGGCGAGGCGTAAAAGCGTATTGAAGAACGAAAAAGGCGTGGCGCTGGTTTCGGTGTTGCTGATTATGTCGTTGTTATTGATGCTTGGCATCGCCGTTACCTTTACTTCGGTGTCCGATAAGTTTATCACCGCCAATTTCAAGAATGTGACAAGCGGCTTTTATGTCGCCGAAGCCGGCATCCAGAATGCCCATCGCATCTTGCATAGCGATAAATTTGTCACCGCCTCGATTCCTGAGCCGCCAACCATCAGACCGGGCGAGCCGACGCTGAATGCGGGGGATTTTACTGCCGCCGCCGAACGCTTGCTCGACACTCGTGAAGAGTTTCCGAATAACTCTTCTTACAAAACGAAAGTTAAAATCAAAGAGATTCGCATTCCCTATTCCGCCGAAGATACCAATCCGGCGCACGCCGCTTATCGCGTTTCGTACCTCAGCCGGATGTATCCGCGTGCCGGACAGGTTGAGCCGTATATGGTGAGCTATGAAATCTGGTCTGTGGGCGAAGGCATCTCCGGTTTGAATGGTCTGGTAACGCTGGTCGAAGAAGGTGTGGTCAATTTCAAACTGATTGCCAAAGCCGATGGCGGCGGCGTTCGCGTTGGCAGCTTTTCTGAATTTGCGCTCTATATGGACAAATTCGATCCCTATAACCCGGAAGGTCCGTTTATCTATCAAGGCTTGGGACCGGGAGACCGCTTCTCCGGGCGGGTGCATAGCAATCAACGATTGGGCTTTTGGTCAACGGCAATCGGCACGGATGCGCCGACCTTTCACGGCTATGTAACGCAAGCCTATCAGACGACCAGTTATTATCGGCACGGCGGGGGACAACCGCCGCCGCCGATTGACGCCGATTCGCAGATTGTTGGCGGCGTCCTGGTCGCGCCGAAATTTTTGGCAGGGTTTGACCGAGGCGTAGCGGTGATTCCGCCGCCGGAAAATGCCTTCGATCAGGCGCGGGCGGTACTGGATGGCGGCAGCGCCCTGTCTGCCGGACCGCCGACCGATGGCGAATTACACAGTTTTTTGCGTGCGGCTACGAATATGAATGCCGCCTTGCCCGACTCCAAGAATCCTGAAGGCACAACGCCGTCACTGGCGCGAGGCGTCTATATTCCGACCGACGGCGAAACTTTCGTCGGCAGTGGTATCTATGTGATGGGCAGCGTCGATCAGGTGCAACTGATTGCCGACCCAAGCGGCAACCGCCAGACGATTAAAATTACCCAGGGCGGCAAAGCGACAACCGTAGTGATAGACGTTGATGCCAACACCACGACGATTGATCCCGGTACAGGCGTGGTACGAACGCTCAGAGGCATTCCGCTCGATCACTCGCTGGCGAAATCGGGCAGCCGTTCCGCCGCGTCGCTCTATGTTTATGGCGACATCAATTCACTGCGCGGACCGGGGCGCGATGCCAATGGGCAGCCGCTGCCGGCGATTGATTCCGATTTTTCGATTACCGTGACGGCGGGCGGCGTGGCGACGAACAATTCGCGTAATCCAATCAGTGGCGGCAGCATCACCATCACCGGCGATATGACCTATGAAACGCCGGTGGCGGATGCGGCGGGAAATGCTATTAATGCCGATGCAAAAAATGTCCTGGGCATCTTCGCTTCGGGCGGCAATATCAACATTCCAAGCGATGGCAAAGCGCCGGACAATCTGACGGTACACGCTTCGATGGCGGCATTTGAATTGAATGATGCGAATGGCAACCCGATTATCGGCGCGAACGGCAGACCGGCGGGGGGGCGCATCCGTTCCGATATTTTGAATTATCAGAATATGCCGGATCGCGGCAGATTTACGCTGGTCGGCGGCGCTCAATCATCGAATTACGATAACCTCGGCGTCTATGACGGCAAGTGGCACGGCTACGCTTATAAGGGCGTTTGGGATTCGCGCTATGACAAGAATCAATCGCCGCCATTCTATCCCGGTTATGTGGTGGATTCAGGTGAGCCGACGGGCGTGCCGACGGTAAAAGCGCAAAGCAATTTCCCGATGGTGACGGCGTACAAACGCATCTACTATGGCTCAGCGCAACCGACAGAAGTGACGCGATAGGAAGTCGGTTTCTTTCTTCATCACAGGAACAAAGAGCAGAATAAAGCGAGGCGGCAATTGTTTTGAAATTGCCGCCTCGCTTTGTTTTCAGAATGATGATTGGGATTTACGAATTTGAATCCAAGCGGTTTGTCGGTTGTACGGTATCTTCCAAATCTTCATCAAAGTCTATAAAAGGGATGTCGGTCGGCAGATTCGGGTCACGCGGTATGGTTTCTGCGCCCCAACGGTCAGGTCGTGCCGGGGGCTGACTTGCCCCGCCGGTATTTCCACCTCCGGTATTGCCGCTGCCGCCTCCAGGAGGAATCATTTTGCTTGATAATTGCTCTGTGATAACCAGCGGCGAGGTGGCATTGAGTTGCAATCCCTTGCCGTAGAATTGCCCGACAATAACCGTAATGTTGTCTTCGCCGCCGCGTTCATTAGCGAGGGTAATCAAATCTTCGCAGGCGTGTTTCAAATTCGGCGCGGCGTGGACTATGTGGTTAATCTCGTCGGTCTGCACTTTATTGGAAAGCCCGTCACTGCACAGCACGACAATATCCAAATCCCGAATTTTGACCTTTTCGACCACGGCGTTGACGTGCGGCGTCGCGCCCAGGGCTTGTAAGATGACATTCTTATATTGATGCTTGGCAGCTTCTTCGGCGGTGATGTGACCCATTTCGAGCAGTTGCTCGACCAGCGACTGATCGCGGGTCACTTGTTGAATGCGGTCATCGCGGATGAGATAAGCGCGACTGTCGCCGACCTGGGCGAAATAGGCGGTTGTGCCAAATAACCCGATGCCGGTAAAGGTGGCTCCCATGCCGGAGTATTGCGGCATGGTGCGGCTCTGTTGATGGATGTAGGCATTCGCCATTTCAACTGCCAGTCGCAGACGTTCGGGAAAGGGATATTGCGAAAAGTTTTCATCCACCTGAATTCGCAACATGGCGTCGCGGACACATTCAACGGCAAAGCGGCTGGCGACTTCGCCGGCTAACGCGCCGCCCATGCCATCGCTGACGGCGAGCAGGGAGCCAAGATTGCTCTGCGTGAAGGTCGTCAAGCCTTCCGGCGGATCGTCCTCCACTTCATGAGATAACCAAGCGTCGGTGGTCGCCAGATTGAGTACCAGAAAATTGTCTTCGTTTCCAGAACGAACCCTGCCGACGTTGGTCTTGGCATAAACAGCTATGTTGAAAGCAATGTCTTCCGGCATATCCAAATCAACGCTACTGTGTCCTAATGAGATTTCCTGAGCAAGCAGACCCTCTTCTCAACTCACAGCAAACTACACCGTTACGGTGTTCGAGATTATGCTTGATTTTACCCGACTGTGCAATGATGTATTGAAGTTCATAGAGTTTGGAGAGTTAGAGAGTTTAGGAGTTGGGGAGTTCAGAGTTGGCTTGCAAGTTTTCGTAAACATCGCAATATGTATTACACGCTATAGAGTTGCTGCTGAAAGCTAACTACCCAACTCCCCAACTCCTAAACTCTTAAACTCCTAAACTATTTTACTGATAGCATTGTCAATGTCGGCGATTAAATCGTCGGCGTCTTCAATACCCACTGAAATACGCACCAAGCCATTGGTAATGCCCAAGCGATTGCGCTGAGTTTCCGGCACCGAAGCGTGTGTCATCGTCGCCGGATGCGAGATTAAACTTTCAACGCCGCCGAGTGATTCGCCCAAGGTGAGAAGGCGGACGCTTTCCAGCACGCGACCGGCATTTTCGAGCGAGCCGGTTTCAAATGACAGCATCCCGCCAAAACCGGACATCTGCCGCTGCGCCAATTCATGCTGCGGGTGTGATTTCAAACCGGGATAGTAAACCTTTTTCACCTTCGGATGTTCGGCGAGAAAGTGCGCTACGGCTCTGCCGTTTTCATCGTGTTGACGCATCCGCACGGCGAGAGTTTTTGTGCCGCGCATGACCAGCCACGAATCCATCGGCGAAAGAATCGCTCCCGCCGCATTTTGAATAAAAGCAAGCTGTTTGGCGTCGGCTTCGTCGTTCAAAATTGCCGCGCCGCCGATGCTGTCGCTATGCCCGTTCAGGTACTTGGTTGTTGAATGAACCACAATATCTGCGCCGAGTTCAAGCGGGCGCTGGAAGAACGGACTCATAAAGGTATTGTCAACGACAAGACGAATGCCGCGCCGTTTGGTAATTTCAGCAACCGCCGCGAGGTCAGTAAGCGACATTACCGGATTGGTCGGCGTTTCAACAAAGACCATGCGGGTTTCGGGACGCACCGCATCTTCGACGTTTTGCGGTTCGCGGGTGTCCACATAAGAAAATTCCACCCCGAATTTTTTGAGGATTTTGTCGAAGAGGCGAAACGTGCCGCCGTAAGTATTATCGCTGACAATGACATGATCGCCCGCCTGTAAGAGCGTCATCACAGCGTTGATTGCCGCTATGCCGGAAGCGAAGGCGAAACCAAAACGCCCGGATTCCAGCGCCGCTAAATTCTGCTCAAGAGCCGAGCGCGTCGGGTTCTGGGTGCGGGCATATTCAAAGCCTTTATGTTTGCCGATGCCTTCCTGTGCATAAGTCGAAGTCTGATAGATTGGCACACTGACCGCGCCGGTTGTCGGGTCAGGCTCCTGCCCGGCGTGAATTGCCTTCGTCGAAAATTTCAAATTCTGTATGTCCTTCATCAGAAAATAATTTAGCACAGAAGATAGAGGTTTGTCTTTTGCATATTGTGGAGGAAAGCAAAGGAGGATTGACACTCCCCTAGCTAAAGCAAGGGGATTCTTGGGCTGCACCCCTGTGGGATGCATAACTCCCGAAGCGTAACTTTCTCTGTGTCCCAGAGTAGGAGAACAAATCATGCTCTCGGTTTT
>Ga0187894_10002111_pt1 | contig 24230 bp, 28 predicted proteins | sample GBC1701081metaG_FD_136650 | JGI IMG/M metagenome (GOLD analysis project Ga0187894, IMG submission 136650) | White microbial mat communities from a lava cave in the Kipuka Kanohina Cave System on the Island of Hawaii, USA - GBC170108-1 metaG ... | reverse complement strand
GCAATATGTAAAACTATAATTGAACAGCATGGAGGAACAATCTCTGTAAAATCAAATCCAACTACATTTACTATAATTCTTCCCAAGAACCTCTAACTAGCTAAAAATACGACTAGAAAATTATTTTTCAATAATAGAATATGCTTTAGTTCATTTTATGAACGGAAAAAATCGAGTAGTATTTTAATAGCATCAAATTCTCAATCATCAATGATTAAATCAATACTACCAGCAGTTTTTGCCGTGTTTGTTTTACTCACAGGAACAATAGCAGGATCAATTGACTTGATTCCACAGACCGATGCAGCTGCAATGAAAGCTAAAGGTACTGGTACAAACCAATATGGTTCTGCCACCAAAAATAAGGTATGTGGTGATAGACTATGTTCGGAACCAAGAGAAGAAAAGAAAGAAGAACCAGCAGTAGAAGAAGAGGTAAAAGAAGAAGATACAAAAACTGAAGACGAAAAAAGCGAGTCTACAACTGAAACTCCAACAGAACCAGTAAAAGAATCAGGAGCACAACCAGAAGCTCCTGTTACAACTATGGAACCAAAAGTTGAAAAAAAAGTCATAACAGACACTATGACCTCATCACAAGATCCAGGACTTGGTCATGAATCGCACCAGCTAATTGTCATATTGCCTCCATCAGATAACGTATACGAAGGAACACTGACATACTCTGCATCAGAACCAATACAATTGGTTACATTACATGGACCACTTGCAGAAGATGATGATAATGGACAACCAATATGGACTCCAGATGGCGAAACAAAATTTGGATTGACATTAGTTGATAACAATGATAGTGCTGGAACTTGGACCTTTGCTGGAAATGCATTGGCAGTTCACACAATGAACGAAGATCCATTTTCTGTTAGCTTTACACTAAGTTATATGGAATCTCCAATGTCTGATACAATACAAACGGCTACCATAGAGTCTATGAAAGATCCTGGGATAGGACATGAAACTCATCAACTTGCAATTGTTCTCCCACCAAGGGATACTCCATACTCTGGAACAATTTCATTTACCACAAGTGAGCCTGTTCAATTAGTTGCATTACATGGTCCTCTCAAAGCGGGTCAAGACTTGGGACAACCTATATGGACTCCTGATGGTGAAACAAAGTTTGCTCTAACACTTGTAGATGCGAGTGAAAATGCTGGAGTTTGGAAATTTGCAGGTAATGCACTTGCATTCCATACCATGAATGAGTCTCCATTCACAGTAACCTATAGTGTAAAAGCAAAGTAAACAAATCAACCCCTTTTCCTTTTTTATCGTACTAAATTGAAAAAACCTTTGAAATCAGATATTAAGGGGATTTTGATACTAGCGATATGCCTCGTAATCAGGACCAAGTTTGGCTAAATTTATGGAAGGAGAATGCTCCAAGCCTTAGAGAAAGAGCTATAACATGGAGAAAGGAAGATGCATTAACACGAATTGATAAACCAAGTCGAATTCAAAAAGCAAGAAGATTAGGGTACAAGGCAAAACAAGGCATCGTTGTTGTTAGAATGCGCGTTGGAACTGGGGGTATGAGAAGACAACGACCAAGAGCAGGACGAAGACCAAAGCATTTAGGCGTAACAAGAATCAAAGCAGATGTAAATATGAAATCTGTTGCAGAGCGTAGAGTTTTAGAAAGATATCCGAATATGAAATTACTTGGATCATATTATTTGTATAAAGATGGTATGTATTACTGGCACGAAGTTATTTTAGCAGATCCCTCTCATCCAAGTATATCTAAGGACAAAGAATTACGTAAAAGAGTAATTCCAGCATAAAAAAAGTTGAAAGCAATATTTTTTCTATTGACTTTATATCTTCTAGTTTTTCCCTCCGCATTTGGACAGCTTTCAGACAAAACAGGTCTCAAACAGAATTTTATAATTAAAACTGGCGGATATGATTTTCCTGTAGATGTAACTTCAAGTTTTAATGTACAAAAGTTAGACTTTAGTAGCGATGACAAACGGTTAACTTTACACATTAATAGTGCAGTAGAACAAAATTTAGCAGAAATTCAAATTCCAAAAAATCTAACTAATGGAAACTTTACTTTTTTCCTAGATGAACAAGAAATCTTTCCTGTAGTAAAGTCAAATGAAAAAATTTCTTTTATCATTATAGAGTTTGAAGGAAAAGGAATTCATAAACTAGACATTATTGGAACCACATATCTACCAGAGTTTTCTGATATTGCACCATTGATTTTGTCTGTCTTACTAATTCCTATAATTTTTGTTAGGAAAATAAAGAAACTATCATTCATTTAACAATGATTTAATCAACGGCTCTAGTCCATTAGTTTGTCCAAATGACACATCTCGTAGTATTCCTTTTCTATCAACAACGATTGTTGAAGGTGTTCCTTGGAGTGAAAATTCTTCAAAGGTTTGAGCAGAATACTCTTTTGATTTCATGTAATCTTTTACTCTCTGGATGATCTGATTTCTATAATCTTCAGGGTGGGAATCAAAATCGGGAATTTGATTAAATATAAAATTTTTAATTCTAGACTCGCTAATTGGCTCTGTTTCTTTAACTAAAGAATCCATTGCTACTGGGAAGGGTATTTTGTAAGGCAATTTACTATCTTCTAGCCTTCCATATTGCCCAAGGGCTTCCTTTGTATCCCCAATTACTTGTCCTGTTTTTAGCAAAAGTTCTAGATTTTCCAAGGTGTTTTTATCAAAATCTTCAAAGGCAGTTGCGATACCTAATACAACTACCCCCTCAGAACGATATTTGTTGTATATGTTAATGGCCTCTGGAATTCCATAAAGAAAACAGCCTGGGCAATTTACTTGAAATACCTCAACTAGAACAACATGGTCTTTTTCTTTATCAAAATTAGTTGGCAGGCCTTGAACCCACTTGGAAACTTTGAGGTTTGGCGCCTTTTCACCTATTTTTACATTCATGATAATTCGATTAGAAAATCTATTAAATAGATAACTATTTTGAAATTTCTATCTAATAGAATAATATAGGTGACAAAAAACTGCATTGATAAAATGACTGTAGTTACCACAGAAAGGCTAAAACTTTTTTCTGAAATGGAAGAAAAGTATGAACAAAAAGATGCCGATTACTTTGTAAAATTAATAGATCATGATGATTATGTTGTACGAACACGTGCCACATGCATTTTAGTTGATCTAGGTGGCGAGGACAAGGTAAAGCATGTTGCCAAAGTTCTCAAAAATGATCCAAATGAGTTAGTAAGACACGAAGCCGCTTTCTCTCTTGGTCAAATGGGTTATAGTAGTGGTGTAAAACCTCTTGAAGATGCAACAAAAAATGATCCCAGCATGTTTGTACGACATGAAGCTGCAATAGCACTTGGAGTAATTGGTTCAAAAGAAGCTATTCCAATACTTGAGGAAGCATTAAAAGATCCTGACAAGGCAGTAGTAGAGTCTGCAGTTGTTGCCTTGTCAAATATTGACTTTATGGATAAATTAAGCAAAAATGAAAAATTTGCAAAACTAACGGGCGGCTAAAGAGCAGTTACACTACTTTCTTGATGTGTTGTCTCAAACTTGTATATTTGTTCTACAGTAGAATCATCAAAAATTTCAGCATCATGTGAGATGATAATAAACTGCATTGGAACCAGAATATTTGTTAGGTTTGATAACTGAGACAAAACTCCAACTAACGCCTTTCTATGTTCGGAATCTAGGTGAGTTGTGGGCTCATCAAGAATCATCAAGTTAAGGTTTTGTGTACCAAGCAAGCTTGCCATCCCTAGCCTCAATGCTAGTGCAACACTTACTTGCTCGCCCCCGCTAAGTGATTCCAGATCTAAAACTTCATTATTGGAATAACAAACTATCTCAACATCACGAGTTTTTTCAGTAAGAAATATCCTATGAATTTTTGTATTTAGTAAAGTCAGATACTCAGTTGCTTTGGATGATATTGTACCAAGAGCCCAAGATCTAAGACTTGTTGCAACCGACCCATCTCTACTAAAAACATTTTCTTCTATTGAGTTAATCTCTTTTGAATAATCTCTAACAATTCTAAGCTCAGATATAGTATTTTTAATAATTTTGATCTGACTTTCTGCCTTGTTAATCTTCTCAGCTACTGCACCCAACCTTTGGTCAATTTGTGAAAGAGTAGTTTGTGTGTAATCGATAGATTCTTTGAGATAAGCAAATTCAGCATCATCAAATCCTTTTGTTTCTTCTTCAAGCTGAGAAATTGAATTAAAAAGCATTTTTGCATGTTGATCAAGCTCTGCTACTTCAACTAAATTTCCAGATGTAATCACAGGTGGGGCATTTTTGATATTTTCTTTCATTAATTCTAATTCTTTTTGGATTTTTTTTAATTCGTCCTGATCTTTAATAAAATGAGCTCTAAGTATTGCTTCAGATGATTTTGTATTTTGAAGCTTTTCTGAAATCTCAATACGTTTTTTGATGAATAGTTTTCCGCTTTGTTCTAATACACTAATTTGATCCTCAATTATAATTATCTCTTCTCTAAGATGTTTTTCTTGGAAGAGTGGATTTAATTTATCTACTAAAGAATCACATACAGGGCATTTGTTATCTTTGAGCTGAAGCTTTGCAGCTAAGGCTTGTTTTTCTTCAAGTGAAGCCTTTTTGTTTGTCAGTTCTTGAATTTTTTTATGAATATTTTCTACTGCATCTTCGACTTTATTGAATTTAGCCTCTAAATTCGTCTTCAATTCCACATGTTTGAAACATTCTTTGCACTCACGGATTTTACGTTCTTTCTCATCTATTTCATGCCTAATTTCTTGTATGGCCTTCTTTGCATACCACGAAAGTTCTTTTTTACGTGATTCTAGATGGTTAATTTTTTCAATCTTTGTGGCTCCGATTTCAAATTTTTTCTTAAGATTTACAAGTTCATTTTCATATTGGTGTTTTTTTGCAACTAATTCTTCTTTGAGAGGCACCACTTCCTTTAATTCCTCTTGGTATTTTTTCAAATCATTAGTTAGAATTTCAATATGTGTGTCATCATAACCCAATTTTTCTCTAATCTTTTCACGAAAGTCTTTGCTAATTGTTTTCATTGCTTTTGCAGCAATGTCTAGCTTGTCAATTCCTATTATTGCATTTAATAATTCCTTAAACTCTTTTGGTTTTGCTTTAATTATTGAATTAAGCTCTCCTTGTTGTACAATGGACGCAATCTTTAATTTCTCATAGTTTAACCCTATTTTTTTTTCTATTTCAGATGTCATTGATTCACCAAATTGTTTTCTTTCCCCAGCTGCAATTTGTATCCATCTGCCATCAACTTTCTCAGAAAATTGTGCCTCTAAGCCTCCTTTGAGATCAACCTTTCTTTCAGCCTGATACTGCTTTTCATTAATATTAAAAATCACTTTTGCATATGCTTGACTCATTCCTCGTTTAATTAATCCCTTGTTTGATTTTCTCGTATGTTGGCCAAATAATGCAAATGTAATTGCATCAATTACACTTGACTTTCCAGCACCATTATGCCCCACTAATACAGTGACGCCATTATCAAACTCTAAAGTTGTATTGGAATGTGATAGAAAATTTCTTAGCTCAACAGATGTGATCAATTGTCTTTCTCCTTTTTGTATTTTTCAAAATTCTCAACTAGGATAAGACTAGCCTCTTTGAGTTGTTCAGTAGATAATAACGGCAGTAATTCTTTTACTGCAAAGCTTGCAAGCCGTTCTGAACCAAGAGAATCAACTGCAAGCTTGAATAATTCCTCATCAATGATGTTAGGTCTTTCCAAGTAGATAGCCGAATCAATTTTCTTGTTAATTACTCCCCAAAAACATCTCAGAGAGAGGGAATTTAGTTGTGAAACTAGATTCTGTACGTGGTCTGCTTGTATATTATCCCCTGTGATCTTTAGCTCAACTATTGGCTTGCGCTTAAAATTAACTAGTTTTTCTGAAATTTTTTGTACTGATTTTGCAAGCTCATCATAAGATATTTTAAATGAAAACTGCGGTCTTATGTCAAGCTCAACCCAGTTTGGTTTTGCCTCAGATTGAGAAATATCGACTTCGTAGAATCCTTTTTTTGTTTCTTTAATCCCTTCACTTGTTGTTAATTCTATAGAACCAGGATATGCAACTGGGCCTTTAAGCTGGTTAAATTGTTTTATCTCTTGGTCATGCAGGTGACCCATTGCATAGTACGTAAAGTTTTTTGGCAGATCAGTTGATAACAACTCTCCTGCAAACTTGTTAAATTCTGCAATGCCTTGATGCATTACAATAATTTTATGTCCTGACTGATTCTTTGCGATTTTATCTATCTCTACAAATTTTTCTTCAAACTGCGGAATCTCGCTTTTTCTTATCTTGTCAAACCCAACTAAAAGTATGTCTTTGTATTTGATTATATTTCCTTGCCCAATATATTTTGAAAATTCTAAATTATGATATACATATGGAATAGGTGTCGTACGTATTCTACTAATATCGTGCTCCCCTAAAATAAAAAACGAATCAATGTGGTTTTCTTTTAATCGTTTTAAAGCATTTGCCATTTGTATTATTGCAGTTCCATTAGGATTTGGAAAGTGAAAGATGTCACCTGCAAATATTACAAAATCAACATGATCATTTATTGATGTATCTATTGCTTGATTAAATGTGTGATATACATCTTGTTCTCTTTCAGCTAAACCATACTGTACAAGACCTAGATGAGTGTCTGAAATGTGTGAAAAAAGCATTTAATCTAACAATAAATCTTTTTGAACTAACTGTTGTGTTGATTCTACTGCGATTTGATTCATATTGTCAGCTTTTGCCCATGCAGTAACGGCACTTTGGTCTCCCCCCATGATTTTCTCTTTTACTTCTTCAATATGTACAAGGGATGGAAGATTTACCCACTGTCCTACCATTACTGCATCACCAACATTGAGTGATGTGAGTTGACTGATGAGTTCACGGCTAGTAGATTCTGTAGCCGAGGCAATTTGTCTTTGGTCGTCTTCTTGAATTATCTTCATTATTGCAAACGAACCCATCTGGCTGAGCACATTCAAGTCTACACCTCGAGGTCTTTGTGATACTATCCCTAATCCAATACCAAATTTGCGTCCTTCTCTTGCTATCTTTGCAGCCCAGTATTTGGCACTAGTATCCTGTTCTTTGGGAATAAAGACATGTGCCTCTTCGATGATTACAAATATTGGTGAATTAAATCTGTAACTTCTTTGTCTTTTTGATTTAGCATGCATTGCCATACTTGCATCCTTTCTGTCTTTGAGAAGCTGTTGAAGATAAAATGCAACTGCAACATTTGCTTGTTTTTCGCTAAGCTCTGAAATATTCAAAATGTTTGCTCTCCCTTCTTTTATAAAACTAATTGGATCTCCCATATCTGGGTCTAAAATTTCACCGAATCTTCTTTGAGCCTCATCTATGATATCTTGAATTCTATATGCAGAAGTTCTATATTCTTTAAGCTTTTTATCTTCGGAATTAACAATGAATTCAACTTCTTCTTCTAGTTTCATCCAAAATTCTTTTGATTCTTTTACTTTGTTGGTAAACGCCATTCTCAAAACTCTTTGTTGAACATTTGCACTGTCTCTTATCTCTAAAACTTCAGAAAGTTGTTCATGATCAAGTAGCCTTGGATTTATTTTTGCATCAATTACATTGATTTTAGGAATATTCAGAGAAGTATAGTCATTATGATAATCAAAAATAATTACAGTACCTTTCAGCTTGGCGATCTCTTTTGAGAGTAATGACACTAGATTACTTTTTCCCATTCCTGTCATTGCTAAAATTCCTAAATGTCTTGAAACGATTTTGTCAAGATTTACATGTACATCAATACTTTTGTTTCGAAGAAGACTGCCTGTTTTAATCCAATTCTCTTTTGCTGGACTAAATATTGCTTCCAAATCATCTTTTGTAGGTTGTACAATCGGAGTACCAGGGATTGGTGGAATTGCAGGAATAATAGATTGCCCACTACGAAGCTTATCTAAAAATCCCAAAATGCCAACATGGGAAGTATACGTCTTGTCTCTTCTATTCATTTCAGCAATTTCTGTACTCTCTGTTGCTTCATCAAAATTGCGAACATCAGCAAATGCTGCACTAGATACTGATGATTTTTCAATCAAACCTAAGATTCTTCCTTCATCAGAATCAATTATGACGTATTCTCCTAACGAAACTGGTCTTGAAGTAATTGCAATAACGAAGGTTGGCTTTGATTCTCCAACCACATATCCAATATTCAACCCAATACCTCCCGTGAACCTATCTCGTTCCCAAGTCCCAAAAGACTCTGCATCTTTGAAAGTTCTCTATCAGAAATTTTACAGTTGTTGTGAGCTAGCTTTAGCGCATATGGATATCCTCCAACACTATTATTATAGATCCTATTCATTACTGATTTTATTTCTTCATGATTATGATTCTCTCCCAAAAATTCAAGCTTAATAATTGGAGTAGAATCACTCAATCTCACAAAAGTCGATGAAATGACTTTATCTTTCCCATATCTTTTTTCAATATGGATTTTACTAAAACCAGGACTTTTAGTCAAATGATTATAATAAAATATATCTCCTGCTAGAGACCCAAATCTTTCAAACTGTTTTTTTGTATTTGATGTCTTTGAGATAAAAATAACATTATCATTTTTCTTCATAGTTTTTACTATGGCCGTATCCAAAGATGATTGGCGTGTCATAAACTGAGAATGCAGTGAACCATCAATTAGGACTAGATCAACTAAATCAACACTTTGCTCACATGCTTTTATTTCCATCTTACTTGCAATTCTTGAAAGCTCAACATCTGAGCCTAACCCAGAATCATGAAGATCAACAAGTACCTCACCATTTGATTTAATTGAGACTGCCGTAACAGCCCAAAGCTCAATTCCTTGGAATTTTGTATTGTTAAAACTGCTATCAATTCCTGCTGTGGCTACTTGTTCCTTGATTGGAGAATAATCTACCCAATTTTCCCTTGCTTTTTGTATTATTTGTTCAAATCTTGGCCCCTTTAATACTGAAAGCATCTGATCTCGGTTTTTTATTGCATCCCTGTAAACTGTATTGAGCACATGAATACTTTGTTCGATTAAATAAAATCTTTAGGTTATACAGAACTTTAACTAACAATAGACTACAATTAATTACAAGAAATCACTTATCTGATTATCTTGAAGAAAATTGGCCTTTTAGGATGTGGGGCAATAGGAACTCAGATTGCATTAGCCATAGATTCAGGAAAAATCCCTGCAAAGCTTATCCAAATCTACGACCAATCAAAAGACTCATCCAATAAACTAGTATCCAAACTAAAAAATAAACCAGTCATTGTTGATAATTCGCATTTATTATCATCAGGCTCAATCGATTTAGTAGTTGAAGCCGCATCTCAACAAGCGGTTAAAGATGTAGCACTATCTGTCTTACAAAACAAAAAAGATTTGATGATAATGAGTGTTGGTGCGCTCCTAGATGAATCAATTTTTGAAGTATTGATAGAGGCCTGCAAAGAATTCAATAAGCAAATCATTTTACCATCAGGTGCCATTGCAGGTCTGGATGCAATAAAATCAGTCAAAGACGAACTTGAATCATTAACTCTAGTCACCACAAAACATCCAAAATCCCTCAAAGGAGCAAAATTTTTTGAAACCTCTAACATCAATTTAGATTCAATTAAAAAACAAACTATGATTTTTGAAGGTGATGCAGCTGAAGCAGTAAAACTATTTCCTGCAAATATCAATGTAGCTGCGCTACTTAGTCTTACAGGACTAGGGAGCAAGAACACCAAAGTAATGATTGTAGCAGAGCCTAATACAGATAAAAATACTCATAACATTTTCGCTAATGGAAAATTTGGAAAAATATCAATCACAGTAGAAAATGTTCCAGACCCTAATAACCCAAAGACAAGTAGACTGGCCATCCTTTCTGCTATTCAAACACTAAGACAATACTGCTTGGATGGGATTTCCATAGGAACATAATTTGGCAAGAATTGCCATTATTGGCAATTTTTCCGAATTTTTGCGATAGAATCTTATTCTTTAAATTATTAAAAAACTATTTTTTTCGATCATGTTAGTTCAACAAGCACCACAGCTCAAAGATGAGATTCTAAGACTAAAAAAACAAAAAGACGTAGTTATTTTAGCACATAACTATCAAGTACCTGATATTCAAGATGTAGCTGATTTTGTTGGTGATTCTTTAAGTTTATCAAGACAGGCAGCTAAAACAGACCACAAAACAATATTGTTCTGTGGAGTTCATTTTATGGCAGAGACTGCAGCCATTATTAGCCCACAAAAGAAAGTTTTGATTCCTGATTTATCTGCTGGGTGTTCTCTTTCAGACTCTATAACTGTAAATGATTTGAGGAAATGGAAAAAAGAGCATCCAAGAGCAATTTCAGTTGGTTATGTTAACACGACTGCAGAAATAAAAGCAGAACTTGATTACTGTTGTACTTCATCTAATGCAGTAAATGTAGTAAAAGCAATTCCAGCAGACAAGGAAATTCTCTTCCTCCCAGATATGTTCTTGGGTTCGTATGTAGCAAAGATGACTGGAAGGAAAAACATGTACATTTGGGCAGGTGAATGTCATGTCCATGCTGGAATTAGTTCATCTGATGTTAACAAAAAACTAGATGAACTAGCTAATGCCGAGTTTGTAGTACATCCAGAATGCAGTTGTACGACTCCAATGTTATTTGATATAGCATCTGGCGATTATAAAAATAGAAAGGTAAAGATTCTATCAACTGAAGGCATGATGAATTATGTGAAAGCTTCTAGTTCACAACAGTTTGTTGTTGCAACTGAAACAGGAATCTTATATAGGATGAGACAACAAAATCCAGGAAAAACCTTTGTCCCTGCATCAGAAAAAGCAGAGTGTCAATACATGAAAATGATTACTCCAGAAAAGGTTTACAACTCTTTGATAGAAGACAAATACGAAGTTAGAGTTCCTAAAGAAATTGCAGACAAGGCACGTCTTGCTATTGAAAGAATGCTTGCAATTAGTTAATTTAAAAAAATCACTTTGTTGGCTCGGGTGCAGAAATTAATTGATATTCATTACCGTCTAGGTCTTTTATAATACACATAGTTCCACCCCAGTCTTGTTTCTGCGGTTGGGTGATATTCACGCCTTTTGCCTTGAACTCTGCAAAAGTTCCACTAATATCATTTGTGTAAAACCACAATCCAGTAGGTGTGCCAATTGATCTTTTTGCAGCTTCGGCAACTTCTGGAGGCATAATTTTGGGACTAGGTTCCATTAATGAAATTGTGGTCTCTGAATTTACTGGCGCAACTTCAAGCCATCGCATTGGACCGAAATTCATATCTACTTTTTTTTGTAGACCAAGTTTGTTTACATAAAAATCCAAGGCAGCAGCTTGATTTGATACCATTACAACTTTTCCGCCTATTGTATCAATCACAAATCTCTTACAGTGCTATCCAATATAATCATTAATCTAATGGCTATGGAACTTCCAAACTAAAATCAATTCCTGAAACCGAATTTGTGATTTCTCCAACGGAAATCATATCGATTCCAGTTTTAGCATAAGTCCCAATGTTTTTCTCATTAATTCCACCTGACGCTTCTAATTTTACTTGTTTTCTTAGTTTTGTTTTTTTTAATTTGTTAATGGTATTGATAATATCTTTTGGTGTAAAGTTATCAAGCATTATTATATTTGCCCCTGCACTTGCTGCTAATAGTGCTTCTTCCTGATTCTCAACTTCGACTTCAATTTTTTTATATTTTTTTCGAGCTTTGAAAATTATCCTTGGTATTGAACTTATCATAGCAAGATGATTGTCTTTTATCATTACCATATCATTCAAAGTCATTCTGTGCTTCTCTCCTCCCCCAATTTTTACAGCCTCTTTATCAAAAAATCGTAATCCTGGAGCAGTCTTTCTAGTAGCATATAGCTTCACTCTTGGATTTACAGCATTTATTTTTTCAACTAGCTTTTTTGTTTTTGTTGCAATTCCACTCATTCTTGATAGTAAATTCAGGGCTGTTCTTTCACATGATAGGATTGATTGTGCAGACCCCGAAATCTCAATTATAGTTTGGTTTGGTTTTATCTTATTTCCATCTTTTTTTATAATTCTCACTTGACATCCTTTTGATGAAAAAATTTCTTTTGAGTAATTTACTCCTGCTATGATTCCATCCTGTCTCGAAATAATTCTAGCGTTGATTTTTTTTCTAGGTAAAAGATTACTTGTAATGTCTCCTCTACCTATATCTTCAGCTAAAAATCTAGCGAGCTCTTTTTTTGGACTAAAGTCCAACTTATGTTACCTTTAATGCGTATTTTCCTTTTTCAGTAATTCCCAAAGTTTTTGCAATGTGTGAGTTTTGAGGATCAACAATTAATGCAACTCCGTTCCAGTCTGGCGTAAGATCAGACGATTTGCACAGTGGGCAAACTTTTCCGATTGTAACATATTTACATTTTCTACATGCCATCTCTCTTGCCATAGTTACTTCTCCTTTACTTCAACTGGTTTTTTTTGTTTCTCTGCTTCTTTTTTCTCAGGTTTTTCTGCAGATTTAGAATCACCAGATTTTTTGATTTCTTCAGCAATCCATTCATCAGCACCCAAAAAAGGCTGTCTGCATGTAATTCCAATCTTTCCCATAGAGGCAGCTTTTCCTAACGATACTGCAGTAATTCTTGTTCGGATTGTAGACCCTACTCTTAGAGTTCGCCCACTTTGACTTGCAAGTATGACTCCTGCCTGTACATCACTTTTAAGATAATCATCCATTACTTGTGATAGATGTAATAGTGCATCAGTGGGCCCTATTCTTACAAATGCTCCGAACTCTGTAATGTCAACAAGTTCTCCTTGTACAATCTCTTGAAGTTTTGGATAAAATGTCAACGCATCAAACTCTACTTTATGATAAGTGCCTCCATCTCCAGCTATCATCTTTCCCATTGGTTCTACCTTTGCATCCATAATCATAATGATGTAGCCAAGGTCAGCATTAATCATGCTTTCATATTTTGACTTTAAGATATTGATGGCAGCCTTTTTGAGAGCAGTACCAAACAAGCTTGGTGGAATTCTAACAACATCTTGTAGGGTAGATATCGAAAACAACTGTGCAGACCTTGACGGATTTGAATTTATGAATCTTTGGGTAAAAATTGCTAATTTTTATTATCTTTCACGAGAAAATTCCAAAAAGCAATTTATTAATTCTTTAGTCTTGGAATAAGCTGACTTATGTTTAAATAATGTAGAGACGATTTTTTCGTCAATGGTCGGTGTTGATCAAGTTCTAGAAAAACTAAGTACTGTAATTGATCCTGATCTTAAAAAAGACATTGTTTCTATGGGGATGATCAAAGATTTAGAACTTGATTCAGGTAATTTGAAATTTACACTAGAATTGACTACCCCAGCATGCCCATTTAACGTAGAAATCGAAGATGATGTTCGCAAAGCTATTGGCGAGCTTGATGGAATCAAAAATTTTGATATGAAGGTTACAGCAAAGGTTATGGAAGGACGTTCACTTGATGCAGACACTGCAATGACCACGGTAAAAAATATCATAGGAGTGGCAAGTGGAAAAGGCGGTGTAGGAAAATCAACTGTTTCTCTTAATTTAGCGTTGGCATTATCACAAACAGGTGCAAAGGTTGGTCTTTTAGATGCAGATGTCTATGGCCCAAGTATTCCTCTAATGTTAGGGATGAACAAAGCTAACATGGAAGTAGCAGATAATAAACTTCAACCTGTAGAATCAAACGGACTCAAAGTTGTATCATTTGGTTTTTTTGCTGAACAAGAACATCAAGCAGCGATTTATAGAGGCCCAATAATTTCTGGAATTTTAAAACAATTTTTAGTTGATACAAACTGGAGTGATCTTGATTATCTAATTGTTGATCTTCCTCCAGGAACAGGAGACATACCATTGACTCTTGCACAAACAATACCAATAACCGGAATTCTTGTTGTTACAACCCCCCAAGATGTTGCAAGCAATGTTGCAGTAAAAGCAATTGGCATGTTCAACAAATTAAATGTACCAATCCTTGGTGTTGTAGAAAATATGAGCTATTTTTCTTGCCCAAAATGCAATGATAAACATTACATTTTTGGTCAAGGCGGAGCCAAAAAAATTAGTGAAAAATATAATATTCCATTTGTGGGAGAAATTCCTTTAAACTCTGGTATAATGGAAGGTTCTGACAAAGGAAAACCTGTTATTATTACAGCTCCTAATTCCCCAAGTGCTGAAGCTTTTAGAATATCAGCAAAAAATATCGCTGCTCAATGTAGTATTCTTGCAGCAAAACTTCAAGAAGAAATGCAAGCAGAGGCAGCGCCATCAACAAGATAGGAACAAAGATTCTCTGTGAAACTACCAGACAACCTTCGTGAACAACTAAAAATTCCCTTAGGAATTCTTTTACTTGATAACCAAACAACAAAAGAAAATATGCTAAAATACACTCAATCTTGTCCTTTCATCATAACAGTTGGAGATGCTACTACCGAAAAAATGCTAGGTTTTGGAATTACCCCATCATTGCAAATTATCGATGCTAAAGAAAAAAGATCTAAACGAGCTCCACCATCAAATGAAACTGTTGCTACCATCATATCTTGTGACAATCCTTCAGGAGAAATAACCAACGAAAGTATTGCCGTAATAAAAAGAGCATTCAAATCAAAAACACCAGTAAGAATTATCATCAATGGTGAGGAGGATCTTTTAGTCCTGCCTGTCTGTATTTATGCCCCAAAAAATGCAGTTGTAATGTACGGACAACCTAATGAGGGGTTAGTTATTGTTCAAATTAATGATCAAATAAGAAACAAAACACAATTAATACTAGATTCTATGATTTAATGGGGTATGATGAGACGGTGGCTGTATGATTAATGATTACACTACTATATCTCTGACCCTACTATATTAGAGAAGACAAAATAAACAAACTCTGATGTAAGAATTGACATTTAGAAATAAACGATTTATTTTTAAAAAAATTATACATGAAATTGAATCCTGAACTACGTCTTGAAATTTTAGAGAAGGTTGGAATTTATTCAAACAGATTTTCAATTCCTGAACCCAAGGTTCTACTTACCACAAAAGAGGTCTTAGATATGCCAAAGGAAATAACAGAAGGAAGAAGAACTTCTGCTTACAAATACTATGGGGTCTCTTATTTACAACAAAATTTAATTTTCTTAAATGTTAGAAAAATTTCTGATGAAAAATCATTGGAAAACACAATAGTGCATGAGCTAATCCACATGAGATTCCCATATCTGAGTCATGGTCGTAGATTTAATAAATTAATTCGACTTGGACTGCAAGGAAAAACCTTTCCGCCTTACAGAAAAAGTAAGTAACTAACTTAGAATTTTCTATGATTTATATTTCCCGCACATAGGCATGCAGTATAAAATGGATATACAAGAACTTCTGCCTATAGGGGCAGGCATTGCTTCTTTTCTTGTTGCTGGGGGTCTTGTCGCATGGATCTCAAAACAACATTCTGGCACAAAAGAGATGATGGAAATTTCTAATGCTGTAAAAGTTGGAGCAGCAGCATTTCTAAAACGTGAAATGAAGATAATTATTCCTGTTGCAATTGGACTATCTGTAATAATTGGTGCCTTTCTTCAACCATCAAATGGAATCGCTTTTGCGGTAGGTGCGACTCTTTCTGCAGTAGCAGGATTAATCTCACTAAAAATTACTGTAAAGGCTGCTGTAAGAGCCGCATATTTGAGCAGCAGTGGTCTTGGTAAAACTTTCGTTATGGCATTTAGAGGAGGGGCAACTGTTGGTTTAGCAATTCCAGCTATGGCATTATTAGCAATTACTGGGCTTTATCTAATTTATCCAGATCCAATCACAATAGCTGGAGTTGGTATTGGTGCAAGCCTTATTGCATTATTCATTAGAATTGGTGGCGGAATATTCACAAAAGCAGCAGATATGGGAGCAGACTTGGTGGGCAAAGTGGAAGCAAATATCCCAGAGGACGATTCTCGTAATCCTGCAACTATTGCAGATAATGTTGGAGACAATGTAGGTGATGCTGCAGGAATGGGTTCAGATGTTTATGAATCCTATATTGTTACTATACTTGCAGCTTTACTAATTGCCGCATTAATTGGCGCCCCTAAATTATTTCTTTTTCCAATACTCGTTGGCGCTTCTGGAATGATTGCATCAATTATAGGTGTTGTAATTGTTGGTTCTAAAAATATTACAGATGTTATGAAACCACTTAACCGTTCATTTTATGTTTCAGCAGCAATCGCAATTGGACTCAATTTTGTTTTTACAACTCAATTCTTAGAGGACTCCCCTGCTGCATATGGTCTATTTGGTGCAACTGTGATAGGAGTTATTCTAGTACCCATAATTCAAAAAATTACTGATAGATTTACAAATTACAAATACAAACCTGTTCAGGAAATTGCCGACTCTGCAAAATGGGGTTATGCGTCACTTACTTTGATGGGAATTATCAAAGGATTACAATCAACAGGGCCATTTATGATTGCACTTGTAGTTGCAATCATCATTTCCTTTAGTATATCTTCATCATTTGCACCTGCGGGAGCAGACCCTGTTTTGTATGGAATATTTGGAACATCATTAACCGCAATGGCAATGCTAAGCCTTGCAGGAATTGTTCTGAGCATTGACGCATTTGGTCCAATAGCAGACAATGCTGGCGGCATTGTAGAAATGACAGGAATGGGAGAAGCAAATCGTAAAGTGACAGACGAAATTGATGCAGTTGGAAACACTACAAAGGCGGTTACCAAAGGATTTGCAATTGCTAGTGCGGCACTAGCTGCTCTTGCAATGATGCAAGCATTCCAATTTGAGGCAGCACATATTTTTGAAGGAATTTTAGAATTAAATTACAGCTTAACGAACCCTGCAGTAATTGTAGGGCTTTTGGTTGGTGGTTTAATCCCATTTATTATCACAGGGCAATTAATCAACGGTGTATCTAGGGCTGCTGGAAAGATGGTAGACGAAGTTAGACGACAGTTCAAGGCTGATCCAGGAATTCTTACGGGAAAATCAAAACCTGACTATGCAAAATGTGTTGATATTGCAACAGTAGCATCTATCAAAGAGCTATGGAAGTCTGCCATTATAGCAATCATTGCTCCTATCCTTTTAGGTATTGTATTAGGCCCTACTGCTGTTGCAGGTCTGCTGATGGGTGCAGTAGTTTCTGGTATTTTCTTAGCATATCACCTTGTAAATACTGGAGGAGCGTGGGATAATGCAAAGAAATTAGTGGAAATGAAAGGTCAAAAAGGTTCAGAAGAACACAAAGTAGCTGTTGTGGGCGATATTATAGGTGATCCTTACAAAGATACTGCTGGGCCTGCATTAAATACTGTCATAAAATTATTAAACACAATAGCGATTGTTTTTGTTTCAGCATTTATTGCAATTGTAACTCTTTAATTCAATTTTTTTCGTCAATAACTATTGTCATGTCAAGTTCATCAATTTGAGACTCGATTGCCTTTTTTAATGAATTATTGTGCTCTGAGCAGAATTTAAAAAAACCATCAACTGTTTCAAAACATCCACAAATCCATCTGGTTTTTTTATCTCCATCCACAGTCAGTCTTGCGTAAGGATGTAATTCCATAACTTTTTCTAGCGGGATAAATAAAAAAAGTTTTACTTTTTCTTAAAATTAAAAAAAGATTATGGGCAGCCTTCCATCTTTTGGATGAAAAATCCGTTTTTTTCAATTGCGTGTGCTACTGGTTCGGGAGCTCCTTGTGAATGACAAAACTGGCATTCTTCTGTTGTTACCTTTGCATCGCCCTCACCTATGCTTGTCAACCATTTTTTAGCATACTGTATTGCCTTATCATGGTCTTGTTCTTTGGTGATGACATCAAAATGCATTGTATGCCCATCGGCTGCCTTGATGTATGTATCGTAGACATGAATTTCCATAATATGACTAGGAAGGAAGGGATATTTATTTCAAAGAACCATGCTCACCATGAAATATGATATTATAGTTAATATTCCAAATTCAAAGAACATCCATTTAGAATTAGATGATTTGGCATGTCCAAACACAGTTAAATCGTTTCTAGAATGCTTACCATTTACAGTTAGCCTAAATTTATGGGGTGATGAAATCTATACCGATGAATCTCCAATAAATGTTGGAGAAGAAAATCCAAAATCCACAGTAGATTTGTTTGATGTAGCATATTGGCCTATAGGAAAAGCAATTTGTTTGTTTTATGGAAAAACCCCAATTGGAAACAAAAATGAGATAAAACCATATTCTCCTGTTAATGTAATTGGTAAAATTTTAAATGCTGACAAAAAAATTCTATCCGAATTATACAATGGTACTAGAGTGACATTTAGGAAAAAGACTCTGCAATAATAGGCATCTCTATTACATCAGATTCATGCATGTATGCTTTGAAACCTTTTGAGACATTTGAGAAAATTACCCAAGCAACCGGATTGATTTCCATGAATTTTTTATCTGTTATTGAAGGATAAGGCTCAGAGTTTGGATGGGAATGAAAAATGCCTATAACTTCTAATCCTTTTTCTTCAGCTTCTTTATATCCTCGAATCAGTTGTTCATTTGAAATAGTAAAATTTACAGGTGATTTTTCAATATTTTCTGCAAGAAACACTTCCTTTATGACTAACTTTTCATTTTCTTTTTTTCCAAACAATAACGCACATGATTCATTTTGACTGTTCATTGCCTCTTTAGAGAGTAACTTTCTCTGTGCTTCTGTTAAAACTAATTGCAATACTATTCAGCGGTAACTGAACCAGTCATCCAGGGATGTACAATGCAGTAGTAATCAAAAACTCCAGAATTAAAAGTATATTCAAAGGAAGCCCCTGGATTAAAAATACTAGAATCAAATAGACCAGAAGGTCCGGCCTCTGGTGTACCACTAGTTACAGTGTGAATTGTATCATCATTATTTGTCCATTTTACTGTAGTTCCAATAGAAACTGTAATGTCTTTGGGATCAAAATATAGTTGATCTATTTTTTGTATACCTGCTCCAGAAGGAATCACAACTTCTGTCGTAACAGGCTCATGTGGTTCCTCAATAATTATAGTAGCAGTCATCCATGGATGAACTATACACATGTATTCATATTCACCTAAAGCAAGGTCAGATGTATCTAACTGGAATTTAGCACCAGGATCAATTAGACTTGAATCAAATGTTTCACCAAAATCTAAGGAACTTGTAACTGTATGGGCAACATTATCATTATTTATCCATTCGATAATGTTACCGTGAGCAACAGTTGCTATATCTGGATCATAATCAGGTTTTCCTTGTTCTGATGAACCAGCAAGAATAGATATAGTTAGATCTGGTAAAGCGGGCGAAGCCTCAGTTACTTCTTTAATAATTTCTTCTCCAATTAGATATGGGTCAGGTCCTACAAGACCAAACCCAATGTAAGCTGCAATTGCTGTTCCTGCACCTAATATGAAAATTATTGATACTGGCTTCGCATATGTAGGATATTTCATAGATACATATGCAATTAAAATCGCAGGAATAGCAATAATTAACATTATTCCAGCAAACACTGGTACTGTAGAGATTGTGTTAATTGCAACAGCAACCATTCCAAAAGATAATCCAATTGATACTATTACTAAAGTCGTAGCTTTTGCTTTGTTGCTTGTTGAAACTCCTCCTTCTAAAATTCCCGCAGATAAGAAAATTAAACCAACGAACATTGTAAGACCAGTTAGTGCATGCATTCCATCAACAAATGTATGTGCAATCTCAGAATAAGATATGAAGACTCCAGCAATTCCGATTGCTACAAGACCCATCCCAGGCATCATAAGGTCCCAATTACTCATTTGTGCTAGGTGGAAGTTGTGAGATACTTAATTCTTTTGAAACTATTAAGATCCTAGTCGAAGAAATTAAATGCCTATAAAAATGGCTTAAAACGAGTTTGGGAGTCAAAGAAGTATTAGAAATATCTAAACCAAGAATTGTAGTTTTACTTGTAATTACTGCAGTTACCTCCATGTTTGCTGCAAGCAAATTAGTTGGACCCGCTCTTGATTATTGGGGATTATTACATATCATAATTGCAGGTTCACTTGCTTCTGCTGGCTCCAGTGCACTAAATCACTATTATGACAAAGATATCGATCCTATTATGAAGCGAACAAGTACAAGACCCATCCCTTCAGGACGAATGAAGGCAAAACATGTTTTAATTTATGGAAGTGTTGTGAGTGCAGTTTCGGTAATCTACGCTGGTATAACACTTAATCTCGTATCAACATTTTTTATTGCACTTGGGATCTTTTTTTATGTTGTAATTTATACAATTTGGTTAAAGCGACTCAACTCTTCAAATATTGTAATAGGTGGATTTGCTGGTAGCGCAGCCTCAATGGCAGGCTGGTCTGCTGCAACAGGTTCTATAGACATTTTAGGATTCTTAGTAGGTTTTCTAGTTTTTGTTTGGACACCTTCTCACTTTTGGTGTCTTGCAATGAAGATACGTGATGACTATGCAGAAGCAAAGGTTCCTATGTTACCAGTGATGATTGGTATGCAAAAAACTTCAAACTATATTTTAATCAATACTGCAATTCTGCTACCATATTCTTTAATGTTGTATGTGTTTGGTTTAGGAATTATCTATCTTGTTGTTGCTGCAGTTTCCGGAGGATTAATGCTTGCATATCATTATAGACTTACGAAAAACCCAACTTCTGAATTTGCATGGAAAGCATACAAGGTTACTGCACCTTATCTTACAATAATTTTTGTGGGAATTGCATTAGATGCAGCTTTTCACTTTAGATTTTAGTTTTAAACAAATTAATTTTCAGTACCAGGAAAACTAGCTTCATAATCTTTTTCTATCATTTCTTGGTTTTGTGATTCAATTTCATCAATTTCTTCTTTCTCAGTGATTAGTTCAATTCTTCTAGTATCCTTAGTTAGCCATGAAACCTTTACTAATCCAAGAATTTCTAGATCTAGCAACATCTTATTGAATTTGTCTTCAGGAACTATTAGTCCATCTTTTGTCAATTTTTTTAAAAGTTCTACATCTGTTAATGAAACATTCTCCATTATGATATCGAATATTGTGTTTTTTAGAGGTATGTTTGCCATTTTAACCGTAAAATGTTTTATCTATTGTCTTTGGAACCACATTTGAAATACTTTCTCTCAAGCTGCCATACCACTGTTCGACCTCTTTTGTAATTGATGGTTTGACCTTTTTTAATGCAGCAGCAAAGTCAGCACTATCTATCTTTATAGCATTGCTTTGCATTGCATGTACAGCAGCTTCTCTACAAAGTGCTGCGATATCTGCTCCAGAATAGTTTTGTGTAGCTACCGCAATTTCTTTTAGTTTAACGTCATTTGCTAGAGGCATTTGGCTTGTTAGAATCTTGATAATCTCTAATCTGCCTTTTTCATCAGGAGGTTGCACGTAAAGCATCAAATCCAATCTACCAGTCCTCAACATAGAGTTATCAAGTAAATCTGGTCTATTTGTTATCCCAACTACGACAACTCTTGATGAAGTGCCCTCTTCCATCTCTGTTAGTAATTGACTAAGTATTGTTTCTCCAACTCCATTCATCTCGCCTGTTTTGTACCGCGCAAGTGAATCCAATTCATCAAATATTACTACACATGGAGACGATGCTTTAGCTTTTCTAAATATCTCCCTAATTGCCTTTTCAGATTCACCAACCCATTTTGACAAAATTTCAGGACCGCGAACAAGGATCATGTTTGCCCCACTTTCTGTAGCTAATGCTCGTGCAAGTAATGTTTTTCCACAACCTGGTGGGCCGTAAAGCAATGCTCCTTTTGGAGGTTTAATTCCCATTTTCAAGAATTTGCTTGGCTCTTTCATAGCAAGAATCAAGTTATCCTTCAATGCTTGTTTTGTTTCATCCAAACCTCCTACATCTTGCCACCATACTTTTGGTCTTTCAACATAAAATTCTCGCATAGCAGTTGGTACAACTTCGTGCATTGCATCGTAAAAGTCAATTAAGCGAATTTCCATGGATTTTAAAATTTCAGCAGGAATTTTTTCACTTTCTAAATCAATTTCTGGAAGATACCGTCTAATTGATTTCATTGCAGCTTCACGACAAAGCGATTTGATATCAGCTCCAGTATAACCATGAAGTTCTGAAGCAAGACTTTTTAGATTAACATCTTCAGCAATTGGCATTCCTCTAGTATGAATTAGGAGAACCTCTAATCTTCCATCCTCATTAGGAACTGAGATTTCCACTTCTCGATCAAATCTTCCAGGTCTTCTAAGAGCAGGATCAACACTGTCTGGTCGATTTGTTGCACCTAAAACAATGACATTACCTCTGTCAGTTAAACCATCCATCAAAGCTAAAAGCTGTGCAACTACTCTTTTTTCTACATCTCCGTAGGCTTCCTCTCGTTTAGGTGCAATTGCATCTATCTCATCAATAAAAATAATGCTAGGAGAATTGTCTTTTGCTTCTTTGAAAATATCACGTAGTCTTGCTTCAGTTTCTCCATAATACTTGTTCATTATTTCAGGACCATTAATTGAATACATGTTAGCCTCTGATTCACTTGCCAGTACTTTTGCAATCAATGTTTTACCACATCCAGGTGGCCCATACAACAAAATTCCACTATGTGGTTCTATACCTAATCCACTGAAGAGCTCAGGATGTCTTAAGGGAAGTTCAACTATTTCCCTCATGGCTTTAATTTCTGTTTTTAATCCACCAACTTCTTCATAAGTAACACGAATCTTTCTATCTATCGACGTTTCTTCAAGAATTGTAAGAGCAGTTGAGCGATCAATTTTTACTACTCCTTTTGGAGAAATCTTGTTAATTTTAAAATCCATAGAGTTTCCAAGAATCATCACTGAAATCTCATCACCATGAGAAAGAGGGAGTCCTTTGAGTCGATTTTTTACAAAATCTGTAAATTCTTTGTCAACTGTTACAACATCGTTTACTGGCATTAAAACTACAGATTTTGCAATTTTGGTAGTGACCTTTCTTATTTTTACAATATCGTTTAATGCTCCTCCGATGTTTTTTCTAGTTTGACCATCTATTTTTATTACATCAGGAAATTTTTCATCTTCATCAGCAGGCCAAACTATTGCACAACTTAATTTTTTCCCAGTAATTTCAATTACATCTCCTGGAGCAGCTTTGAGATAATCCATTGCCTCAGGGCCGATACGAGCACGTTTTTTCCCAATATCTCTTTGCTTTGCTTCATCTATCCTCATTTGTAGTGGTTCATCTTTTTTTGGCATACCCATACTACTTCATATCCACAGACATTCGACTCATGTTTAATACCTCAAATTCGCTTACTCCTTCCACACTTCTCACAGAATTTTCCAATAGATCCATTTGACCTTCTTTATCATCTACGATAAACTCCCCTTTAAGGAAGTGTAATCCAAAAGCTAACGGTTCCTTCTCAAATCTTTTTAATTTAATTCCTCCCTTTAGGACAGATTGGATTTTTTTTGCAACTTCATCAAGATCTACTTCTGTTCCAGTAGGGAGAATTTTTACTATTAGTAGTAATTGTGCCATATTACTAAGGTCCTCTAAAACTACATGATTTACAAACATAAGATCTTGCAGCTTCTCTGCAACTCTGACATCTCCATATCAGAATTGAACCACAGTTTGGACAGTTGAATTTTACACATTTATCATTTGGCATAATGTGTCTATGGCAACAACTGCATACTGGCAAAGAGATTGTAGATGACATGATCAGCTGAACTTTGATTGTCGAATTTATATCTTCCTTACCTGAAAAACCACAAATTTAGGATAATAAATTTTTCATTTCATTAGCCATGAGAATTTGTGCTGCTTTTAGTGAACCCTTTATTCCAAGCAGTTTAATAATTGAGCTTGTATGAAAATCAAAATCATCTTTGCCTGAAACGTCTTTTAATATTTCAGGAGTAATAGAATCAAATAATTTGTCAATTGTATCATTCTCAAATCGTTCAAGTATTTTTCTTGCTAGTAATTGTTTTTCAAACTCTTTTCCAAATTTTGCATTCCACAATTTTTGATATTCCTC
>Ga0187894_10002110_pt1 | contig 24231 bp, 19 predicted proteins | sample GBC1701081metaG_FD_136650 | JGI IMG/M metagenome (GOLD analysis project Ga0187894, IMG submission 136650) | White microbial mat communities from a lava cave in the Kipuka Kanohina Cave System on the Island of Hawaii, USA - GBC170108-1 metaG ... | reverse complement strand
TGTACTCATCGGGCTTCGCGCACCAACAACAAAACCGACCTCTGTGCCGCCGTCACCCGAAATCTAACCCCGTTTCATCCCTCGGTGTCGCCCTGAAAGGGCGATGTTCATGTACTCAGCTCAGGGGCCGTGCGGCGCGTCGCGCACGGCCCCCGCGAGGACGGTGACGGCGACGTCGGCCTGCGCTTCGCTCAGCGTCAGGGGCGGGGACAGCCGGATGGCTTTCTTGCCGCAGGTGAGGACCAGGAGGCCGCGCTCGAAGCACAGGTTGGCGACCGCCTCGGCTCGGTCGTGGCTGTCGAGCTCGACGCCGATCATGAGCCCCAGGCCGCGCACGTCGGTGACGGAGGGGTGGCCGGCGAGAGCCCGGTCCAGGCCCGCCTTGAGGTGAGCGCCCACGCGCGCCGCGTTCTGGACCAACCCGTCCTCCAAAAGCTGGAAGGTGGCCAGGGCCGCGGCGATGGACACCGGATTGCCCCCACACGTGGACCCGTGCGAGCCGGAGGGCCACGTCATGATCGACCGCCGCGCCATCATGGCGCCGAGCGGCAGCCCGGATGCGATGCCCTTGGCGACGATGATGATGTCGGGCACGACGCCGAAATGCTCCGCCGCGAACATCTTGCCCGTGCGCCCCAGCCCGCACTGCACCTCGTCGAACACCAGCATGATCCCGTGCCGGTCGGCCAGCTCGCGCAGCCGCCGCAGGAAAGCGGCGGGCGGCACTATGTAGCCGCCCTCGCCCAGGATCGGCTCGACGACGATGGCGGCGATCTCCTCCGGCGCCACCGTGTGGGTGAATAGATCGTGCTCGATGGTCTCCATGACGCCGTAGCTCGCGTGGTGGACTCCGGGAAGCAGCGGCCCGAAGCCGGTGCGGTACTTGGGCTTGCTGGCTGTCAACGACAGGGATCCCAAGCTGCGGCCGTGAAAGCCGCCGCGGAAGGCGATGAGCTGGTGGCGCCCGGTGTGGTGGCGGGCCAGCTTGATGGCCGCCTCCACGCCTTCGGTCCCCGAATTGGTGAGGAACGTCTGCCAGTCGTTGGTCCCCCCTGGCGCCAGACGGGACAGCGTCTCGCACAGCGCGCCGTAGCCGGCGTAGTGGAAGTCGGTGCCGCAAATGTGGATCAGCGTGTCGACCTGGCGTTTGATCGCGGCCGCGACCTGCGGATGACAGTGACCGGTCGCCGCCACGGCGATTCCCGCCATGCAGTCGAGGTACACGTTGCCGTCCACGTCCTGCACCATGCAGCCCTGCGCGCGCTCGACGTAAAGCGGGTAGCAGTGGATCAGCGACGGCGACAAAAACGTCTGCGCCCGAGCGATCAGCGCGCGGGCACGCGGGCCGGGCGGAGGCGCCACGATGGTGATGGGCTGCTCCGCCAGCGCAGGAGCGGCCTGCGCGGCCGCCGTCACGCGGTCACCGTCCGGCTCTGCTCGCGCATGTAGGCGCCCAGCGAGTACAGCCCGCCGATGTTCTTTCCTGTCGAGCCGCTGCCTTTCCATCCTCCGAACGGCTGCACGCCCGGCCAGGCGCCGGTGGTGGCGCCGGCGGCGCGGTTCACGTAGACCACGCCGGCCTCAATGCCGTCGAGGAAGGTGTCGATCTCGTCCTGCTTCCGGCTGAACAGGCCGGCGGTCAATCCGAACCGCGTGTCGTTGGCCTTCGCCAGCGCTTCGTCCAGCGACTCCACGGCCTCGACGCAGACCAGCGGGACGAAGAGCTCGTCCCGGAGCAGCGCGTGTCCCGCCGGGAGCCCGGTGACCACGGTGGGGCGCGCATAGTATCCGTGCGCGTAGTCCCCGTCCGCCAGCACCTCGCCCCCGGTCAGGACGCAGCCCGCCTCGCGCGCCAGCGCGGTGAAGCGCCGGTAGTCCTCGAAGCTCGCGCGCGTTCCGAGCGGCCCCACGAAGGTCTCGCGCCGCAAGGGGTCGCCGATGCGCGTCTCCTTTGCCGCCCGCACCAGGCGCGCGGTGAAGTCGTCCGCCACCGCGCGGTGCACGTAGACCCGCGAGCACGCGGAGCACTTGTGGCCGTTCATGCCGAACGCCGACCGGTGGACGCCCGCCACCGCGCGCGTCAGGTCGGCGCCGTCCATGACGATGGCCGGGTTTTTCCCGCCCATCTCCACGATGCACGGCTTGGGAAACGCATCGGAGAATCGCCGGTACAGCCGATCGAACCCGACGTCATAAGACCCCGTGAAGGTCACCCCCGCCACGTCGGGGTGCAGAACCAGCGCGTCCCCGACGACGCGGCCCGATCCGGCCACCAGGTTCACGACCCCCGGCGGCAGACCGGCGCGGTGAAAGATCTCCACGATCTTCACGCCGGAGAGCGGCGTATCCGACGATGGCTTGGCCACCACCGTGTTGCCGGCCAGCAGCGCCGCCGCCATCGGCGCGCCCAGGAGCGCGTACGGGAAGTTCCACGGCGCCACCACGGCCCACACGCCGTAAGGCCGAAGCACGCTGGTGTTGGTGTCGGCGGGCGAAAGCTTGCCCATGGGATTCACGAACCCGCGGTTCGCTCGAAGCTGATCCGCGTAGTAGCTGTAGAGGTCCGCCGTTTCCTCGATTTCCCCCAGCGCCTCGACGCGGCTCTTGCCCATCTCCAGGATGAGCCAGGCGGCGAGCTCGCACAGGCTCTCGCGCACCAGCGCCGCCGCGCGGTCGACCAGCGCCGCCCGCTCTTGCCAGGGCGTCGCGCGCCAGCGCGGGAACGCGGCCTTGGCGGCCGCCACGGCGTCATTGACGTCGGCCGGCGCCGCCGCCCCCACGCGCGCCACGACCAGCCGGGTGTCTATGGGGCTGCGGCTCTCCATCGTCTCGGACGGGGAGCGCCGCCCTCCGCCGACGTAAAGAGCATGGGTTGCGCCCAGCTCACCGCGCACCTTGACGATGGCGGCATCGAGTCGCGCGTTGAGCGACTCGTCATCCGCCGCCCCCGTCGCATATGTCACCTTCGATCCCGTCGTCATGACGCCCATCAGAATACCCTCACCAGGCGACGCGCGGGAGACGGTGCGGCCCCCGATACCCGGCCGGATCATCGTTGACACCCCGTGGAGCGATCCGTAGTCTCCGGGAGCCCACTTTGCCCGACAGACCTCGATACGGAACGGACGAATGACGAAAGCAGAGCTGATCGAGCGCGTATACGCGAAGAAGACGCTTCCACGCGAGCTGACGAAGAAGACCGTCACGCAGATCGTGGACTATGTGTTCGTCGAGATGGGTGACTTCTTCATCCGCGCCAAGTCCAGCCGAAAGTCTTCCCCCAAGCTGACGTACCCGGGCTTTGGGACGTTCTCCAAGCGGAGGCGCGGCGAGCGCAACGGACGGAATCCGCAGACCGGCGCTCCCATCACCATCCCCGCCCAGACGACCGTGACCTTCGCGCCGGGCCAGGAGCTCAAGGCCCTGCTGAACCGCAACGGCGCGAATGGCCGTAGCCACCGCTGACCGCGCGCTACACTGAGGGTGTCGTGCTCGATGCCACTCGAGAGCTGGCCGACCTGCATATCCACGTCGGCGCGGCGGTTGCGCCCCACGTCTTGTGGTCCATCGCGCACGACCAGGGCTTCAAGCTCCCCGTCCAAACCTACTGGGAGTTTCGCGACCTGGTGACGGCGCGGCCCGATCGCGTCTCGTCACTCGGCGACTATTTATCGATCCTTCACCAGTGGACCGAGAGGATTCAGTCGTCGCCGTCCGCCATCGAGCGCTCGGTGTACGAGATCATCGGCAAGGAATTCCGGTCTAGCCACGTGTCGCTGATCGAGCTGCGCTTCAACCCGATGAAGCGCAATCTGGGCGGCGAGCGCGACCTGGACCACATCATTCACGCCGCGCTCCGCGGCATGGATCGGGCGTGCCTGGAATACGGTGTGCGCGCGGGTCTCATCTTCTGTTTGGCGCGCGAGTTCTCGGTGGAGCTGAACGAAATCATCGTTCGCAAAGCGGTGAAGTACCGGGCGCGCGGGGTGGTGGGCATCGACCTCGCCGGGCCCGAGGAGCACGCGCTGGAGTTGGGCGCCGAAGTCGATGCGTATCGGGACCTGTTCGACCGCGCGCGCACAGAGGGCCTGGGGACCACGGCGCACACCGGAGAGACGACCCATACCTCCGCCCCGGGAGTGCTGGCGGTCCTCGAAAAACTGAGACCGGAGCGCATCGGCCACGGCGTGGGGGCCGCCGGCAATGACGAGGCGGTGCGCAAGCTGGCGGAGGCGGGAACCGTACTCGAGATCTGTCCGAGCTCGAACGTCCGCACGCGCGCGGTCTCCGGCCTCGCGCAGCTTGGGACCGCGTTGCGGAGGTTCGCGGCGGCCGGTGTGCGCTTCACCATCAACACCGACGGGCCCTACCTCCTCAACACACACCTGCGCCAGGAGTACGACCTTCTGCTCGATGCGGGCGTGCTGACCATGTCCGAAGTCGACGGCTGCATCGCGACGGCGCGCGCTGCGACGTTCTTGCGTTGAAATAGGCGCCGTTAGCGGCCGGACGACTCCCGAACGGTGGCACCTTCTCGCGGGCACCGAAGCCGCGCTAGATTCAGCGCGGATGAACGCCGCCGCCGCTACGTTCCTGGCCGTCTGGACCGCCGTGTTGTCGGACGCCGCGCCCGCCCAAGCGAAGGACACGGCCGCCTGGGCGCCGCTCGATGACGCCGCCGTGGTTCGGGGCCGCGAGACGGCGACGCGGTTCGCGCTGGCGGACACGGTGGAAGTCTCCGTCGAGGTGTCCGCTGCCCTGTCGCCCGCGAACCGGACCGCTATCGCCGCCGCCGAGGAGGCCCTGCGCAAGGCCCCGGGGGTGCGCCGCGTGCGCGGGCCTGCGCCTGTGCTTCCAGCTGGTGGCCCGGGAGAGGGCGCCGGCCCCGACTCCGGCGCGACCACGGGCCTGGACGGCGATGCGTGGCTCTTGCCCGCGGGCGGTCGGGCCGTGCGTTTCCTGGTCGAGGGCACAAACCTGGCTTCGGCGCGCAAGCCCATCACCGAGGCCATCCGGGCGTCCGGGTTGCCGCTGGCGCATGCGGACGCCGTGCGATCCGCGGGGGCGCCACTTTGGCATCGCCCACGCGGGCGTCCTCTTGGCTGGCCTGGCATCCTGGTAATCGGCGTCTGGGCGTTCGCGGCGGCTGCCATCGGGACGCGCCTGATGGGCAGCGGCAGGCTTCTCGGGTGGCGTGGCAGCCTGCTCGTGGCGGCAGCGGGCGGGGTGGGGGCGGCGGGGCTTTTCGCGGCGGTCGAGGTGGATTCGGTGCGCACGGCGGCCTTCCAAGCCGCGGTCGTGGCGGCGGGCCTCGCGGCGGCGGGTGGCGTCGCCGTGGCTGCAGGACGACGATCGGCGGCGTTGGCCGTCACCCGGCGAGCGCCGATGATCGCGGGCGTGGCGACGCTGGCCATGGCGGCCGCGGTCGCGCTGCAGTCGCGCATCGCATTCCGCAGCGACGAGGGGAGCAAGACCTCCTTCTTGTATGTCGACGTTCGCGCCGACATGTCTGACCCGCTGGTCTTGCGCGAGCTCCGCCGTCTGACCGACTACCTGCGGACGTTGCCGGGGGTGGCGCAGGCGACGTCCGTCGCCGATGGCGGGCCCGGGGCGGATATGCTGAAGACGGCCGATGGCCGCGAGGGGTTGGTGCTGATCCGCCTCGATCACGACGTCGTCGCCCACGGCCGCGAGACCCTGCGCCGCTTGGACACCTACCTCGAGGCGGAGCTGCGCGGCGCCCTGCTGAGCGTCCGTGTCGCCGATCCCAACCTGCCGGCGGTGACGCGCACGATCGCCAAGGGCATCCTAGCCGCTGATGCGCGCGAGCGGATCGAGCGCCTGTGCGCGCGTCACGGCCGCCGCCTGACCGAAGAGGAGGTGCTAGGAATCGATCGCGTGGCAAAGCAGGCGGCTTTCGTGCCGACCGCCGACCCGGCCAAGCTCAAGGCAGAAACCGAAGTCGAAGCGCGAGCGCTGATTGCGGGTTTTACGTCCGCCGGAAAGGGGGCGGGGGCGGCGTCGACGCCGGCGGGCGAAGCGAAGTTTTTGACCGCGGTGGTGAAGCTGAACGGAGACTCGACGGTCGACGACGCACGGCGCGCGCTGGCGGCGCATTCCCCTTCGCTCGCCGATGGTGATTTGCAGTCGGCCGCGCGCGATCTCCACGCGCGTCTGGCGGAGATCCGGCGACGCCACGCGGCCGAGATCAACGTCAGCGAGATGCTGTTCGCGGCCAATGTCCCGGTGGACGGACCGCTGGCCCCGGCGGTCCGGCAGGCTACCTTGGAGGCGATGGCCGACGTGACGGGTGTTCCCGTGGACCCGGCGACGCCTGGCGCCGTGCGGATCGACGCCATGGCGGTGGGCGGAGCGGCGCACGATCGCGCGCTCGCGGGCGCGCTGGGGGACGGAGCGCGGCGGGGCGCCGTGCTGGCCCTGGGGGCCGTGGCGCTTATTTTGTTCATGGCGGGGGGCGTTCGGGGTCTCATGTGGGTGCCCCTGGCCGTGCTTCCGCTGGTCGTGATTGTCCTCGGCGCCGCGTTGACTGGCCGGGCTGCCAGCATGGCTGATCTGGTGACGGCGGCGGCCGCCCTGACCTTCGGCGCCACACTGGCCGCCGCCGCCGCCGCGCGATGGCGGGCCGTTACACAGCCCGCGGCAGGGTCCGGCGCATGACGGCTTTCCGACGTGCGCTGCCGGGGGTGGTCGTGACGTGCGGCGGCGCCGCCGCTGTTGCGATGCTGGCGTCAACCGCCGCGACACCGTGGCAGGCCGGCGGCTCGATGGCGATCGCCGCGCCGCGGCCCAAGCCCGCACCCGCCGCGAGACGGGAGATCGTGATCGCCAGCGAGGCGTTGCGGGACTCCGAAGACCGTCTGCCCGCGCAGCTCGCCGCGTTCTTGCGCCGAGTGGAGACGCTGGCCGGCTGGCGGGAGGGATTGCTTTCCGGACGTACATTCGTAGACCCGACCGAAGCGCTCGCCTACGTGCGCGCCACCAAGCCAGCCTTCGCCATCCTGCCCGTGCACCAGTGGCTCGAGGGGCGGCGCACACTCGACATGACGCCCATCGGCCGCGCCGTCGGCATCGAGGGCCGCGAGCCGGCGTACTGGGGGATCGCTCGCAAGGACAACGCAAAATACGAGCACGTCGAGCTCGCGCCGGGGCTGCGACTCGGTGGGGTCGACCTTCACGACCATCGCTGGCTGTCGAAGGTCGTCTTCGAGACCAACGTCATCGCCGAGAAGCACTTCAAGCTGCGTCCCATGAAGACGTCAGCCGACGCCGTAGCCGCGGTCACGAACGGCGATGTCGACGTGGCGTTGCTGTACGAAACCGAATACAGGAAGCATGCGGAGCGTCTGCAAGCGGGCGGCGACCTGGTGCAGGTGTACAGCTCGGGGTTCTTGCCGCCGCCGCCGCTGCTGGCCGGGAAGGCGGCGGGCGCGGCGGATCGAAGGAAGCTGCTGGAGATCCTCCCGAAGCTATGCGACGGACTGCCCGACGGCGTGAGCGTCCACGAGGCGTGCGCGCACCTGGGCATCATGCGCATTGAATCGGGGGCGGCCGGCAGCTACGACATCATCGTCGAGAAGTATGAAGGCGGTCCGCTCAGAAAGTGATCTCCGTCTGATCCTCGCGGCGCTCTCCCTATGGGCGGCCGGTGGCGCGTGCACCGCTGCGCCCTGGAACATGGGAACGCCGCGCTCGGGGGTCCCGTCGATTCCGTCCACCAGCGCCGCGCCAGGCGCGTCGGTACTGCGGGCGGAGGCGGCTGCCGAACGGGCGGCTTGCCGCAAAGTGACGGAGCTGCGCGCGCTCGTCGAGCTCGACCGGCGGGACGCTCTGCAGGACGCGCAGCGGCGGCGTTTGGTCGAGTTGCTGGAAGAACGCGCCGCCGCGTTGGGAGCGCTGGGACGGGCTATCCCGCGCGCGGACGACCTGCGACGGATCGCGCGCCTGGATCCCGGACGCGCGATCGAGCTTCGCCCGGTGTGCGCGGACGCCGAGCGAGACGCGGGCGACGCGTGGTTGGCAATCGGCGACTGGACGCGGGCCGGCGGCGCTTTCGCCCGGTCGGCCGACCTGGGGGGGAGCTCGGGCCTCGGCTTTCGCATACAGGCCGCTCGGCGCGAGCCCATTGCCGCCGGAACCCCGATCCCGGAGCTGGAGGCTGCCATCCGCCAGCTGCCCGCGCGCGCCGTGCTGACCTTCGCTCAGGCGTACGTCAACGCTGGTGGGGCGACTCCGGACGTGCTCGCGAGGAGCCTGGCGGCGACGCGGGCCGCGGGGGACGAGAGACGGCCCACCTTGGAGGCCGCGCTCGCCGCTCGTCTCACGGACGGCGTAGACGCGCAAGCGCCGTCGTCAACCCCGCCGCCGCGACCGGCGCCGCCGTCGCTGCCGTCGCCACCACCGGTTGCGCTGGCACCGGCCGGAGGTTGTGCCGTCGACCAGGGCGACCCGGACGAGTTTGTGCTGGGAGGCCCGCTGCTGGCGGCGCGCTTGCTGCCGCTGGCGTCGAAAGACCCCGACGTGCTGGCGCCGGGGACGCGTTCGCGGAAATGGGCGGATCTCATCCTGGCGGAGGATCCTACGTCTCCGGACGCGCTGGAGCTGGCAGCCGTGGTCGACGGGTTGGCGGGCCGCGTCGGCGGCACCGAGCGCAAGCTCATCGACATGGTGTTCTACACGCCCGACCGGTCAGCCGGTCTGCAGCGCGCCGCGCGCGTGTGGGAGAGGGTAGGGCAGCCGCGGGCCGCGTGCGCGGCGTGGCTGCGCGCCGCGCGTTGGAACGACGAACCCGAGGACGATCTGTGGCGAAAAGTCATCGCCTGCACGCGCCAGGATCCCGGCGCCGGCGATTGGCAGGCCGTCCGTCGCTACGTGCTCGAGCGCGCCGCCCCTGAGCGCCGTGAAGCCCTCGCCGCCACCTTGGACGCAGCAGCGTCGCACGCGGCCGCCACCCTGCCGTCATCGCGCCCCGCCGGAGGAAGCACAGCCGCCGCGCCCTGACGGGCGCAGCGGCGAGCTCGATCGCCCCTGGTGCCTCGTGCGGCAGCGCAGCTCGACGATCGTTCCGCGCGGCTTCGTCATCATACGCCCGTTCCTCGTCAGGTCACCGACGGTGCTCTTCGAAGTCCAGCAGCTTCGCTTTCAGTGCCGCCAGCGCCGGCGCGTGCGCCGCGTCGGCGGCCAGGTTCTTCCGCTCCAGCGGATCCGCCGCCAGGTCGTAGAGCTCGTAGCGCCGGTCGCTGATGCGGTGGATGAGCTTCATGCCGCCGTCCACCATCATGGCCGCGTGATGAGGCCAGGCGGTGGCGGGCAACAGCTCGGCGAACACCGGGCGCGGTGGGCGGGGTTTCCCCTCGACCAGCGGCAGCAGGCTTCGCCCGCGAAAGGCGTCTGGGATGGGCGCTCCGACCAGGTCCAGCAACGTGGGCGCCACGTCCACCAGCGCGACGCGGTCGTCTACGGCCGCCGGCGCCATGCCCGGAACGGTGATGATGAGCGGCACGCGGATCTGCTCGTCGAAGAGATCCTGGCCGTGGAAATAGTGTCTGTGCTCGCCCCAGGCCTCGCCATGGTCCGCCATCACCACGACCGCCGTGTTCTCGGCCAGGCCGGCGTCGCGCAGCCCGGCCAGCAGCTTGGCTACCCACGCATCGACGAACGCGATCTCGTAGTCGTATTTCTCCATCAGCCCGGCGACGCCGGTCTGGTTGGTCGGATGCTCGGCGTGCGCCACGTAGCTCGAGTGCGGCTCGAACAGGTGGGTCCACAGGACGAAGCGCTCCTGGGCGGCCGCCGCCCTGCGCAGCCGGTCGACGACGCGGGGGACGATGCGCGGGGCGGCGACGTCCTTGTTCGACTCAGAGATCGTTCCCGCGCCGTCGTTCGACCACTCGGCGAACCCCTTGCCGATCCCGCGGTCGGCCGTGAAGTAGAAATGAGAGAAGATCCCGATCGGCTTCCAACCGGCGCGAGCCAGGTGATCGAAGAACGTCTCGTTGGACGGAAGGATGGGCGAGTAGTTGAGCGACTGCTTCTGCCACGCGATCTCCGACGGATAGCGCGAGGTCACGATGGCGGGGAACGAGCGCGGCGTGTTGGGCGCCTGGGCCCACGCGCGCTTGAAGTACGCGCCGCGTCCGGCCAGCGCGTCGAGGGTCGGAGTCAGCGACTTGCCGGCCGGTCTCCCGTAGCCCCCGACTCCCAGGCGATCCGCTCGGAGTGCGTCGATGGTCACGATCAGGATGTTGCCGGTGAACGTCCCGGTCCCGCGCGTCCCGGTTGTCGCGGCCGATCCTCCGCCCGCGCCCGCCCCGCCGGCGTTCCCCGCTCCCGTTCCGCCGGCCACCGATCCCGGCGTCCCGGCGGTCGCCGCCACCGCGGCCCGGGCGTCTCCGCCCTCGCAATTCTGGTCAATGCCGTCGCCCGGGACGTCCTCGCCTCCGGGGAAGGTGTCGGGCCGCCGGTCGTCGCAATCGCCGCCTCCCCAACGCGCCGCGAAGCCGTCGCCGTCACCGTCGGCGAGCCCGCGCGCGATCTTGAGGGCGCCGCGGAGGCCGAGGCTGCCGTCGGCGGCCGCGGTATACGCAGGCGAGCTTTCCGGGACGCGCGCGCCGAACCAGGCCGCCGCCACCATGGCCGCGGCGGCGCCGGCGTGAAGGACGCGGCCCGGAAGGCGCTGCCGCAGCCGCCGCCCGGCCGCAGTCCGGTACCAGAACGACGCATGCGCCGTTCCCAGGACGGTGGCCGCCGCCAGCGCCACCAGAGGACCGAGGTCGAGGACGCGCCAGTCGGCGCGCGACAGCGCGACGGCGCCGCCGAGCAGCCCGGCGCCCGCCAGCGCCACGAGAACCAGCCCCGTCCGTCCCAAGCGCGCGGGCGGCGAGACGAACGCCCCGACCAGGCGCCGCATCGCGGGCAGGGCCCCGATGGCCAACGCGGCCGCGACCGGCGCTGCCAGCGCCACCATACCCGCCGACGCGATGGCAGCCAGCTTCTGGCTTTCCATCTTGCCGATCAGCGCCGTCTGCCCCGCGGCGGCGGCCGCGCACAACACCAGCAACGCCAGCGTTCCCGACAAGATCCCCGCCGCCGTCGTGCGGTCCCGCTGCTCGTCGGCCACCAGCGCGCCCGGGCCGCCCGTGATTCCTCCCCGGACACCTCCCGCCAGCCACCCGGCCGCTGCTCCCGCCGCCAGGCCGGCGACTCCATAGAGCCCCAGCGCCAGCAGCGCGAGCGTCCCGGGCGCCCCACCTCCCGGCTCGGCCCGCGCGACGGTGACCACCGCGTCCAGGATTCCGGCGCCCGCGAAGCCCGCCAGCACCGAGGCGGCAACCGGCCCGCCCGAGTCACGCAGCCGCATGTGGTGGGTTTGCTGCTATCACGCGCCGGGAAAGGACGCCAGGAAGCTTGACGTGCTCGCGCGGGCGCGTTAATTGCCGGAGCGGCTTCTTGCGAAGCATTCGCGACATTCCGGCTCGGTTGCTCGGCACCGTCGTCGCGCCGCTGGCCGTGGCGCTGTGCTCGTCCGGCTGTAGCGAAAGAGCCCCCGCCGCCACGGTCCACCCACCGCCGGCCCCGTCTTCCCCGCGGCCGGCCGCTCCGCCTGCGAACCTGGATGGCTACCGCACCGCCATCGATCTGGTCGACAACCGCGTTCACGCTACCACCCACGCGGGCGGGCGCTTGGTCCTCGACACAGGCGGCGTCGACTTTCACAAGTACATCGACGGCGGCTGGAAGACGTCGTGGATCCTGGGCGACCGGGACGGCGGCAAGCGCGTGGCGTTCGTCTCCAACATCTCGGCCAGCCTGTTCGTTCCGCTCGACGCCGGTGCCGCCGCGGGCGGCGGCGACCTCGTCCTCGGCCTCACGCTCCGCTCGCTGGCGCCGAAGCAGAGGCTATCCGTGTTCGTCAACGAGAAGCCGCTCCCGGCGCTGGACGTCGATGCCACCTGGAAGAGCTACGATGTTCCCGTCCCGGCGGGCGTCATCCAACCGGGCGAGAACAAGCTCCGGCTCACCTTCCGCGCCGCTGGAACGACCACCTCGGGCAAGCGCAGCGCCGCCGCCGTCGAGCGCATCACCCTGGGCCCCCCTCCTCCGCCCGGCACCGCGGCAGCCACCGCCTCCGTGGCCTCGGCCGGCGCCGCCGCCCTGGGCGGGGTTTCTCAGCGCGCACTATCCGTCGCCGGTGGCCCGTCCCGAATTTCGTTCTACGTGCAGGTCCCGGACGCCGCCAAGCTGGCGTTGAGCGTCGGCTCCCAAAGCGCGGGTGCGTCCGCTCTGATCCGCGTCGCCACCGACGGCCGCCCCGCGCGGACGCTGCACGAAGCCGCAGCCACCCCCGGGTGGTCGGACGCAGCCCTGGACCTCGCCCCCGAGGCGGGGCGCGCCGCCCGCATTGATTTCGAGGCTCGCGGTGGAGCCGTGCTCTGGGGAACGCCCCGCATCGTCGTCAAGGCTCCCGCCCCTGCGGCGGCCCCCAGCACCACAAAGATGGATCGCATCTTCGTGTGGATGGTGGACACCTTCCGCGCCGACAAGATGCGCGCCTACAACGCCAAGACCCGCGTCGAGACGCCCAGCTACGACGCCTTCGCCGCCGACGCCACGCGCTTCGAGTGGGCGCACGTCCCCGGCACCTGGTCTCTGCCATCACACGCATCGCTGCTGACCGGCGTCTACCCCACCGTCCACAAGGCGGTCGCGCACGAGTCCAAGCTGTCCCGGGACGTGCCTTTCGTCGCCGAGGACATGAAGAAGGCCGGCTACCGCACCGCCATCTTTTCGTCGAACGGCTACGTTTCCGGCAAATGGGGTTTCGAGCGCGGCTGGGACGAGTACCGCAACTTTATCCGCGAGTCTCTGCCCAACGGCGCCGATTACCTGTGGAAGACCGCCAAATCCTGGATCCTCGGCAACCAACAGAAAGCGCAGTTCGTCTACCTGGCCACCGTCGATCCCCACGTCATCTACAATCCGAAGAAAGAGTTCCTGGATCGCTACTGGACCGCTCCCTACCGCGGTCCCATCAAGCCCACCCTGACCGGCATCCAGCTCGGGAAAATCAAGGCGGGAGCGCTCAAGGTCAACGACATCGACAAGGCGTACCTAGAAGCGTTGCACGACGCGGAGATCACGCAGAGCGACGCCGCCTTCGCCACCTTCATCGCCGACCTGAAGGCCGCCGGCGTCTACGATACGTCCGCCGTCATCGTGGTCTCGGATCACGGTGACGAATTCTGGGACCACGGCGATGTCGGCCATGCCCAGTCGGTCTACCAGGAGCTGGTGCGCATCCCACTGCTGATCCGCGCGCCCGGGCGGTTTCCGCGAGGTCGGGTGGTCAAGGCGGACGTCGAAGTGATGGACGTCTACGCGACGATGCTGGATCTGGCCGGCATCACGCCGGCCGCCGCCGTGCAGGGCGCGTCGCTGGTGTCGCTGGCCGCCGACGAGGTGGGCCAGAGCCCGCGCGCCGCGCTGTCCCTGAACGGCGGCATCTCGCGCGGGATGAAAGTGGGGCGCTATCGTCTCATCCACGCCGGCGCCCAGAAGATGGAGCTCTACGACTGCTATGACGATCCGCGCGAGCAGACAGACGTCCTGACGGCGCGTCCCATCGCCCTGCGCCAGATGCGAAACGTCTTTTCGCTGCTCTACGGCCACGAGGCGAAGTGGAACAAGGCGCGCTGGGGATCCGCCGCCAACCTGACCGCCCAGTTCCTCGAGGACGTCGAGTAGAGAGTAGGTCCGCGGCGCCCCGGCGGCCGCTACAGCTCCACCGCCCGCATGACTTCCGCCAGGGTCGGAAGGCCGGCGCGGGCGCCCAGGGAGCGGCACTTGAGACCGGCCGCCGCGCTGGCGAAAGGCATGCACTTTTCCAACGTCCATCCGTGCAGGACGCCGTAGGCGAAGGCGCCGTGGAACACGTCGCCGGCGCCCGTGACGTCCACGATCTCCACCGGAAGGGCGTTCTGCCTCACGAGCTTGTCGCCCTCCAGGCCCACGGCGCCCATCTCGCCCATGGTGACGACCACCAGGCGCGGACCCATCTTCGCGATCTCCACCAGGCTGTCCTCGATTTCCCCGGCTGGCGCGATCTCGGCGGCGAAACGCTCGGACCCGATGACCACATCGCACAAGGCCAGCAGCTCGCCGATGCCGGGCGCCAGGTGGCTCGCGTCGAGAATGACCGGGATCTCTTTGGCCCGCGCGCGCTCCGCGGCCTCGACTTGGATGCCGGGCATCTGTCCGTCCAGGCACACCAAGCGGGCGCCGTTGAGCGCCTGCGCCGGCAGGTGAGCGGGCAACAGCGGCGAAAGGCTGCCGCTGGTGAAATGTATCTGGCGCCGGCGCGTCTGTTCGTCGACGGAGATCAGCGACACCGGAGACACTCCGCCGGCCTCCACGAGCGCCCACGACACATCCACGCCGATATCGCGCAGGCTGCGCAGGATGAACTGTCCCATCTCGTCGCCGGACACCCTTCCCACGAAGACCGGCTGCGCCCCCAGAACCGCGAGCGTGGCCAGCATGTTCGCCGTCGGCCCGCCGCCCTGGATGCTCAGCTGCGCCAGCTCGACGGATGTCTCACGGCTGCGCGGCACCACGCCCAGGATGTCCAGCGCTGCTTTCCCTACGCCCACCACGCGATCCGCGGAGGGCGTCGGCATGATGGCCATGACCTACCGTAACGACCGCCGCCGACGTGCGCAAGTCGCACCGCGACGCCAGTGGGCGCAAACGGCGGCCCCAGCGTTGTTCAATATAGCTGGACGTCGCCTTCGGCCAGCACGATCTCCCGCCGGCCCAGGACCTGAACGATGCGGATCAGGTAGGTGTGGCCCGCGCGGAATCCGGCGTCTGGCGACAAACGGAGCTGCAAAGCCAGGGCGCCGCTCGACGACGTGTCCACGCTCCACAGGCCCGTGACTTCCCGGCGCGCCATGCCTTCGGGATCGGCACGATCGTAGGCGAGGATCAGGATCGCGCCCTTGACGGTCTTGCGCTTCAGATGGGCCACGAGCTTGACGTCCCAGGGCGCGGCCTCGTCGCCCAGGGGGGTCCGGGCGGTGGCGGCGACTTGCGCGGCCCGCGACAAAAGCGTGACGCGCACAGCGCCGTCCGGTCCTTCGGGTGCTTCGTCCGCGGAGGTCACCGTCGAGCCGCGGGCCGCCGAGAAACACACCGTGCCGGCCGGGCCGCAAGCGCGGGCGGCGGGTAAATCGATGGGTAACAGATGGAGCTCATGCTCCTGATCGTCGGGGGACAATGCGAGCGGAGGCAGCGTTGGAGGAGGGGACGCCGCCGCCGTCGCGACCAGCAGTACGAGTTTCGTCACCATCATGGGTCAGTCGTCGATGCACCGTCCGGGCCACGGGCTAACTGCCCAAGACGAAACGCCGTCGTACATCGCCGCACCTGACGTGGCGTCGTCGGCTCTGCGCCGACGCCGGTCACCCCCGCAATAAGTTGCCTGTCCTGTTGTTCAGGGCGGACGAGCGCGCGCCCGCCCTGAATCCCTCGCGTGCGTGTCGTTATCCGCCTACATCATCGGCACTCTGAAGTCGGTCGTGCCGCAACCCTCTTTGGTGGTCGGAGTGGTGCCCCCGCACGCCGCCGCGTTCTTCGCGTCGTAGGCCAAAGGCTCGAGCTGAACAGCCGTCGCCGTCACCGCCGGATCGACGAACGCCCAGACTTGATACTTCTCGGCCTCGCACAGGCAGGCCGCGAAGGCGCTCCCATCGTCCTTGTAGATCTGGTCGACTTCGTGAACCCGGACGATCTGCCCAGCCACGATGTCCTGCGCGGGCCCGGCCCCCGTGGCATCGCCGATCTGCACCGACACGGTGGCGGTGTTCAGCGCGATATAGCCCGTGTCGGGCATGCCGCTGTAGCTGCGCCCGTCGCGGGGGCCTTCGATCCGCGCCACCGCGGCCGCGCCCGAGTGCATGCACGCGCCCGCGCTCGCGCCGCAACCCGTACACGGGGTGGCCCCGGCCGGCCCCGGCCCGTGCGCCGCGGTACCGATCTTGCCCACCCCGAGCAGCGCGGTTCCCTGGCGAAGCTCCACCGCGTCGATGTCCGCACCGGGTCCCGTGCCCGCGCTACACATGGGCGCGGTTTCCTTGTCGTAGATCACGATGGTCGTAAATTTCCTCGCGGGCGCCGCGTCCGCGCTCCCGGCGTCGCCGCCGCCGGCTTCACTGCCTCCGTCCCCGGCGCCCCCGTCCGTGACGCCCCCATCTCCGTCGTCGCCGAGACCGTCGCAGGCGGCTGCGGTCATACCGAGGAAAGCGATCATGAGAGCGGACAGGGGGCCGGCAAGAGGGCATCGGTAGCTCGGTTTACGCATCAGGATCTCCTTGTGTGGTCTTGGCCAACCGAAAGCGGCGTGAAACTGCGGGGGCGCAGGTTACAGTTTGTGAGCCGGCGGAGCAAATTTGCTCGCTGACACGGGGGCTTTCCATGACGCCCGGATACTGGTAGCCAAGGGCCTATCATGCAGATGACCATCGAGGACATTTCGCCGGTCGAAAAGCGCGTCGAGTTCGAAGTCCCCTGGGCGGACGTGGCGCCTAAGCTGGAGAAGGCCTACGGCGAGCTGCGGCGCGAGGTGCGCTTGAAGGGCTTTCGCCCGGGGAAGGCGCCGCGCGCCGTGCTCGAGCGGATCTACCGGCGCCAGGTCGAGCACGACGTGGCGCACGACTTGGTCGAGCTGTCGCTGACCCAGGCGGTCCACGAGAACCAGCTCGCGCCGGTGGCGCCCCCCGTCGTGGAGGACAAGCTGGAGCTCAAGAGCGGGCAGCCGTTCAAGTTCTCTGCCCGCGTCGAGGTGCGCTCGCAGGTCACGCCGAAAGACTACACCGGCATCCCTCTGACCCGGCGCAAACCCAAGGCCTCGGACGCAGAGGTCGACGCCATGATCGAGGCCTATCGGCGCAAGCTCACCGAGTTCCTGCCCATCGAGGGGCGGACCGAGACCACCGCGTCAGACGTCCTGGTGGTCGAGCTGCGTGGGAAGATCGGCGAGCACAAGCTCAAGCGCGAGTCCGTGACGGTGGAGCTCGACGACGAGGCGGGCGGCCCCTTGCCGGGCCTGGCGCCGCGTCTGCGCGGGTTGTCCCTGGCGTCGCTTCACCACGACGTCAAGTACACCATCCCGGCGGACAGCCCGCACAAAGAGGTGGCCGGCAAGGAGGTCGCCCTTCACGTCGACATCAAGGAGGCGCGCGAGAAGAAGCAGCCCGTTTTGGACGACGATCTGGCCAAGGACACGGGCGAGGCCGACACCCTGGCGGAGCTGCGCGAGAAGATCCGTGAGAAGGTCCTGGCCAACGACGCCGCGCGCATCGAACGGGAGCTGATGCAGGCGCTGGTCAAGGAGCTGGTCAAGCGCAACGACTTCCCGGTGGCGCCCGCGCTGGTCGATCGTCACGCCCGCCTGATCGTCAACCGCGCGAAGGCGCAGCTCATGCTCTTGGGCGTCGACGTCGAATCGGGCGCCTTCGACGAGGACAAGATGAAGCAAGACTTCCTGGATGACGCCGCCGAGGAAGCGAAGGGAACGATCCTGCTGCAGGCCATCGCCGAGCGCGAAGGCCTGTCGGTGAGCGACGCCGACATTCAGAAGCGGATCGCCGAGATGGCCGCCGCCCGCCGCGAAAATCCGAAGAAGCTGCGCGTCGAGCTGGAACGAGATCACCGCATCCACGGTCTCAAGCTCCAGATCCTGGAACAGAAGACGCTTGATAAGCTGATCGGGGAGGCTAAGATCACCGACAGCCAAATCATCGACGAGCCTGATCGGATGATCGTCACTCCCGACGAGCACCGGGCGCAAATGATCGAAGCCGAACAGAACAGGAACAGATGATGACCTCCGATTCCAAGCCCATCACCAATTTCATCATTCCCACCGTCATCGAGCAGACCCACCGGGGCGAGCGCGGATGGGACATTTTCTCGCGCCTCCTGAAGGACCGCATCGTGTTCCTGGGTACGGCCGTCAACGACGAGGTGGCGAATATCGTCATCGCCCAGCTCCTGTTCCTGGAGAGCGAGGACCCGGACAAGGACATCATGCTTTACATCAATTCTCCCGGCGGGATGGTGACCGCGGGCATGGCGATCTACGACACCATGCAATACGTCCGGCCCTCGGTGGCCACGTTCTGCATGGGCCAGGCGGCGTCCATGGGGGCATTCCTCCTGGCGGCCGGGGCCAAGGGCAAGCGCTATGCCCTGCCGCACTCGCGCATCCTGATCCACCAACCGCTGGGCGGGTTCCAGGGCCAGGCGACGGACATCGACATCCACGCCAAGGAGATCCTGCGCACGCGGGACAAGCTCAACGAATTGCTGGTCAAGCACACCGGTCAGTCCATCGAGCGCATCAAGAGCGACACCGAGCGCGATTACTTCATGAGCGCGGTCGAGTCCAAAGAGTACGGCCTCATCGACGAGGTCATCGTGCAGAAGCCGGCCGCCGGCAAATAAGCCGCCGGCCAAGGTCGTCTACCCGCGGCTCTTGCCGCGTGCTACCGTTGAACTCGTGCCGACTGAGCGGAAGCGGGACGATCACGGGAATCTCTCTTGCTCCTTCTGTGGCAAGAACCAGAAGGAAGTCAAGAAGCTGATCGCCGGCCCGACGGTCTATATCTGCGACGAGTGCATCGGCCTGTGCAACGACATCATCGCCGAGGAGATGGAGAAGGAGTCCGACAGCTTCGGACTGGCTCCCGTCCCCAAGCCGGCTGAAATCAAGACCGTCCTGGACGATTACGTCATCGGCCAGGAGCGTGCGAAAAAGATCCTGGCGGTCGCCATCCACAATCACTACAAGCGCATCGACGCGAAGGTGGGCGCCGACGACGTCGAGCTCGGCAAGTCGAACATCCTGCTCCTCGGGCCCACAGGCTGCGGCAAGACGCTCCTCGCCCAGACGCTGGCCAAGATCTTGAACGTCCCGTTCGCCATCGCCGACGCCACCAACCTGACCGAGGCCGGCTACGTCGGCGAAGACGTCGAGAACATCATCGTCAACTTGCTGCAGAACGCCGACCACGACATCGAAAAGGCGCAGCGCGGGATCGTCTACATCGACGAGATCGACAAGATCGCGCGCAAGGGCGAGAACCCTTCGATCACGCGCGACGTCTCGGGGGAGGGGGTCCAGCAGGCCCTGCTGAAGATCCTGGAAGGGACGGTGTGCAACGTCCCGCCCAAGGGCGGCCGCAAGCATCCCCAGCAGGAGTTCCTGCAGGTGGATACCACCAACATTTTGTTCGTTTGCGGCGGCGCCTTCGTGGGCTTGGAAGACATCATCGAGCAGCGCATCGGGCAGAAGCAGATTGGCTTCGGCGCCAAGATCCAGTCGAAGAAAGAGCGCCGGGTGTGGGACCTTCTGCGCGAGGTTCAGCCCGAGGATCTGCTGAAGTACGGGATGATTCCCGAGTTCGTGGGGCGGCTGCCGGTCATCGCGCCGCTGCACGAGCTGGACGAGGCGGCCCTCATCGACATCCTCACCAAGCCCAAGAACGCGCTCATCAAGCAGTACCAGAAGCTGCTGGAGATGGACGGCGTCAAGCTGCGCTTCACCAAGGGCGCGCTGTCATCCATTTCCGGCGAGGCGCAGAAGCACAAGTCGGGAGCCCGCGGGCTACGCGCCATCCTCGAGCAGGCGATGCTGGACATCATGTTCGAGGTACCGACCACGGGCAGCACCATCCGCGAGGTCATCATCAACGAGGAGACGATCCAGAAGGGGCAACAGCCAATCCTCATGTACCAAAAAGGAGCGGCCGCGGCTCCGGCGTAGCGCGAACAATCATAGGAGGCACGACCCCATGACGAAATCACCACTGCCCATATGGCTGCTTTGGGCTCCTTGGATCCTCCTCGGATCGCTCGCGTACTGGACGCTCGCGCTGGGCCTGGGTGCCATGTCTCTGGGCGCGCTCGAGGTGTCGAGAGTCAGGGAAGAGCCGACTGTGGCTTCGGGTTGCTTCCGTCCCGCCCCGCGAAACCGCCAGCCCATCATCGTGGACACCCGGGCGGGCGGCGCGATGTCGGCGATGTACTGGAGCGACCACGGCGATCCGCCGGTTGGCCGCACCGCGTTCTAGTCTAGGCTAGGACGCGTAACGCGGACGATTACGAGGACGAGGACGGGGGCCGGAGACTACTCCCCGGTCATGGTGCGTGGATTCAGCAGGCGCGCCAGCTCGTCAGGAGGGAGCACGTTCTTTTCCAGGCAGAGCTGGCGCACGGTCTTGCCAGTCTTCACGGACTCCTTCGCGATGGCGGCGGCGGCATCGTAGCCGATGCGCGGATTCAGGGCGGTCACCATGGCCAGGCTCTGCTCCACCAGCTCGTTGCAGCGCTCGACGTTGGCGGTCAGACCGTCTACGCAGCGCTCCGCGAACAGGCGGCACCCGCGTCCCAGCACGTCGATGGACTGCAGCAGGTTGTAGGCCATCATGGGCGTCATCACGTTGAGCTCGAAGTTGCCGGCGGCGCCCCCCCAGCCGATGGCGGCGTCATTGCCGACCACGTGGGCGCAGATCATCAGCAGCATCTCAGACATGACGGGGTTTACCTTGCCCGGCATGATCGAGCTGCCGGGCTGCAGGTCGGGGATGTGGATCTCGCCGATCCCGCAGCGCGGGCCCGACCCGAGCCAGCGGACGTCGTTGGCGATCTTGGTCAGGCTCACCGCGGCGCTCCGCAGGGCGCCCGACGCTTCGACCAGCCCGTCGTGGGCGGCCAGCGCCTCGAACAGGTTGGGTGCCTGACGCAGCGGAACTCCGATCTCGGCGCTGACACGCGCGATCACCGACTCCGCAAACCCCGGCTCGGCCCCCAGCCCCGTGCCCACCGCCGTCCCACCCAGCGCCAGCTCGGCCAGCGACGCCCGCGCGCTCTCCACACGTCGGATGGCGGCGGCCATCATCGCCGCGTGTCCGCCTAGCTCTTGCCCCAGACGCACCGGGACGGCGTCCATCAGGTGGGTGCGACCGATCTTCACCACGCCGTCGAAGTCGCGCGCCTTCTGCTGCAGGGAACGCTCCAGCACGCGCATGGCCGGCAGCAGATCGCGCTCGACGGCTTCCACCGCCGCGATGTGGACGGCGGTGGGGATGACGTCGTTCGACGACTGACCCTTGTTGACGTGGTCGTTGGGGTGGACCGGCTTCTTGGATCCGACCGTTCCGCCCAGAAGTTGGATGGCGCGGTTGGCGATCACCTCGTTCGCGTTCATGTTGCTGGAGGTGCCGGATCCGGTCTGGAAGATGTCCACAGGGAAGTCCACGTCGTGCTTGCCGTCGGCGACCTCGCCCGCGGCGATGATGATGGCGTCCGCGAGATCCGCCGCCAACACCTTCTTATCGCGGTTGACGATCGCCGCCGCCCGCTTGATGAGCGCCAGCGCGCGGATCATCCGTCTCGGCAGCGTCAGACCACTGACCGGGAAGTTATCGACCGCCCGTTGGGTCTGAGCGCCGTACAGCGCCGATGCCGGTACGCTCACCTCCCCCAGCGAGTCGGTCTCGACGCGAGAGCCGGCGCCCGTCTCGGGCGCCCTCACAGGCACACCCCGAGACACGAAGTCTCCGATTCGAGACCGGCGCCCGACGGCTGCTGGCAGGTCTTGCCGCCTGCGCACGCGAAGGCGATGGCCGCGCAGCCACTGGCCATCCGTTCGCACGCTTGCCGGCAGACTCCTTGAAAGCAGATGTGATCGGCGACGCAGTCCGTCGCGCCCGTGCACGCCGCGCCCGCCGCCAGCGAGCCCGGGCGTTTGCACACCGCGCCGTCCGCCTGCGACCATGTGCACGCTTCGCTGCTCGGGCAACTGTTGCGCACCCAGGGGCTGCAGCGCAGTCCGCAGGCGGTGAACGTCTGGCGTTGGTGATAGATGGTCTGCTGACACTTCTGCGGGGCGCCGGCGCTCCCTTGGCAGTCCGCGTGGGTGGTGCACAGCCCGAAGCAGTAGAACCCGATCGATTCCTGGGGATCGACGGTCCCGCAGAAGCTGCCCGCCTGGCAGGTGTCGCTGGTGGCCGTGGCCTTGCACGCGTTGCCCCGGGACACGGTCTTTCCCTCGGCCCTGTCACAAAATGGAACGTTGGTGCGAGAGAGCGCGCAGGCTAGCCCCGGCTCGCAGCCGGTGTTCTTCACCAGATCACACGCTGCGCCTGGGATGACGTCGATGCCGGCGTCGCGCCGTCCCCCTGGCGTCGTCCCGCCGGAGTCGTCGCCGCAGGCGGCCCAAGAAACCAGGCCAACCAAGAGCAGCAGGCCGCGGGCGCGGCCGCCACGGACGGGCGATAGGAGTCGGGTGGGGCGCGCTGTACTGAGCATGGATGGGGCTCCCTGATGATGATGAGGCGCTTCCCACGCGGGCAGGCGGGCGCCGGCCGCGGTTCATTCGTCGAACAATACGTCGTCGGTCATGTCGAGGGCGGTTGCTTCTAGGCGGGCGCCGGAGAGATCGGCGGTGGTCTTCCGCAGCCGATCCGCCAGCACCTGGACGAAGCTCCACAGCAGCTTCACGGACAGCGGCGGATCCTTGCGGATGATCTCGTAGAAGTCCCGACGACGAAGGATCAGGACGCGCGATCGATCCTCGGCCGTCGCGCTCGCCGAGCGAAGGCTGCGGTCAACCAGCGCCATCTCGCCCATGTGCGCGCCGGGCGCCAGGTGCGTGATGAAGGCGTTGTCCTTGTGCAGCCGGATCTTTCCTTTGAGCAGGATGTACATCTCGTCGCCCGGAGTCCCTTCCTTCAGGATCGACTCGCCGGGGGTGAAATCGCGCACCTCGGTGACATTCAAGACGCGGATGATCTCTTTGTACGTGAGGTGCCGGAACAGCGGCATGTGCTTGAGCACTTCGATCTTCCGGGTCAGCTCCTCGGTCCGGTCGTCGACCGCGCCGGCCGTCGGGCGATCGACGCGGATCACCACCGCCGTGATGTTGTCGTGGCCGCCGCCCGCGTTGGCGTGCTCCACCAGCCGCTTCGGCAGCTCGGTGATGTCCTCGCCGGACAGCAGATCCAGCATCCGCTGGTCGTCCAGGTAGGCGTGCAGGCCGTCCGAGCAGAGCAGGAACTGGTCGCCCGGCAGGATCTCGAAGTCGATGGTGTCGCCTTGCACGGTCTCGTACACACCGACCGCCCGGGTCACGGCGTTCTTGTATGCCTTGTACGGCGAATCCTCGATGCCCTCCTTGCTGATCTTGCCGCGCCGGACCAGCTCGTTGAGCAGCGAATGGTCCTCGGTGAGCTGGACGACCTGCCCCTGCCGCAGCATGTAGATGCGGCTGTCGCCTACGTGGGCGATGAACCCTCTATCGCCGGCGATGAGGAGCGCCGACGTCGTGGTTCCCATGCCGCGCTTCTCGGGCTCGAGCTGTCCCTTCTGGTAGATGGACTGGCACGCGGCCTGGACCGCGCCCTCGAGCAGGGTGAGGATCTGCTGCGGCCGGACGGTCGCGTCGCCGCGGGCGAACCGATCGATGAGATCCTTTCCGCTCTCCACGGCGCTGCGGAACTCGTGCACCGCCAGATGCGACGCCACCTCTCCCGAGGCGTGCCCCCCCATGCCGTCCGCCACCACGAACAGAGAGAGCTTCTTGTCGAGGAGGAAGTTGTCCTCGTTGTGCTCGCGCTTCCTCCCGACGTCGGTGGCCGCCCAGAAGCTCAGCTCCATCGCGCTTCCGTACCACGAAACCGAGGCTTCGGTGAAGGCCGCTCGCCGCCCCGCCGCGCCGCGCGCGCGGCACGGGCCCGGCTTGACACCCGGAGCACCACTGTTAGATATGGACCGCCGCGCGCAGCCAGCGCGCCCGCTCGGGGATCGTCTAACGGCAGGACGCCAGACTCTGGATCTGGCTATCAAGGTTCGAATCCTTGTCCCCGAACCAAAGCGGCGGTAAAAACCCCGCCCATCGGCCCCATGGTCTAGCGGTTAGGACGTCGCCCTCTCACGGCGAAATCTCGGGTTCAAGTCCCGATGGGGTCACAATAGGTCCGGACTTCCACCACGGCCTGCTAGTCCCCTGGAAACGAGAAGACTTGCATATCGCGCCGAGGCATCTTCGTTCCTGGCAAGGCGCGAGGAGCGCGAATACCCGAAGGTATTTAAACGACGAGCAACACAGCCAGGGACGAAGAGGACCGGCGAGATATGTGAGAAATCACGTTTCCA
>Ga0187894_10002109_pt1 | contig 24231 bp, 20 predicted proteins | sample GBC1701081metaG_FD_136650 | JGI IMG/M metagenome (GOLD analysis project Ga0187894, IMG submission 136650) | White microbial mat communities from a lava cave in the Kipuka Kanohina Cave System on the Island of Hawaii, USA - GBC170108-1 metaG ... | reverse complement strand
GGGCTCGCCCTCCGGAATCATCTATATCATTCAGCTTTCCCTGCCGAGGCGCCACTTCGCACCGCTCCGGTTGCCTTCAGGCTGGCTCCTGCCAGCTCCAACCCCAGGCCTTCGCGATCTCGGCGACGGTCGTGAGGTACGCGAGGTTGTTCAGCGTGTTCTTCAGGACATCGCGCGCGTAGCTCGGCGGATCGCCGGCAGCGCCGTCACGCGGCACGACCACGCGGTAACCGTTGCCGAGCGCTTCGACGGCGCTGGCGGGAATTCCGATGTTGAGCGAGACGCCAGTGAGGACCAGCGTCCCCACCTTGCGGGCACGCAGCACGGCCTGAAGAGGCGTCCCTGTGAACGCAGACATCCCTTGGATCCGATCGAGCACGACCTCGCTCGCGAGTGGGGCGAGCGGCGCGACCACTGGGCTCGCGACGCCGGGCCCGGGCGGACCCTTCGGCGCGTTCTCACTGCGCGGCGTGAGCGGCGCACCGAGGCCGTCGGGGCGGAACGCCATGTTGCAGTAGACGACGAGCACGCCGGCGGAGCGCGCCGCGGAGAGCAGCTGCGCGAGCTTCGGCACCATGCGCTTCTCGGCGGCGTCTTCGAGCAGACCCTTGAACGGGCCGCCTGGGCCGATGATGCGCTCCTGGCATTCGAACAAGATCAGCGCGCACTGATTAGGAGCGAGGTGCGGAGTCACGTCGAAGGGCATGCTTCGGTTCCTTCAGATCTCTCGCCCGCTCTCGCGCCAGTATTCGTCGCGAATGCGGCGCTTGTAGAGCTTTCCGTTCTCTGCGCGCGGAAGCTCGGCGCGGAAGTCCACGCTGCGCGGGCACTTGTAGTGCGCGATGCGGCTGCGGCAGAACGCGATCAGCTCCTGCGCGAGCCGCTCGCTCGCGTCGACGGCGTCGGCGAGCTGGACGACGGCCTTCACTTCTTCGCCCCACTCGGCGTTCGGCACGCCGATCACTGCTACGTCGCCGACGCTCGGGTGCGAGAGCAGCTCGGCCTCGACCTCCGCCGGATAGATGTTCACGCCGCCCGAGATGATCACCTCGCTCTGGCGACCGGTCAGGAAGAGGAAACCGTCGGCGTCGACGTAGCCGACGTCCCCGAGCGTGAATGTCCTCCCGCGATGGACTCCCCTCGTCTTCTCGGGATCCTTCCAATACTCGAACTGCGAGCCCTCGATCTCGAGATAGATCGCACCCGGCGTTCCCGGTGGGCAGAGCGCACCCTCTCCGTCGAGCACGTGGATCTTCACGCCACGCACCGCGCGGCCGACCGTGCCCGGCTTCGCGAGCCAGTGATGGGGCTTCGCGATCGTGGCCGCGCCTTCCGTGCCGCCGTAGGTCTCCCAGATCACCGGGCCCCACCAGTCGAGCATGCGCTTCTTCACGTCGATCGGTGTGGGCGCCGCGCTGTGGACGACCATCCGCAGCGACGAGAGGTCGTAGCGGCGCTTCACCTCCTCGGGCAGCGCGAGCAGGCGGTGGAACATGGTGGCGACGAGATGTGTGTTCGTGATCCGATAGCGGTCGATCTTTCGTAACAAGTCCTCGGCATCGAACTGGGTCGTCAGGACCTGCGTGTGACCGACGTGGAGCGAGCCCCAGCTGAACGCCGACGGCCCCGCGTGATAGAGCGGACCCACGACGAGCTGGACGCCGTCGAACGGTCTCAGCCCGAAGGCCCGCGCAAACACGGTGCTCTCCTCGGCCGCGCGCGTCGGGTCGATCGCGGGCAGCGGGCGCCGAACCCCCTTCGGCTTCCCGGTCGTGCCCGACGTGTACATCATCACCAGGCCCTGCGTGCGGCCGGCGGGCGCCGTTTCGGGCTGACCCGCAAGCAGCTCCCCGAGCGCCCGGAAGCCAGGCGCAGCGGGCACGGCGAAGCGATGCGAGTCCGGCAGCGCCGCTGCGTCCGCGGCGGCGCGCGCGGCGTCCGCGAACTCCGCCTCCGCAATCAGCGCGCGCGCCTCGCTGTCGGCGATCACGTGCGCGATCTCGCGCGGCGCGAGGTGCCAATTGAGGGGCACGATGTAAAGGCCCGTCTCTTGCGCAGCGAGACTCGCGGCATAGAACAGCTCGCTGTTTCCGGCGAGCAACGCGACGCAGTCGCCGCTTCGCAGTCCGAGCGCGCGCAGTCCGTGCGCGATGCGATGCGCAAGCGCCGCGAGCTCGCCGAACGTGCGCCGCTCGCCATCCGGAAGGATCAGCGCGCCGCGCTGCGGCTCGTCCTCCGCGATCGCCCAGAAGCCGAGGCGGCGGCCGCGCGCCCAGTCTCGGGATCCTCTGCCGCCCTCGCGCCGACTCGCGCCGGTTGCTTCCGAGACTGTCATCGCGTCGCTTCGTCTTTCGTCGGAAACGCTACGGCTCGCCGACTCTCGCGAATCGACGAGCCGCTAGGGGACCCCGTGACGCAACTTGCGCACCGGGTCGAGTGAGTGATCAGAACCGATAGGTGATGTCGGCTCCGTAGGTTCGCGGCGCGGCGAATTGCAGCACGTCGAACGCGAACGAGTTCTGGAAGTTCACCGCCCCGACCTTGATCCGCTTGTCGGCGACGTTCTTCATCCAGAAGGACACGTCGAACGGTGAATTCAGGATCTGCGCCCAATCGACGCGGAAGTCGACGACGTGATAGGCGCTCTGCTCGTTGTCGCTCAGTCCGGGTCCCTGCGGGCCGGAAAGCAGCGTGTCGTCGTACCACACCCAGTCGATCTGCGCGGCGATGTCACCGCTCGACCTGCCGAACAGCGTCTCGATCGGAAGGGTGTAACGGGCAGAGGCGTTCACCGTGTAGTCGGGCTGATTCGTGAAGTGTTGATCACTGCGGTCGAACGGCTGGATGCCCGGCGTGACGGGATCAGTGTCGATGTCCTCTTCGAACTCGTCGTAGCGAGCCACCGCTGCCGCGCTGCCGAAGCGAAGCTCGAGATCCGGAGTCGGGTTCGCGCGGACCTCGATCTCCCATCCCTTGATGGTCGCATCCGCCGCATTGAGAATGACGGTTTGCAGGTTTCCGCCGGACGTGAGTTTGATCAGGCTGCGCTGCGCGTCGTCATACAGGTCGTAAAACAGCGCGATGTTGGTTCGCACGGGCATCGAGCCGAGCTCGAAATCGGACTTCAGCCCGATCTCGAAGTCAGTCACATATTCCTCGTTGAACGGAATGAACTGACTCGGCGCTTGTGCGCGCAGGTTGTGCCCGCCGCTGCGATATCCGCGGCGCACGTTGAAGTAGGTCTGGAAGTTGTCGTTCGGTTGCCACTGGATTCCAACCTGACCCGTATGCGCGTCAAACTCCTTGTCGACGTCCTTCGTGCACCCGGACAGCGGCAGGCGAGTCGTTTGCGCGTCGTCGGCGAACAGGTTGCAATCGAACAGCACACGCGCGGTCGAAGGCGTCGGGAACGGCGGCGGGACCGTCGCGTCGAGGTTGTCCGCGACACCGTTTCCGTCGGCGTCGAAATCGAAGCGCTGATGACGCGCCACCATGTCGCGCACGTCGATCGTGTAGCGATAACCGGCCGTCACATTGACCGTGTCCGTGATGTTGTGGACGGTGTTCACGTAGGCCGAATAGGACTTGTGGTCGTAGTCCGCATCGAACTTGGTGAAGGGCACGAATCCGCGCAGAATCGGCGAGAAGCTTCCGTCGGTGCCGCTTTCGTTGAAGAAGTAGACGCCCCCGGTCCACTCGAGGCTTTCGCCGAACGAAGTGCCATTCAGCAGTAGCTCGGCACTGAACTGGTCGTTGTCGAAGAACTGCTCGGTGAAGAGAACCCACTGCGTGGTGCCATCGAGATCGAAGTTCTCTCTCACCTCGACGTGCCGGAAGCCGAGGATCAGCTTGGCGGTCGCAGTATCGAGATCGACCTCGTTGTGCCACTGGAGCCCATAGCTCTCTACGCGGCCGTCTTGCTCCTGCTCGCTCGCCGACCACCGATCGTCGAGGCGTTGCCGCGTTGCAGCCTCCTCAGTGACCAGCGCGCCACCCATTAGGAAGTTCGCGTTCGATGCGGTTATCGGCGCGGTTCTCACGTTGGCGAGGAAGGACGCCGTGCCGTTCGTGTTCTGGATGTTGCCATCGTGCACCAGCGTCGAGCTGAAGTAATCCGTGGGAGTCCACAGAAAACTCAGGCGCCAGCTGTTCCCGTTCTCGTCGTCGATGTCCTCACGCTTGCCATTGCAAGGCCCCGAGATCGACTGGCCGCCGTCCGGGAATGTGAGGAAGCTGTTCGGCGTCGTCGGGGGAATGTTGAAGACCGGGTTGTATGCGACGCAGCGCCGCGAGTAGCCGTTGCGTCGCACGACGCTGAACGCCGCGCGCGCGGCAAAGGTCTCCCCGAGCGGAACGTTGATCGCGCCCTCGCCGCCGTAGCGTGAGTAGTCGCCGCTCAGCAGCTTGAGATATCCGCCGAAGTCTTCCTCCGGCTTGGCGGTGTTGATCAGCAGCGCGCCGCCGGTCGTGTTGCGGCCGAACAGGGTGCCTTGTGGTCCGCGCAGCACCTGCACGCTCTCGATGTCGAAGAGTCCCTGGTTGAGCCCCTTCTCGCGCGCGTTGTAAACCTCGTTGATGTAGACGCCGACGGCGCCGTCGACGGTCGCGACATCGCTGCCGGCGGTCTGACCCCGCATCGTGATGCCCGCGGTGCTGGTGCGCGCGCCGAACGTGCGGATCTGGATGCCCGGCACGCTCTTCTCGATGTCCTGCACGTCCTGCACGGAGTTGAAGGTCAGCTCGTCGCCGGTCAATGCGCTGACGGAGAGCGGCACGTCCTGCTGATTCTCCGTTTTCCGGCGCGCCGTGACGACGATCTCCTCGATTCCGCCCAGCTCTTCGTCGGCTGGCGCTGGCTGCGCCTCCGCGGGCGTCGGCTCCTGGGCGATCGCCGGCGCTCCCGTCCACACCAGCGCCGTCGCGATCGCCGCAGCACTCAGAAGCTCGGAACGACGAACCATTTGCGTTTCTCCCTCGCGGAGAGTCCCGCGCGTCTCGAACGCGCCGCTCCGCAGAATTGGGAGCCGAGTTGAGCACGAACTCGGTAGTAAGGTCAACTAGGTACAATCAGATAAATGATTTAGTACCCGGGGGAAGGCAGCAGAGCTGGCCGGGCGCGGCGCGGTCTCCACGCGGATCCAGCGCCCGTGGAGCGCCCTTCGAACAGCCTTTAAAAAGGATCTTCTATTGATACAAAATGTGGTCCGGTAGCCCAAACTCGCATACGGATTTATGATAGAGTTACCTTTATAGACCGACGGCCGGACCAGACGGAGGCTCCTAAGGATGGGACGCACGCAAAGGGCGGAGAACGAGTCGGCGGCTTACCGAGCCGCCCGCGCGCTGCGCGCCGAGATCCTCACCCGCGAGCAGGGCGCTGCGCTCGGTTCGGAGGACGAGCTGACGGCGCGGCTCGGCGTCAGCCGGCCGACGCTCCGCCAGGCCGCGCGCCTGCTCGAGCACGAGCAGCTGCTGCGCGTGCGTCGCGGCGTCGGCGGCGGTTATTACGTGCGCAAGCCCGACGTCGGGTCCGTCACGCGAGCAGCCGCCTTCTACTTGCAAGCGCGCAAGACGACGATGCGCGACGTGATGGTCGCCTCGGCTTCGCTGATCGAGGCCGTGATGGTGCGCGCCGCGCAGTCGAGCGACACAGCGGCGCGCGAGCGCCTCGTGCACACGCTCGCACGGATCGAGTCGCAGCGCGGCGAGCGACCCGACGCGAAGCTGCTCGCGCAAGACCTCGAGTTCATCGACTGCGTGCTCGATCTCACCACCAACCCGCCGCTCGAGCTGTTCGTGCGCGCGCTCTACCAGTTCGGCCTCACGCAAACGAGCTCGCGCGTCTTCCGCGATCGGCCCGAGCGCATCGCGAGCTGGGCCGCGGCGCGGGCGCGCCTGGGCGAGGCGATCCTCGCGGGCGACGCGGAGCTGACAGCGCTGCTCTCGCGCCGGCGCACGCACGTGATGCTCGATTGGATCGCGTCGGACCGCGGCGATCGACCGGGCGCTGCTCTCGAGAGCCTCGCGCGCGAGCCATTCGACGCGGGTGACGCACACGCCGCATCGGCGTCAGCGAAATGAGCGGCGGCTGGATCGATGATGCTGGCGCCGCCCGAGCGGGCGTTCACCCGCGGCACGGCATTCATGCGCCGACGCGCGGCACGCTCGCGCGCGCAGCGCGCTCGCTGCGCCGTACGGCGACCACGGACATGCTGCGACCGGACGGGCTGCACGGCGAGCTCGTGCTGGTGGGACGCGCGCGCGATCTCTGGACCGACGAGCGAGGCGAGGGGCAGCTGTTAGGCGAAGCCGGGTACGAGGCGCGCGTCGAGTTCGAGGCGATGCGCACACTGCGCGAGCTGCGCACGACACCGGAGCGGCCAGATGCGCAGAAGCTCCTCGGCGCGCGCGTGACGACGGGCTTCCGCGGCCTGCTCGATGCCGCGCTACCCGGCGAGCGCGATGCGTGCTCGCTGCTCCATCTGCTGCTCGACGACGCGCCGGTCGCGACGCTCGTCTCCGGCTACGCGATGGGCGCGGGCGGCGTGCGCCATCGCGCGAAGCCCGGGCAGATGCTCCAGCACCCGGATCTGTGTGCGGGCTGGCGCAGCGGTGGCACGATGCTCGTCGGGCTCGCCGAGAATGGCTTCGTGCCGACCTGCGTCGGTCCCGAGGCGCCATCGATCCTCCGAGAGGGCGATTCCGCCGCGTGGCACGCGCTCCCGCCGCTCTCGGCCCACGGCATGCGCAGGCATCGCCGTCTGGACCTCGTTCGGGTCGGCGACGAGCTCATCGCCGACATCTTCTTTCGCGACCTCCACGTCGCCGCGGACGGCTTCGCGTCGATCGTGCACGAGTACACGGTGAGCGCCGCCGTCGATCCGCGCAGCTTCACCTTCGCGCGCATCACGGCCGAGGCGCGCGTGCTGCCGTGGGTCGAGTGCAACCCAGCCCACGCCAGCGCTGCGCGTCTCGCCGGCCAACGCGTAAGCGACCTGCGCGCTCGCGTGCGCACCGAATTCACCGGCGTCACGACCTGCACGCACCTGAATGACACGCTGCGCTCGCTCGAGGACATCGAGCGCCTCGCCGGCGTGCTGGCGCGCGAGAGCGCGCGAGGAAGCTGAGCGATGCCGTCGAAGGAGTTCGCCGGGAAGACGGCACTCATTACGGGCGGAGCGCAGGGCATCGGCGCCGCCTACGCGCGGCTGCTCGCAGCCCGCGGCGCGAGCGTGGCGATCGCCGACATCCAGGGTGAGAGGGCGAACGCCGTCGCAAAAGAGCTCGCGCAGGGCGGGGCGCCAGCGCTCGGCCTCGGCTGCGACGTCGCCTCGCCCGAGGCGTGCGCGAGCGCAGTCGCGGCGACCGCGCAGCGCTTCGGTGGCGTCGACTACCTCGTCAACAATGCAGGTCTGCTCTCGGCCGCGCGCGAGAAGCCGCTGCACGCGATCGAGCCGGAGCGTTACCTACGCGTGCTCGCCGTGATGACGCACGGAATGCTCTGGATGGCGCAGGCCGCTGCTTCCGAGATGAAGAAGCGCGGCGGCGGCGCGATCGTGAACACGTCCTCGATCGGCGCGTGGCAGGCGGCGGGCGTGTACGGCATGAGCAAGCACGCCGTCAACTACCTGACCGTCGCGCTCGCGAAGGAGCTCGCGCCGCTGAACATTCGCGTGAACGCGATCGCGCCGGGCTCGACCGACACCGAGGGCGTTCGCGAGATCATGACGCGCGAGCAGCTGGTCGCTTATCAGCGCGCGAGCGGCGCCGGCACCGACCGCATTGCGCGCGCCGAGGACGTCGCGCGCGTTGGCGTCTACCTGCTCTCGGACGATGCGCGCTTCGTGAGCGGGCAGATCGTCGCGGTCGACCAGGCGACGCTCACGCGGCTGTAGGAGCCGCCGACAATTGCCCTCCCATCGCAACGAGAAAGGAACTCCCATGACCTTCGTTTTCAGCGCCGATGGCCACGTCGTAGAGCCCAACGATCTCTTCACGAAGCACATGCCGGCTTCGCTCGCTCACTACGCGATCCGCAGCGAGATCCGCGGCGACTACCGCTGCACCGTGAGCGGCGACAAGCTGATCCACAAGCTGCGCCTTCGCGCGGCGCAAGCTGGAGACGAGCCGCCCGACCCGACGATCACGCGCAAGCTCGCAGAGGGCGAGAAGCCCGCGCGCAAGGCGCTCGGCAGTAACAACGTTCCCGGCCGCCTCGCCGACATGCGCGACGAGGGCATCGACGCCGAGATCGCGTTCCCGAGCCTCGCGCTGTGGACTTATTGCGTAGAGAGCGTCGAAGGCGAGTACGCGACCTGCCAAATCTACAACGACTTCAACCACGACTTCTTCAAGGACCACTCGGACACGTTCGTGCGCTGCGGCGTGCTGCCCGTGCGCAATCTCGACTACACGAAGCGGGAGCTGCGCCGGCTCGCGGAGCGCGGCTACACGGCCGCGATGCTGCCCGTGGTCACGATGGCGGGCATCCCGAAGTACAACGATGCGGTGTGGGATCCCGTCTTTGCGCTCGCCGGCGAGCTCGGAATCGCGTTCGTGCTGCACACGGGAACTGGGCTCGAGGACGTCGTCGTCGAGCGCGGCCCCGGCGGCGCGGTCGTGAACTACACGCGCCAGATGAACGACGGGGCCGACGCGATCATGGGGATGGTCGCGGGCGGCCTGCTGGATCGGAACCCGCAGGCGCGCGTTGCGGTGATCGAGGCGGGCGCGAGCTGGCTGCCCGCGCTCGCCGAGCGCATGGACGAGGTCTACCTCGCACACTACGCGATGGTGCGGCCGAAGCTCGGGCGCATGCCCAGCCAGATCATTCGCGATCAGGTGAAGTGCTCGTTCCAGTACGACCGCGCCTGCATCATGGCTCGCAGCGTCGTCGGGGCGGGCGCTCTCATGTGGGGAGCCGACTACCCGCACGCCGAGGGCACCTTTCCGATCTCACGCTCAGTGATCGCGAAGCTGTTCGAGGGCATCGAGATCAGCGAGCAGGACAAGGCGGACATCGTCGGGCTGAACGCCGCGCGCCTGTTCCGGTTGAAGCGCCCCGAAATCGCGCACCTGCTGTAATCGCGCCCGGACGCTCCCGCGGGCCGGTCGATCCCTGCGTCGACGGCCGTTCTGCGTTGCCGCGAATCAGGTAGATGATTTAGCCTAGTGAGCGGGCGCGCCGGGGTATCGGCACGCGGCGCGAGGACTGCGCGAGGACTCGATGAACTTCGCCTACGACGAAGACCAGAGGCTGCTGAGGGAGACGACGCGACGCTTTCTCGAGGAGCGTCATCCCCTCGCGGCCCTGCGACCGAACCTGGAGACCGACACGACCCTCGATCGCGCGGTTTGGCGCGATGGCGCGCAGCTGGGCTGGACGGCGATGCTGGCGCCCGCCGAGAACGACGGCGGGAGCGTGAGCGAGCAGCCGATCGTCGACCTGATCGCGCTTGCCGAGGAGCTCGGGCGCGTGCTCTATCCGGGGCCGTTCCTCGCCGCGAATGTCGTGGCCGACACGCTCGCTCGCTGCGGAGACGAAGCGCAGCGCAAGGACTGGCTCGCGCCGCTCGCGCGTGGAGAGCGCATCGCGGCATGGTGCGCTTCAGGCGATGGCAGTGCCGACGCGAGCGCGATCGCGGTCACTGCAACGCCAGCCGGAGGCGGCTTGCGCCTCGACGGCCACGCGCGCTGGGTGCACGACGCGCACGCCGCGGACTTCCTGCTCGTCGCGTGCCGCGCGCCGCAGGGCGAGACGCTCGCGCTCGTGCCAATGCCTGCGAGCGGCGTAGGCGTGCGTGTGCTGAAAGGGCTCGATCTGACGCGCCGCTTCTGTGAGGTGACGTTCAGCGGCGTCCAGGTTCCGTCGGACGCGCTGCTCGGCGCACCCGGCAGCGCGGCTCCCGCGCTCGCGCGCATGGCGAACGTCGCGAGCGTGATCCAGGCCGGAGAGGCCGTCGGCGCGATGGAGAGACTGTTCGAGCTGACGGTGCAGCACGCAAAGGACCGCGTGCAGTTCGGGCGCGCGATCGGGAGCTTCCAGGCGATCAAGCATCGCCTCGCCGATCTCTGGATCGAGCTCGAGGGGGCGCGCGCGGCGGCCCACTACGCCGCGCTCGCACTCGCCGACGAGCTGCGCGATCGCGAGCAGGCCGTCGCGACGGCGGGTTGTTACGTGCGCGAAGCCGCGTCGCAGCTCGCCGGCGAGTCGCTGCAGATCCACGGCGGCGTCGGCTTCACGTGGGAGTACGACGTGCATCTCTTCCTGCGCCGCGCGAAGGCGGATCAGGTGCTCTACGGCGATCCATCGTGGCACGCGGAGCGGCTGTGTCGGCTGCTCGAGGCGGAAGTGAAGGAGGTCTGAGCCGTGGACGTGCGCGTTCCCGAGGTTCCGGCGAGCTACGACGACTATCGCCGGCGTGTGCGTGAATTCGTGGAAGCGCACAAGCCCGAGCTCCGCATGAAGGAGAAGGCCGGGCTGCGCGTGCCCGACGATCCGGAGGACGTCGCGAAGCTGCGCGCGTGGGTACGTGCGCTGAATGACGCCGGCTTCGCCTCGCCCGCGCACTCCGAGACGAAGCTCGATCCCTACCAAGCGCGCGTGCTCAACGAGGAGCTCGGTAGGGCCGGCGTATCGGTCGTGCTCGGCAATCCACTGGTCGGCGGCGCGATCAAGCTCTTCGGCACAGATCAACAGAAAGCGTTCTACCTGCCGCGCATCGCGAGCGGCGAGCACATCTGGACGCAGCTCTTCAGCGAGCCCGCGGCCGGAAGCGACCTGGCCTCGCTCCAGACGCGGGGCCGCCTCGACGGCGACGGCTATGTCGTCGATGGCCAAAAGGTGTGGAGCACCTGGGCGCAGTTCAGCGACTACGGCTACCTGCTGGCGCGCACCGAGAACAAGCCGGGTCCGGCCGGCATCACGGCATTCATCCTCGACATGAAGAGCCCCGGCGTAACGACGCGGCCGCTGCGCGAGATCACCGGCACGACGGATTTCAACGAGGTCTTCCTAGACAAGGTCCGTATCCCGGTCGAGAACGTGATTGGGCAGCCTGGCCAAGGTTGGGCAGTAACGACTGCGAGCCTGGCGCAGGAGCGCGGCGGGGTCGGCAGCCGGGGCGCCGAGGACTCCATCGCCGGGCTGATCCGCATCGCGCGCGCGACGAAGCGCGCCGGCCGGCCGGCGATCGAAGACGGCGCCGTGCGCCAGGCCATCGCGCGCTTTGCCGCGCGCTCGCGGATTCAGCGCGCGCTCGGCTATCGCGTCGCGACCAAGGCCGCCGCAAAGGAGTTAGGTCCCGCCGATGCGCCGCTGACGAAGATCTGGTTCAGCGAGCTGAACCTCGAGATCAACGAGTACGCGCTCTCGCTGCAGGGCCCGAACGGCGCGCTCGCGGAGGGTGACCCGCTCGCCTGGCAGGACGGAAGGTTCCAGGACGCCTTCCTGTATGCACGCGCGTGGACGATCGCCGGCGGCAGCAACGAGATCATGCGCAACCTCATCGCGGAGCGCGGGCTCGGCCTGCCGCGAGAGGCGAGGGGATAGGCGCGCGCGGTCCGCGCGAGGAGCTCGGGAATGCGACTTGGATTGTTACTGGGCATGGGCAAGGACTGGCGGCGCTCCATCGAGCAGGTGCGCATGGCCGAGGACCTCGGCTACGAGCTCGTCGCGAGCGGTGAAGCGTGGGGCCCCTCGGTCATTCCGTGGCTGACGCTCGTGGCGGCCAACACCACGAGAATGAAGCTCGGCACTGCGATCCTGAATTGCTTCTCGCGCTCGCCGGCCGTGTTGGCGCAGGAATTCTCGATGCTCGACCAGATCTCGGGCGGGCGCGCGGCGCTGGGTCTCGGCTCCTCGGGCGCGTACGTGATCGAGCACTTTCACGGGCTGAAGTTCGACCGGCCGCTGCAGCGCATGCGCGAGACGGTCGAGATCTTCGACAAGCTGATCGCCGGCGAAAAACTTCAATACGAAGGCGAGATCTTTCGACTGAAGCGTGGCTTTCAGCTCGAGTACGCGCGCCCGCGCAACAAGATCCCGGTCTACATCGCGGCGATCACGCCGAAGTCGATCCAGCAGACTGCCGAGATCGCGGACGGCATCATCCCGATCCACTGGGCGAAGCAGCGGTTCCCCGAGCTGCGGCGGCAGCTGAACGACGCGGCGAAGAACGCCGGCCGCGAGCCGAGCTTCACGATCATGCCGTTCACGAACGTGACCGTGCTCGATGGCAAGGACGACGAGAAGAAGTGGCGGCCCGCGCGCCAGCAGATCTCGTTCTACGTGAACCAGATGGGCGTCTTCTATTGGCAGATGCTCGTGCGGAGCGGCTACGAAGCCGAAGTGACGGCGTCACGCAAGGCGTTCGCCGAGAAGCGTTACGACGAGGCGGTCGCAGCGATCTCGGATCGCATGGTGCGCGATCTCCAGGTGATCGGACCGATCGAGGAAGTCCGGGAGCAGCTGCGCGAGCGCGCGGCGCTCGGCGCCGACGTGCAACTCGTCTACGCGCCGCGTGGGGAAGGGCGCGAATTCGCGCAGCATCTCGAGGCGCTGATCCGGTAGCCGCGCGGAGCTGGGCTCCCCTGAGAACCCGGAGATCGGGTGTCAGCCTCCGATCACCTTCGCGTCCCGCAACGCCGCAATCTGCTCGTCCTCGTACCCGATCTCGCGCAGCACGCGGTCGGTGTCCTGGCCGCAGAGCGGGGCCTCGCCTGCGAGCGTGCGCGAACGAGAGAACTGCACCGGGGCGATCATGCGCGGGTGCGTCTCGAAGGTCGGGTGATTCACCTCGACCACCATGCCGAGCCGGCGCGCGAGGCTGTCAGGGTCCGTGACTGCCGCCTCGACTGGGCCGCCGCCCGAGACGACGCACGCGACATCTGCGGCGGTGAGCTGAGCCTCCCATGCTGCGCCGCTCTTCGTGATGAAGATGGGGGTGAGCGCCGCGATGACGGCCGCGTCGTTTTCGCGGCGCGCACCCGCATCGCGAAAGCGCGCGTCGTTCGCGAGCGCGGAGAACTCCGGCTGCGCCACGAGGCGCCGCCACTCGCGCTCGCTCGTCACCGCGAGGAACACCTGGCCGTCGCTGCTCGCGTACAGGCGATAGGTCGCGCTGAGGCCGAATAGCTCCGGATCCGGCGCCGGCGAAGCGGGACGATTCGCGTAGCGCACCATGTCCTCCGACAGCGCGTGCGCGACCGTGGAGAGCATCGTCGTCAGCAGTCGCTGGCCCGGTGCGCCGTTCTTGCGCGCCAGCATGCCTAACAACATCGCGGTCGCGACACCCAGCGCGGAGAAGCCATCGCTCTGCGCAATGAACGTGCCTGCCGCGGCCAAGCGGATCGAGGCGCTCTTCAGCTCGTCCAGCGAGATGTCGGCGCGCTCCGGCACCGAGGGCCCCACGATGCGCATGCTGAGCCCCGCCGCGGCGGCGATGGTCGGCGCGAAGGCCGGCTTGAGCCCGCACGGGCCGTCGGTTCCGTAGCCCGGCGCATCGAGATAGACGAGATCCGGGTTGATCTTCAGCAGCGTCGCCGCGTCGACCCCGAGGCGCTCGGCGACGCCGGCGCGGTACGAGCGCAGCACGACGTCCGCGCGCTTCGCCAGCGCGTGGACGATGTCGCGGCCCGCCGGCGTCGAGACGTCGACCGCGACGCTCTCCTTTCCCATCAGCACCTTCACGCCGCCGAGCTCCGGGATCGCGAGGATCGTGCGGATCGGGTCTCCGCTCGGCTCCTCGACCTTGATCACACGCGCGCCGAGATCCGCGAGCACCGTTGCGCCGTAAGGCGCGGCGTAGAAGGTGCCGAGCTCGAGCACGGTGACGCCCTCGAGCGGCGGGCGATCGCTCGGGGAGAGTGCCACCGCCCCTAGAGATTCTGCCCGCGCCGCGCGCGCGCGCAGCTCTGCCGCGTGCTCGTTCAGGCGCGGGGCCGGGCGGTCGGCACATCCGGGCGTCGCGCTCATCTTCACGAGCGGCCCGGGCTGCTCGACGGGGCCGCGCTCCGGGTCCACGGTCGTGACCACCTGCTGGTCGTGACGCATCTGCGGGTGATCGAGCAGCTCTGAGCCGCTGCGGAAGAGCTCGCCCCAGACGTTCTTGTCGTGGTCGAATACCTCACTCCACTCCGCGACCGTCTTCGTGCGCACCGCAGCGAGCAGCATCTCCCAGTATTCCTCGCGTGCCGCTTCGTCCTCGTGCGAGCCGTTCTTCCAGCGCGGGTCGTCGATCGTGTGCGCGAGGCCGCAGTGCTTCAGGAACGCGTGGAACAGGCGGTCCGTCGTCTGGGAGAATTGCAGGAACCTCCCATCCCTCGAGAGCCCCACCATCAGCCGGAATGCGAGCGACTGCGCCGGCACCATGCGCTTCGACACCGGCCGCGCGGCGCTGAACGCGCCGGGGAACTTCAGCGCCATCATCCGGATCAGGAAGTTCCAGGTGTCGTGGGAGAGGATGCCCTGAATCAACGTCGACTCGACGCGCTGTCCGCATCCGCTCTTCTCGCGTTCCATCAGCGCGGCGAAGATTCCGTGCAGTGCGAGCTGGGCGGCGCTGAACGAACAGAACGGCGCCGCGATGAACGAGTGTCCCGGGCGCGGCGTGAGGTGCTGGTGTGCGCCGAACGCGCCCAGCTTCGCCATCACGATGCCCTCGTAGCCCTGCAGCTTCGAGAGCGGGTTGTTACGGCCGAAGCCGGTGATCGATGCGTAGACCAGGCGCGGGTTCGCCGCGGCGAGCTCCTCGAAGCCGAGACCCAGCCGCTCGGCGACGCCCGGCCGCCACGTCTCGACGAGCACGTCGAGCTCGCGGGCGAGCCCGCACACGACGTCGCGATCCGTGGGCCGCTTCAGATCGAGCGCGATGCTCTGCTTGCCGCGTGCCCAAAACGGCCAGGCGGCCTCGGCGCGAAGCGGGCTGCCGCCGGGCGGCTCGACCTGCACGACCTCGGCGCCGTAGTCCGCGAGCAGCTGCCCCACTTGCGCACCGGCCAGCGTGCTCGAGAGCTCGAGCGCTCGCAGCCCGGTCAGAGCGGACGGCATGCTGTCTCCTCGGCGCGAGGCGCGGGAAGGGCACTTGAAGACAATCAGTTATATGATTTAGCCTACTCTCCGCGGGAGCCGCAAAGCTGCGATTCGAGCGCGCGTCGGCGCGAAGGAGAAGCGACATGCGCATGGAAGACATGGTGATCGCGAGCGTCGACGACCACGTCGTCGAGCCGCCCGACATGTTCCGCGGGCATTTGCCCAAGGACGTGGTGCAGCCGCACGTCGTCGAGAACGAACGCGGCGAAGAAGTCTGGGTCTGGGACGACCTCGTCTCGATCAACATCGGCCTCAACGCCGTCGTCGGCAGGCCCAAGAACGAGTGGGGCATGGAGCCGGCGCGCTTCGCGCACCTGCGCAAGGCTGCGTACGACGTCGACGCGCGTGTCGATGACATGAACGTGAACGGCGTGTTCGCGTCGCTTTGCTTCGGCACGTTCGTGAAGTTCGACGGCCGCCTGCTGTGCGATCGCGCGAAGAAGGATCCGAAGAACGCCTACCGCGTGCTGCAGGCCTACAACGACTGGCACATCGAAACGTGGTGCGCGAAGCACCCGACGCGTTTCATTCCTCTCGCCAACATCCCGCAGTGGGACGTCGCGCTGATCGTCGAAGAGATCGAGCGCGTGCACGCGAAGGGCTGCAACGCGGTCACGTTCCCTGATAACCCGGCGGCGCGCGGGCTGCCCGGCATCCACGATCCGGTGTGGGAGCCGTTCTGGAGAGTCTGCGCCGAGCTCGGCGTAGTGATCAACTGCCACATCGGCACCGGCTATGCGCCGCCCTATCCATCGATGGACTCACCGATCGAGGCGTGGATCACCGGCATGCCGATCTCGATCGCGAACTCGGCGGCCGACTGGATCACGCTCGATGCGTTCCAGCGTTACCCCACGCTGAAGATGGCGCTCTCCGAGGGCGGCATCGGCTGGGTACCGTACTTGCTCGAGCGCGCCGACTTCACGAACCGCCACCACGGCGCGTGGACGAACAAGCAGTACGGCGGAAAGCGCCCGAGCGACATCTTCCGCGAGCACATCCTCACCTGCTTCATCGAGGACGACGTCGGCCTCGCGAACCGGCACTTGATCGGCGTCGACAACATCTGCCTCGAAGTCGACTACCCGCACTCGGATTGCCTCTGGCCCGACATGCCCGAGGGCGTCTGGCGCAGCATTCAGAGCGTCCCCGGCGGCATTCCCGACGTGGAGATCGACAAGATCACGTTCGAGAACGTGCTGCGGCACTACCGCTTCGACGGACTCGAAAAGGCCGGTGGACGTAACAAGTGCAGCGTGCGCGCGCTGCGCGAGCTGGGGCGCGGCGTCGACACTACGCCCGTCTCGCTCGCGGGCCGTGCGCCGATCGGGTACGCGCCGGGCAAGGTCGTGACCTCGCGCGACGTGATCGCGCAGCTGACCCCGCCCGGCCGCTGAGTGCAAGCGGCGTTTCGCCGCGCGCAGCGAGGCGGAGGCTTCGGAGCCGAGCGGAGATCGAACAGTGGCTTCCGCGCATCGCAACACCTCGGACGGCGCATTTCTTCACAGCCTCTGACAGGAGACACCTCGTGCTCGACGTGATGAAGGGCGTGCGCGTGCTCGAGGTCGCGCAGTTCTGGTTCGTGCCCTCGGCCGGTGCGGTGCTCGCGGATTGGGGCGCCGACGTGATCAAGATCGAGCACCCGGTACGCGGCGACGGACAGCGCGGTCTCGCGACGAGCGGCGTCTCGGTCGACGTCGGCGGCGTCGACTTCCTCGTCCAGCAGCCGAATCGAGGCAAGCGCAGCGTCGGCATCGACATCGCGACGCCCGGCGGGCTCGAGTTGCTCTATCGCCTCGCCGAGCAGTGCGACGTCTTTCTGACGAACTTCCTGCCCGATGCGCGCCGCAAGCTGCGCATCGACGTCGAGCACATCCGCGCGCGCAATCCGCGCGCGATCTATGTGCGGGGACACGGCCAGGGCGACGCGGGCCCCGAACGTGAGATCGGCGGCTACGACGCGACCGGCTTCTGGACGCGCAGCGGGATGGCCGCCGCGCTGACGACGCCGGAAATGAGCGAGCCGCTCTTCCAGCGCGCCGCCTTCGGCGACGGCATCGGCGGCATGACGGTCGCGGGCAGCATCGCCGCGGCGCTGTTCCATCGCGAGCGCAGCGGCGAAGCCAAGGTCGTCGACGTCTCGCTGCTGTCGACGGCGATGTGGGTGATGTCTCCGGACATCGTCGCGAGCAAGCTCCTACCCGAGGGCACGCAGCAGCTCCCGTGGGCGCCGCGCACGACGCGCTTCAATCCGGTCGTGAACTACTACAAGACGAAGGACGAGCGCTGGCTGATCCTCGTTCACCTGCAGGCCGACCGTTATTGGGCCGACTTCTGCCGGCGCATCGGGCGGCCCGACCTGATTCTCGACCCGCGCTTCAAGGACAGTCCGGCGCGCTTCGAGAACCGCGGCGCGTGTATTGCGGAGCTCGACAAGGCGTTCGCGCAGAAGACGCTCGCCGAGTGGCGTGTCGCGTTCGAGGGCATGGAAGGCCCGTGGGCGCCGATGCAGACGCCCCGCGAGCTGCACGAGGATCGTCAGGCGATCGCGAACGGCTACCTGCAGGAGGTGGACGGCGGCAAGCGCGGGCGCTTCACGCTCGTGCGTAGCCCGGCGCAGTTCGACGGCGAGCGCGCGGAGCTGCGGCGCGGCCCCGAGATGGGCGAGCACACGGACGAAGTGCTGATGGAGACGCTCGGGCTCACGATGGAGGAGCTCCTCGAGCACAAAGCAGCGGGGGCGATCCTGTAGCGATGCGGACAGCGCCGTCCTCGCAAGTCGAGTCCAAGCGACCGTGCCAGCGGGAGCTGTCTCGGTGAGCCTCGACGCCTCGCTCGCCGGCCGCGTTGCAGTTGTTACGGGCGCGTCGCGCGGCATCGGGCGCTCGATCGCCCGCGCGTTCGCTGCTCGCGGCGCGCACGTCGTGATGCTCGCGCGGCGAGGGGAGCGGCTCGAGCGCGAAGCCAAAGAGATCGAGCCGCTGGCGCTACCCATCGTCTGCGACGTCTCGGATCCGAAGCGCGTGAACGCAGCCTTCGCGGAGATCGGCGAGCGCTTCGGCAGCGTGGACGTGCTCGTGAACAACGCCGGGCTCGCGCGCATCCGCGCGCTCGAGGAGTGCAGCGACGACGACGTGCTCGCGCAGGTCGGCGCCAACTTCCTCGGTGCGGTGTGGTGCACGCGCGCGGCGCTGCCTTGGCTCCGAAAGTCGAGCGGCGCGGACATCGTGAACATCGGCTCCGAATCCTTCCAGGAGCCATTTCCGCTGCTGAGCCTGTATGCCGCCGCGAAAGGCGGCCTCGCGGTCTTCAGCAACGCGATGCTGCGCGAGCTGCGGCCAACGGGGATTCGCGTGACGCACTGCATCGCAGGGCGTACCAAGACCGAGTTCGGCATCGACTGGACGCCGGAGGAGAGCGCGCGGGGTTATCAGGTGTGGGGCGAGCAGGGCTACCTGACGCGCGTCTCGGGCGAGGGTTACGTCGACGCAGACGAGTTCGCGCAGACTGTGCTCTACGTCGTCACGCGGCCGCGCGCGATGATGCTCGACGTCGTGCAAGTGCGCGCGCAGAAATGAGGCCGAGGACGACTCGGCCGGTTGCAGCTGGCGACGCCGCGCGTCGCGGCTGATTCGGCAACGGAGGCCGGGCACGAGCGTGAAGGATCGAGTCGTGCTCATTACGGGCGGGAGCGACGGCATCGGCCGCGGCGCAGCGGAGGCCTTCGCGGCGCGCGGAGCGCGCGTGGTGATCGCCGCGCGCAACAGCGAGCGCGGCGAGGCGGCGGCCGCCGAGATCCGTGCGCGCGGCGGCGACGCTGCCTTCGTGCGGGCGGACGTCTCTCGCGAGGACGAAGTCGCTGCGCTGGTCGCGCGAGTCGTCGCGCTGCACGGGCGGCTCGACTGCGCCTTCAACAATGCGGGCGGTGAGCCAGGCGGGAAGTCGCGCTTTCACGAGCAGCGCGCGGAGCAGTGGACGGGAGTCGTGGACGTCCACCTCGGCGGGATCTTCTGGGCAATGAAACACGAAATTCCCGCAATGCTCGCGAGCGGCGGCGGCGCGATCGTCAACATGGCCTCGATGTACGGGCTCGGCGCGGATGGCGTCGCGTATCCCGCCTACGTTGCCAGCAAGCACGGTGCGATCGGGCTCACGCGCAGCGCGGCATTGCAGTACGCGCGCAAGAACATCCGTGTGAACGCGGTGTGCCCCGGCGTGGTGCGCACACCGATGCTCGCGCGCTCGCTTGCGCTCGATCCCGCTCTCGAGCCGCGCTTCGTCGCAATACACCCGATGCGCCGCCTCGCGGAGCCGGCGGAAGTGGCCGAGGCGGTCGTGTGGCTCTGTTCCGATGCGGCGTCGTTCATCACCGGAATCGCGCTGCCGATCGACGGCGGCGCCACGGCGGCGCTTTGATGCCGGGCGTCTACCGGAGCTTCGTATGAGCGAAATCTCGCTCGAGCAGATCCGCGCGGACCGCGCCGCGCTGCGCCAGCGTTGGTATCGCGAGGGCGTCTACGCCTCGCGCACGTTCGCGGACGAGATGCGCGCGGGTGCGGCGCGCTTTCCCGATTCGCGCATGATCTTCCACTCGGACGAGCACCCTGCGGAGGCGACGCTCACCGAGATGCACGCGCAGTCGCTCGCGCTCGCGGGCGCGCTGCGCTCGCTCGGGCTGGGCGCCGGCGATGTCGTCGCGATCCAAGTGCCGAACTGGCTCGAAGGCGCGCTCGTCTTTCAGGCAGCGATGATCCTCGGCGTCGTCACGCTGCCGATCATCCACATCTACGGCCCCGCCGAGGTGAGCTTCGTGCTGCGCCAGTCGGGCGCCCGCGCGTTCATCTGCCCGGCGCGCTGGCGACACATCGACTACCTCGCGCGCATCGCGCAGCTCGATCGCGCTTCACTGCCGAGGCTGGAGCACGTCGTCGTGGTCGGCGACGCGGCGCCTTCCGGCGGGCTCACCTGGGACGCGCTGCGCGCGCGCGCTTCGCAGCACTTCGAGCCGCCGCGCGTCTCGCCGGACGATGTGTGCATGCTCGTCTACACGTCCGGTACGACGGCCGACCCCAAGGGTGTGCAGCACACCCATAACAGCTTGCTCGCCGAGGTCCGCGCGATGCGCAGGACGCTCGATGCGGGCGCGTCCCGGTCGGGTACCGGGCTCGCTGCGTTTCCGGCTGGGCACATCGCAGGCGTGCTCGGGCTCGCGCGGCTCTACGTGCACGGCAACTCGACGGTGCTGATGGACGCGTGGAACCCGGATGACGCGGCCGCGCTGATCGAGCGTCATCGAATCGCATCGAGCTCGGGCACGCCGTTCTTTCTGATCGGCCTGCTCGACGCCGCGGCCAAGGCCGAGCGCGACATCCGCTGCCTCGACGGATACATGGTCGGCGCCGCGAGCGTCCCTCCCGCGTTGGTCGAGCGCGCCGAGCGCGCGGGCGTGCGCACGTACCGTTCTTACGGCTCGAGCGAGCACCCGACCGTCACGAGCGGCGCTCCCGACGAGCCGCTCGCGAAACGCGCGACCACGGATGGGCGCGCCACCCCTAACAACGAGGTCCGGATCGTCGACGACGAGGGCAACGATCTCCCCCTCGGAGCTCCCGGGGAGATCGTCAGCCGCGGCCCGGAGCTGTTCGTGGGCTACCGCGACGAGACGCTCGATCTCGACAGCTTCCTCGCGGGCGGTTGGTTCCGGACCGGCGACGTCGGCGTGCTCGACGCAGAGGGCTACCTCGCAATCACCGACCGCAAAAAGGACATCATCATCCGCGGCGGCGAGAACATCTCGTCGAAGGAAGTGGAGGACGTGCTGGCGCGGCATCCCGCGGTCGGTGAGGTCGCGGTCGTGGCCGCGCCCGATTCCCGGTACGGCGAGCGCGTGTGCGCGTTCGTGATCGTTCGCGACGGCGCGTCCCTCGATCTCGCCGACGTGCAGAAGCACTTCGCCGCCGCAGGCGTCGCACGGCAAAAGACGCCGGAGCGGCTCGAGCGGGTGCGCGAGCTGCCGCGCACAGCGAGCGGGAAGGTGAAGAAGTTCGAGCTGCGGAAGGGGCTGAAGTGAGCACGCAGGACGAAGCGGATCGGGATCCGCTCGGTCCCGTCTCGCGCTTCTTCATGTCGCAGCGGCTTCGCCTTCACTACGTCGACTGGGGAAACCACGCCGCGCCGACGCTCGTGTTGGTGCACGGCGGCCGAGATCACGCACGCTCGTGGGACTGGGTGGCGCGCGACTTGCGACGCGACTGGCACGTGGTCGCGCCGGACCTGCGCGGCCACGGCGACAGCGCGTGGGCGGTGGGTAGCCTCTACCACATGGTCGAGTACGTGATCGACCTCGCGCAGCTGCTGCAGGCGATCGGTCGCTTCCCGGTGACGCTCGTCGCCCACTCGCTCGGCTCGTCGATCTGCGCGCACTACGCCGCCGCACATCCCGGGCACGTCGCGCGATTCGTCGCGATCGAGGGCATCGAGCCGCCGCCGCGAATCCGCAAATGGCTCGACGCGATGACGCCGGTCGAGCGCCTGCGCGGCGCGATCGAGGAGGCGCAGCAGCAGGCTGCGCGCGCGCCGCGGCGCTACGCGTCGCTCGCCGATGCAGCGCAGCGCATGCAGGAGGAGAACGCATTCCTCTAGCCCGAGCAGGCGCGCCACCTCACCGAGCACGGCGTCGCGCGCAACGAAGACGGCAGCTTCTCCTGGAAGTTCGACAACTACGCGCGCGGCCCGAAGCCCTTCCGCCCCGCGGACGACGAGCAGCGCGAGATCCGCCGCGGCGTCCGCTGTCCCGTGCTGATGATTCGCGGCACCGAGAGCGGCGTGCCGGACCCAGCGGTGAGCGGCGTGCTCGCGGACTTCCCCAACGCGCGCGCGCTCGCGGTCGACGGCGCAGGACATTGGGTCCATCACGACCGGCTGGGCGAGACGCTGCGACTAGTGCGCGCCTTTCTCGCCGAGTCGCAATGAACGGCGCGGGAGAGCAACGCATGCGCTTCATGCTCCAGTTCCCGGACACCCACGGCACCGACGCCGACATGCTCGATTGCGGCTCGGTCGCTGAGATCGCGGTCGCCGCCGAACGGGCCGGCTTCGACGGTCTCGCGTTCACCGAGCATCCGGCGCCCGGCGCGCGCTGGCTCGCAGCGGGCGGCCACCAGTCGCTCGACCCGTTCGTCGCGCTCGGAGGCGCTGCGACCGTCACGACGCGCATCCGGCTGCTCACGTACCTAACAGTCATCCCGTACCGGAACCCGCTCCTGCTCGCGAAATCGGCGGCCACCGTCGACCGGCTCTCGAACGGACGTTTCATCCTGGGCGCGGGCGCGGGCTACCTGAAGGGCGAGTTCGCCGCACTGGGCGTCGATTTCGAAGAGCGCAACGCGCTGATCGATGAAGCGCTCGACGTGCTGCCCAAGCACTGGAGCGGCGAGCCGTTCGACTTCGTCGGCAAGCACTTCTCCGCGCGCAGCGTCCAGGCGAGGCCGCTGCCCGCCCAGAGCCCGATCCCTATCTGGCTCGGCGGCAACTCGAAGCGCACGCTCCAGCGTGTCGCCGAACGTTGTCAGGGCTGGATGCCGCTGGTCGGCTCCGACGCGCTCTTCAAGACCACGCGAACTCCGTCGCCCGGCGGGCCGGAGGAGATCGCAGCGCGGATCGCCGAGCTGAAGCACGCCGCCGCGCAGCGTGATGAGACGCTCGACTTCGCGATCGCGTACTCCGACCCCGCGCTCGCGAAGCCGCGCGCCGACGTGGAGCGCCATCGCTCCAACCTCGCTCAGCTCGCGGAGATCGGCGCGACGTGGACGATCGTGAGCCGGCCGGCGGCGTCGCGCGAAGAGACGCTCGACTTCATCGCAGCGTTCGCAGAGACGTACGTCGGTCGTTGAGGGGGGCGCCATGGCCGGTCAACCGGTTCGCTTCGAGAGGGACGGGCCCGTCGCCACGCTCACGATCTCGCGCCCCGAGCGGCTCAACGCGATCAACGCGCAGGTGCTCGCGGACCTGCTCGCGGCAGTGCGCGAGATCAAACGCGATGACGCGATCCGTGTGTTCATCCTCACCGGCGCGCCGCGGGCGGATGGCAGGCCGTGCTTCAGCGCGGGCGACGACCTGAAGGAAGGCGCGGCCGGCGAGGCGCCGGTGGGCAACCCTGGCTTTCGCCTGACGAACGCGATCGACGAGCTGTGGAAGCCGTCGATTGCCGCGATCGACGGCATCTGTACGACGGGTGCGCTCGAGCTCGCGCTCGCGTGCGACCTGCGCGTCGCCGCGGAGACGGCCGAGGTCAGCGACTGGCACTTGAAGCGATTAGGGTCGGGGCTCGGCGGCTGGGGCGCGAGCACGCGGCTCCCGCGCCTCGTGGGCCTCGCGAACGCCAAGGACCTGATTCTCACCGGACGCGTGATCGACGGCCGTGAGGCGCTGCGCGTCGGGCTCGCGAATCGCCTCGCTCCGGCGGGCCGTGCGCTCGAAGTCGCGCGCGAGATGGCGCAGGCGATTGCAGAGATGCGCGCCGAGGGCGTTCGCCTCACGCAGGCGCATCTCTCGCGCACGCTGGATCTCTCGAAAGAGGAGTCGCTCGGCCTCGCGAAGCAGGTGCGCGAATGGATGGCGCGCGCGGCTCGTTCTCCGACGCCGCAAAGGAGGCGCTCGCGCAGAAGCGCGCGGTGAAGGACGCGAGTCGCGAACGAGGCGAGACGCTCGATGAGCCGTGACGCCGCGCTCGCGCGCCAGCTCCTGGATCTCCGCGTGCCCGTGCTGCAAGCGCCGATGTTCCGGGTGTCGTCGGCGCGTCTCGCGGCCGCGTGCTCGCGCGCTGGCATGATCGGCGCGTTTCAGCTCGCGAACCCCGATTCGCTCGCGGAGCTCGAGGAGTGGCTCCATGCACTCGCGCGCGAAGAGCACGAGCGTCGCGCGACGGGGCAGGGCTTTGCGCCGTACTGCGTGAACGTGAACGCGAGCCCGTCGCTGCGCGGGGACTATCCCGATCGCGTTGCGCGATGCGAGCGAGCGCGGGTGCCGCTCGTGCTCTCGAGCACCGGCGATCCGACGGCGCTCGTCCCGCGCGTCCGTGCCTGGGGCGGGCGCTTGATTCACGACGTCACGACGCTGCGCTTCGCGGAGAAGGCGATCGC
>Ga0187894_10002108_pt1 | contig 24232 bp, 28 predicted proteins | sample GBC1701081metaG_FD_136650 | JGI IMG/M metagenome (GOLD analysis project Ga0187894, IMG submission 136650) | White microbial mat communities from a lava cave in the Kipuka Kanohina Cave System on the Island of Hawaii, USA - GBC170108-1 metaG ... | reverse complement strand
GCATCAAGCCCGACCTGGGCTTTGAACTGGGCGCTGTGCTGACGACGTTTCTTCGACATGGGGATCGTTCTCCTGAGTTTGGGTTAACGATCCGCGGTGTCCAACTTTCGGGGTCCACCTCACTACATCACGGCTTGTCGTCACTTCTTTCGGAGAGTCTCAGTAGGTATGGTGTCATTGCACCTTCGGCGGGAGCCAACTCAAGGAGCGCCCCGCCTCGAATATACCGGGCAAAAATCGCGCCGCTATACTCGATCGTGCGCGGAGCTATCCCACGGGAATACCATGAGTCCCTCGCTATTGTCTCTAATCGCTTGGTTTCCTCATTCATAGATATGATCGGCGCTGGCAATCACTCGGTATGCCATCCGAATGCTTTTTTCGCAGTTCTTGACGCCTCTGGCCCGCAGAAAGTCCGCATCACGCTGCCCGGTTGAAACCGCGATAAAGGGCAATTCTGCATAAGAAGCCGCTTTCGCATCCTGCTCAGTATCGCCAATAAAATACTCCGCCCTTCGTGCATGCAGCGCTCTCGCTTTCTCAAACCCCACGTTGGCACCCTCAACAACGGCTATGCTCCGGAAGAATTGCGCTAGCCCGAGCTGTGCGAGCTGATGCAGGAGCCACTCTCTTCGACGACGGGCAGTTACAAGAATGAGCTCGTGCCCGTCACGTTGCGCATGGGCCAGTGTCTCGTTTACGCCGTCGAGAGGGGTATCAAGTGACAGCCACTCCGGCGCTTCAATAATCTCAGTCCAGCGGGTGACTATGCGCGTGGCCATGTCATATGGAACACCTGCCTGGCACAACGCCTGAAGCGTGGTGATTCCCTGGCGCTTCAGACGCCACGCCGCGGCGACATCCACGTTAAGACCCTCAGCCACAGTGACCGCCTTAAGCACGGCAGACTGCCGAGGTTCGCATGTGACCAGTGTTCCATCCAAATCGAATGCCAGAACGCTCATCTCACGCCATCAAGAATTCGGCATACTGACGCGTTACAAAGCGCTCCCGGTCTAGTTTCCGAAAGAAGCGCGCGCAGTCCTCTCCCCAATGATAGGCGAATGTCGCTGCAAAAAAATCCTGCCCTACCGCGGAACACATCGCCGAAGCACCTCCTGGGCGTGGATTGACATCTGTGACAGCCCATTCGCCATGCAACTTCATCACTTGATAGCAAAACGAGCCATCAAGTTTCAGTGTCTTGACGAGTCGCTCAGTCAATTGGTGTAGCGCTGGGTCTCGGAACAATCGTGCTTTGGTTGACACCCCCAGTTTCACCTCCAGCCGCTCCCGCGCAGTTGAAATCAGCTCGCCTGAGACGGGATTATGAAACGCATCGATCGTCACTTCGGGCCCGGTGCATATTTCCTGAACAATCCAGCTATCGGGAACGTCTGAAACGAATCTCGCCACTTGGCTGCGTGCGACAGTCCTCGCACCTTTTGCACCTGTTGCTATCCTCGGTTTGAGAAAAAGAAGATCCTTGTCGATGGGAGCCGATGCCAGAGCCGTGCCCGGCGTTGGGATGTCTCGCTGCCGAAGCGCCACGGCCAGCATCCACTTGTCTGAACAAACAACCGCCGTATCACCCCCGGGGAGGATCAGTTTGCATTTTTCCCCAACGATTGAGTCTTGTCGAAGCTTACACGCCAGAATGATCTCCTCCGGCAGCAGTGGAAGCCATGTGTCAACTTCATGCTGTCGGATAATCGCTTCGAGCACGGCTGGGAACTCAACACTGTTAGCCAGTGGGCATTGGATAAATTCGTCCCCAAGTAAGCCTGCCGTAACCAAATGTCGCGGATTGATATCCATCAGAATAATGCGCACTGATTGACTCCAAACGCGACGCAGCGCGACACACGCTCCGAACGCTGTGCTAGTCCCTGCGGATCCGATCAAAACGGTATGCACATGCTCAGGTTCGCCGGTTTGCCGCGCACCGAGCGAACTTCAAGAACTCCTCATAGTCACGTATGTAATCGGACTCATCGTAGAGCTCGTTGGCCAGCACCAGCAGCACGCAGTCCGGTGTGAAGTCATACATTTCCCGCCAGACCATGGGACCGATGTTCAACCCGAGCGAATTCCGATCGAGCAGATACTCGCGTCTCGTCCGGCTGTCATCGAGCAGGAAGCGGCAGGAGCCGGAGACGCAGACCGCCAGTTGCGTCAGATTTCGATGGGCATGCTTCCCGCGGCGGAAATCCGATCGGGTTCCGTAGATGTAGTAGATCCGCTTTACCTCGAACGGCACCTCCTTCAGGTTCTCCAACGCAATGAGCCACCCGCGTTCGTCTCCCCTTGGAGTCAGTTCAATCGTTTCCATGGTCCGGGTCGTCGTTCGGGTTGATGGCAACGAATCACAATTCGCCCAGTCTGTCGCGCACCAAGGCGCGGACCGTGAATCCCAATGCGGACTTGGCGCGCGTGTTGCCGGCAACCGACCGGACTATGTCCCCTGCCCGGACCGGACTGTGCTGCGGGGGCATCCGAAACCCCTTGGCTTCCGCCATGAACTTGAACAACTCGGCGATGCTGGTCTCGAGACCGGTCCCGACATTATAAACCGAGAATCCGGTCCGAGATTGCGAGCCGGCCTGCAGGTTGGCCTGTGCGACGTCGCTCACATGGATGAAATCCCGGGTCTGGCTGCCGTCGCCGTAGATCGTAGGCGCCGTGCCTTTCTTGATCGCATCCGCAAACCGGCTGATGACGCCCGAATAGGCCGAGCGTGGATCCTGCCGTGATCCATAGACGTTGAAGTAGCGCAAGGCAGTGAATGCCGGCCCGCCGCTCTCGGCATATTTCTTCCCGAGTTCTTCCCCGGCCAGTTTCGTTTTCGCGTAAGGCGACAGCGGATTCACCGGGTCATCTTCCGAAATCGGCAGCTTGGTCGGGTTCCCATAGACGGCGCAGGTGGACGAAAACACCACGCGGCGCACCCCGGCTTTCCTCGCGGCATCGAGCACCACAGCGGTGCCGCCGACGTTCACCCGCTCGTATTCGTCCGGAATCTCGAACGATTCCGGCACGAACACCTTGGCGGCAAGATGGAAGACCACTTCGCACCCGGTCACACCATTCGCCACCGCCATCGGGTCGGTGACGCTTCCGATGGTGAACCCGATCCTGTCCTTCACCGCCTCCAGATTCTCCAAATGCCCCGTGGACAGATCGTCCAGCACCCGGATTTCCCAGCCCTTGCTCACCAGCAATTCGACCAGGTGCGAGCCGATGAACCCCGCCCCGCCGGTCACCAGCGCTGTTTTATGAATCGTTTCCACGTAACTCCAAATAACCAATAACCGCCAATCACCAACCGTTAACCATCTGCCGTCATCCACTATTCAATCGGGACTCCGCGTGTTTTGCAGCATAGCCAAGCACTTCCTCAGCTTGACTCATTGCCATCCGGGCCAGTTCGCGCGACGGTGATACGGAATCGCCAGGATACCGGTATTCCGTGGCCAGCGGTGTCAGCGCCCGGGCATGATCTCCATAGGCCGCAAAACCCGGCTCGAACGACCGGCACAGATGCAGCAACGCTTCGAGGTCGTGGGTTTTGGGAAACGCCATGTCATGGCAGGTCAGACAGGCTTTCAGCGCCTTCTCCGCCGCCTGCTGGCAGTGATACGCTTCCGCGGCATAAAGCCGGTTCTCCTCGATGATCACCACGCTCAGATCCTCCCGGGCTTTCTCCAGCCAGGCTGTCACCAGGCGCCTCTTGACTTCATCCATGCAACAAAACCCCCTCACGCTGCACGGTGCTGGCGAGGGAACAAACCACCCGCCGCTCCTCGTCCCATTCCCGGCGCGTCATCACCAGGATGTCCTTTGGCACGACGATGTCGCCAACCAGACGGCGGGCTTCCACGTTCCGGGCATAGCGTGTTTGCCGCGATTCAGGCACAACCACGAGAAAATCCAAGTCGCTGTCAGGCCCGGCTTCCCCGCGCGCGTGCGCGCCATACAGCCAGATGGCATCGGGCTGCAACGCCTCGCCCAGGCGACGCGTGATCAACGGAACTTCATCCGGCAGGCCTCTCGCTGATTTGGTCGGGATCGGCTGCATGTCAGAGGGTGATTATCCGTTTCTCCACCCGGTTCAAGTCATCGGAACGCCAAGGCCCAAGGAGCGGACTGCCGAGGGCGGAGGACAGTGGACGGATGACCCGCCGTCGTCCCGCCACTGCGGGACTATGGCGAGGCAAGCGGAGTGCGGAGGGCAGATGGCGGACGACAAACTACGGACACGGGACAAAGAGACGAGAGACTACCGAGGACGGAGGGCGGACGGCCGATGACAGACGCTGACAACAGAAGACGGACAATCGCCGTCATGACCGAAGAAATTTCACAGGAGCCAACGGAGATAACGAAGTCCAGGCCAAGGAAGCACCGGGTCTCTCGGTTCTCTCTGTTTCCTTCTGTTCAAGAAATGGGTGTTCCTCACTATATGAGAGTCAGCGAGCCCCGCGGCACCTGGCGCCACGAACGCGCGCCACCAGCCCCTCTCCGCGTTCTTCCCAAACTCTGCGGTGCGACCATCTGCTTTCCGGCTTTCCTGTTCCACCCGGCCGTCCGCCCAGCGCATCGACGCCAGCGAGATCCTTCGGGCGTCCGGCTTCGAATTGCGAGATGCCATTTGCTGGAATCATCCGCTTTTTTTGCCATCACCAACTGCCAGACGCCGACAGGCGCCGAGCAATGCCGGCAGATGCACTGTTGCACTGTTCCATACAATCGAGGCATCCGTATCGAAGTAGCCATGGGCCAGAACATCACGAAACCCGGCGATCGCCCGCCATGGGATTTCTTGTTCCTGCCGGGTCATTTCCACCGGCAGTTTCTTCACTGCTTCACCAATGATCTCGAAACGCCTGATGACCGCATCCAGGCGGAGCGTATCGGCCGCAAATCCTCCATAATCCAATCCTGCAATGTAGCCCTGAATCGCCTCGCCGGATTCAATGATGTCCTGGAGCAGAAGGTGCGGCTCACGCGACATTGACCAGTTCCTTCTCGATGTGGCGGTAGAATCGTTCGCGGCAGGCCGCCTTGGAGACCAAGTCCACTGGTTTTCCCAGCATTTCTTCGAGCCTGAACTTGAGGCCCATGTAATTGAGCAGCCCCGGGGGACGGTTGAACTCGACCAGTATATCCACATCGGCGAAGTTCTTCTCTCCCCGCGCCGCCGAGCCGAAAAGCCAGGCATGCCTGACATCATGGGCCGCAAAGGCTGCGGACTCTCGGCGAAGGCGTTCAATCACTTCCATGGGGGAAATTCATGCCGCCGGACCAGGCAAAGGCAAGGGGTGAGTGAAAAACCTCGCCCTTGGCGCCAGGAACGCTCGCCACCAGCGTCTCTCCGCGTTCTTCCCGTCTCTGGGGTGCGATGATTTGACTATAGACCTGCGTAAAGCTCCGCACGCGGCCGAGGACGGTGGACGGTGAACGGAGGGCGGTGGGCGATTGACGGTGGACGGAGGGCGGTGGGCGGAAGACGGACACGAGACACCAGACGACAGACTACGGACCAAAGGACAAGGGACGACGGAGGTCCGCCATCTGACTGCAAGCCAGTCTTCGCCATCTCCTTCTTACTTCTGATCGCTCATGAGCAGTGTGAACCCCGCCTGCGAAAAATGCCGGTCTCCGGTCAGCACTTCCGTCAGGCCCTCGCTGCGCATCGCCTCGATGGAAATACAGTCGATCAGCGACCATTCCTTGTCGCTCCGCGAGGCATACAGCCGCACACCGCGTTCGTAAAGCACGTCGGAATCCGGCAGCACCGCCACTTCATTCTGGGTGGCCAGCCCGGCGTGGAACCGGGCGAAACTCCCCCTGGCGCCCAAGCCGCTCAAAGCATTGCCAACCTCCGCCAGCACCCGCCGGGTGGTGACCACCTTGCCGGGCAGGTTTTTGGTGAGCCCAAGAGCGCGGGCGTGCTGGAAATCGCGAGCATTGAGCAGCGCGATGAAATAATAGCTGTCGCCAAACACCTGCTTCATGCCCCGGTCCGCCGCGGCGCGCCGTAAAGGTAGTGGTCATGGTTGTCGGCAAGATCCGGGGGCAATCCGTCGGCGGTGCCGGCCATCTGCAGCAAGAAGCCGGTGCCCGCCGGCCCGCCGGCAGCACTCCGCTCTTTCAGGGCCTCCTCCACCTTGCTCCGGACCAACGCCAGCTCCGCCGGAGACAGGCGGGGCAATTCCGCGATGATTTCCCGGGTGCTCATGACGGGAAGATGCATTCAGACCCCTGATAGGTCAAGGAGAGGCCGGACGAAGGCGGACAAGCCACGCCAGAGGACAGATGCCGAGGGCGGAGGACAGTGGACGGATCAATTTGGGCAGGTGATCCGCCACGGCTGACCACAGAATCCGGTAGTCCACACTGTCGTAACCGTGCGCCAGCACGTTGCGCAGTCCGATGATCCGCCGGGACTCCGGAATCCGGGCCTCGACCGTCGGATCGATCCGGATCAACCGGTGCAAGGCCTCCCCGACAATCTCAAATTCACGCTCGACGATCAGTTGCAACGCCCGGTCCATCAGGAACTGCTCCAAGCCGACGCCGGCGGTAAAACGCGTCAGTTCGCGCGTGGCAGTGTCCAAGTCAGACCACAGCTTTTTCTTGCGCTCCTGCATGGACTGTCAGGCGGCTTTGTTCGACGGCCTGGCGAAAGACGGGATTACGGAGGGATGGCCGCGTGACGAGATCGACCGGCCGGCCGAGCAGCGCCTCCAAGCGCTCTTTCAGCTCAAAATACTGTTCAAACGGCGTCAGATCGGCGTGCGGCGAAAAATCCACCAGCACATCAATGTCGCTCTCCGGCCCGAAGTCTTCCCGCAGGACCGAGCCGAACAAGGCCAGCTCCCGCACCCCCAGGCGGACGCACTCGCCCCGGATTGCAGCCAGCCTGTCCTTGATCGCCTTGTTCAGCATACCCGATCGGTTAATGCGCCAATGATGTCGTGTCCACCAGTGAATTCCCGCGGCCGGATGGGAGCCGGGGCCACGCGCCGCCGCGCTGCGTCAACGTGCTTCACAGCTTGATGCCTTTCAACCATTCGCGGTTGGCGCAATGCCAGTCCACCGTCCTCCGGAAACCGTCCTCCGGAGAAACCTCCGGTTTCCAGCCGCCTGTCGGCCATAGCTCGGCGACGGCTGAAGCAGGCGCTCCGCCTTGGAAATGTCGGCCCAAGTCTGTTCCCGTTGCTGCCCAAGGGCACCCGCTTCAGTCGGCCTCCGGCCATGGCCGCGCCATGCCATTTCCGCGCTTGCCGCACTCCGTCCTTCATGTCGGCGGGGGCAAAGGCCCGCTCGTCAATGAAGGCCTTCTTGCCGAGCGCCATCTCGATGAAGGCGATGACCGTCCGCAGGCCTGCCATCACTGATTTCCCTTCTCTATAATCCGATCCAAATCCATCGCGAGGGCAGATGCCTTGTTTCGCGCCACATCGTGGACGATATAGTAATCCACTCCAAAATAATCGTGGATCAATCTGTCCCGCATCCCAGCCATTTCCGCCATCCCACCCCGGGATGCTTCACCCTGAATTCCTCCGGTATCATCTTCGCTGTTTGTGCGCCGCTTCGCCCGCCGGGCACCCGCCGCGACACACCCCTTGGTATATCCTCGGGGCCAGCGTATTCGATCTCAGTGCTGACCATCTCCGCGCTTCGCGCTCCGTCACCGATGATCTCAATCGCCCGGACACAGGCCCGCTTCAGCACCTCGTCTTCCAAAAATTGCTCCTGCGTGATCCCTGCCGTCGCCGACTCCAAGAACCGGGCTTCGTCACGGATGTGCTTCAGAAGCTCAATTAGCGAGATCGACATACTTGATTTCGGCGCGGATAGAGGGAGCCAAATAGGGGCTCAACGAGTCCTCCGTGACCAGATCGACCCGACGTCTGAATACTTCCTCCAAGGCCTCGCCCACTGCATAGAGATTATCGAACGTCCTGGCGTCGCCCCGGAAGGTCACGAGCACGTCGACATCGCTTTCAGCGTCCGCGCCTCCCCTCGCCAGCGACCCAAACACGCCCAGCCGCCGGACGCCTGCCGCCAAGAGGCGGGATTTCACCGGAGCTATCGTGCTTTCAAACATGATCGGAAGCTACGCGCCAAGCGAACAGGGTCAAGGGTGCAAGGTCTGAGCGGCCTTCTCATTCCAAGCCGGCATCCGGTCTCCGGATCTGTCAGTGTCTGTTCGCCGACGTTCCAAGCAGTTATATCTCCTCGGTCAGAGATTGCATTCCGAGTTGAACGTCACCAGCCACCCGCGGTTCGCGACAGGCCAGTTCTGATGAACAGGGAGCACGGAGGAGGAAATCTGAGAGCTGAAAGCTGAAGTCTGGCAGCTCAACACAGCGAGCACGGAGGATTCTGAGAATATAACAATGGCTCGGACTCCGCGGACTCTCCGTTGCAAGCATCGCCCGGTTGCTTTGCTTCTTCATGTTTTCAGACAGAAACATCCTTCAGCCATTCACGATTGGCGACGTGCCAGTCCACCGTCCCCCGGAAACCGTCCTCCGGAGAAACCTCCGGTTTCCAGCCGAGCAGGCGCTCCGCCTTGGAAATGTCGGCCCAGGTCTCCTTCATGTCGGCCGGCGCGAAGGCTTTCTCATCGATGACCGCCTTCTTGCCGAGCGCTTCTTCGATGAAGGCGATGACGATCCGCAGGCTGATGGGGTTCCGCCCGCCACCGAGGTTGATGACATTGTAACCGCCGCCGCCGCCGCCGCCGCCACCCTCAGGGTGCCCGCCAGCAATTACCCCTCCGCCCGGCTGCGGGGCCAAGCCCGTGGCTTGACCATCTCCGCGCTGCCGCGCTTCGTCGAAGCCAGACGACGGTAAGTGGTGGGCGGTAGTCTGTTGTCCGCCAAAGTGCCGTCCGGCGAGAATCGTGCCGCGGGCGATGTCGTCCACGTAGGTGAAGTCGCGCGACTGCGTGCCGTCGCCGAACAGCTCCAGCGGCTGGCCCTCGTCGATCCATTTGATGAATCGGAAAATGCTCATGTCGGGCCGGCCGGCGGGGCCGAAGACCGTGAAGTAGCGCGCGACGGTGGTGTCGATGCCGTGCAGCTGGTGATAGCTGTAGGAAAGCATCTCGGCGGCCTTCTTCGTGGCGGCGTAGGGCGAGAGCGGCGTGTTGACGGGCTGGTCCTCGGTGAACGGCATCGGGCAGCCGGCGTAGAGCGAGGAGGTCGAGGCGAGCACCTGCTTCTTCACGCCGCGCCGGCGCATGCATTCGAGCACGTTCAGCGTGCCCAGCGTGTTCGTGCTCAGATACACATGCGGGTTCTCCAGCGAGTAGCGCACGCCGGCGCGCGCCGCGAGGTTGAAGACGGCGCTGAAATCCGACCGCACGAACAGGCGCTCCAAGGTTTCGAGATTCTCGATATCCAAGGTGTGAAACTCGAAGCGGTCGGATTTCAGGGTTATTTGTTCGGAGTTATTGGTTCTGGGGCCGGAGAACCTCTCACTTTCAACTGACAACCCATAACGAATAACCTCCGCCTCAGGCATACCGGCCTGCCGGGCGAGGCGCCCCAGCCGGTAGAGCTTGAGGCGGATGTCATAGTAATCGTTGAGATTGTCCACGCCCACGACGGTGTGCCCGTCGGCGAGGAGGAATTCGCAGACCTTCGAGGCGATGAACCCGGCCGCGCCGGTGACGAGGTAGCAGCGCTGCGCGCTGCTGCCGGCGGTGGACGGAGAACGGTGGGCGGTCATGTCAATCAGTGCTGGGGGCGAAGCGCAAAGCGGCAGGGGCCTGGCTCCAAGACGTCATGGCACCGATTCTTCGTCCGGCACTTGGCGCGTGCGGCCGGAGAGTGAAGACAAGATTCATCAGCAGAAAACTATCCGAACAAGGCCGCCAAATGGGCGTCATCGTGCTCCAGCTCGACGCCGTGTTCCTAGGCGCAGGCGGCAATCAGCAGGTCGGCCCCTGGCACCGTCAGCCCGGCGGTTCGGGCCCGGCGGGCCAGAGCCCGGGATCTGGTCCAGACGGCATCGGTGGTCGGCAGCAGGGTTATGTCGGCTTCCAGCGCCTCCATCTGCCGGCGCTCCGCCGCGCCCCGAAATCCGTTCCACAATTCGAGCCTGACGAAATCGCACCATGCCGCGTCGCCGCTTTGCATCAAGGCCAGCACGCGCGCGCGGATCTCCGGGTCGCCATCGCGGCGCATGGCGTCGATCCAGCAGGATGTATCCACGAGCTTCAACTCAGTCCGTCTCCCGCATCTTGCGCAGGTCGTCGCGGGTCATCATGTCCTTGAACGTCCCCATCCCTGCCGCCATCAATCTGCCCTCGAGCGCCCGGCGAAGTGTCGGCAGCTTGTTCTGCGCAATATCCCAGATGAGCTGATCATCCACGCTGTCGTGGCCGTGGATCAACCGGTTGCGGAGTCCCACGATCCGCGGTATCTCCGGTATGAGATCGTTCAACGCGGGATCCTGAGCGCTGGCACGGCCCAAGGCCTCGCCAACAATCTCAAATTGCCGCTCGACGGCTGATCGGAGCAACTCGCTCGCAGCAAATTCCTCAAGATTCTTCCCGTCCAGAAACCGCCCGATCGCGCTGCACGCGCCGTGCGCATCCATCAGCCGTTTGGCGACATCAGCCTCCATACACCGTCCGGCGGTCGCGGCCAATCTGCCGGATGAAAAAGGGATTCCTCAACGAGCGTTCGGTCAGCAATTCAACCGGTCGGCCGAGCACCTGCTCCAGCCTCTCTGCCAGCCCAAGATAGCGATCCGCATAGCCGGGCCGCCCCGGCTCGCGAAAGCGGACAATGAAATCCACGTCACTGCGGGCGGGCTCAAAGTCTCCCCGAGCCTCCGAGCCAAATACTTCCAGCCGCTCGACGCCGAAACTCTCGCAGGTTTCGGCCAGCTCTTTTCGATGTTTTTCGAGCAACGCACTCATGGGGTTCTACATAGACTCAGGGCTGGCAAGGTCAAGGAGCGGACGCGCGCGCGCCTTCGTCGCGCAGCACCTCCGCCAGCCGATCCTTGAACCGCGGGAAAGAGAACTCCCCCGCCCGCCTCAGCATCGCCGCGGGGTCGCGCGGATGCCGGACCATGTCGGCCACCGCCAGGGCGATCTGGCCGATGTTGCCATACTCGACGACGGCCCCCACTTCGTCGTTCACCACCTCCGGCGCGCCGCCCGCCCGGGCGGCGAGGCAGGGTTTGCCGTAGGTCATGGCCTCCAGATACACCAGGCCGAATCCCTCCTTGCGGCTCGGCAGGGCGAAGATGTCGCAGGCGGCGTATTCCGTGCGCAGCGCGGCATCGCTGATGATGCCGGTGAAATGCACCGCCCCGGCCAGACCGAGCTCGCGGGCCAGCTCGCGCAGATGCCCCTCGTCGTTCCCGCCGCCCACGATGCGCAGTTGCGCCGCGGGAAGGCGTTCCCGGATCGCGGGCATCGCCTCGATCATCGTGTCGATGCCCTTGTAGCGATCCGCCACCGTGAGTCGGGAGACCGCCAGGATCCGCGGATTGAAGCCCGGGCGGGTGACGCTCCAGTCGGCCGGCGTCGAGAAACCCGGATCAAACGTGTTCGGCACGATGACAAGCCGGCCCGGCTCCAGTTTCGGGTCGAACCGCAGCAACTGGCGCCGGGTGTATTCGCTGATGCACAGGATGCGGTGCGCCCCGCGCAGCGCCCGCCTCTCCAGGAACGCAAACGGCCGCCACACCTCGATGCCGTGCGCCACGAGGTAATACTTCAGTCCCGGCCGGAGCAGGCTCAGCAGCCAGACGATGGACAACTGATGCAGGTGCCCGCACAGCACCCGGCCGGCGGACCACCCGTGCCGGAAGCAGGCCGAGATGAAACCCAGCTTCCCGTGGTCGCAGCCGACCGCCGCGCCGACCTCCCGGCCCGCGCATTCGCGGACACGCCCGGGCGTCACCGGCAGATCGTTCAGCGCGACATACCCAAGCTCCTCCTGCGGTCCCGCCAGCTCCGCCAGCGCACGCAGGTAGAGCCGCAGGATGCGGCTGATGCCGCCCTCCGCGCGGAACAGTTCCGGCGCCATCAGCAGAGTTTTCACGGGAAGATGCGACTGGAAGCGGGGAGCTTCGAGCTATGAGTCAAAAGCAAATGCATCGGATCCTAAACACAGAGAGCACAGAGGACTCTGAGGTTCGATGGTTCGAACTCCGTGATCTCCGTGATCTCTGCGTTGAAAATCATTCCGGCCTCCGGTTTGCGAACGCGATGAGCACCGCCAGCGTCCAGATGCGGCTCCAGGCATGAGCATCAGCCCCCGCCTGATAGTTGCGGTATTCCGTCGCGGCCGCCCCGGAATCAAGCCACGGGCACCCGGCAAGCGCGGCGCGCGAAAAAGTCTCGTCGAGGAACGGCTTCAACTCCTTCCGCATCCACTGCGCGAACGGCAGGGTGAAGCCCTGCTTCGGCCGGTGGCGCACGACATCGGGCACCAGGCCGGCGACCGCGTCGCTCAGCGCGCATTTGGGCCGGCGCGGGTCGAACTTGTGCTCCTTGGGCTGGTTCCACCACCACTCGACCAGCACCTTGTCCACGAACGGCACGCGCAGCTCGAGCGAATGCGCCATGCTGCACACATCGCTGTCGCGCAGGAGCACGTCGGCCATGTAAGTGCGCATCTCCCACGCGCTGCAGATCTGGAACTCATCGGCGCCCATCAGCTCCATGACGAAGTCGTCGAGCATCGGGTGGTTCGGGCCCTGCCGCTGCGCGAGCCGGGCCGCCTCCGGTGAAAGCAACTCCAGCCGCGCCTGCTCCGGCAGCACGCGGCGCCGCAGCGAGCACAGCTCGTGGAGGTCGCGGGCGTGCTCGAGGAAGTCCGCCAGCTTCTTCCGCCGCGCATCGCCCGTGCGCAGCCACGCCGTCAACCGGCCCCGCAAGCTGCGGGGCAACTGCCGCCACGGCGGCAGCCAGCGGGCCAGGCGGGGCGTGTCGCGAAAGGACGGATAACCGCCGAAAAGCTCGTCACCGCCCAGGCCCGAGAGCGCGACCCGCACGCCGCCGCGCTGCGCCGCCTGGCTGACATACCAGGTGTTGATGCCATCGCCCGTCGGCTGGTCGAAGGTCCGCAGGATGCGCGGCAGATCTTCCGCCACGCGCCGGCCCGTGAGCACTTCCTCGTGGTGCTCGGTGCCGAACGTCCGGGCGGTCTCCGCCGCCACCGCCCGCTCGGAATACTCCGCCTCGTCGAAGACAAGCGAGAAGGTTTTCAATTGCGTCGCGCCCGTGGAGGTCATCAACCCGACCACGGCCGAGGAATCCAGCCCGCCCGACAAGAACGCCCCCACCGGAACGTCGGCCAGCCGGTGCGCCCGGATGGTGTCCTCGAGTTTGCCGCGGAGTTCCTGGACAAAGTCGCCGTAAGTTCGCGCCGAGGCCTGTTGTCTGTCGTCTGTGGTCTGTCGTCTGCCGTCGGCGCCATTCGCCGCCGGCAGGTTCCACCAACTGAACGTCCGGCAGCGTCCGTTGGCATCGACGCTGACCGCGCGGCCGGGCGGCAGGTTCTCGACCCCGCGGTAGATGGTGCGCGGCGCCGGCACGGCGAACCACGCGAGGTAATCGCCCACCGCGACGGGGTCGGTCTCCCGCGGCACCAGCCCGCCCGCGAGCAGGCCGTTCAACTCCGACGCAAACACGAAGGTGTCGTCCGCCAGCCGCGCATGGTAGAACGGTTTCACCCCGAGCGGCCCGCGGGCGGCGAACAGCGTCTGCTCATGCGTGTCCCACACGGCGAAGCCGAACATCCCGCGCAGACGCGGCAGGCACGCCCGGCCCCACCGGGCGAAGGCCGCGAGCAGCACCTCCGTGTCGCAGTGGGTGCGGAACGACCACCCCAGCGGCTCCAGCTCCGCGCGCAGCTCGCGGTGGTTGTAGATGGCGCCGTTGAACACGAGGTGGAATCGCCCGTCGGGGGTCGTCATCGGCTGCCGCCCGTTGGCCGGATCAAAGATGGACAACCGGCACATGCCGATGGTGGCCGGCCCATGCGAAACCAGACCCTCCTCATCGGGCCCGCGGTGACGCTGCCGCGCGATCATCCGCCGCACGGCCGCCTCGCGCCCGGCCGCGCCGAGCCTTGAGCTGATGACTCCGGCTATGCCGCACATGGCAATGCCGCGCAGCCCGCGGAGCCGCGAAAACAGGCACCCCATCGGGGTGCTCTACACCGCTCATGCCTTCGGCTGGTCACTTCTTGTGAAAGCAACCTTTCAGGTGGTTTTGAACTTTTCACTCACTCTGTCCTGATCCGATCCGAGCTTTCCGTGTTATCCGTGGTCAAAAAATCTGTCTTCTGTCTTCTGTCATCTGTCATCAGCCGCCCAGTTTCAGGAAAGTCCTGATCACCGGCAGCAAGGCGCGCGTGCGGTCGTGCCAGTTCTGCAGCTGCTCGACCCGGGCGTGCAGCGCCTTGGTCTCCGCCGCCTTCAAGGCCGGCACCGCCCCCTTGAGCGCATCGAGCCGGGCCTTGCCCGCGGCGAGCTGCCGCTGCACCCGCTGCTCCAGGAAACGCTGGATCAGTTTCCGCATCTCCAGGTCGGGCTCGAAGCGCGCCGAGCGTTCGCCGTCCTCCGAGACCTCCTTCAGGGCGCCGACAGCGCGCAGGATGCGCAGGCCCTGGCTCACCGAGCCCTTGCTGATGTCCAGCCGCGCCTCGATGTCGGCGAACGCCAGGGGCGCCGGCGAGGCGAAGACGATGCCGTAGATCGCCGCCACGGACTTCGGCACCCCGAGCAGCTCGGCCGCATCCACGAAAAAATCCACCACCTCCGACTCGAAGACGACCACGTCGGCCGGCCGGTCCCCGGGCAGGACCAGTCCCCAGCTTGTCGCCGATTCGGCCGTGTGTGCGCCATTCCGGGCCATTGGACCGCCCATCAAACAGGCCGGCCCATTGAGTTCAATTCAAAATGAATTAAACTTTGGCCGCCCCTGCCCTGACCGCCGCGGCCACCTTGGCGACGGCCCCCGCCCTCAGCCCCGGGTGGAGCGGCAGGCTGAGCACCTCGGCACAGGCCCGCTCGGTCTCCGGCAGCGAGACGGCGCTGTCGGCATACGCCGGCTGCCGGTGCAGCGGCACGGGATAGAGCACGCCGCAAAAAATCTCCGCCTGCTCGAGCTTCGCCTTCAGCTCATCGCGCTGTGGGGTCCGGACCACGAACTGGTGCCAGACATGCGTGCGACCGGGCGCGACCCACGGCAGCACGACACCTTTCCCGGCCAGTTCTTTCAGGTAGATGCCGGCCAGCTGCCCGCGGAAGGCGTTCTCCTGATCGAGCCGCCGGAGCCGCACGCGCAGGATGGCGGCTTGGATCTCATCCAACCGGCTGTTGCGACCGTGTTCGTCCGAGACATAGCGGGTCTTCCAGCCGTATTGGCGGAGGAGGCGGACTTTCTCGACGAGCTCGCGGTTGACGCCGGTCACGGCGCCGCCGTCGCCCAGCGCGCCGAGGTTCTTGGTCGGATAGAAGCTGAACCCCGCCAGCCCGCCCCAGGCACCGGCCTTCTTGCCGCCGACTGTCGCCCCGTGCGCCTGCGCGCAATCCTCGACTACGATCAGCTGGTGGCGCCGGGCGATCTCCATGATGCGAGGCATGTCGCAGGCCTGGCCATAGAGATGCACGGGCACGACCGCCTTGATGCCCTTGGTCGAGGCCAGCGCCTGCTCGAGCGCGCCCGCATCCAGCAGCATCGTATCCGGCTCGATCTCGACGAAGACCGGCTCCGCGCCTGCGGCGACGATTCCCGCGACGGTGGCCGACACGGTGTTGGCTACCGTGGCGACCTTGTCCCCCGGCCCCACCCTGGCCGCGCGCAGCGCCAGCTCGATGGCATCGGTGCCGTTGGCCACGGCGGCCGACGCCGGGGTGCCGAGCCACGCGGCGAACTCCTGCTCGAAGGCCTCGCACTCCGCCCCGAGGACGTAGCGGCCGCTCTCCAGCACGCGCTTGATGGCCGCGTCGATCTCCCCGCGCTGCGCGAGGTAGCCGGCCTTGGGATCGGCGGAATAGAGCGGGGAGCCAGGAGCAGGGGATCGTTCAATGTTCATCGCTCATTTTTCATTGTTCATTTTTCAGGGCATACAGTCGGGCAGGCATGTGTCCGGGCGGTGCAGTTGAACAATGAACGGGGAAAGATGAAAATTGAAAAATATGCGCCAGCGGCGCTCACAGGTAATGCGGCAGCTCGGTGCGGTAGTAGTCCAGGGTCCGTTGCAGCGCCTCGCGGATGGTCGTGCGCGGGCGCCAGCCCAGCTCGCGGCGGATGAGCCGGCCGTCGGCATAGTAGTCGCCCACGTCGATCTTCCGCCGGTCGCGCGGGAACGCCCGCACCCGGAACTTCGCGCCCGCCATCCCGGCCAGCAACCGGGCCAGCTCGCGCAGGCTGATGCGCCCCACCCCGCCGAGGTTGTAGACGCGGCCCACGGCCTTGGGCCTTGCCGCGGCGAGCAGGAACGCCTCCACCGCGTCGTCCACGCCGGTGAAGTCGCGCGACTGCCGGCCGCCCCAGACCTCGAAGGCCTCGCCGCGCAGCGCCTGCTTCACCCACACGCCGACGAAGGTCTGCCGCGCATCCTTCACGCGCATCCTTGGGCCGATGGTATTGGTGAGCCGCAGCACGGTGCTCCGGATGCCGTGGACCGAGCTGTAGAGCAGGTGATACTGCTCGCCGGCGAGCTTGTTGATGCCGTTCACATCCACCGGGCGCGGCGGGTGCCGCTCGTCCACCGGCAGGTAGTCGGGCCGGCCGTAGATCTGGCGCGTGCTCGCAAACACGATGCGGATGCCGGGATTGTGCCGGCGGCACGCCTCGAGGAGCGAGAGCTGCGCGCGGCAGTTGATCTCGAGATCGGAGTCGGGGTCGGCCATCGAGTCCAGGTGGCTCGTCTGGCCGGCGAGGTTGAAGAGGTAATCCTGGCCGCGCACCAGCCGCGGCAGCCGCGCCCGGTCGCGCACGTCGGCGATGACGACGCGCACCTTGCGCCCGAGCCCGGCGACGTTGCGGCGGTTGCCCCCGTAGTTGGGATACAGGTTGTCGAGCAACGTGACCCTCGCCCCCATCTCCACGAGCGCCCGGGCCAGGTTCGAGCCGATGAAACCCAGCCCGCCGGTGATGAGCACGCGCCGGCCGCGATAGACGCTGGTCAGGGGGTGGCGAGGCATGGGCCTAGCAGAGGTTCACCCGCGCCGGGCCGCCAGCCATTTCTTCATTTCCGGCAGGCTCCGGGTGTTGAGCACGTGCTCCTTCGTCAGCCAGCCTTTGCGGGCCGCGCCGACGCCGAGCCGGTAGAACTCCAGTTGCGCGGTGCGGTGCGCATCGGGGTTGATGGAGCAGAGCAGGCCCCGGTCGGCGGCCTTGCGCCACAACCGCCAGTCCATGTCGAGCCGGTAGGGACTTGCGTTCAGCTCGATGACGACCTTGTTCGCGATGGCGGCGTCGATGACTTTCTCCGCATCCACGTCGTAGGCCTCGCGCTCCAGCAGCAGCCGGCCCGTCAGGTGCCCGAGCATCGTGACGTGCGGATGCTCGATGGCCTTGATGATGCGCCGCGTCATGTCCTCGCGGCTCTGCTTGAACGACGAGTGCACGGACACGACGGTGTAATCGAGCCGCGCCAGCACGTCGGCCGCGAAGTCCAGCCGGCCGTCCGGCAGGATGTCGCACTCCGTGCCGGTGAAGACCCAGGTCTTGAACTTCTTCGAGTCGTTGAGCTTCTTGATCGCGCCGATCTGGTCCAGCAGCCGCGCCTCGTCGAGCCCGCGCGCCTGGTAGCTCGACTTGGAATGGTCGGCGATGCCGAGGTAATCGAGGCCCAGCTCCCGCGCCGCCGCGGTCATCTCCTCCAAGGTGTGGTGCCCGTCGGAGGCGGTGGTGTGGTTGTGGAACACGCCGTGGATGTCGGCCTCGGTGAGCAGCTCCGGCAGCGTTCCTTTTTCCGCCGCCTCGATCTCGCCCGCGCCCTCGCGCAGCTCCGGCGGGATGAACGCGAGCCCGAGCTTCTTGAAGAGCTGCTCCTCGGTCCTGATGTCGGTCTTCCGCCCGAGTTTCTCGGCCTTCTCCTTCGCCGTGCCCTCGCCCTCCGCCGGCACGAGCCCCCACTCGCTCATCGAGAGACCGCGCTCCAGCGCGCGCTGGCGCATCTGCACGTTGTGGTCCTTCGAGCCGGTGAAATGGTGCAACGCGAACACGAACTGCTCCGGCGGCACCAGCCTCAGATCCGCCTGGATGCCGCCTTCGAGCCGCACGCTGGCCTTCGTCTCGCCGTGCGCGGTGATCTCCTTCACGCCCGGCCAGCGCACGAACCAGTCGGCCACAGGCTTCGGGTCGTCGGTCGCCACGAGGAAGTCCAGGTCGCCCACCGTCTCCATCCGCCGCCGCAGGCTGCCGCACGACTCCGCCTGCTGCACCTGTTTCAAGGCGCGCAATTCCTTCAGGATGGGTCCGGCCGTTTCCCACGCCTCGACCCACAGATGGCGCCGGCCGTAGGCCTCGCGGTTGCGGATGCCCTCGACGATTTTGTCCTGCGTTTTCTGGCCGAAGCCCTCCAGCGCGGCCACTTTGCCCTCGGCGCAGGCCTGCGAGAGCTTGGCGATGGAATCCACGCCGAGCTTGTCGTGCAGCGCCTTCACCTTCTTCGGGCCGACGCCGGGGATCTGCAGCAGCTCCACCAGTCCCGGCGGCACGGACGCCTTCAGTTTCTCATAAAATTCCAGTTTCCCCGTCTGCTTCAGCTCGGTGATCTTCTGCACCAGCGCCTCGCCGATGCCCTTCACCTCGCCCAGCGTGCCGGCCTCGACGCGCCGCGCCAGCTCGTCCTCGCCCAGCGACTCGACCACGCGCGCGCCGGCCTGGTAGGCGCGGATCTTGAACGGGTTCTCACCCTTCAGCTCGAGGAGCGTGCCGATGTCGGTCAGCACCGCGGCGATGTCGGTCTTGTTCACGGAAGCGAATTAACCACGGATGACCCGGAAAACACGGAAAATATCCCGGGCCATGCCTCGGTCAGCCAGCCTGGACCAGGTTCCATTCATTTTGGAGGCCCAACCGGAGGATTTCGTCGTCCAGCCACCCGCGATCCAGCTTGTCACCCGAGACGGCCAGCATGCCACGGACATCCCGCAGGTGCTTTTCACTGCCGCCTTCGCGATGAAAACGCAGCTTGTGAATGATGACTGTCTCCGGCGCAGCCAGCCAGACCGGACGATCCGCAATGCGCATCTCCCGGCGACGCGCCAGCCATTCCGCCTCTTCCGCCGACAACGGATACAAGTCCGCCTTGAGCATGGTTTCCAGGGGAATGACATTGAGATGGGCTCCTTCCCGGCGCTTCAATTCAGCCCGGATGACCTCGGCCGGTGGCAGATAGAATTGTTCCTCCGGGAAAGCCTTCTGCAATCGCTCGACGTCTGCTTCCCTGATCAGGATGAGCATGTCCACGTCGTTGGTCGCGCGCGGTTCACCATAGACCGATGCCGCCACGGAGCCGACAATGGCGTATGGGATGCGCTCGCGGTCGAGCGGCTCGATGAAATCGAAAAGCCACTCCCACATCGGCGGCTCAGGTTCCCAGCCACCACCGGCGCAACTCCTTGCGCCGTTCCGTTTCGTCCAAGTCGGCACGGTCGCGCTTTAGTTGCGCTTCCTTCAGGGCGATCAGCCCCGCATTGAGGCGCGCCACCACCGTCAGCTTCGCTTCGGGAGTCGCTTTCCGGTATTGGGCCAGCATCCGCGGATCCGGGGCTTCCTCACCTCGCAACGACGGAATCGGAGCTGAAAGGACGGGCGATGGCATGTCATGACCCTATCCGCCCCTTTGCACCCGACAAGCGGCAAGTTCCGCCAGCGCGCCGCGGTTCAACTTGCCAGCTTCGCCGCGCGGCCAGTCCGGCAGCGCGACGAGCCGCTTGGGCCGCTTGAATGCCGCCAGCCCGGCGAACGCCTTCTCCACCACTGCCATGTCCGGAGCCCGGTCGGCCGGATGCACCGCCACCACCTCGCTCCCCCACTCCGGATGCGGCACGCCGACCACGGCCACATCGTCGAACTCGCCCGTCGCGAGCAGCACCGCCTCTACCTCCAGCGGGTTCACCTTCTCTCCACCGGTGATGATCACCTCATCGCGCCGGCCGAGGATGTGAAGGTGGCGCGCCTCATCGAGTCGGCCAAGGTCGTCGGTGTCATGCCATCGCTCGGGGCGCCGCTCCGGCCAGTAACCGTGAAACACCGAATAGCCCCCGACGCGCACCGTGCCATCAGGCAGGATTTCCACCGCGGCGTGCGGCAGCGCGGCGCCGCTGTCGCGCCGGCCGAGCAGAAACTCGTGGGGTTGCAGCGCGGTCACCATCGCCGCGGTCTCGGTCATGCCATAGCTGAGCGAGAGGGGCAGTTGCGCATCCGCCGCCTTCTTCAACAGGTCGGGCCAGGCCGGGCCCCCGCCAAGCAAGATGGTGCGGAAGCCACGCAGCCACTCGACCGTCGCCGGCCGGCGCAGGAGCCGCTCCAGTTGTGTCGGCACGAGCGAGAAGAACCAGCCGTCCGGCTTCGCCGGCAGCACGGACATCTCTCCCGCCTCAAGTTGCTTCCACCCGAGCGGACGATATTCGCCGCTGGTCAGCGCGCAGCGCATCCATGCCATCAGGCCGCTGACGTGGTGCAGCGGCAGCGCGCCCGCGGCGTTGACGCGCGTGATGCCGAAGTGCCGCGCGAATCCGCGCACCGCCGCCGCGATCGTGTCCTCGTCGTGCCGGGCGAAGCGCAGCCGCCCGCCCGTCCCGCCGGTCGGGATCATGAGCCAGCCCTCGGATATTTCAGATTTACGATTTATGATTTCAGATTGGAGCAAGCCGTTCAGCTGCGCGCGCTCCGCCTCGCCCCAATTCGCATCGCACAAAAACACCTCGTCGCCCGACGCCACCGCGCCCGCCAGCGCGGCCATGAAGTCCGTGGGCTGCGCCGCCTCGACCAGCACGGGACGCCCCGTGGGTTCCATGACCGCGAGTGTAGCCGCGCTTGAGACCCGCTGTGGGTCGAAAGCGTAGTCCACGCTGTCGCGATGCTCCAGCGCGGCTACCGAACCGCCCACCAACCGGGCTAGCTCAAGGCGGTCCATAATTCCTCCAGGTTCACGCCGTGCGCCCAGCCGGCGTCCGCCCGCGCACCGAGCACGGGTCCGTTCCATTTGTCCTCCGCAAAAACCTCCCCCACCCCGAAGCCCAACGCGCGCTTCGTCACGCCGCTACCCACCGCCCAGGGCAGGATGGCGGCGCGACCGGCCGCCGTCTCGATCGCGCTCGAGAGCACGATGTCGGCCTTCGACTCGCGCACCCATGCCTCGATCTCCGGCAACGGTCCGCACAAGACGGGTTTGATTACGAACACCCCCGGCCAGCCCTGCGACTGCCATCGCCGCGCCTCGGCCAGGCGCACGACCGACTCATCCAGCGCGAGCGTGACCGGATAGTCCTGCGCCAGCCCGAGCAGCGCATCCTCGTCCGCCGGCGCAACCGGTTGCTCCACGAATTCCACCGGCCGCTCCGCGCAACGCTCCAGCCACCTCGCCGCCGCGCGCCGGTCCCATGCGCCGTTGGCATCGAGCCGGAGCTTCGCGTAACCGGGCAGCGCCGCGAGCAGATCGTCGAGCACGCCCAATTCGTCCTCCGCCCGCTCCACCCCGACCTTCCACTTGAAGGCGAGGAACCCGGTCTCGAGCTTCGCCCGCAGCTCCTGCAATGCCGCCCGGCCGGCCGTCAGCAGCGCCGCCACCGGCAATCTGCTTGAGGTGGAGCGCGTTGCCCCCAACGCGCTGTCTCCACTTTGGGTCCGAGAAGGCGCCTTGAGGGCAAGGCGCTCCACCTCCACCCGCGCGCACGCGAGCGCGAAGCGCACGCACCCGAACCGCTCCGGCACGGCATCAAGGACTTTGGCGGAAACCTTCCCGCCCAATCCCCGGCACGCCTCCTCCGCCTCCGCCAGCGTTTCAGTCCCGAACCACGGCACCGGCGCCACCTCCCCGAACCCCGATCGCCCGGCCTCGTCCACCAGCCTCACCAGCAGCCCTTCGCGCTCCGCCCAGGGACCGTGCGCCGTCCGCAGCGGGCTGCGCAGGGGCAGGCGGTAGCGCCTGAAACCGAAATGAAAGACCATGAAACCACGGAATACACCGAACACACGGAAGGCAATGCCACCGAAGGTTCCAAATTCCGTGTTTTCCGCATCGGCCGTGCTTATCCCTGCCCCGCCTGAAAAATCCCGAAGAATCGCTTGAGCTTTTCCGCCGCGGGAGTATTTCGCTAGCGGCAACACGATGACCAAGCCTGTTGCCTCCGCGGACTCCGAGTTCTACCTCCCGGCCGGGCGTTTCTTTGCCGCCAGCCGGCCCACGGCCCTGACCTACGACGACGTCTCCCTGGCCACGCTCTATTCGGAAATCCTGCCCAAGGACGCCGACCTCGCCACCGCCCTCTCCGACAGCCTCAACCTGCAGGTGCCCGTCATCTCCTCCGACATGGACACCGTCACCGAGTCGCGCATGGCCATCGCCATGGCGCTCAACGGCGGGCTCGGCCTCATCCATTACAACCTCCCGGCCAAGGACCAGCTCAAGGAGGTCGCGCGGGTGAAGCACCACATCCACGGCCTGATCCAGGATCCCATGACCGTCGAGCCGGGCATGCTCATCGGCGACGTGCTGGCGCTCGTGGACCAGAAGCGTTTCGACTTCCGCACCTTCCCGGTCGTGGACTCCGGCAAGCTGGTCGGGCTCCTCCCCGGCAACCTCGTCCGCGAGCGCTACAAGGCTCGCAAGGTCGCCAAGGTGATGACCCCGCGCAAGGACCTGCACACCGTCCTCCCCAAGCGCATGGCCGCCGACCCGATCAAGGAGGCCGACAAATTCTTCAACGAGAACCCCGGCATCCACAAGATCCTCGTCGTGGACGCGAAGGACCTCCTCAAGGGGCTGGTCACGATCTCCGACGTCGAACGCATCACCACCGAGGCCAAGACCCGCCGCAAACCCGCCCGCGACGCGCAATTCCGGCTCGTCGCCGGCGCCGCCCTCTCGCCCGTGCGCCGGCCCGACGGCTCGCTCGACCGCGCCCGGATCCTCGAGCACGTCGGGGCGCTGGTCGCCGAGTCGGTGGATTGCGTCGCCGTCTCCACCGCCCACGGCCACACCGCCGGCGTGGGCGATATGGTCAAGCTCGTCCGCGGCGCCTTCCAGGACCTCACCATCATCGCCGGCAACGTCACCAGCGCCGCCGGCGTCGAATACCTCGCCGGCTGCGGCGCCAGCGCCATCAAGATCGGCCAGGGCCCCGGCTCCATCTGCACCACGCGCATCGTCGCCGGCGTCGGCATCCCGCAGCTCACCGCGCTCTACGTCTCCAGCCTCGGCGCGGCGAGGAACGGCGTGAAACTCATCGCCGACGGCGGCATCACCAAGTCCGGCGACATCGTGAAGGCCCTCACCCTGGCCGACGCGGTCATCCTCGGCGGGCTGCTCGCCGGCTGCCGCGAGGCGCCGGGCGAGATCATGGAAATCTCCGGCAAGCTCTACAAACAATACCGCGGCATGGGCTCCCACGCCGCCATGAAATCCGGCTCCGCCGCCCGCTACGGCCACGACAAGGCCGACACCACCCGCAAGGTCGCCGCCGAGGGCATCGAGGCGCTCAAGGAGGTCTCCGGCTCGGTGGACGACGTGCTCGGCAACCTCATCGGCGGCATCCAGTCCGGCATGGGCTACCTCGGCGCCAAGGATCTCCCCGACCTCCGCCAGAAGGCCCGCTACATCCGCGTCACGCCCGCCGGCCAGAAGGAAGCCGCCCCGCACGACGTCATCGAGGTCGCCACCCGCACGGGTTGAAGCGCGCTTATTCAGGCTCGCGCATCAGACTGACCGGTAGAGCGCGCCGGCCCTGTGCGCCGGGAGGATGATATCACGCTCACGGCGGAACGGACCGCTCCGCCTTGCCTTTCGAAATCATACCGTCAGTCAATAATGCGACACTCCACAGCACTACTCCGTTACTTTCACCCGCCAGACCACCACCGCAAAGATGTCACCTATTACTGAGACTTTCCGAAAGAAGTGACGACAAGCCGTGATGTAGTGCGGTGCTTCAGCCCGCACTCGCGAGGGAAACGGCGCGGGCTGAAGCACCGCGCTACCTGTGCATCCGTAACTACTTT
>Ga0187894_10002107_pt1 | contig 24237 bp, 26 predicted proteins | sample GBC1701081metaG_FD_136650 | JGI IMG/M metagenome (GOLD analysis project Ga0187894, IMG submission 136650) | White microbial mat communities from a lava cave in the Kipuka Kanohina Cave System on the Island of Hawaii, USA - GBC170108-1 metaG ... | reverse complement strand
GGGCTGGGCTACCTCTCGCTCGACCGGCCGTCGGGCACGCTGTCGGGCGGGGAGGCGCAGCGCGTCAAGATGATCCGCCATCTCGGCTCTGCGCTCACCGACGTCACCTACGTCTTCGACGAGCCCACCATCGGCATGCACCCCCACGACGTCGCGCGGATGAACGACCTGCTGCTGCGGCTGCGGGATGCGGGATGCGGGCAACACGGTGCTCGTTGTGGAGCACGAGCCGGAAACGATCGCGATCGCCGACCACGTCGTCGACCTCGGCCCCGGCGCCGGTACAGCGGGCGGCGCCATCTGCTTCGAGGGCACCGTGGCGGGTCTGCGGGCCAGCGGCGCCATCACCGGCCGCCATCTCGACGACCGGGCCGCCCTTAAAGAGACGGTGCGGACGCCCACCGGCACGTTGGAGATCCGCGGCGCGACCCGCCACAACCTGCGCGACGTCGATGTCGATATCCCGCTCGGGGTGCTTGTCGTCGTCACCGGCGTGGCGGGTTCCGGCAAGAGCTCGCTCCTGCACGGGTCGATCCCCGGCGACGCCGGTGTGGTGTCGATCGACCAGGCGCCCATCCGCGGCTCGCGACGCAGCAACCCGGCGACCTACACTGGACTGCTCGACCCGATCCGCAAAGCCTTCGCGAAGGCCAACAGCGTCAAGCCGGCGCTGTTCAGTGCCAATTCCGAGGGCGCCTGTGCCACCTGTAACGGCGCCGGCGTCATCTACACCGATCTGGGGATGATGGCCGGCGTCGAATCTAGCTGCGAGGAGTGCGAGGGGAAGCGGTTTCAGGGGTCGGTGCTGGAATACCACCTCGGCGGCCGCAACATCAGCGAGGTGCTCGCGATGTCGGTGACGCAAGGCCAGGAGTTCTTTGGCGCCGGCGAGGCGCGCACACCGGCCGCGCACGCCATCCTCGACCGGCTCGCCGACGTCGGGCTGGGTTATCTCAGCCTGGGCCAGCCGCTCACCACGCTGTCCGGCGGCGAGCGCCAGCGGCTCAAGCTGGCCGCCCGCATGGGCGAGAAGGGCGGCGGAATCTACGTTTTGGACGAGCCGACCACCGGCCTGCACCTCGCCGACGTCACCCAACTGCTCGGCCTGCTCGGCCTGCTCGACCAGCTCGTCGCAGGCGGCAAGTCGGTCATCGTCATCGAGCACCACCAGGCGGTCATGGCGCACGCCGACTGGATCATCGATCTCGGCCCCGGCGCCGGCCACGACGGCGGCCGGATCGTCTTCGAGGGCACACCCGCCGACCTCATCGCCGCCCGCTCCACCCTCACCGGCGAGCACCTCGCGGCCTACGTCGGCACAAGCGATTGAGGCGAGAGGAGCGAAAGGCTCAGCTGACTTTCGTTCCTGGGCCGACGACGACAAGCACCCCGAGCGGGATATCGACGATGTTTCGACCCGTCCTACTTAAAAGCCGATAAGATACATTTGGTCTTTCTCATCGAAGTATTTCCTCCCCTGATCATGAGTGTTAGATACGAACTCGTCGAGCGTACCAAAAATGTGCCCTCCGCGATGCTATTCGAGGAGATCCGGTGGGTGGCGCCGGGGTGCCTCTATGTCGAGGCAACAGGGAGCTCTGAGTGAAGCTATTAAAGCTCATCGGTGTTGTTTCCAGGCCGATAGAGAAGCCGGTGACCGAAGCCCAAATCTGCCAGGATGCCGTTGATGGATCGCCGGGACAGTCCGGCGGCGTGTAGACGCTCCGCTAAGAGTCGGCTGGATACGACTACGGATGGCCACTGGTGATTCGGATGAGGCAACACCGCGAGGTGGTGGTCCCGCCGCAGCGCCGCAGGTAGGACATCCGTGGTCAGCTCCGCTCCCCTGATGGGCGCCGCGGCAGTTCCCCAGTCCAGATGAGGATCAGCTAGCACAAGGATGCGATCACCAAGAGCCGCTGAGAGGGCGCCGACTAAGGCCTCTGAGGCTAGCTCCGATGGTAATCCAAGCACCGAAACCTCCGAAGAGGCACGTATTCTCGCTAGCACGTTGGATTGGGCTTTTCGCTTGCTTGGTATGTCCCCCAGATAGTAGATGGGCCCACTGACGTATCCAGCGGCGAGGAGGAGCTGTGCCGCCGGACGATCCGGTGGGCTGAGGATCCATCTGGCCGACATAGCCCGAAGTCGCTGGAACAACGCTCGTACCCGGGGATCGGTTTCGGTCACCCCGAGCGAATCCAGCAAGACGACGAGGATCCGCGCGCCAGCCAACTCTTCTTCGGATGGCCCCTGACGAGTCGGCTTCTGACCGAGCAAGCCCGCGATGCCCGAATCCAGCGAGGACTTTCCGTCTGATCGGAAATCGACGATGCGATCGGCGTTGCGCAGCAAAAACTCGGTAGCGCAGGAAAGATCTACCGCGCTTATGAAAGGCAGCACAACCACGACAACCGGAGGCGGTTTCTCGAGCTCACGCACCCGAATGGTCAGAGCCGCGTCTGGATGCCTTAGCTGGTTCACTATCTCGCAGCTGAGCTGGCTTGCCCCATGTGACGCATTGACCACCAGGGTATCGGGTGACAACACTTCACTACGGCGAATGACCGCGCCCTGGGTCGAGTTGAAGTAGGGGTTGATCTCGCCGACGATGCTGTCCTGTGCCTCTAACGTCGTGATTTCGATTCGAACCCGGCCCCGCAGCCGGCGCAGCTGTTCCACCGGAAGCACCGCGCGGACACCTATCACGCAGGTGGCACGGAGGCTGATATCCGCTGCCGCGGTGAACTCAATCGATTTGGCATGCGTGGCGCGGACATGGGGATGTCCCGCTGCCTGGAAAACAACTTCCATGGTTTCTGTAGTTCCTGGTTTGGATCAGGCCCGCCGGGTAGCGGGAAGAAGGAGCAGTCGACTGGCCCTAGTAGAGACGACCCGGGATATCCAGGACGACCCCAGTTGATGGGCTTGCTGGTCGGTCAACCATCGCGGTGCTTGCATCACCCAACCGGAATCGGCGTACTGTTGTCGCAAATTGGCAAGCAATTCCGGGGAAGGTTCTGGAGTGCTCGCCAGCTGCTTGTCCAGGGCAGCTGGCGCATCCCAGGGACGACAGTTGATCACCGTCCGCAGCTGAGCGTTCCGGCGACCGAGGCTCAGCAGGTTAGCCAGCACGATAGGAGCGGCGCCAAGCACGCCGTCCAGAAGACTGCCCCACGGCATGATCACGTGCATCTCGTCAGCCCTCTCCCCCAGCACCGGCAACGGATTTTCCAATGCCCAGCGCAGAAAAAGCAGGTTGGAGATCTTTCGCTTCCCGGCTACCCTCAACGTCCGGCCCAGCCTGGCGATTTCCGCGTCCACGCCTATCACAAGCGAAGCAGGATGCCGAATAGCCAGCCGAAGAGTGTACTTGCCATCGCCGCATCCCACGTCTACAAGCACCTGGTCGTAACGGGGTAAGGCTTCCGCCAGGCAGTTGTCATCCGGATGCGCTAACGAACTCACCGGAGAGCTGCTATCCTCGGCCTCATCCGAAACCGGCCCAGCCGGTGTTCCAAACCCCAGCAGGCGACCCGCCACAGCGCTTCCGCGATGATGTGCCGCCCCATCTTGCTGGCGCCCAGCTCACGTTCCACAAAGGTGATAGGAATCTCGACGACCCGCAGGCCGTTACGGATCGTCCGCCATGCCATGTCGATTTGGAAGCAGTAGCCCTGAGAGGTGACGTCATCCAACGCGATGCCTTCCAGGGTACGTCGACGGAAGGCTCGATATCCTCCGGTGGCATCCCGGATCGGGATACCCAGGACGAGCCGGGCATAGGTATTGCCGCCTCGGGAGAGCAGCTTCCGAGAAAGCGGCCAGTTTCGGACCTGCCGCCCCGGCGCCCACCGCGAGCCTAGAACCAGATCGGCGTTGGCCAGGGCATCTAATAGCCGTGGCAGCTGCTCCGGTTGGTGAGAACCATCCGCGTCCATCTCGACGAAAACGTCATACCCCCGCTCTAAACCCCAGCGGAAACCGGCCAGGTAGGCGGCGCCCAGCCCCTGCTTGCTGTGCCGGTGCAGGACTTCGACGTGATCATCCCGCTCAGCCAACTGGTCCGCGATTTTGCCCGTGCCATCGGGGCTGTTGTCATCTGTGACCAGGATTTTCACGTCAGGAGTAGCCGCCCGGACGCGCCTGATGATGCGCTCGATGTTATCGGCCTCGTTGTAGGTGGGAATGACGACCAGGATCTTGCCGAGGTCTGAGTAACGAGCAACCCCGGTGGTGGGGGTGTTGCCAGGGTCAGACATGCGTCGGCCTTTTCTCCGAAAACCAGCGAAACAACTGAGAAATCCGAGCATAGCCAGTGCCCACTCCGGAAAGATACCTATCCGGGAGGCGAAAGTGGGGGTGTCGCGCAGCGCTACCCGCTGGACCAGGACCTCAGGGGTGAACTCAGCCGATCGCTGGACTACCGTACCGTCCGGCGTCACGATGGCGCTGATTCCGCTGGTCGCAGCGATGAGCACGGTTCGTCCATGTTCTATCGCCCGCAGCCGGGAGATAGCTAATTGCTGTTCCGGCTGTCCAGTGCCGCCGAAGGTGGCGTTATTGGTCTGGACCACGATAGCCCTTCCACCAGCGATCACCACATCCCGGACAAGCGAGTCATACGCCACCTCAAAACAGATGACCGCGCCGATTCTGGCCGGGCCTACCTCCAGCAACCCCACGCGCTGGCCGGGCACAAAGTCACGCGGAACCCGCTCAAACCGATCGATGAAGCGGGTGAGCAGGCCGCGCAACGGGACGTACTCGCCGAACGGCATGGGATGACGCTTCACATAGGTCTGCCCTGGTCCGTCATGGGGGTTCCACGCTATGGCCGTGTTCCGCACCTGGTCGGGGCCGGGTCCGTTGACTACCGCGCCAACCACAATGGGCACGCCAACAGCTCGAGCCGCCGCGTCGATCTGGGCTCGCGCGGCTGGATTGGCAAAGGGATCCAGATCGGACGAATTTTCTGGCCAGATGACCAGGTCGGGCTGAGGAAAACGGCCCACTGTGACGTCTTCGACCAGTCGTTCCGTCTGACGGACGTGATTGTTGAGCACGGCCTGTTGTTGGCCGAGGAAATCTAGACCCAGCCGGGGTACATTACCCTGCACTACCGCTACTGTGATCTGCTGGTTTCCGGCAACAGGAAGGGGAATGGCCTGCCCGGCTAGAGGAATGGCTAATACTCCACCAGCAGCCACAGTGACCAGCCAGTAAGACCGCCTCATCGAAGAGCGCCCCGCAATGATCACGAAGGCCAGCAGCGTCCCGGCCAGCGCGACGGTAAAGGTCGTCAGCGGCGCCCCGCCAAGCGCCGCGTACGGGGCGAAAGGACTGTCAACCTGAGCAAATGCCAGCCGACCCCATGGCAACCCTCCGAACGGGATACGCGCCCGCAGCAGCTCCTGTCCTACCCACAGGCATGCGCTCCACAACAGCCACCACCGCAGCCGGGACACTAGTGCGAGCGTTGCGCCGAGCAGCGCGAAAAAGCCCGCTTGGAGCAGACTCAGCCCGATCCAGGCGTCGATGCCCACCACACGCAGCCACGGCATGAGCACAAGGAAGAAAGCCAAACCGAACAACAGCCCCAACAGAGCGCCGTGGCGTGGGGTACGACCGTGACAGACCACCAGAAAGGCCGCCACCGCCACGACCGCCAGTGGCCACATTCCCACCGGGGGAAACGCCAGTCCCAGCAGCAGCCCTGAGCCGAGGGCTATCGCGATCGGGACGCCCTGGCGCCTCACCACGGGACGTGGCTGGAAGGCATGGCCGGCCAGGAAAACCTATCGGTGGCGAGCCGTGAGTCATACTTTTCCACGGGCGCGGAAGCTCGCCGCTGGTCATGGGGTCCAGATCGAGATACCCACTCCGCTCGTCCGATTTCCCGTGTGCCACGACGGGATCCCTGAATAAACAGCACCGCCTGGGCCACAAGCATGGGAATAACTCCTAACCCCCAAGCGATACCGCCGCCAATGCGCTGATCGGCAAGTAAGTCAGCACCCCAGGGTCTGGCTAGCGCCGTATACCAGTCGTCGGCAATCACCGTTGTGCTCATCATGACGGTCATGCCGAAGATCGCGTAGATAGGCAGGCTGGCAAAGGCCAACGCAATGCGTGCTCGGTAGGAAACGCGATGGGGAGAATAACCTACACCGACGATTGGCCAGAACAGCAGGATCCCGACCATGAGGAAAGCCACGAGCATCAGCCAATGGCCGAGTCGGCTGTGCATCGTGGCCGCGTAGATGGGAGTGAAGTACAGTGCGTAGAAACTCGCTGCCAGCAGCCCGAGAGCCACCAGCGGATGGGTGAGCAACCAAACCCACCGGCTGCGTAAAATCGTCAACAACCACTCCCGGGGTCCTGGTGAATTCTCTCGCCCTGCCGAAGGCAAAGCCCACAGGGCCAGGGTAGCCGGGGCAGCCAGCACCAGCAGGATCGGGGTGAGCATAGTCAGCGCCATGTGTTGAGCCATCTGCACACTGAACAACACCCAGCTATACCGGCTGATACCGCTAGAGGTGTGAACGACGAGAAAGAGCAGCCCGGCCAGCCACGCGACGGTACGTCTGGCCGGCCAAACTTTTCCGCTTCGCCGTACTCGTCGCACTCCAGCCAGATAAACTCCGGCGGCAACGACAGCGCCGATCAGAAATAACGGGTCCAGCCGCCAATCCCCCAGCAATCGAGCAAGCGTCACCGGGGGTGGCATGTCATAGCCCAGTAGCACCCGGGCCGGGGTCATGGGCGCTGCCGCGCTTGGTGGCGGCGCGGTGCGGGACAAACCCACCGCAAGCGCCATCGCCGCCGCCATCACCACGACCTCTCCCGCGGCGAGCCGCAGAAACGGCACGGCGCCGTGTTCGAGTCGCGGAATGGTACGAGTGCGGTGCACCCAGCCGATTCCGCCGAGGCTACCCAACGCCGCGGCTTTAGCCACGATCAGCAGCCCGTAACTCGATGCGAAGAGCTGGTTGAGGTTATCGAGCCTGGTCAACGCATTGGCCACCCCGCTGAGGCTTACCGCGATAAAGCACCCCAAAGCAATCCGGCTGAAACGTCGCGCCACCACGAGCAACATCCGCCGGTCCATGCGGCCCTGCTTGAGCAAAGCCGCTAGGCCGCCGAGCCACAGAGCCGCCGCGAGCACATGGATAGCCAGGCTGGTGACGGCCAATTCGTAATTGGCGGACGCGGCAGAATGCCCAGTGAACACCAGCGGTAGCAGCCCCGCCAAAGCCGCAACCAAACTCAGCACCGCACCATTGACAGTGGTGACAAATCGCGCGGTGACCGCCAAGCCGCCGGTGATGAGAACGACTAACAGCAATGCTCGACCCTGCGGCACAGAGCTGATGAAGCTGAGGAGTGTTTGGGCATTGAGGACGGCAGACAGGGGTTGCCCAAACATTTCGGACAGGGTGAGTGCCAGCACGGTAAACGCGGTGATGACCCAGGCGCCCGCGGTCACCGCGGCGTGGCGCATCCAGCGATGAGCGAGCCGGGTGAGCTCGACGCCATGGCGGGGCAACAGGACGGCCGCGGTGAGCAGACAACCGACCGTCAGTACTGCCCAGGCGTTCAGGGCGAAGCGGGCTACCGGTAATGCCCACGCGGTGACTAATCCCGCCTCTCCCAGATCCGCTACTCCGGAATCGGAACGGCGGCTGAACCACACCACTGCCGTCAGGATGATCAGCGCGACCGCGACTACCGCCGCCGCTACTCGAACAAGGCCCGGGACGACAACGCGTGGGGGCCTTGGATCGAGGGCTGGCTCAGCGGATACCACGTCGGCTTCGCCAGGCTGCTATCGCCACACCAGCGGCAATCAGGATGACGAGCGCGGTAGCACCCCCGACGAGCAGGAGTCCAGTCTGATTTTCGCTCTCGCGCGGCTTCGCCGGGGCGGTAGCGGGGGGCGCTGTCTCGGTCTCGACTGGGGTAGTCGAAGGAACGGGCTCAGCTTCCCGGGGGGTCGGCGATGGTGACGTGTCGCTGCTGGTAGCTATGGTGAAGTCCTGCTGGCCTGCCACTGGATGCCCATCCGCTGATATCACCAGGTAATCAACGGTGTAGACGCCTGGAGGCAGTGCCGGGGATAGCTGTTGCGCTATTGTCGTGCCTGGCTTGGTCTTTGTGCTGGAAGCGACTTTGGTCCGGTTCGGTCCAAAGATTTCCACTCTCGCTATTTGGAGTGGCTCGTTGAACTCTAGCTGTACTGCTTCAGGTGAGCTCCTCAGAGTACTTCCGTCAGCCGGCGTGCTGGAAACCAGCCGCGTGTGCGCATGGGCAGAAACCACCACCCCCAGCGACAGCGCAAGCGAGCCGGCCATCACCGCAAGCACACGACATAACTGCTTGTTTATAGAACCCACGTGAGCCCCCCTTCACCCGTCTATAGTCCATTTTCTCATAATACCGCTGTCGAATGTCTAGCCAGGAAGAACCGGATATTCCCGATCCAGCTGTGGCGATTACTGAGAAAGGGCCCGAACACCCTTCGAACCGACTTCGCCTCGTCGTGGCGAGGGTAGAAATCGTTGTCTACTGGGTGCCCGGGCCCTGGTAGGGGACATATCCCGGAGGACACGGACCCCTGCTGAGACGATTCTGAATCAAACCACAGGGCTGTTACTTAGAGTAACAACCCCGGAAGCCGGTTTAGCTTGAGGGGAATCGACCTGTTGGAAAAGTTACTCCCCGTTCTCCCCTGCTTGTCAATACGTTCTGACCTGCGAAAGTGAATAAATCTCCAGGCTAGAGACGTGATCACCGGGAAAAATTTTACTCAGGTAGCGGCTCTGAGAAGCCACGCAAGCCCGGTAGGTCCTATCCGCGTGGCCTTTCAGGAAGTGGACGGGCCTCAAAGGGAGTGCTGAGCACAATGGTGGTCTTGGTGGAAACCCTGGCGACCAAGCGGATTTTAGCCAGTAGTTGCTCGAGATCACAGGGAGAGGCGACCCGCACTTTCAGCAGGTAGCTCTCCTCCCCCGCCACGCTGTGACAGGCCTCGATTTCCGCCAACGCCGCCAGTCGCGCGGGGGTTTCATCCAGACCGTTGGGCTCAGCTGGCTTGACGGATACGAAAGCGGTGAGCGGAAATCCCATCACCTCGGTATCCACGACGGCGGTGTATCCTCTGATGACTCTCTGTTGCTCCAGCCGGCGCACTCGCTGATGCACCGCGGAGGTCGACAGGCCAGTTGCTTTGCCCAGATCGGTGTAGCTCATCCGCCCATCTCGCAGCAGCAGCCGCACGATCTTCTGATCGGTATTATCCTCCACGAGGAAGCACTGTAACCCCTTCGTTGCTGATCTGTAGCCAGATCTTCACTCAGAGTAAGTAAGATCATCCCTTCGAGGGAAAACCAGTGCTGTCGCGGACGACGTCAGGAACCTAAGAACAACAGCTCGCGGCTGGTGTTGTTGAGCCGTTCGGCGCCGTTCTCGGTGCAGACCACGATGTCCTCGATCCGCGCGCCGTGCTGGCCCGACAGGTAGATTCCCGGCTCGATGGAAAACACCATCCCCGGCGCCAGCGGCACGTCATTACCGGCCACGATGTAGGGATCTTCGTGCCCTTCGAGCCCGATGCCGTGCCCGGTGCGATGGATGAAGTAGTTGCCGTATCCGGCGGCGGTGATCAGATCACGCGCTGCCGCGTCCACTGCCTCGCAGATCACTCCTGGTTTGACCGCCTCGTAGGCGGCCTGTTGCGCGTCCTGGACCACGCGGTAACAGTCGCGGAACTGTGGCGGCGGCTTGCCGACCACGTAGGTGCGGGTGGAATCCGAACAGTAACCCTCCGCGAGAATTCCACCGATATCCACCACTATCGGGTCGCCGTTCTGGATCACCCGGTCGGATAGCTCATGGTGTGGGCTGGCGCCGTGGGGGCCAGAGCCGACAATGACGAAATCCACGACCACGTGACCCTCAGCGATAATCGCGTCCGCGATGTCGCGGCCAACTTCTCGCTCGGTGCGGCCGGGGCGCAGCCACTCGGCCATCCGAGCATGCACTCGGTCGATGGCCTGACCGGCCCGGCGCAACGCCTCGACCTCGGCTGGGGTTTTGCGCATCCGCAGCTCGCGGAGTAGCGGCCCAGCCAGGGTGAGTTCGGCATCTGGCAGGAGGGCGCGCAACGCGAGAACTCTCTCCGCCCACATCCGGTTGTTTACGGCCACGCGGCGCGCCGCGTCAGGCAGCCGAGCGGCAACCAGGGCGTAGGGGTCTTCGGTCTCGGCCCACGGCAGGATCTCGATGTCCAGCGCGGTCACATTGGCCGCAGCGGCTGTCGGCTGCTCTAACTGGGGAACGATCAGCGTCGCCCCGCCGATCGCGGGCAAGACCAAACAGGTGAGGCGCTCCAGCGGGGTGGCGGCGTAACCGGTAAGGTAGCGTAAGTCTGCGCTCGGAGTGATGAGCAGCGCATCCACGTCGGTAGTAGCCATAGCTTGGCGGACACCGGCTACTCGGTGCGTCAGGTCGGTAGTAGTGATCGTCGTCATGATTGCCACTATAGAGGTCACTCCGGGCAGAAGTGGCACGTCGATTGGGCAGGAGAAAAAGATGCGTATATGGCCATGGCGTGGGCGACAGGTGAACCAACCCCCAGAGGGGTCGACTCTGCCTCCTATCCCCCAGCCCGCGGACCCGCCGACGGCCGAGCGACTGGCCTCAGCGAACTTCTCGATCTCAGGTTCTGGAGGCGTTATCCCGTGGCCAGTGCGGGCCGCCAGTGAGTGGGCGTGGCGATTCCTGGTGATCGCCGCGGCGGTCGCCGTTGTGCTGTATGTGCTTGCCACATTTCGACTGATCGTCTTTCCAGTATTAGCCGCGTTGCTGGTCACTGCCCTGCTCCAACCCGGTGTCCGGCGGCTGAAAACCGCGGGACTGCCACGCGGCCTGGCTGCCGCAATTGTCTTCACCTCCGGCATCGTGGTGCTGGTTCTCGCGGTCACCGTCATCGGCGGTTTATTCGCGGATGGCCTCCGGGATATCAGCAGCAGCGCTACCGAGGGCATCGAAACGATCCGCACCTGGCTCACTACCGGCCCGCTTAACCTGAGTGAAGGTCAGCTCGACAGTTTCGCCACTGATATCCGGACGGCGATTCAGGAAAATCGCCAGCAGCTGGTCACTGGGGCGCTCAACACCGCGACCGTCACCGCTGAGATCATTGCCGGTATTCTGCTGACGCTGTTCGTGACCTTCTTCTTCCTCTATGACGGCGAACGTATTTGGCGATGGGTCGTGCGCCTGTTTCCCCGGGCTGCCTCCCGGGATGTGGCGGAAGCGGGCAAGCGAGCCTGGCGCACCCTCGGCGGCTATGTGCGGGGCACCCTTCTCGTCGCCCTATTCGATGGCGTATTCACCCTGGTCGTGCTGCTTATTCTGCGCGTTCCGCTTGCGGTGCCGTTGAGTGCGCTGGTCTTTCTCGGCGCGTTCCTCCCCCTGGTGGGCGCCACCGTGACCGGCGCCATCGCGGTTCTCGTCGCTCTGGTGACCCAGGGCCTCGACATAGCGCTGTTGGTGTTGGCTGGTGTGATCGCGGTGCAGCAAATCGAAGGACATGTGCTGCAACCTCTCCTGCTCGGCCGACTGGTTCGGCTTCACCCGCTGGCGGTCGTGCTCGCCATCACCAGTGGCGCGCTCGTCGCGGGAATCGGGGGCGCCATCATCGCCGTGCCCTTAGTGGCTGTCATCAACACCATCGCCCAATATTTCGCCCACCGGGGAACCCCGGAAGTAAAGCCACAGCCAGGAGCACCGTAATTCCGGCGGTCGTAGCTTTCTTCAAACCAGTGCGAGCGATTCATCGTCGAGTGGCGCTGATGCGCGCGCGCAAGCGCGAGCCGGGCCGAGCCGTACGGGGTGATGAGTGGTACCATATTGAGTACCGCTACGAAGAGAGGGGCGTATGACAGCAATCACCGCGAGCCAGGCCCGCAAGACTCTGTTCCCGCTCATCCAGGCAGTGAATGAGGACCACACGCCGGTAGAGATCGTCTCCAAGCATGGCAATGCTGTGTTGGTGGCCAAAGAGGACTGGGACTCCATGGAAGAAACCGCCTACCTGTTGCGCTCTCCTGCCAACGCGGTTCGACTGGCCGAGGCGATGGCACAGGCGAATCGGGGCGAAGCTGCCCCGCGTGAGCTTGACCGCTCGTGAAGACCACATTCGTTCTGATCGGCTGGGAGGACTATCGTCATTGGCAGATGACGGACCGGAAAATCGTCAAGAAAATCAACCAGCTTATTGATGACATCACTCGCGGCGACCCATTCTCAGGGATTGGCAAGCCCGAGCCACTGCGCCATCATCTGTCTGGCGCGTGGTCACGGCGCATCACCGATGAACATCGGCTGGTGTACCAAGTACGCGACGATGACCTAGTGATCCTGGCTGCGAGATATCATTACGACCGGTGAACCTGCGCCTGATCCCCCAGCCCGTGCGTAAATTCGCTGGGGAATCGATGCGTCTTCGAGACCGGATGTCAGTCCTTCCAGTCGGTGAGAACCTCCTGGTATCTCTCTGCTACCTGGTCGCCGAGCGTGGGGTGGAGTTCCATGGCCGGCGAGTACTTGCTCGCGGGAACGGTTCTGCCGAGTGCCTCTGCCATAGATCGAACGTGGTACGGGGCTCCCCCACAGCAGATGCCGATGTAGTTGGCTCCAATATCTCGCGCACGGCGCGCGAAATCCGCCATCTCAAAGCGGTTACACAAAAATGGCTCCAGAAAAAGGTGTCCTGCTTCACCACGACTGTTTTGCAAACGCTCAAATATTAGACAGTCTTCGGTGGTATGAAACGGAACAGGTTGAGCCGCGACATAGCATTGAACGGCCGAGCGCACTTTCTCGACCAGCGGAAGCATGGTCGCTGGCCCTCGGGAACAGTTAAAGCCGACGATATCCGCGCCACGGTCTGCCAAGGTCCGGCACGCATCGATATAGCCGTAGCCATCGTGAGTTTCGTCCGGTCTGATGGTCGCGAACGTCACCATTGCCGGTAGTCCGAATTGCTTGATCACGTCTAACGCGATAAGTGCTTCTTCGAGATAGTCATTGGTTTCGGCTATGACAAAGTCGATGCCTCCTTCGACTGCCCAAGTCAGTTGCTCCTCATATATGGCGCGTACCACTTGAGAGGTCTTCTGCGAGTTATTCGGGTCGTAGGCCCAGGTGTTGCAGATGTTACCCGCCACCAGAGCATCACCTTCCCGGGCAACCTCGTTGGCAAGTCGCACTGCCTGACGGTTCATCCGTTCGAGATCATTCTCTCGGCCCACCTTCTTGAGTTGTTCTCGGTGAGCATAGTAGGTATACGCAACCATGACTTCGCTGCCGGCAAGAAGAAACTCACGGTGTAGCTCCTTCACCGCATCCGGAAAATCCAGTACAACTTCCGGAACAAAAGGACCGGCTTTGAGGTAGCCTCTGCGTTCGAATTCATAAAGATAGCCTTCTGCTCCCAGCATCACTCCATTCCGCAGCTGTTCTAGAATATTTTTTGTTTTTACATCTTTCATGGATTTTATTTCTTTCATGATACCTCCCTAAGCTAAAGCGAAACGTTGTGGAGAAAATCGGCGAATATCATAGATGGTTTCTTCTTGCAGAGCTAACTGCATCAACACCTTCCCCACCCACGGCGCGAACTTATAGCCAGTACCATTCCAGCCGGTACCAATATAGATATCTTTCTGGCCAGGCAAATTTCCAAGAATAAAATCATCGTCAGGAGTAAAATCATAAAAACATTTGTCAATATTTTCTAAGCTTACCCGAGCATCTTGTAACGATGGTATACAATCGGCAATAAAGCTTTCTATGTCATCTTCTTTAACACTTTTTGGATTATAAAAACTAATCTTAACTCCAGGAGTTTTTCCTTCATAAATAGGGTGTCCATAGACGCCAATGTCTAAATAAGCAAATACTGGAAATTTATCTGAAGTAAATTGGTTCCATTTCTCTGCTGGAGGAATAAAATACTTACACCGAGGTCGATCTGGCCTGAGAGGAAAATTGATATTGCAAGACTTTATTCGCTTCAATACTTCATTACTGCCATGCCCAGCTGTCATTACCAGCTTCTGCGTGAGGTGTTCTCCTCTACTAGTACGAATCAGAAGAGAATCATCGTGCCGTTCTACCTGTCTAACTTCTATATTTTCTATAATGTTAATTTGCTTAGCCCGTAAAATTTCTATCAATGTCTGAGTAATCACTGGAATATAGAAAAATCCACTTTCCACATCTAGACATCCTAGATCAGCATCAAATTGTGGGAATCTTTTCCGAAGATCATTGCGATTAAATCTTTCTTTCTTGAAGTGCAGATTTGCTAAAGTCTGAAAGCTTTGCTCTGCGTGCGTTTTTGAAAAGTCTGATGTAATATTGCCTTTTGCTAGATTTAGCACGCCGCAACTTATCATGAAACGCTCGGGTGCAGTACGCTCTAAGTCTAGCCATAGCTGGCGAGCCTCGTAAGCAAATCGACTATATATTGGATCAATATAGTCAGTTCTCATCGATCTCGTATGAAAAAATGATGCTGTGTTCTTATCACCGATATAGGATTTTTCTAGGATTGTGATGTTTCGGACGAACTCGGAGGCATAGTAGGCGGTGAACAAGCCCATGATTCCGCCACCGATAATGGTCAAATCCTGAATTTCTTCTTGCATTTTTGCTATCTCCTTTACAGGCGAACAGCGGTGTCCCGCTGGAATGGAATGACGGGCAGGCCAGCGGCTGCCCCTGCGTGAAACCCACCGATTACATCGGTGGCGCGCGTCAGCCCGAGGTTCTTCCCCACTCCTCCTCCCGTTCGATTGAAGTCCAGACCAGGCCGGAAGAGGTAAGGTCGTAGTGGTTCATCTCGGTCAGGGGCGGTGAGTAGGCGTGCAGGGTCACCGCGAGTGATGCCGAAACGTTACGGACATCGTGGACGTATCTCGGGCCGAATGCCCGGGATTCCCGGACGTGCAGCGTAAGTACGCCACTCTCCGAGCCGATCAGCGAAACCCAGTGCTCTTCCAGCTCTCCAAAGATGACCAGGAACGCCCCAGCTGAGCCCCCGTGGTCGTGAAAGCCATTCGATTCCCCGGGCGGCCAGCCGATCAGCCACAGGTCGGGACTATCGTCGCGATAGCAGCGCTCCCACCAACGTTCCACAGAATTGAAACGGACTCGTGCCTGCCATTCTTGGGGGCGATTGGCGAATGTCTGGACGAGCCGCTCGAGAGCGGCTGGACCCACCGGCGCCGAGACCGCGGTAGAGGTGATCATGGAATATCTTCCGTCATAGTCAGATGTTGATATGGACTTAGCGAATTCGCTGTTTACGCATCTATGGGGTCACTGATTACGGACAATGAACGCCGCGCTGTCAGCGCGAGTGGGCACCACAAACAAGTCCATATGTCACAGAAAGAATCGAGAACCCGCGCACGGTCGCGACATGTGGACGCTCAGCCCGCCTAAATTCTCAGGCGGCGTCGTGGTAAATCACCACGATCTACAGAGCGGCGCCCCGAACGGTATGCGCATGCAGGTGCGGGTAGTGACCGGCCATATGCATCATCGCTCCTGCCGACATGGCGAAAATGGCCATCTTCGACACGGAGCCGCGCAACATAACCGGTCCCTTCTTCGCATGCTTAGCATGCGACTTATCGTTGATCGAGCCGGCATCAGCCAGCGATGGATGCCACCATACCACGAAGATCGCAGATGCAAGTACGCTGCGAGATGCCGTAGCAGTGGAGAGGAAAGATTGTCTCCCGGCTTAGCCGACGGATTTGCCGATCTCGCTCAGTGCGATGGCGGTAGCGACCGCCGCTATGGCAGCCTCGTATCCCTTGTCTTCGGTCGAGCCCAGCAAGCCGCTACGGTCATAGGCCTGTTCGATATTCTCGCAGGTGAGAACCCCGAAACCAACAGGAATCCCGGTATCTATCGCGACTTGGGTGAGACCCACCGTGGCGGCTTGGCAGACGTATTCGAAGTGGGGTGTGCTACCACGCACCACCACGCCGAGAGCCACCACCGCGTCGTGACCCTGGACAGCTAATCTTTTGGCGGCCACCGGCAGCTCGAAGGCGCCCGGTACTCGCAGCACCGTGGACGAAGAAATACCGAGATCACGTAACGCGCGCATGGCCCCATCGAGCAGACCGGCCATGGCTTTTTCATGCCATTGGGCTGCCACCACAGCAACCCGTAGGTCAGCAGCTCCGTGATCACGAAGTCGAGTGACGTCTAGTCCGGGTGATCCTGCTGCGCTCATGTGGCGACTTCTCTCTCATCGTGCTGGGGCGGGGATTGTCCCCAGAAAATATCGCGGAAGGTTATCCACAACTTCTTCTTGAGACGCCGCTATCTAGTGATCTCGCACTAGACTGGGGCTGGGCAGTCCCCCCGAGGAGGGTGGGGGTATCTCTTGCGGGACATCGGGACGTTACGAGGGCGATAGTCGTTCGGGTAGCCATCGCGCGCGAGCGTGCGATCCAGGGTGCGTCGCCGATAGGCGATCAAATCGGCGATGGGAATAAGGGTTAGGGAATGTTCCTGGGCAAAGCGCTGAAGTTGTGGCAGCCGTGCCATGCTGCCGTCGTCGTTGACGATCTCGGCGATGACCCCGGCTGGAGGAAGACCAGCTAGACCGGCCAAATCGATCGCAGCCTCGGTATGACCGGGCCGGCTTAGCACTCCCCCTTCGACGGCACGCAGTGGGAACACGTGGCCGGGGCGAGTCAGCTGATGCGACTGCGTCGTTGGATCGGCCAGCAGGCAAATGGTACGCGCTCGGTCCGCCGCGGAGACGCCGGTGGTAATGCCGTCTCGTGCGTCAACGGAGACGGTGAAGGCAGTGCTCTTTCGATCTTGGTTGACAGCCGTCATGGGAGGCAGCTCGAGGCGGTCCAGTTCCCTGCCTTCCATGGGCACACACACCACCCCAGAGGTATACCTGATCGTGAACCCCAGCAGTTCTGAAGTAGCCTTCGCCGCCGCGAACACCAGATCCCCTTCGTTTTCCCGGTGCTCATCGTCGACCACAATGATGGCTTTGCCGGCGGCGATGTCGACGATAGCGGCCTCGATAGAGTCCAAGACAGACTGATTTTCGTACTGAGGTATCCACGTCGTTTGGATCACGTGGCCTCCGTTTCCTCAAGACGTGGCCCTAGTAACCGTTCCACGTACTTGGCGATCACGTCGACTTCCAGGTTGACCAGATTTCCTACCCGTTTCCGTCCCAAGGTGGTCAGGGTCAAGGTGGTGGGAATAAGGCTGACCGTAAAGGAGGCCAAGAAATCGGACTGACCGATCGGGTCGATGACCTCGACCACAGTGAGGCTTACCCCGTCGACCGCGATGGATCCTTGAGGCGCCACGTATCGCGCCAGCTGCCGGGGCAGCGAAAACCGCATCACCTCGCCATCCTTGGCCGGTATACGTTCTAAAATCTCACCGGTAGCGTCCACATGTCCCTGCACCATATGACCACCGAGTCGGGATGCCAGGGAAAGCGGCCGTTCCAGGTTGACGGGATCACCAGGGCGCACTGTGCCTAAATCAGAACGGTTCAACGTTTCCCGCATGACATCGGCGGTGAACGCCACCCGCGTCCCGTTTTCGGCGCCGACTGGCTTTGCCGCGACCACGGTGAGGCAGACGCCGTTGACGGCGAGCGAGTCCCCGGGCTGGGCATCGCGGGTCGTCACATCCCCTTGAATCCGCAACCGGGTAGCCTGTTGCTCACCCGACCCGACCGATTCGACAGCGAGGGCTTCGCCCAGCTCTTCCACGATTCCAGTAAACACTCTCACCCCTGTTCCGCGCATCGCGGACTCCGGGGTATAGGCAACGCGGATCTGCCGTCGTCATCCAGGCGCTGGAATAAAGCTGGCGCCAGCGACTTGGACCCGCTGCGTGCTGCCTCCCATCCGGACTTTCACCGTCGGTCCCGGAATTCCACCAGGTCTACCAGCCGAGGATCTCGGCCGGGTCGCGGACTGTCACCGCCGGTTCGGAGTTTCACCGACCCCGGAGCACGCACTGCTTGTGTTCTCAGCTCAGTATGCCACAAGCACGGAAAGGCGCACTGCCGCGTTGGATTCTCTGCACTTACTGGTCAACTGGGGGATCATGGTTAGGGTTCAGGGTGCTGGCACGCTCAGCTTGGTCGCGGAGCCCCTGGATGGCTTTGGCGGGGTCGGTGGCGTCAAAAACCGCGGCGCCGGCGACGAAGGTGTCCGCGCCGGCTTCAGCGCATCGCTCAATAGTGTCTGCGGAGATTCCCCCATCCACCTGAAGCCATACCGCCATCTCCCGGTTTCGGATGAGCTGCCGAGCACGGCGGATCTTCGGTAGCACCACGTCCAGGAATGGTTGGCCGCCAAAGCCCGGCTCCACCGTCATGAGCAGCACCATGTCCAGCTCGGGCAGCAGGTCCGCGTAGGGCTCTACCGGGGTGGCGGGGTTGAACGCCAAGCCAGCGCGAGCTCCGAGGGCTCGGATCGCGCGCGCGATCCGGACTGGCGCCTGAGCAGCCTCCACGTGAAAGGTGACGTTACGCGCTCCGGCCTCGGCGTAACCCGGCGCCCACCGATCCGGGTCCGCGATCATGAGGTGACAATCCAGCGGCAGGTCGGTAGCCCGAGCCAAGCTGTCCACCACGGGCAGCCCTATCGTCAGGTTGGGCACAAAGTGGGCATCCATGACGTCCACATGCAGCCAGTCGGCTGTCGGCGCCACCATGGCGGCCTCATCAGCGAGATGAGCGAAATCCGCGGCCAGGATGCTCGGAAAAATCTGTACGGCCATAGCTCACACTATCCCAGTCGATCCGCCCTGGTGGTGACCGACATCCTCGGCAAGCAGGTTCTCGGCGATAACGATAGCCTCATCAACCGTTGTCGCGTTACGTACCAGGCCACCCCCGACCCGTTGCACAAAACGCTTTCCCTGTTCATCCTCACTCAGCAGGATTACTCGTTTATTTGCCTTGATCGCTAAGGCCACTTCAGACAAGGTTCCCGAAGACAATGTGCCGCAGGCAATGACTACGTCGCTCGACAAGACGTTGATGTTGTTACGGGCGCTTCCCATGCCAGTCACGATAGCGACATCCACGGCCTCGGAGACCTTGTCCTTCGTGTTATCGATGGGAAGAACGCCAATGGTCAATCCCCCTGCTTGTTTGGCGCCTTGATTGACCGCATCCATCACCCCAACACTTCGGCCGCCGCTGAGTAAGACCCATCCACGCGAGGCGATTTGACGACCCAATTCGAAAGCCATCTGCCGATCCTTGTCAGTGGCGCCGCTACCCGGGCCCATCACGCCGACTACCGTTTTCATATCGTCTCCTCGGAGGATGACAAGTTAGACCAGCTAGATCAACCGTTCGGAAGGGGCGGAACGGACGCCGCGCGCCCAATCCAGTGCTGGCATCCATCGCTTACCGGGCGGTTGGATTTCGCCGAGGAACACGGCGTGGCTGCCCGTGCCTACCTTGACGCCGGTTCTCTCCATGGCCAGTTCCCCCGCGGCCAGGTCGCTAACGCCGGGAAGTAGCCGTACCGGGCCGAGTTTGAGCCGCTGGTCCCGGAAGGTTGTCCACGCCCCTGGATTGGAAGTGCAAGCACGGATCAGCCGGTCGATGCGCAGCGCTGGCGCTGCCCAGTCCACCTGGGCGTCTGCCACCGTAAGTTTGGGGGCTAGCGCTATCCCCTCGGCGCTCTGAGGCGCCGGGACTAACACGCCGTCTTCGATACCATCCAACGTCGCTACCAGCAGCTGAGCTCCAGCGGTGGCGAGCCGATCTAGCAAGTCACCACTGGTATCAGTAGGGTGAATTTCCTCAGTAACGGTGCCGTAAATCGGGCCGGTGTCCAGCCCTTCTTCGAGCTGGAAGGTGGATGCCCCGGTCATGTCGTCGCCGTGCAGGATGGCGTGTTGCACCGGAGCCGCGCCGCGCCACGCCGGTAACAACGAGAAGTGCAGGTTGATCCAGCCGTATCGAGGGATGTCCAGGGCGGCCTTGGGGATGAGCTGTCCATACGCCACGATGGGGCAGCAGTCTGGAGCCAGCTCGGCCAGCATGGCCAGGAAGTCAGGATCCCGGGGACGGACTGGTGTGAGCACCGGGACACCCGCAACGGCAGCGCACTCGGCGACTGGACTGGCTGTAAGGCGACGTCCTCGTCCCACCGGCGCATCCGGACGGGTAAGCACGGCCACCACTTCGTGGCGAGAGGCAAGCAAAGCTCGCAGCGATGGGACGGCGGCAGCGGGGGTGCCGGCAAAAACAAGGCGCACGGGCGTGCCTAGAGACCTTGGCTGGAGGCGTGCCCCGGTGACGCTGGAACTCGCAGTGTCGGCTGGCCGAACCACTCAGCCTGCCGAATAGCCTTCATGGCCAACTTGCGTTGTTCTCGGTCCAATCGATCGATGAACAAGATGCCATTCACGTGGTCGGTTTCATGCTGGATGCATTGGGCGAGTAAGTGACCGCCTTCAATGGTCACCGGCTCGCCGTGCATGGTCATTCCTTTGGCGATCACATGCGAAGCTCGTCGGGCACGGTAGAACAGATTCGGTATGGATAGGCAGCCTTCCTCCATGTCCTCTTGGTCGTCCGAGAGATCCAGATCCGGATTGATCAGGTGGCCGTGCGCGCCATCAATATCGTAGGTAAAAACTTTAAGGCTCACCCCGATCTGTGGCGCGGCCAATCCAGCCCCATAGGCGTCCCGCATGGTCTCGGTCAGATCCCGGACCAAAATCCGCAGTTCCTTGTCGAACGTGGTGACCGGGTCAGCCGGTGTCGTCAGCACTGGATCCCCGAACAGGCGGATAGGTTGAACAGTCACGAAGTGAGCTCCCGTGGTGAGCAAAGAGGTCTGGCTTCAGTCTCAATTGTCTACTCGCGATGACTTCACGGCCTTTTCGCCATAACAGAGATGCGGTCAGCACGCGACTTATCTATACTAAAGGCACTACGTCCAGGCGCTTGTCTCAGCTGGACGCTACCCTACCGGAGGAGCCAGATCATGGCGATGACGTTCCGTGTTCAGGCGTCTGTACGGGCCGACGAGTCCATCCGGAATTCACTTCCTACGCAGCGGCCGGGTTGCCGCTGAGCTGATCCGCCGCGCGGAAATCAATCCAGGGTGCACTGTCCTGGATCTGGGAGCGGGAACCGGTGCCTTAACGGGCCAACTCGCCGCCACCGACGCCCGGGTTATCGCGGTGGAACGGGATCCCGATTTGATCCGTACCCTGAAACGTCGGGCCATTGACTGGCCTAACGTCAGGATCGTTGCTGACGATATTCTCGGAATTCCACTGCCGCGGCGCCCCTTCTTCGTGGTGGCGAATCCGCCGTTCAATATCACTACCGCGATGCTCGGTCGGCTGCTGGACGGTCCGACCTCGACGCTGCGACAAGCCAACCTCATTGTGGCGCTGCCCGCGGCTAGGCGGCTTACCGCGCCACGACCGGATCGGCTGCGCACGTTGTGGTGGCGAACCCGATATCAGTTCCGGCTGCACGGTCGCATTCCCGCTACCGCGTTCAGTCCCCCGCCGTCCGTATCAGCCGCTCACCTCGCCATTTCGCCCAACGGAATTCTCGACCGGTCAGGCGCCCAGCACGCCCTGTGGCAGCTGATATCTCTAGCACACCGTAACCCCCGCCTGCGGCTCACTGACGTGATCCGACGGTGGCTATCCCCGAGCGCGAGCCGCCAAGTTCTCAAAAGCCTGAACTTACACCCAGCAATACTAGCGGCAGCGCTGCTGCCCGAACAGTGGGCACACCTGACCGTAGACATCACCACGGCTTATCCCGAGATTCGGTGGGCACGATTCCGCTCCCCCTGGCGATAATGCAGCTATCTTTCTCGATCAACACAAAGCTCCGCAACGTGTTATCAGTTGAAAGCTCCCAGGTATCAATGCTGATCTCCACACAGTCGTGACCGTTGGCCCGTTAGAAAACCAGTCGTCCACGGTGCATGATCGAGGTATGAGACTACCGATCATGCCCCCTGTCAAGCCGATGCTGGCCCGCACGGTGTCTACCGTGCCCACGCCGGAGTCGGTCGCCGAGGGTTTGCTGTATGAGCCGAAGTGGGACGGCTTTCGCTGCATCGTGTTCCGAGACGGTGATGAGGTCGAGCTGGGTAGCCGGAAGGAACGTTCCATCACCCGGTACTTTCCTGAACTGGTCGAGGCAGCACGGGCCATCCTGCCGCCGCGTTGCGTGGTGGACGGTGAGATCGTCATCATGACTGAGGGTCAGCTGGATTTTGAGGCGCTGCTGGATCGAATTCATCCTGCGGCCTCTCGGGTGCGGCTGCTGGCCGAGACGACTCCGGCAGTATTTATCGCCTTCGACCTACTCGCCTTGCACGACGAATCCCTCATGGACGTCAGCTTTAGGGAACGCCGAGCTCGCCTGTCAGAGGCTCTCGCCGAGGTTTCCCCACCGATCTTCCTCACTCCCGTGACCGATAACCATGACGTGGCGTGCCGCTGGTTCGATGAGTTTGAAGGAGCTGGCTTAGACGGCATCGTGGCTAAATTCTGTGATCTGCTGTACCAACCGGATAAGCGGGTCATGCTCAAGGTGAAGCATGAGCGGACCGCCGACTGTGTGGTGGCTGGATATCGCTGGCACAAGTCCAGCACGCCCGAGGCGCCTGTAGTCGGCTCGCTGCTACTCGGCCTTTACAGCGCCTCCGGGACACTCCAGCATGTGGGTGTTGCCGCCGCGTTTCCCATGTCTCAGCGTCGCCAACTCACCGACGAATTGGCGCCTTACCGCCTTGACCCTGATGAAGAAGAACACCCCTGGGCGAATTGGGCGCACGCGGAACAGATTGAAAACGGGGATCGCATGCCTGGCGCCCAGACCCGTTGGAACGCTAAAAAGGACCTGTCCTGGGTCCCTTTGCGACCCGAGCTGGTATGCGAAGTTCGGTACGACCACATGGAGGGCACTCGGTTCCGCCATGCCACTCAATTCGCGCGCTGGCGACCGGATCGCACCCCGGACTCATGCACCTACCAGCAGCTGGAACGTCCCACGTTGCTAGATCTGTCCGCTGTACTTGCCATGAGCTGACGGAAAACGCTGGGTTATAGGAAATTCCCGCGGAGCCGACCCAGCTATCAGTAAGCTTAAAAGCAGCAACCCGTGATGGGGAGGAAATTTCGTGGTTGCGCTGGGAAGGGGTCGTGAGAAGTATTGGAGCCGTTTGTGCCTGTGCCGCGTTCCTGGTCTACGCGTAGCCTCATCGGCGTGGGAACGCTGGTAGCACTGAGCGTCTTCACCACTGGGCTCGTCGTGGCGCAGCCAAGGCAATCGGATCTGGAGCGACAGCATACGCCGGCGACCGGAGGATTAATTCCGGAGGAATTACGACCGCGCCGGGGATTGGTCCTCACGCCCCTACCGCGGACAAACGTCTCCGCTGAAGAGCATGAGCCGCGTGGGGCGAAAGATAACGCCCCGGCAGCGCGACAGGACAATACTCAGGCAAGCAGCCGCACTGGTCAAGGTAACCGATGGGTGGCTTTGACCTTTGACGACGGTCCCAACCCTCGATTTACCCCGCAGGTGCTTCAGCTGTTGCGGCGCTACCACGCCAAAGCGGTATTTTGCGTCATCGGGCGGGAAGTTCAACGATACCCCGATGTGGTCCGGGCTATCGTGGCGGATGGGCATCGTCTCTGTAACCACACCATGGCCCATGACCAGCGGTTACGCCACAAACCTCCTGCCGCTATCCGTGCCGACATGCGGCAGGTGAACGCCGCTATCCACCGTAGTGTGCCTAGGATGCGGGTAAGCTACTTCCGAGCTCCGGCCGGCAACTGGTCATCTGGCCTGCGGCACATCGCTGAACAGGCCGGGATGCAACCATTGGGCTGGACCGTAGACACCCGGGATTGGGCTGATCCAGGCGTCCAGACCATCGTTGCCACGACACGAAAGCAACTGCGGCCGGGCGGGGTCGTACTGCTGCATGACGGTGGGGGCGACCAGAGCCAAACAATTCAGGCGCTGGGTCAGCTGCTTCCTACGCTGGCCAAGCAAGGCTATCGGTTCGGTTTTCCAATTGCGTGAAGGGCTCCTTGAACCAATAGGATTGCGTGAAGGGACCCTTCAACCAATAGGATTGCGTG
>Ga0187894_10002106_pt1 | contig 24256 bp, 15 predicted proteins | sample GBC1701081metaG_FD_136650 | JGI IMG/M metagenome (GOLD analysis project Ga0187894, IMG submission 136650) | White microbial mat communities from a lava cave in the Kipuka Kanohina Cave System on the Island of Hawaii, USA - GBC170108-1 metaG ... | reverse complement strand
CACGATCCACTTGATCGTGCTGCCCAACGGCGTGCTCGTGATCTCGAAGCACGCGAACAAGAACGGCGAGATCGAGAGCCGGATCATCGGCCTCTTCGACCCGGTGACCGGCGAAGAACGCCTCGGCCTCTGGCGGCACCCCGGAACGCTCGCTCAGGCAAATTCGGAGCTGCCGGGCCCCTTGTCGGGCACTTATCAGGAAACGCCGTTCGTCGATACCGGCGATCCGATTCCGGGCAAGACCGACCTGGTCGGCACGTTCTTCCACTGCGGAGGCGGGATGGTCGGCCCTTGGCAGTGCGGGTTCTCGACGGTCACCGCAGCTCCGCCGGGATCGAGCCAGCACTGGATGGCGTGGTGCGACAATTCCAGCGGGCCGTTCGGTCAAACGACGCGGCTGCTCTCGATCGGCGACTCGGTCGCCGGCTTGAACGGGCCGATCTCGTCCGTCGGCGGCTTCGACTACGCGCCAGATTCTTCCAACCCCAACAACGGTCACATCTACGGCTCGGTGTTCTCGAACCTCGGCGACGTCGCGATGCTGCACATCCCGGTAACCAGCACCGGGGGCGGGCCGAGCTTCGGTGCGCCGCAGATCCTGATGAACACGCAGACGTCCGTTCCGGGCGGCGCTCCCAGCGAGCGCTTCACCAACTTCGGGTTCCGCCTCGCGGCCGGCAGCGTCGCGTTCCGCGGCACGAGCAACTTGGGCGGCGATGGGATCTACGTGAACGACGGCAACGGCGTCATCACGAAGATTGCCGACAAGACGACGCCGGTGCCCGGTGGCCCCGGAAACTTCACCAGCTTCACGGATTCGCTGTCGAACGACGAAGGAGGCATCACGTTCGTCGCGAACTTCACCGGCGGGAAGGGGATCTTCACCACCGCGGGCGGCCGTCTGATCAAGCTGCTCGCGACCGGCGACGTGCTCGAAGGCCGCACGGTGACCGACGTCTACATCCAGCGCGACGTCGCGGTCGGGAACGTGATCGGGTTCGGCGCGCGCTTCGGCAGCCCAGACAATAACTCCGCGCTCTTCCTCACCGAGCTCCCGAGACCGTTCGACACCGCGGACGTCACGCAGCGCGCGATTCACGTCGACGTGGAGATCGACCCGGATCCCGCGATCCTCGGCCCCGATCCGCGCGCGCTGTTGTTAGGGGATCTCGGGACGATGCGGCTGCGCGGCATCTGGAAGTCGAACGGGACGCTCGGGACGATCACGATTCCCGGCAGCGAGCTCGCGCGGCTGCTCGCGATCCAGTTCGGGCCGGCCACGACCGGCGGCATCGGCGAGTGGGTGATCACGGTCGACGTCGCAACCGGCGCGATCATGTCCTCGGTCGCGAAGGGCACGCTCGCGAACGGCCCCTTCGACCTGAACGCCGACACGAACGGCGGGCCGTGGACGAGCCCGCTGATCGGCGGCGGCATTCCAGGCACCACGGCTGGGTTCGAAACGAATGGAGGCGGGCAGAAGCTGTTCTGCTCGAACGCCTTCAGCCAGGTCGCCGGGAGCGCGTGCGGAGCGGGCGCCTTCGGCTCGCCCGCCGCGAGCCCGTACCAGAAAAAGAGCGGATTCGTGCACATGACGGGGCCGCTGACGCTCGGCAACGTCGTCTTGTGGGGCTTCCTCGGCGATCAGCGCTGGCTCGAAGCGCCGGCTGCGGCGTGCGTCGGCGACACCGATACGGACTCGGACGGCGTCTGCGATCTGGTCGACAACTGCGTGTTCGAGCCGAACTCGGGACAGCAGGATGTCGGAGGCGTCGGCGCTGCTGCGCCCCCGAACGGCCGCGGCGATGCCTGCGAGTGCGGAGACGTCTCGGGCAACGGCCGAGTGACGACCGCGGACGGGACGCTGATCACTCGCTCGAACCTGGTGCCGCCCACTGCGGCGCTCGCTGCTCCTGACAAATGCAACGTCGGCGGCAGTGCGGCCTGCACATCGGCGGACAGCGTGATCGTCACGCGCGCAAACCTGGTGCCGCCTACCGCGAGCGTGCAGAACGTCTGCTCGGCCGCGGCGCCATGAGCTGGCTCGAAGCGGAGACGAGACGGTAAGGAGGCGGTCGAGACTCACTCGGCGCTCAGCTCTGGTCCGCCGACGCGGCCTCACGCAGAGATCACGCATTTCAGCTCGATCTCGTGCCACCTATCTCATGCGCGAGCCACGTCATTGCCCGAAGGAGCCCCGATGAGGACCCGCTTGCTCGCTCTCGTGTTGCTGGCCACGCCGCCTGCCGTCCACGCGCAGTCGCTGGAGGTCTCCCCGGACACGACGACCGTGCTTGCGGGTGTGGTCGTCGACCGGCGCCAGCCGGCCGAGGACGACGGCGCGACCGTGACCCCGACCGCAATCGGTCCGGCTGTGCCGGGCGTGACGCTGCCCAATGGCTCGGATCTCGACGCGTTCGACCGCTTCCCCAACGGAGACGTCGTGTTCTCGACCGACATCACGGTCCCGGTCGCCGGCTTGCCGGCTCCCGGGGTCGCCGGGCCGGGCGACGTCGTGATGGTCGATGCGCAGGGTCCGGTGATCGTGTTCTCGGCAGCCGCGGCTGGCCTGCCGGCGGGAACCGACGTCGACGCAGTGAGCGCGGAGTCCGACAGCGACTTGCTGCTCTCGTTCGACACCACGGTCAACGTCGGCGGCCTCGTCGTCGACGACGAGGACGTCGTGCGCATCGACACGCAGGCTGGGGCGCCGGTGATCGTCTACGACGGCAGCGCACAAGGCGTCGGCGCGGGACTCGATCTCGATGGCGTCTACCGCAATCTCGATAACAACCGCCTGCTGCTCTCTTTCGACGGGTCGGGATCGCTGGGCGGCATTCCGTTCGACGACGAAGACGTGCTCGAGTGGAATCCCAGCACGAGCGTCTACGCGTTCGCATACGACGGCAGCGCGCCCCCTGCGGCATGGGCGGCCGGCGCGGATCTCGACGCCGTCTCGGGCTTCGCCGGGGACGGGGATACCGACGGTATTCCGGATGTCGCCGACAACTGCCCGCTGTTCGCGAACGCCAACCAGAGCGACATCGGCGGCATCGGCGCAGCGTCCGGGCCGGATGGCATCGGCGACGCCTGTCAGTGCGGCGACGTCAATGCAAACGGTCGCGTCACGACCGCCGATGCGACGATCGTCACGCGTTCGCTTCTGGTGCCCCCGACCGCGCCGCTGACGCGCCCCGATCTGTGCAACGTCGGCGGAAGCGCCGGGTGCACGACAGCCGACGCCGTGATCATCACTCGTGCGCTGCTCGTTCCGGCGACGGCGAACGTGCAGCAGGTGTGCGCTCCGGCCGACGGCACCTGAGGCTACGCGGTCCCTAACAGGGCTTTCGCTTCGCGAAGGTCCGGCGTGTCGAATCCTTCGTCGAAGCGTTCGTAGAGCTCGGCGAGCCGTGAGCGCGCCTCCGCGTCTCGATCGCTCGAGCACGCCTGCCGCGTCCGGCTGAGCGCGATTCTCAGCTCGAGCGAGCGGGCACGTTGGCTGCGGGCGATCGCCAGCCCCTGCAACAGCGAGCGCTCGACGTCGAGGTGCGTCGACTGCGGGCGGCGCGCGATCCACTCCCCTTCGAGTCGGTACAGCTCGGACTCGTAGATGCGTTCGCCGGTTCGCTCGATGACGGCGAGGCCCTCCGCGACGAGCGCTCCCGCCCGCTCGAGAGCGCCGAAGCGGAGGTGCATCTCGGCGATCAGCGCCAGGAAGTACGGGCGCACGAGCACGGCGCCGGTCGCCGCATAGTCCGACAGCCCGTTCTCCATCAGCTCGAGGCCTTCGCGGGCGCGCTGCTGCTCCGCGAGCGCCCAGCCGCGGAAGATCGTGCCGACGGCGAGATACATCGCGAACCCGTGCTCGCGGCAGACTTCGATCGCTTGCTCGGCGCGTTCTCGCGTGCGCGCGACATCGCGGCGCGCCTGACAAACGAACGCTCCGAACGCGAGCGCGAACGCGAGGCTGAACGGATGCGAGAGCTCGCGCGCCAGCGCGATCGCCGCCTCGCTCTCGCGACGCGCGCGTTCGGGAAAGCCGAGCAGCCAATGCGCCCAGGCCGCATAGGAGCGGCCCGCGGCGCCCGGATCGTGCAGCAGTCGAAAGCCCGGTGGCCGCTGCTCGACTGCGTCGTACGCCAAACGGCTCCGTTCGAGATCCGCCGCCGCAGGCGCGAGCTCACCGCAGAAGAACCGAGTGATGCCGAGCGCCGTCTCGGCCTGCGTCAGGTAGCGGGGAGATTGCCGATCGCGCGCAATCCGGCAGCACTCTTCGGCGAGCGTCTTCGCCTCGTGGGTCCGTCCGCGCAGCAGCACCGCCGAGCTGCGCCCGATCAGCACGCTGAAGAGCTGGCGTTCTTCCCCGGCGAGCCGGCACAGCAGCTCTGCACGCGCGTAGACGTCGTCGACCTCCTCGGCCGCATAACCCTTGGTGACCATCAGCGCAGGAGCGAGCGCCATTCGCAACATCAGCTCGCGCTGGGCGCGCGCGGGGTCGTCGGGGAGCGCGGAGAGCAACGCGAGCGCGCGCGTGAGCGTGCTGATCGCCTCGGGATAGGCGAGGCGCTGCGCGGCGTTGCTCGCGGCCTGCGACAGGTACGAAACCGCGCGCGCCGCATCGCGACCGCGCTCGAAGTGGCTGGCCAGCTCCGCCGCGATCTGATCGTGCTGCGCTGCGTAAGCGCGCTCGAGCCGCTCCCCGACGGTGCGGTGCAGTCTGACGCGGCGGCTCGGAGCGAGGCTGTCGTACAACACGTCGACGAACAGCGCGTGAATGAACGCGTAGCGGCGAGTGGGCGTCCCGTCGGCCCAGTCCTCGTCGCCGACCAGCCGGAGAAACAGCCCGCGCTGCGCGAGCGACGCGCAGCGTTCGCTGATCGGTTCGATCGGTTGATCGAGCGCCGCAGCGAGCGTCGCGTCCGCGAACTCCGCTCCGGCGACGCTCGCCGCCTTGAGCAGGTCCAGCTCTTCCGCACTGATGCGAGCGAGCTGGCGATCGATCAGTGCGCGCAGGCTCGCCGGCACCGCCGCCTCGACCGCACGCATCTCGCCGCGCAGCTCCCAGCGCCCGGCGTCCTTCACGATCAGCGCACAGTCCGCCAGGTAATCGGCGGTGTTCACCATGAACAGCGCGTTGCCGTCGGTGCGGCGATGCAGCACGCGCGCGAGCGATGCCGGAACCCCGGGAAAGCGCAGCGCCAGATACTGCGCGACCGCGCCGTCCGACAGGAACTCGAGCGGCAGCTTCGTGCACTGCCGGTGCATCGCCAGCTCCTGCTCGATTCCCTCGAGCGGATGAGCGGTGACTTCGCTCGGACGGAAGGTCCCTAACAGCAGCAGCTGCGCACGCTCGCGGCGGCGCGCCACGGATTGCAGCAGCTCGAGACTCGAGTGGTCGCCCCAGTGCAGATCCTCGAGCGCGATGACGACCGGCTTTTCCGCCGCCAGCACCTCGAGCGCCTCCGCCATCTCGCGCAGCATCCGCTCCGGCGGTGCGCCCGCGACTTGCCGGAGCAGCGCCTCGCGCTCCTCGCTGTCGATCAGCGCTGGCAGCTGAGCGAGCCACATCGGCGCGACGCGGCGCAGCACCTGCACGGCGCCGGAGCTCCCCCATTCGCGGCACAGGCGGCCGAGCGCATCGAGCCAAGGCAGATAGGCCTCGGCGGCCCCGTAGAGCTCGACGCATTGTCCGCGCGCAACGCGCACGTCCGCGCGCGCGGCGGCGCGGGCGAGGAAGGCGTCCACCAGCGCGGTCTTGCCGATCCCCGCCTCGCCGGTGATGAAGACGATCTGGCGCGCGCCGTTCTCGGCGGCACGCAGGCGCTGCTCGAGAAGCTCGAGCTCGGCTTCGCGTCCGACGAACGCGGGAGCTGGCTGAGCTTCCACCAGCGGTCGCTCCGCAGTCGTCCGCACCGGACCGATGAAGCGATAGCCGCGCCGATGAACGGTCTGGATGAAGCGCGGTCGCTGGGATGATTCGCCGAGCGCGCGGCGAATCTCGCGAATCGATGTCGTCAGAGCTCCGTCGCTGACGGCGGTGTCGCGCCAGAGCGTGCGCAGCAGCTCCGCCTTCGTGACGAGCCGCTCTCGGTGCGAAACCAGATGGCACAGCACGGCGAACGCCTTCGGCGTCAGCTGCAGCGGTGCCGAGCCGAGCCGCGCTTTTTCATCCGCGAGGTCCAGCGTCAGCACCGAAGACCGTTCAGACTCGGCAACCGTCATCGCGCTCTCAGACAAAAATCAGGATCCGCTGAAGATTTCCAGGCGGGCCGGACGGTATCTCACGCGTCCGGCGACTGGGCTCCGTCGCGCAGCGGGAGAGCAGCGAGTGCGGCACACGATCTGCGTCGCGAAGGCGAGCTTGGTGTGGGTGATCTTCAGCGCAGCTGCGTCCGTCAGCGCGCAGACGGTGCTCGTCCAGAGCGGAGCAAGCGAGATGGCGGCGGGCGGCGGCGTCGGCTCGAGCAGCCCTCCCGCGATCTTGGACCCGGCGATCTACTACTTCACGGCGCCCCGCTGCAACCTGCCGGGCGTACCGAACGAGACTTCGCCGGCGAAGATCGCGCGCGCCGCGACCTACCTGACGAATCCGCGCGATCTCTTCGTGTTCAATCCGCCGCGCGCGGCGGGCGAATGCAACCCATTCCAGCTGCAATCGACGATCTCTGCGGATCCCACTCACGTCTTCTGGTTCGACAACCAGAGTGTCTTCGGCTCACAGCTGGTGAAGCTTCCCCGCAGCGCGAACCCGGGCGACGCACCGACTTTCCTGCGGAACTTCTTCGCGCCGCCGCTCGGCAGCCAGCCCAACGAGATCGTGCAGGGATCGACACGGATCTACATGATCGTTCACGAGCCGAGTCAGGATGTTCTCGCCGACATCGACAAGGATGCGATCGGTGGGATGGCGACCCTCGTCGCGGGTCGACCGGTGAACTCGATGTCCCGCCTGCAGTTCGACGGCCGCTGGGTCTGGTGGCTCGAAGGCAGCACGCTCCGGCGCTACGACACACAGGCCGGCGGCGTCCAGACGATCGACACGAACGTGCGCGCCTTCCTCTCGGAAGGCGACCAGTCGTTGTGCTCGCCGCTCGGCTGCCTGAACTCCAATCAGGTCTACGTCGCGAAGGGCAACCAGCTGCTGCTGATCGACAGCTTCTCGCTCGGCTCGCCGCCCTTCGTCGTTTACACCGCGCCGGGATCGCGTCCGAGCGCCTTCGTCAAAGAGATCATTCGCGATCAGGACGATCTGTTCTTCGTCGAGGTGAATGCCCCGTTCATCAGCGTCGAGGCCAGAATCTTCCGTTGGCCGTTCGGCGGAGCCGCGCAGCTGATCCACGGGCCGATCGGCGGCCTCACCGCGCCGCAGCACCTCTCGACCGACAACGTGAACCTGGTGTGGCACGACTTCGCGACGGAACGGATCTCGTCGATCAAGAACAACACGCCCGCCGCGTTTCTGTTGCAGGCGACCGGGCTCGAGGTCACGCAGGGAATCCAGAACCTCTCTCACGACGTTCGGCTGATCGAGAACAAGCGCACGTTCGTGCGCTTCTATGTGACCTCCGGCGATTCCCGCACCGTGAGAGGTGTTACGGCGTCGCTCAGCGGCTTCACGCAGACGGCCGGCTCGCTCGGAACGCTGGAGCCGATCAACGCGGGCGGGAAGCTGATCGATGTGTCGCCCGGACCCGGCAGAGATCGGCTGGTCCGCTCATTCCAGTTCGAGCTGCCGCTGCGCTGGACGCTCAACGGTCCGCTGAATCTCAGCGCGACGGTCAACTCCAACGGCAAGATCTTCGAGAACGATCCCACCGACAACGTCGCAGCTGTCGGGCCGCTTCCGTTCTCGCCGTCGCCGCGAACTCACATCTACTACATGAACGTCGCGTACACGCTCGACGGCACGCGCTACGAGCCGCTGGCTGACGATGTCGCGGCGAGCCAGCGCTTCCTGCGCCGGCTCTATCCGCACGGCGCGCCGGAAGCGCCGATCGGCGGAGGATTCGGAAGCGGGCTCCACATCCACCAAGGCACGATCTTCTTCGCGGGCCTCGAGGATCACGTCAAGCAAACTCACACCGACTGTGTGAAGCGCTACGCAACGAAGGCCTCGGACCGCAACCTGTGCGCGTCGGACGTCGTGCACGCGTACATCGCGCAAGAGCGCGGTACGAAGGGATTCATTCCTTCTCACTGGCGCACCTACGGGAACATCGCGCAGGCGCCGGCTCCAGCAGGATCGAGCTATTTCACGCGCGGGTACGGCGGTGGCTTCGCCTCGAGCGGACCCAGCGGGCCGGAGAGCGACATTTCGTTCCTGAACTACGCGGCGCACGAGATCGGCCACATGCTGGACCGCGGACACCCAAACACTGGTACGGCCTGCGGCCACAACGCCTCCGACCCGACTTACCCGTACCCGGACGCGAACATCGCGAAAGCCGACACGCCCGCGAAGGAATTCGCGTTCCTCGACCTGCCGGACGGCGCGATCGGGCTCACTTATTACGATCGCGACGACGCGTTCGACGTGATGGGTTATTGCGAGCCGAACCGAATCAGTGATCACAACTTCGAGGGCATCTACCAGTTCGCACTGAGCGCGCCCCTTGCGGCGGCGTCCGCTGCGGGCGGCGGTCCGGTCGGGCCCGCAGGCGGTCCGCCGATCCCCGGCGACTGGCTCTTCCTGTCGGGCGTGCTCGACACGACCGCCGGCACCGGCGACGTCGTGCTCGCGCGGCGCGTGCCCGAGGTTGCGGATGCGACTGCGCCGACGCCGAGCGGCCTCGCGACGCTCGAGCTGCGCGACGCCGCGAGCAACCTGCTCGCGAGCCATGGTCTGCCTGGGTCGCCGATCGAGGAGCTACCGGGCCGCTACGCGTGGGATCTGGTCGTCCCGTTTGCGCCCGGCACCAGCGAGCTGCGCATCGTCGACGACGCCACCAGCGCCGTGCTCGCGACGCGCGGCGTGAGCGCGAACGCTCCAGTCGTCTCGAACGTCGACCTGCCGGGCGCGCCCGACCCGGTCGACGGCATCGTGACGACGACCTGGCTTGCGAGCGACGCGGACGGCGACTCGCTCGAGTTCGATCTGCTCGCGAGCCGCGACGCAGGCGTCACGTTCCGCACCATCGTCGCTGGAATTACGGGGACGTCCTTCGACCTCGATTCGTCGCTGCTCGCCGGGGGCTCGACGATTTTGCGCATCCAGGCGAGCGATGGTCTCCTAACGGGCTCTGCGGACAGCGCTCCGATCGTCGTAGCTCCGCGTGCGCCCAAGCCGATGATCCTCAGCCCCGAAGACGGCCACCGCGCCGACTGGGATCAGCTCGTCACGCTCGAAGGCGACGCGAGCGACCTCCAGGACGAGATCATCGCCGAGAGCGGCTTCGTCTGGAGCAACGCGTACGGCGTGATCGGGACGGGCCGGATCGTTCAGACTTCGTCGCTGCAATTGGGCGTCAACGCAGTCACGCTCACTGTCACCAACAGCCTCGGCGAATCTGCCGCCGCGACGATCGACGTGATCATCGGCGATCCGCTGACCGACCCGAGCGCTGCGATTGCCGCGAGCCCGCAGACGTTCTCCTGGCACGTCGCCAACGACGAGACGGCGTCACAGCAAGCGATCCTCTCCGTCGACAACGCAGGCGGCGGAGCCCTCGGCTTCGACATCGCGAGCGATCAGCCTTGGCTGCTGATCGACGGCGCGACCGCGCACAGCGGCGTCAGCGCGCCCGCGACGTTCACGATCTCGGTCGACCCGAGCGTCCTGCCGCCCGGCCAGGCGAGCGACGGAATCCTTTCGATCCAGAGCCTCGCGGATCCGTTCGACGTCGTGACGGTTCCGGTGTCACTTGCCAAGGGCAACGTGTTCGACCACACGGGCGATCTCGATTCCGACCTCGATTCGGTCGCGGACATCGTCGACAACTGCCCCTCGTTCGCGAACCCGAGCCAGAGCGACAGCGGCGGGATCGGCGCCGCATCGGGCCCCGACGGCATCGGCGATGCCTGCCAGTGCGGTGACGTGAACGGGAACGGTCGGGTCACCACGGCGGACGCGACGTTGGTCACGCGCTCGCTGCTCGTGCCGCCCACCGCGGTGCTGGCCGAGCCTCAGCAATGCAACGTCGGCGGCAGCGCCGCTTGCACGACCGCCGACGCCGTGATCATCACGCGGGCGCTGCTCGTTCCACCGACGGCGGCGGTGCAGCAGGTGTGCGCGCCGGCTCTTTGAGGCGCTTCGCGGGTTTCGCAGGTTTCTGCGCCACGCCCGCACATTTCTTTCCACCTTACGTCCGTTGGTCGGGAGGCGGGCCGTGGTGTGTGCGCAGAAGCGGGTGCTGGCGGTAGGGCTGCTTGGGCTGCTCGGGACTTGGCTTACGGCGGCGCAGCCCGCGTGGGCCCAGCTGACGATCGCGGAAGGTGTCGGCCCGGATCCGGTTCGAGCCGGCGAGATCCTGCACGTCGAGCTCACCGCGACGAATCTCGGCGGCGCGGCGGTCGCGAACGTCAGCATTCAGGTCGATTTGCCGGCCCAAGTCCTCTCGTTCAACCAGGCCTACACGAGCAACGGCGGCACCTGCACCGGCTCCGGCAATCTGAACGCGACCTGCGAAGCCGGCGAGACGATCACTTGGACGATCGGCACGCTCGGTGCGGGCGCGCGCGCGACCGTCACGTTCGCTCCGCAGGTTCCGGCGGGCGCCTTCACTCCGCCGAACGGAACCGTGATTTCTTACGCCGCCCGCGTGCGCGCGAACGCGGTCACGCAGGCGAGCACGAGCGAGACCGCGACCGTCCAGTCCGTGAAGTCGTTCGAGGTCGCGCTGGATGCGTCCGCGGATCCCATCGCTCCCGGGGCGCTGCTCCGGTACACGCCGACGTTCTCGAATCTGACCGGGACCAGCGTCGCGAACGCGGCCCTCACACTGACGCTGCCGAGCGGCGTCACGTTCGTCTCCGCGAGCAGCGGCGGCAGCTTCGCCGCGGGCGTCGTCACCTGGAATCTCGGGACGCTGCCGCCCGGCTACGGCGCCACGCACGAGGTCGTCGTCACCGTCGATGCGGTTGCGGCCGAGGGCGCGGTGCTGCAGGCCGCCGCGGGCATTCAAGCGCCAACGCTGCTGTCAGCGCGTGCGCAATCGATTGCGGTCGTGCAGAGCGGCGGGGCGCTGCTGCTCGAGATCGAGGTCGGCCCGCGGCCGATCCGCGCTGCCGAGACCGGCGTCGTCGAGCTGACCGTTTCGAACACCGGCGCCGCGATCATCGATCCGGTCGTCGAGCTGCGGATCGACGAGCACGTTCTAGGGTTCAGTAACAACTTCGTGACGCAGGGCGGCAATTGCCTCGGTTCGGGCAACCTGAACGCCACCTGTGAGGCCCGCGAGATCCTGCGCTTCGATGTCCCGGCGCTTGCGCCCGGCGAGCGCATCACGCTCCAGCTCGCGCCGCAGATTCCAGCGGGCAGCTTCACGCCGCTCGATGGCTCGATCATGCCGTGGCGCGCGATCGCTTATGAGCCGCTCATCGGACAGGCCGGCGAGAGCACGCTCGTGCGGCAGAACGTCGTCATCGACAGCACGCCGCTGTTCGAGCTCGCGCTCGACGAATCGGCCGATCCCGCGCTGCCGGGCGGCGAGCTCATTTACACGCTGACGTACAGCAACGTCACCGGCGCGAGCGTTGCGGCCGTTTCGCTGCGACTCGCGCTTCCGCCCGGCGCCGCGTTCGTCTCCGCGTCCGACGGCGGAACGCACGCGAGCGGCGTCGTGAGCTGGAACATCGGCACGCTGCCGGCCGGAGTCGGCGGCACGCGTCAAGTGCGCGTGATGACGGACGGGCTCGCCGCCGAAGGCGCGCTGCTTCGCGCCGACGCGCGAATCGTCGACAGCTCGGCAGCGCCGATCTCGGCGTGGTCGAGCGCGGTGGGCGCGCTCCAGTCGAACCCGACGTTGCTGCTCGAGATCGAGGCGAGCCCGGATCCAGTGAGAGCCGCGGAGACGATGATCGTCGAGCTGACCGCGACGAACCTCGGGCCCAATAACGTCGACCCGGTCGTCGACCTGCGCATCGACGAGCACACGCTCGGCTTCAATCAGAGCGTGCTCAGCCAGGGCGGGGCGTGCACCGGCGCCGGGAACCTGAACGCCACGTGTGAGAGCCGCGAGCTGATTCGCTGGGATCTGCCGCCGCTCGCGCCGGGCGAGCGCGTCACCGTGCAGGCCGTCCCGCAGATTCCGGCGGGCTCGTTCACGCCGCCGACTGGGACCATCCTCGTCCTGCGCGCCGAAGCGTTCGAGCCGGTCGCGGGCGTGATCGGCCCGCGGCGGCACGCGACGCAGAGCGTGCTGGTCCACAGCGCGCGTGCGCTCGAGCTCGCGCTCGACGACTCGCTCGACCCGATCGAGCCGGACCGCGATCTCACTTTCACCGTGACCTACAGCAATCCCGGCGCGGGAGCGCTGCCGGGCGTCGTCCTCGAGCTGCCGCTTCCGGCTGGAACCTCGTTCGTCGCGGCGAACGGCGGCGGCACGCACGCCGCCGGCGTCGTCAGCTGGAACCTCGGCACGCTTCCGTCGGGGCTCGGCGGCACGCGGCAAGCCACCGTGCACGTCGATGCGGCGGCTGCCGAGGGCACGCAACTGCGGCCGCGCGCGCGAATTCGCGACGGCTCTGCGCTCCCCGCAGAGGCGCGCGCAGCTTCCGTCAGCGCGGTGCAAGCAGGTCCGTCGCTGCTGCTCGAGATCGAGGCCGATCCGGACGCAATTCGCGCGACGGAAACGGCGGATGTGTTGCTGACGGTCTCCAACGCGGGCAGCCAGCCGGTCGACGGAATCCTCGAGCTGCGGGTCGACGAGGAGACGCTCGCGTTCGTGCAGAACTTCCTCACTCACGGCGGAACCTGCAGCCACGCCGGCAACTTGAACCCCACCTGCGATGTGCGCGAGCTGATCCGCTGGGATCTCCCGGTGCTCGCGGCCGGCGAGCGGATGACCGTCGCGCTCGCGCCGCAGGTGCCAGGCGGCTCGTTCACGCCAGCGAACGGCACCGTGATTCCGTGGCGCGCCGAGGTGTTCGAGCAGCTACCAGGCGAAGTGGGCGTCCGGCGCATGGCGCGCCAGAGCGTGCTCGTGAACAGCGTCGCCGCGTTCGAGCTGGCGCTCGATGCGGCGCTCGATTCGACGTCCGTGGGCGGCGACGTCGTTTACACCGCGACGTTCGGCAACGTGAGCGGGCAAACTGCGGTCTCGACGACGCTCGCGCTGCCGATTCCCGCCGGCATGACGTTCGTGTCCGCGAACGGCGGCGGCACGGTCGTCGGCGGCGAGGTGCGCTGGAACCTCGGGTCGATTCCGTCGGGCCGCGGCGGCAAGCGGTCGGCCACGCTGCACGCCGGCGCATCGCTCACCGGCGGTGAAATGGTCCGGACCGTCGCGGAGATCCGAGATTCGGCGGCCAGCCCGAACAGCGCACGCGCCGTCGCGGCCGTGGTGCTGCAGACGAGCCCCGGCCTCGCGTTCGTCGCGTCCGCGGTGCCCAATCCCGCGCAGCCGGTGAACTTCCTCGACGTCGATTTCACGCTGACGAACACGAGTGCGCAGGCGAAGAGCAACCTGATCGCGGAGGTGCGCTTCCCCGGCAGCTTCCTGTTAGGCGTCACCCAGGCATCCGCGACTCCGGTCGCGGACTGCACCGTCAGCGGAAACCTGGACACGAACTGCGCCGCGCGCGAGCGCGTGCAGTGGACGCTCGCGAATCTGGCGGCAGCGGCACAGTCGACGTTCTCGTTCGGGCCGCAGGTCTCCGCGGGCTCGTTCACTCCGCCGAACGGCACGCTGATCCGGTTCGTCGGGATCGCGGACGGCTCTCAGGCCGTCGCCACGCACACGGTGCGGATCGGCATCTCCGAGGACGAGGACGGAGACGGGTTCTCGGATTGGCTCGACAACTGCCCGTTCCAGCCGAACGACAACCAGGCGGACATCGGCGGCGTCGGCGCCGCGTCCGGGCCCGACGGCATCGGGGACGCCTGCCAGTGCGGCGATGTGAGCGGGAACGGCCGGGTCACCACGGCGGACGCGACCTTGATGACCCGCTCGCTGCTCGTCCCCCCGACGGCCGCGCTGCTGCGCCCGGACCTTTGCAACGTCGGCGGGAGCGCGGCGTGCACGACCGCGGATGCGGTGATTGTGACCCGCGCGCTGCTCGTGCCCCCCACGGCAACCGTCCTGCAGGTCTGCCCAGCCGCGATTCCCTGAGCACTCTCAGATTGCTCGCATTTGGCGGTTTCTGTGCGGCGTACTGACACCTGTCGGGCGTTTGCGCCACTTCCTTCGCGAGGCACATGAACGCAATTCGTCTCGCGCGGTTGCGCTGATTGGGGAGAAACATGCGGAAGCGGCACTTAGGGATTCTGTTGGCGAGCCTGATTGCGGCCAGCGCGCAGGCGGTTCCGATCGTCACTTACAACGGTGCGATGGGGACGGTCAGCGTCGATCCGGGCACCTCCGCGACGATCACGATCGGGATCATTCCTGATCCAGACCTCGTCTCCGGATACAACTTGATCTTCGAGATCACCGACACCGCGAACGTCTCGCTCGTGTCGTGTGCGCCGCAGGCTGGCGTGAGCGTGAGCTGCCCCGTCGGTGGTGCCAACTTCTCGTTCGGAGCGGCGCTCTCGAGTGATGCCTCGGCACCGTTCATCGTGGGCACTTTCACGATCGACATCGGCGCCGGGGCGCCGGCCGGATACGTGCTCGGTCTGGCAGCGGCGGCCACGATCACCGACAGCTTGTTCAACGACATCTTTGTCGGGCCGCAGCAGTTCGTCTTCGTGAATGCTGTACCCGAGCCCGGCGTGGCTGCGCTCGGAGTGCTCGGGATCGCGGGCCTCGCCCTGATCGGACGCAAGCGCGCCACAAGCTGACTTTGGCGCTGCCTTTCGACTCGGCCCGAGAGCGTGAGCTCTCGGGCCGTTCTCGTCCCCGCGGAGCGCGCCGCGAGACGCGCGTTCCCGGCGATCGAACGCGATCCGCGATCTCGCCGTGGGAGACCCGCGCATGAGGACGCACACCGCGAAGCTCGTCGCAGCGCTCAGCATCGGCGTTGCTGCGCAATCGTGGGCGCAGCAAGTCGAGAACCCGGTTCCCTGTAACGCACCCGGGATCACCGTGCTCCCGTACGGCGGCACGAGCAGCTGCACATTCACCAGCACCTTTCTCGAGCACGAATTCCTCGCCGTGGGGGCGCCTGGCACCGTCGTGCGACTGGCGATCGCCGGCACGTCGGGTGGAGTCGTCCCGGCCGTCTCCGTGTTCGATCTGACGACTCAAGCGTTCTTGACCCTCAGCGACCCCGCGACCGGGAACGCCGTCGCGTCGCCCGTCGCCCTCACGACGCCCGGCGGGGTCCAGTTCTCGCCGCCCGATGGCGAGTACGTCATCCAGGTCTCCGAGAGTGGGCTCGACAACACCGGCGGCTACGAGCTCAGCCTCGCTTGCGCGAGCGGCCCGTGCGACAGCGACGGCGTCGCTCCTCCCGACCCGACACCTCCGAGCGTTCCGCTCGAGACCGTCATGGCGGACACGCTCGCGCCGGCCGTCGATGGCGACGCGTTTACATTCCTGGGGAACGCGGGCAGCGTCGTGCGGCTCGCGGTCGCGGGGGGCGCCGCGGGCGTCGCGCCGCTCGTCGAGGTTCGCGATCCGAGCGGCGCATCGCTCGCACCGCTGCAGAGCGCCTTCGCGACGCCCAGCGCGGTCGACCTTGCGGTCGCGCAAACGGGCCTCCACACGCTGCTCGTGTACGAGGCGGGTCACGATCTGACGGGCGCGTATTCGTTCAGCCTGAGCTGCGTCGCTGGCGCGTGTGACAGCGACCTCGACGGCTTCCTCGACCCCGACCCGATCGCCGTCGCGTACGGCGGCACGCAGCCGCCGGAGCCGGAGCGCACCACGGGCCTCTCGAGCGCGCTCGATGTCGACGCCTTCAGCTTTGCGGGCGCGGCCGGCACGACGGTCCGCGTCGCTCTGTCCGGCGTGAGCGGCGGAGTCGCGCCGACGTTCGAGATTCGCGACCCGAGCGGCGCGATCGCGCAAGCGCCGACGAGCTGCCCGACGCCGTGCTCGGTCGACGTGCCGCTCGGCACGGCTGGCGCCCATCGCCTCGTCATCCACGACACCGGCTTCGACAATGCTGGCCGATACCAGTTCACGCTGACCTGCCAGGCGGGCACGTGCCCGGCGGGCTTGCCCGCGCTGGCGCCGGTCTGCACCGGCGGCAATGTGACGGGCTGTCGAGACAACTGCCGGCTCGTGCCCGACATGAGCCAAGCCGACGTCGGCGGCGTCGGCGCAGCGGCTCCGGCCGACGGCATCGGCAACGCGTGCCAATGCGGCGACGTCTCCGGCAACGGCCGCGTGACGACCGCGGATGCGACGCTGATTACGCGATCGCTGCTCGTCCCGCCGACCGCCGCGCTCGCGCAGCCCGCGCTGTGCAACGTCGGTGGCACGAGTGCGTGCACGACGGCCGACGCCGTGATCCTGACGCGCGGGCTGCTGGTTCCGCCCACGGCGACCGTGCTGCAGGCCTGCTCGCCGGCTTTCAAGTAGCGCAGCGACGCTGCGAGCCGGCCTGATCGCGCCCGAGCCTCGGGTTAAGCTGCGCGCCTTTCGCTCGAGGAGCTGCGATGCCGTCCGTTCCCGCCTATTCGATTTCCGCCTCCGCCGTCGTCGCCGAGAAGGCGCGCGTCGGCGGCGATCCCGCGAAGGTCGACGTCTCGCGGGTGCTCGCGCTCGACACGCTCGAGCTGCGTCCGATCGGCCCGAACGACGTACACCTGCGCATCCTCGCGGTCTCGGCCGAGCACAACATCGACCACGCCTCGACTGCCGACACGATCAACATCGCCGAGGCGCGCGGCGGGAAGATGTACCCGGGCAACAGTGCAACCGGCGACGTGATCGCGGTCGGCGCGAACGTCGAGCGCTTCAAGCCGGGCGACGTCGTGATCACGCACTGCAACGGCGGGCCCGACGAGTACGGGTTCCCGACGCGGATCTGGGCGTACGACGCCGAGAGCTCGGTCGGCTGGTACGCGAAGGAAGCAGTTGTTGGGGAGTGGCAGCTGATCAAGGCGCCGCTCGGCAGCGGGCTCTCGCTCTGGGAGATCGCCGCGCTGCCGCTGCGCGCGCCCACCGCATACCACCTCTGGCGCCGCGCGCTCGGGATCTATCGCTTGAAGGTTCCCTACGCGCGGCGCGCGCTCGTCAACGTGCTCGGCTTCGGCGGCGGCGTCTCCGAGCTCTTCCTGCAGCTCGCGAGAGCCGAGGGCCACGACGCTTTCTTCTGCTCGGGCAGCCCCGAGCGGCGCGCAGCGCTCGAGAAGCAGGGCATCACCGGCATCGACCAGAAGCAGTTCAACCGCTTCAAGAGCAAGGACGACGTGAAGGCTTTCACCGCGCATTGCCGCAAGCTCACCGGCGGCGAGCAGATGCACCTCGTCTGCGACATGCTGCGCGGCCCCGTCTTCCCGGCCGGCCTCGCCGTCGCCGCCCGCCAGGGTGTGAACGTGAGCGCGGGTTGGCAGCTCTCTCAGGTCGTCGAATACAACTCGACCCTGATGAGCGTGAAGCAGGTGACGATCGACCACACGCACTACGAGACGATCGAAGGCTGCGCCGCCGCGACCGCGCTTTACGGCAAGGTTTTCAAGCCGACCGTGCACAAGGAAATCTACGCCTGGAAGGATCTCCCGCGCGCGCATCAGGAGATGCACGAGAACACCCAGACCGGGATCCCGATCGTGCGCGTCGCGGAGAAGCTGCCGGAGAGCGTGAAGGGGATCGTGTAGTCGGGGCCCCGGCGTTCGCGTTCGACGGCTCCGCTACGCGCCCGCTACGGTGTGTGTATGAAACGCACAAATCTTGTGCTTCGCGAAGATCTACTGGAGGAGGCGACCCGCCTGTCAGGCGAGAAGACTTACTCCCGCGCCGTAGAGAGGGCGCTCGAGGACTTCGTCCGTCGCGCCAAGGCACGGCGGATTCTCGAGCTGCGAGGCTCCGGGCTCTGGGACGGCGACCTGGCAGAGATGCGGCGCGACCGCCGGGCTCGGCCGGCCCGCCGCAAGCGCACGTGACCCTGGTCGACTCGTCGGTATGGATCGACGTCTTCCGACGCGCTCGGCCGCTGGATCTCGAAGCGGAGGTAGAGCTCGGAGACGTCGTCACCTGTCTGCCGGTAGTGCAAGAGGTGCTTCAGGGCTTTCGGGACGAACGCGCCTTTCGCATCGCCCGTGACGCGCTGCTTGCGCTCACGTGCGTCGAATCGCCGCTCCGCGAAGCCGTGGTGCTGGAAGCCGTTGCGCTCTACCGCTCCGCCCGGCGCGTCGGCCTGACGGTTCGGTCGTCAAGCGATTGTCTGATCGCTGCGTGCGCCCTTCGTCACGATCTCGTCGTGCTGCACCGCGATCGCGATTTCGCGGCGATCGCCGAGATTGCGCCGCTGCGCCAGCGCAGCCTCTGATCAGGCGTAATGACTCCGCCTCTTCACCACGATCTCGCGATCCAGCTCGAAGATCTGCACGCGCTCCGCACTCTGCTTCGCCTTCGGCTTGTAGCCGAACAGCCGCGTCGAGAGTACGCCGAGATCCGGCCGGCCTGTTAGGTCGCGCTTGCTCAGGATCTCGGTCGCCGCGAACACGGTGTCGCCGGCGAACAGCGGCGCAGTGTGCTTGCCGGTCTGGTAGGCGAGGTCGCCGAGCGCGTTGTCGGCGATGTCGGGGCACGAGAGCCCGAGGCACAGCACGAACGGGATGCCGCCGAAGATGATCAGCTGGCCGCCGACGTATTGCTCGGGGTTCTGGTCGATCATGTGCTGGTTGCAGTGCACCTGGCTGGTGTTGTCGAGGATCGCGGTCAGGTGGATGTGCTCGCTGGTCATCGTGCGGCCGCGCGAGTGCTCGATGCGCGTGCCGGGCTCGAAGTCCTCCCAATAAGTGTCGGCGTTCGAGAGGTGCGCGAGCGCGCAGTAGTCGCGCTTCGCGTCGAACGGCGGCAGCCACAGCTCGCACGCGATCTCGTCCGGCGCGACGTCGCCTTCCGTCACCTTTGCGGCGTCGTCCTGCTTGTAGACCTGCACCTTGCGCTGCCAGGTCATCACGACCGCCTCGCCGCGCTCGTCGACGTTCTTGCGCGCGGTGCTCTGCACATGGACGACGCCGAGGTTCGGGCGCGAAGCGCTGGTCTTGATCCCGAGCACCTTGGTCGTCACCTCGAGCGTGTCGCCGACGTAGACCGGCGCGCCGAAACGCATGTCGATGTACTCGAGGTTCGCGCGCGCGTTCTCGCTGACGTCCTCGACGGTCTGCGAGAACGCGACCAGCATCGCGAGGCCGGGCGGCACGACCAGGCCGTCGAAGCCGTAGGCCCGTGCGTAGCGTGCGTTCTTCGCGAGCGGGCTCGTCGTCATCGCGAACTCGGTGAAGGTCGTGAACAGCCCCTCGGTGACCGTCTTGCCGAGCTTGTGGCGGAAAACCTGCCCGGGCCGGAAGTCCTCCAGAAAGTTCCCAGTTTTCTTGTGGATCACGCGGGGCAACGACGACACCGTGACTCTCCTCACCAAGGGCGAAGCGGCGGATTCTGGCGAACGAGGGGGCTCGATCAACCGCTCGAAGTTTCGCGCTGACACCCTATGCTGCGCGCCCGCATGATCGTCGCCGTCCCGAAAGAAACCGCTGCCGGCGAGCGCCGGGTCGCGCTCGCGCCGGACGGCGTGAAGGCACTCGCGAAGCTCGGGCTGGACATCCGGGTGGAGCCCACGGCGGGTCTCGCCGCGGGCTTCGACGACGCGAGCTACGCCGGAGCCGGAGCGAAGCTCGATCCGGGCGCGCTCGCCGCCGCGGATCTCGTGCTGAAGGTGCAGGCCCCCTCCGACGCAGAGATCGCGCGAGTCCGAGGCGGCGCCGCATTGATCTCGCTGCTGCGCCCGCTCGACGACCCGCAGCGCGCCGCGGTGCTCGCACGGCAAGGCGTCAGCGCGTTCGCGCTCGAGCTGCTGCCTCGCATCACGCGCGCACAGGCGATGGACGTGCTCTCTTCGCAGGCGACGATCGCGGGGTACCGCGCGGTACTGCTCGCCGCGCTGCGCCTGCCGAAGCTGTTTCCGATGCTCGTGACGGCAGCCGGCACGATCACCTCGGCGCGCGTGTTCGTGATCGGCGCCGGCGTCGCGGGCCTGCAGGCAATCGCGACCGCGAAGCGGCTCGGCGGCGTGATCGAGGCTTACGACACGCGCGCGGCGGCAGCGGAGCAGATCGAATCGCTCGGAGCACGCTTCGTGAAGCTCGAGCTCGATGCGGGCGACGCGCAGGACGCCGGCGGTTACGCGAAGGCGCAGAGCGAGGCGTTCTACGCGAAGCAGCGCGCGCTGATGGCGGCGACCGCTGCAAAGAGCGACGTCGTGATCACGACCGCGCTCGTGCCGGGCCAGCGCGCGCCGCTGCTGCTCGACGAGGCGGGGGTGCGCGGCATGAAGCGCGGCTCGGTGATCGTCGACCTCGCGGCGCCGAACGGCGGCAACGTCGCACTGACGCAGCCGGGCGAGGAGCGCGACGTCGACGGCGTCACGCTGCTCGGCCCGCTGAACCTGCCGAGCGAAATTCCCGGCGACGCGAGCCGGCTCTTCAGCCGCAACGTCGCCGCGCTCGTCAGCCATCTCGTGAAGGACGGCAAGCTCGTGCTGGATCTCGAGGACGAGATCACGCGCGGGACGCTGCTGACCCATCAGGGCCAGATCGCGAACGCCGCCGTCAAGGAGCGCGCGGGCGGCTGAGCAAGCCGCGCTTCGTGGCGCGCAGCGAGGCGAAGTCCTCGGAGCCGAGCGGAGATCGAACAGTGGCCTCGATGGCGCGACACACCTTCGCGTGCGATTTCTTTTCACCCACGCGTGAATGCCATTCGCGCAAGGAGACCGCCTTGTCGCTTCGCACCCTCGCGCTCGTCTCGTTCGCCGCGCTTGCGTTCGCCTGCGGAAAGGAAGAGGAAACGGCCGCAGCCGCCCCCACCGAAACAGCTGGGGCGTCGCAGGAAGGCGCAGCCGCAGCTGCGCCGCTGACGCCCGGCGCCGCCGATGGCTCGCCGTTCGGCGTCACGCACGTCAGCGAAGGCTCGGGCGCGATGCCGACCGCCGCCGACGTCGTGAAAGTGAACTACGAAGGCAAGCTCGCCGACGGCACGGTCTTCGACAGCTCTTATGCCCGTAACGAGCCCGCGACCTTCCCGCTGAGCGGCGTGATCTCGTGCTGGACGCAGGGCGTCGCGCAGATGAAGGTCGGCGGCACCGCGACTCTGGTCTGCCCGCCCGAGATGGCGTACGGGCCGAACGGCGTGCCCGGCACGATTCCGCCGAACGCAACGCTCACCTTCAAGGTGGAGCTGCTCGCGATCGAGTCCGGCTCGCCCGCCGCTCCGCAGTGATCGCGCGCGACGACGCATCGGGTCATTGGGCGGCCGCCGATGGTGGGCCGCGACCGGGCGTCGTCGTGATTCCCGATGTGTGGGGCGTCTCCGATCTGTATCGCCGCATCGCACAGCGGCTCGTCGGCGAAGGCTTCGCGGTGCTCGTCGTCGACCAGTACCGCTACACGGGCCGCGAAGGCCTCACGCAGGCGACGGTGATGCCGTTCATCGCGCAGCTCGACGACCGCGGCGTGCTGCGCGCGGTGCAGGAGGCCATCGATGCACTGGCCGCCAGCCCGGCCGTCCGCGGCCGCAAGGTCGGGCTGATCGGCTTCTGCATGGGCGGCCAATACGCGCTGCTCGCGGCCTGCACGTGCAAGGGTCTCTCCGCATGCGCCGCGTTCTATGGGATGGTGCGCTACGCGCCGGACCTCGATCCGACGAAGAAGCCGCGCCAGCCGCTCGACGCGATCCCCGATCTCACGTGCCCGGTGTTAGGTCTGTATGGCGCCGAGGACGCGCTGATTCCGAACGCCGACGTCGACGAGCTGAAGCGCCGCCTCGAACGGACGAAGCACGCGCACGAGGTGCGCGTTTACCCCGGCGCCGGCCACGCGTTCCTGAACGACACGCGCGCCGATGCCTATCGACCCGAAGCCGCGGCCGATGCCTGGAGCCGGCTCGTCCCGTTCCTGCACGCGAGCTTGGATTGAGCGCGGCCGGGCGACCGCGCATCGCGCGCTCAGAGCGAGGCCGGTCGTCCTAACACCAGCGCGAGCGCTCTGCCGCGCGCGACGAAGCGCGTGACGCGAACCTCGAGCGGCGCGGGCGTGCCGCCCGCATCGCGCAGCGCGACGCGTGCGCGCGGCGGCTCGTCCCCTTCGGCGACCGCGTCGAGCAATTGCCGCCACGCGGCGAGATCTCCCTCTGCCGCGATCGCAGCGAGATCGCGCGCGAGCAGCTCCGGGCGGCTCAGCCCGAGCAGCGCACACGCGGCGGGGTTCGCGTCGACGATCGCGCCGGTGTCGACGTCCGCAGCGAGGAACACGTCGGCAACGCGGTCGATCGCCGCGGAGACCGCGCGCCGCGCGCTCGGTGTCGCGTGCGCGGCGCCCTGACGGGCGTGGGCCCCTGCGCTCAGTGCCGCGATGAATTCCGCTCGCAGAGCGATCAACGGCGCGCGCACCTTCTCGACGTCAGGGCCTGCGAGCGCGCACGCCGCATCGACCCACGCGTCGATCGCTCGCGACGTGCGGCGTATCGAGACCCGCAACCCCTCGAGCGAGGGCGACGCCCCGCCGCGCGCGAGCGCGAGCAGCGCGAACGAGCGGAAGCGCCGCAGCGCCTCCGCTTCTGCGCTCGCCGGTGGCAGCTCGCCCGCCGCGCGCGCCGCTTCGCGATCGATCGCGATTCGCTGCTGCGCGAGCCACTGTGCGAGCGCCGGTTCCACGCGCGCGAGTCTAAACGCGATGTACAGCGAGCGCGCAGCCGGGGACGACTCCGCGGGCTCATTCGCGAGAATGCAAGCCGACCCGCGCGAGCAACGCTCGCGCAGTCGGCGCGCAGCGAGCCGGTGCCTTGCACAGCGGTGCGCGCTGGCTCCGCTGAGGCGAGCGAAGCCCACGAAAGGCCGGCCTGCTCACGAAAGGCCTGCCATCAGCCGATGCAGCCGGCATGGAACCCGGTGCCGAGGTTGCGGACGAGAAGCGCCGTCTGATCGTCTCGATCGCGCGCTCGACTGCATTCGTCCCGCTCTCGCGCGCGATCCTCGGTCGCATGGGCTACGCGATCGTGCCGCTCGAGGAGTGGCAGGCCTACCCGCCTCAGGCAAAGCGCGATCCGATGCTGTGTCTGGTCGACGACCGCCTGTTCTCTGCGTTGCCGGACCACGCGCCGTTCGATCGCCTGCCCATTCTTCTTCTCACGGGCCGAGATCCGGACCACATCGAGGATCGCCGCGTGCTCGGCGCGATCTCGCAGCCGGCGGGCCTCCATGAGCTCTACCGCTTGCTGCAGCAGCTGCTCGAGCCGATTCCGCGTGGCTCGCTGCGCGTGCCGACGAATCTGCCGGCGCGCATGCGGGCCACGGACCGCGAGTGGGGCGGTGCGGTGCTCTCGCTCTCGGAGAACGGCTGCCTGCTGCGCACGCCGGAGCCGATGCCGCTCGGCACCGCGCTGGAGATTTCCTTCGAGCTGCCGCGCTGCGGCCTGATCGAAACGCGCGCCGAAGCCTCTTATCAGCTGATCCCCGACTTCGGGCTGGTTTTTCACTCGACCCCCGCCGCTGCGCGCCACGCGATTCGCAGCTTCGTCGAGGAGCACCTCGCCGCGGCGTGAGGTGGCCCTTTGGGGTCTGACCCCAAAGGGCCACGCGGTACGCTGCCGAGCATGAGCGATCTCGACTGGCGCAGGTTCGATCTGTTCGACCCGACGCAGGAGCATGCGTTGCTGCGCGAGACGCTGCGCGAGTTCGTGCAGCGCGAAGTGGAGCCGCAGGCCGCAGCGCACGACCGCGACGAGAAGTTCAACCAGGCGCTGTTCCGGCGCGCCGGGGAGCTCGGCTTGTTGGGCGTCACGCTGCCCGCCGAGTACGGCGGTGCGGGCATGGATGCGACCGCCGCCGTTCAGCTCTACGAGGAGCTGTGCAGCTCCGACCCCGGCTTCGGGCTCGCCGTGCTCGCGCACTCGGTGCTGTTCGCGCAAAACCTCACGGTCAACGGCAACGACGAGCAGAAGCGCCGGCTGCTGCCGAAGGCCGCCTCCGGCGAGTTCGTCTGCGGCATGTG
>Ga0187894_10002105_pt1 | contig 24274 bp, 25 predicted proteins | sample GBC1701081metaG_FD_136650 | JGI IMG/M metagenome (GOLD analysis project Ga0187894, IMG submission 136650) | White microbial mat communities from a lava cave in the Kipuka Kanohina Cave System on the Island of Hawaii, USA - GBC170108-1 metaG ... | reverse complement strand
CCGGCAGGTCGTCGCGGCAGGCTGCCGTGCGCCCGTTCCGGATCGATCTCCGCCGCCGCGATGCGGCGCAGCACGAACAGGGTCGGGAATAGCAGGGCGGCCGTGACGAAGAACACGGCACCGGCCGAGAGGTAGTAGCCGCAGGCGCCCATCACGGCGGCCGAGAGGCCCGACCCGATCGACGCAAAGCGTGCATTGCGTCCGAAGCGCTCGCCGATCGCCGCATGGCCGACGAGGCCCAGGCTGATGGCCGCGATGGCGGGACCGAGCACACAGCTCGCGGCGGCGTGCGTCGCGGCGGCGGCGAGCACGACCGGCATGATCGGCCACATCGCATAGGCGAGGGCACTGGCGCCGATGAGAGTAACCGCGATCGCCGCGACAACCCGTTCTGAGCGCGCGGCGTCGACCAGGGCCCCGCCCGGTATCTGGCCGACCAGCGCGATGAGCCCCGCGGCCGTCATGACCAGGCCGATGTCGATCTGCGTCCACTTCTGAGTCGTGAGATAGACGGCGACGAAGGGGCCGAAGCCGGTCTGCACGTCGGCGACCAGGAAGACGAACCAGTCGAGCCCGCGCTGGCTGCGCTGCGAGGGATGCGGCGGTGCCGGACCCGCGTCCAGTGGTGGCGTCGCGTCCGGGCGGTCGCGGTCAGGGATTGTCGCGGTCCCGATTTCGTCGCCGTCGGGCCTGTCGGCAGGACGTGGTGAAGGCTTGGCCGCCACCTCTGGTGCTCCGTTACCGGTGACCGGCTACGGCAACGGTTCCAGGCTGCCCGCCGGACCCAACACGACGACCGGCTTGCCCTCCTTGTATTCCGGCGCGGGCTTGACCTGGTCCCGCGTCAGCTCGAGCGATACGCGATAACGCTTGCTGGCGGTGGGAACGAAGCGGAGCGCTTTCCAGTCGACGGCGATCTTGCGGCTGCCGACACCGAGAAAACCGCCGAAGTCGATGATCGCAGCCCGGATCTGTCCGTCGACATCGACGATGACGTCGACGATCCGTCCCATGTTCTCGTCGGCGGCGCTGCGGATCTCGCTTCCGAGGATACCCTGAACCTGCCTGGTGTCGAGGACGGTGACCGATGGCGAGCCGGCGCCTTCGCTGCCGGGCGTCGACGGCACATTGGGCGCCTGGACGGGCGGTGGCTTGGTCGCCTCGGGGGCGGTTTGCGCCATGAGAGGCTGGCTTGCGGCCGCGACTGACATCAGCGCCGCCTGCATCGCCGCGATTGCGAACTTGCCGCCCATCGAACCCTCCGGCAACGTCGTCGGGAACCGGTAGATCAACGCGGCCGCACAGCTCGCGGCCATCGGGCTCACCCCGGTGAGGCCGCAGCGTCGTCACGTTGAAACTGCGTCGCCCCTGTCACCGGTTGAACCACGCCACGCGCGAATTCGTGCAGCGGCAATGCGAGACGATCAGCGCTTCTGCCAGCACGTCTGCTGGCGATGGAGCGCTTCGAGCTCCCCGGATGTCAACACTTCGATGTTGACGACGATCGGCGCGCAGGAGTGTCAGTAATCGGAGGGTGGCTGGAGGTACCAGCGGCCATCGGACGGGCGGTCGGCCGTGGTGTTGCACGCGTTCAACAGCGCGATCGCACCGATGACAACACAAGCACGCAATATGGCCAGCATCGGCAAGCTCCGCAGACCCCACCCAGGGGATCAGACGCGGCACATAGGCTTGCGGCCGCGACGCCACAAGTCACATGAAGGTCACACAGTCGAGAGGGGCGCGCACAAGGATGACGCCGTCGCTGATGATGGACCGGAGCGCGCCGCTGCAGCGGCGCTCTTCATTCCCGGCGAATCCTTGAGCATCGCTGGAGACATGAGCGCCGCTGGAGCGGCGCGGTCCGACCCGTCACCAGCAGGCGCCGATACTGCAACCCGCGCCGCATTCAATACAGCTTGCCACCGTCGGGGACCTTGCGGTCCGGGCCGATCATGACCACGGCGCCCTCGCCGTCAGGGAAGCCCAGCACCAGCACTTCCGACATGAACTTGCCGATCTGGCGCGGCGCGAAATTCACCACCGCGGCGACCTGCCGGCCGATCACGCTTTCGGGCGCGTAGTATTTCGTGATCTGCGCCGAGCTCTTGCGCACGCCGATGGCCGGGCCGAAGTCGACCCAGAGCTGCACCGCGGGCTTGCGCGCGCCTTCGAACGGCCTGGCGTCGACCACGGTGCCGACCCGGATATCGACCTTGTCGAAATCGTCCCATGAGATCGTCGCGCGCACCGCGCCGGACTCCGCGTCAGCCACGATTAACCTCTCCGTTGGCCATTCGATCATCCAACTAAACTATCGCCTCGAATCCGTCATCCCGAGCGTAGCGAGGGATCTTCTGATGCAGGCGCACGGTGCGCCACTCGCGGAAGATCCCTCGCTGCGCTCGGGATGACGGGAAGCATGAGCGCAACAAAAAAGAGCCGCTCCGAAGAGCGGCCCTTTGATGCACCGGGAGGCCGAGGGAGAGAGGGGCCGGCCGGCGTCGCGTATGCAGAAGTCGCGCTCAGTGCTTCTTGGCGACGGCGACCTTGATCTCGTCGAGCGCCTCGGTGATGCGCTTGTTGACGAGGTCCAGCGCCTCGGCGTTGCCCTTGGCGACGATGTCGGCGATCTCGCGCATGTTGGCGACGGTCGTCTCGTAGACCTTCTTGGCGACATCGGCCTGCTTCACGGCCTTCTCCTCGAAGGAGGCGGCCGACATCAGCTCGCTGGCGGCCTTCGAGAACTCCTCGGTGGCAGCCTTGATCATATCACCCTGGCGCTGGGCGGCCGACTTCACCGCCTCGAACGCGGTCTGGTTGGCGGCGGTGATCGCCGCGACGTTCTTGCGCTGCGCCTCGACGAGAACCTCGACATCGAAGGTCGGCATCTTGAACTCGCCGAAGGCCTTGGTGAAATCGACGTCGGAGAACGGGAACTTGAAAGACGGGAAAGACGGAGCGGTCATCGGGGGAATCTCCTGCTGGATCGCTACTGGGTCACGCTCGACTGCCGGGGCCGCGCGGCCGAGCGCCGCTTGCATCCGGGTTGCCTCACACCGCTGTATGGTGCACTGCAACATAACGCCAAGATGTATGCTGCGCTGCGAAAAGTCAAGGGGGTGTTGTGCAACGCACAATCAACCCGCCCGGACCTTGTGCAAGAGAGCAGCAATTTTCAGGCCGCGGGACTGTCGGCGGCCGGACCCGACGGCTCGGGCGGCGCTTCCGGCACTTCCGGCGCCCTGCCGGCCCGGCCGCGGCGCCTGGCGAATTTGCCAAAGCGATCAACGGATTGGGCCCAGCGCTCGGCCCGCTTCAGCCGATGATCCAGGGCCGCCATGGTCCTGGACTGGTCGGCGCTGTCATCGTTCAGCCAGACCCGCAGCACCGCCAGGTGCATGGCTGCCAGCCCCTTTTGCCGCAGGGTGCCCGCCAAGCCATCCGACGATACGCCGGCCGCTTCCAGGACGGCCGCCATCGAGCGGTCCAGTGCGCGGGAGAGGGCCAGCACGGCCAGCGGGTCGCGGGCCACCCCCTCGGCCAGGGCGGCGACGGCCTCCTTGTGCGGCCGCAGGGCGTCGTAGCGGCGCATCATCGCGTCGAACAGCCGGTCGCGCACGGTCTCGTCGGGATCGAGCGACGGCGCCGCGTCCGCCAGCACCTGACGGTCGACGTCGGCGATGAACGCTTCGACCAGCGCCAGGCGCGAGGGGAAAGCGGCGTAGAGCTCGGCGAGGCTGACGCCCGCCGCTTCCGCCACGTCGCGCAGGGCGAAGCCGTGCCAGCCCTTGCCGGCCAGCAGCTTCAGGAACGCATCCACCATCGCCTGCCGTTCCGCCATGAGTCGAACCTCTCGTGTTTGACCTCACATGGCGATCCGCTGTTGCCGATACCACCAGCACCCCTCCCGCATGCGGGAGGGGTCAGCGCGAAGCGCTGGGGGCGGGCTTCACGCGCAGCACCTCGTGTGAAGCCCTCACCTTCCCATCGCTTCGCGATGGGCCCCTTCCTCTCCCGCATGCGGGAGAGGAAAAACTCACCCCGCCAGCTCCTTGGAGCGCCGCGTCGCGGCGGCGATGGCGGAGTCGAACAGCGGCTGTATGCCGATGTCGGACATCAGGATCTTCAGCGCTTCGGCGGTCGTGCCGCCCGGCGAGGTGACGTTGACGCGCAGCTGTGCCGCCGGCTCGCTGGAGCGCCGCAGCAGCTCGCCCGAGCCCGCCACCGTGGCGCGCGCCAGGGTCATCGCCATGTCGCCCGGCAGGCCGGCCTTCACGCCGGCCTCCGCCATCGCCTCGGCCAGCAGGAAGACATAGGCCGGGCCGCTGCCCGACACGGCTGTCACCGCGTCCATCAGCCCTTCGTCGGCGGTCCACAGCACCTCGCTCACGGCCGACAGCAACGAGCTGCAGCGCGCCTTGGCCGCCTCGCTGACGCCGGGGCCGGCGACGCACACGGTGACGCCGCGCCGCACCGCTGCCGGCGTGTTGGGCATGGCGCGCACGATGTGCGCACCATCGCCGAGGCCGGCGCGGAAATAGCCGATGGTCTTGCCGGCGGCGATCGACAGGAAGGTGGTGGAACCGCCGACGAACCGCCGCAGGCCCGGCAGCACGTCGTTCATGGTCTGCGGCTTGACGGCCAGCACGACGATGTCGGGCGCGAAGCCGGCCGGCACCTGGTCGGCCGCGGCCACGACAGCGGCGCCGGCGACCTTGGGCCGGTTCGACTCGCTGGGCTCGACGATGGCGAGATCGGCCGGCAGCAGCCCCTGCTCCAGCCAGCCTTCCAGCATCGCGCCGCCCATCTTGCCGCAGCCCACCAGCAGCAGCTTGCCGGTTCCCGCCATCGCGCCCTCCTCACCTCTGACGGCACGACACTACAACGACGGCGCGCATGACCGGAAGCATCCCGCCGGCTTGCGGCCATGCCCCGGCGTCGCGTCTACTACGGGCGGAACGGCGGAACGGGAGGATCGACGCATTGGCCTACGACCACATCATCGTCGAACGCGACTCGGCGGTCGCGGTGCTGACCTTCAACCGGCCCGCCGTGCTCAATGCCTTCCACAACGAGCTGATGCGCGAGAGCCTCGACGCGGTGGCAGCGATCAACCGGGACGATTCGGTGCGCGCCATCGTCGTGCGCGGCGCCGGCCGTGCCTTCTCAGCGGGCTTCGACCTCAAGGCATCGGCCGGGCGCACCATGGACGACGTGTCGGACTGGGAGCGCCAGATGAAACTCCAGTTCGACTTCATCATGCAGTTCTGGGACAGCCCAAGGCCGACCGTGGCGTGCGTGCACGGCTTCTGCCTCGCCGGCGCCTTCGAGGCGATGCTGGCCTGCGACGTGACGGTGGCGGCGGAAGGCACGCGCTTCGGCGAGCCGGAGGTGCGGTTCGGCACCGGCATCGTCGCCATGCTGCTGCCGTGGATCACCGGCCCCAAGCAGGCCAAGGAGCTGCTGCTGACCGGCGACGACAGGATCGACGCCGCCGACGCGCTGCGGCTGGGCATCGTCAACCACGTCGTGCCGGCCGGCCAGGAATTCGACAAGGCGATGGCGCTGGCCCGCACCATGGCGCGCGCGTCGGAGCGATCCGTGCGGCTCACCAAGCGCGCCATCAACCAGACCTACGAGACCATGGGCCTGCGTGCCGCGCTGCAAGCCTCGCTCGACATCGACGTGATTCTCAACGCCGGCAACTCGCCGGAGAAGGCAGAGTTCGATCGTATCCGCCAGGAGCAGGGCGTGAAGGCGGCGATCGCGTGGCGTGATGCACGGTTTGCGGCCAGGTAGGCAAACGCCCTACTTGCAGATCACGCCCTGCACCTTGCGGATCGCCTTGCGCAGGTCCGCCATCGTCTGGGCCGTCACCATGGTGCCGCCCGTCGTATCGGCGACGCACTGCAGGCCCGACCGGCCGGTCACGTCGATGATGTGGACCGTGACGCGCGGCAGGCGCTGCCTGAGCGCGTTGGCCTCGGCACAGGGATTGCCGCGGCAGCCTTCGCGGCCGTCGGTGACGATCACGATGGTCTGGTCCATATCGGTTTGCGTCATCGTCGCCAGCTCGTTGCCGGCGGCGCGCATGGAGGCCGCCAGCGGCGTGCCGGAACGGGGACGCACGGCGGTCAGCTCGCGGATGATGCGCTCGCGTGCATCGCCGCGGGCCGGTTTCACGTCGACCTGGCTGTCGCAGTTGCCGACGAACGTCACGAGGCCGAGGTCGGCGCTCGACGGCAGCTCCTTCACCAGCTCGATGGCGGCGTCGCGGGCATCGTCGATGCGCTTGCGGCCGGGCGCGCGCATCATCTCCCGCATCCGCCTCACGGCCTCCTGATCGCCGCGCGACGCCCTGTCTTCCGCCTCGTTGGCTTCCTGGGCGTCCTTCCCCACCGGCAGGGCCATGCTGTTGGACGTGTCGAAGATCACCACGACCGCGTGCGGCTTGTCCGTGGCGACGCAGTTGATCGTCTCCTCGTCGCGGTTCAGCCACCACCAGGCGCCGAGAGGTACCAGGAGCAGCAGCGGGAGCGCGGCCAGCAGCGCACGCCGTCCGAACGTCGAGGCAACGACCGGGGGTGCCAGGGCGACCGGCGGAGGCAGGACGGGCGGCGGCGGGACGGGCGGCGGCGGGACGGGCGCGGCAGCAGGCGGCGGGGGTGCGGCCGGTGGTGGTGGCGGGGGCGCGGCCGGCGGTGCCGCGGCGGGCCTGAAGATCTGCGGCAGGACGGTGCCGGCGGCATGCACGTCGTAGCCCCAGCAGACCACGACCGGCTGCTCGCCCAGCTGGAACAGGTACTCGTCGGTGGGCCGCCGCGCCGCCAGCTGCAGCGAGCGGCCGGCCAGCTTGCCGTCGACGGACGACCCGCGCTCGAGGGTCTGGCCAATCTGGTCGATGTCGGCCAGCAGCGCGTCGATCTCGCCGCGCACCTTGTCGCGCTCGTCGGCCGGCAGGTCGGCCAGCCGTTTCACGGGACCCGGCAGCTCGCAGTACCAGTCGATGTGGCCTTGCCGGTCGTGCGGCTCGGGCTCGGCCAGCAGATGGTAATGGCGGTCACCCAGCCGGCGGCGGATCAGGGATCGGATCTGCGTCTCGGCGTGATGCAGCGGCTCGCCGCGCACGCCCAACGGGCGCACGCCGGTCCCGGTCGAAGTGACGAGTGTCGACCCCCGCATCAGCCCGGCGCCCCCAGCGCCGCCAACGGTGCACTCGCGCTGCCCGTCCCCTGAGCCGCCGCGACACCGGACTATGAGACTACGTCTCCCTCTGCCCCGCTATCGGCAGATGATGGAAAGGTAAAACGAATGAGCATAAACGTCCATCGCCGCGATCAGACGCAGCGGGTCAGCCACGGGGGCCGCCGGCATCCCGCCGCTGGCCCTGGTCTTCGCTTCGGCTTGGCTGGGGGCGCGCGACTCCAGTCGCGCGTTTTCGCCTTGTCCCAGCGCATGCCGCGTCACTGGAGTGACGCGCCCCCGGCCAACCCGGGTCAGGCGGCGGCGAGGCCTTCGGCGGCCAGCGTGCGCTGCACGGCGGGCCGTGCCTTCATGCGCTCGAAGTGGGCGGCGACGTTGGCCGGCATCGCGATCTTCATCCGCGCCGCCCAGAACTCGACATAGAACAGCGCGCAGTCGGCGATCGAGAACGCGCCGCTGACATACTCCTTGCCCTTCAGCTTCTCGTCGATGATGGCGAAGGCCTTTTCGATCATCTCGCGGCCGCGCGCCTTCACCCCATCATGATCGGCTTCATTGGGCGAGAAGTTCGCCGGCCGGAACAACCTCGAGAACCCCTGCATGTGCACCGTTGCGACAGCGTAGTCCAACGCCTCCAACGTGCGGGCCATGCCCTCGGCGTCCCCCGGCAGCAGCTTCTTGTCGGGATTGCTGAGCGCCAGCCAGGTGGCGATGGCCGGGAACTCGGTCAGCACCGAGCCATCGTCGCGCACCAGCGTGGGCACCTTCGACTTCGGATTGACGCTGGTGAACTCCGGCTCGAATTGCTTGCGTGCCGCCAGGTCGAGCTTCGAGGCTTCGAACGGCTTGCCGATCTCGTTGAGCAGCACGTGAATGCCGATCGAGCACGCGCCCGGTGAATAGTAGAGCTTCATGACCTTCCTCCCTCATCCGCAGGCCGGCCCGGCCGGCGTGCCCGAGGGGCGATTCATAGCCGGCCGGCACGGCCGATGGAAAGGTGCATGCGCACGTCCCGACGGTCACGTTTCCGCAAGGCGGCTTTGAGGCCGGAGGACGGAAGACAGTGGACGGAAGACAGAATGAGCACCGGAATTGTCATCCCGAGCGTAGCGAGGGATCTTTCGCGAATGGCGCATCGTGCGCCCGTCCCAAAAGATCCCTCGCTGCGCTCGGGATGACAGCCGGTTTCATTCCGTCCTCTGTCACCTGTTCTCCGTCCTCCGGATCACTCGTCGGGGCGGCGCATCAGGGAGATTTCCGATTCGCCGGATTGCAGGCGCGCGATCATCTGCTCGGCGTCGAACTCGATGCCGATCGGGTTGCGCGCGAAGGCATCGCCCTGCATCCACACCTTCGCGTCGCCAAGATCGACGAAGCGATCGACCTGCAATTCGACGTCGTTGCCGTCCGGGTCGGCGTAGTAGAACGAGGTCGTCGGGCCGTGGTTGATGGACCGGTTCGGCACGATTCCGGCCTTCTTCAGCCGCTGCCAGGTGCCGAACAGCTCACCGAGCCCGGCAAACGTGAAGGCGACATGGGCGAAGCCGACTTGCCGGCCCTCGGGTTTCTCGAGGAACTTCTGCCCGCCGATCAGCGCGATGCGATGATGCTCGTCGTCATAGGTCAGGAAGGCGATCCAGTCGGTGCGATACACCACGTTTGCCTCCAGCACCGTGCAATACCACGCAATCATTTCCTCGAGGCGGTTGGTGCGGAACACCACGTGCGCAAGCTTGACGGGTTTGGCCATCACATCCTCCTTTGTCGGGATCATGCCGCCGCGGCGCGGTCGAGCACGGCGGCGCCCTCGCGCAGGCGCGGGATCAATTCGCGCCCGAAGTCGACGGCGTCGTTGAACGGGTCGAAGCCGCGGACCAGGAACGAGTGGACACCCAGCCGGTAGTATTCGAGCAGCGCCCGCGCCACCTGCTCCGGGGTGCCGACCAGGCACGACGTGTTGCCGACGGCACCGGTGGCCTCGGCGATCGGCATCCAGAGCCGCTCGTCATGCACCTCGCCCTGGGCGGCGAAATCGAGCAGGCGCCGCGCCGAGTGGTCGAGCGGCTTCTTCACGTTGCCGAAGCCGGTGGGGTTCTGCTGTCCCCGAATCTGGTCGAGGATGCGCTTGGCCTTGTCCCAGGCCTCGCCCTCGCTGGCGGCGACGATCGGGCGGAACGACATGTTGAAGGTCGGTGTGCGGCCGAAGGCGGCGGCGCGGGCGCGGAACTCGGCGATGCGGGTGCGCGTGGCGGCCAGCGGCTCGCCGAACATGGCGAAGACGTCGCAATGCTGCGCGCCCATCGCCAGGGCCCCCTCGGACGAGCCGCCGAAGAACAGCAGCGGATGCGGCACCTGCAGCGGCCGCACGTCGGACTGCGCGCCCTTCACGCGGTAGAACGCGCCCTCGAAGTCGAAGCGCCGCGGCGAGGACCAGGCAAGCTTCATCACCTCGATGTACTCGGCGGCGCGGCGGTAGCGCACGTCCTTGGGCTGGAAGTCGCCGTCACCCTCCTGCTCTGAATCGCTGGCGCCGGAAATGATGTGCAGCGCCAGCCGGCCGCCGGTCAGGTGATCGGCGGTGGCGATCTTGCGCGCCGCCAGGGTGGGCGCCACGAAGCCGGGCCGATGCGCGATGAGATAGCCGAGCCGGGTCGTATGCGCGGCGGCGTACTGCGTCACCAGGAAGCCCTCGGCCGACGACGCGGTATAGCCGACCAGCACCAGGTCGAAACCGGCCTGCTCGTGCGCCTGGGCGAAGGTCCGCAGATAGTCGGGCGAGACGCCGCCCTTGATGACATGCAGCGAGGCGGCGCCGGCCGGCGGCGTGACGCCGATCATCCCGATGACGCGCACGGGCATCGTTTCCTCCGTCGTGTTGCCGGGTACAATACATGTTTCGGACCGCGCGCGTCCACGCGCGCTCATGATCCGGCGCTCTGCGCCGGTGCGCGCGTGGAACTGATCGAACGACGGCTGGATTCACGCGGCAGCGAATACCGCCTTCCTGACTGACTGCGGCAGCGCGACCGAGCGGAAGAACGCCTTCGGGTACAAGCAATCGTCTCCCGACTCGTCAACGATCCTAACCAAGCCATGCCTCTCCGCAGCCGGGTCGGGGAGCGACACATAAATCTTCCGCTTCGCCAGTGAAGCCGGATAGCCGTCGTTCTTGATGCACACGACCAGTTGTTTCGACTGAGGTTTTGCCATGATCCGACTCAAAGGATGCCATTGATCCTAGCACGTTCAACGAGGGCCAAGCCCGCACACGGGCTGACCGCGGTTGAACACGGGCTCCTCGTTCGCATGAGCCCATGGCGCACGGCCATGATGACGTTTCATGAGCGCGGGGGGCCGATCGCCTTGACCAACGCGGCGTGGACGGCCAAATCCTCATCTCCGTTACGACCGAGGCGGCGATGGTGGAATCCGGCAACTCTCCGTTCCATGCGGGCGAGCGCGAGGCGCAGGTGCGCGCCGGCGTCCGCGAGCGGGCCGAGCGCGCCGGCGAACGCGCCATCCGGGACCATATGCCGGATCAGCACCGCACGTTCTTCGCCCAGTTGCCGATGCTGCTGGCCGGCACGGTCGACGCGGACGGCAACCCGTGGGCGTCGGTCCTGGCGGGCCGGCCGGGCTTCGTTTCATCGCCCGACGAGCGGACGCTGCGGATCGCGGCGCCGCCGCTGTTCGGCGACCCGCTCGGCGGCACGCTGGCGGTCGGGGCGGATATCGGGCTGCTCGGCGTCGAGCCGCATACCCGACGCCGCAACCGTGCCAACGGCAAGGTGATCGCGCTGGACGACTCCGGGATCGAAGTCCGTATCATGCAAAGTTTCGGCAACTGTCCGCAGTACATCCAGACTCGGACGTTCGACGTCAGCGACGACATCGACGCGGTCGGGGCAGCGAGGCCGCTGGCGCAGTTCGACACGCTCGATTGCTTCGCGCGCGACCTGATCGCGGCAGCCGACACGCTGTTCATCGCCACGTCCTTCCGGGGCGAGGCGGCGGGTGGCGTCGACGTCTCGCACCGTGGCGGCAAGCCAGGGTTCGTGCGCATCGACGGCGGGCACACGCTGGTCGTGCCGGACTTCGCCGGGAACTCGTATTTCAACACCTTCGGCAACCTGATGCGCAATCCGCGGGCGGGGCTGCTGTTCATCGACTTCGATGATGGCGACCTGGTCTATCTCACGGGCACGACGGAAATCGTGTGGGATGGCGAGGAGGTCCGCAGGTTCGCGGGTGCCCAGCGGCTGTTGCGCTTCCACCTGACCGAAGGGCGCCGCGTGACGGGGGCGCTGCCGCTGCGCTGGTCCTTCGGTGACTATTCGCCCCTGCTGGCACGGACCGGCGCGTGGCGGGTGGCGGCGGAGGCGATTGCTCCGCGACCCTGAAGCGTTTTCCTTCCCCACGCGAAGCGTGGGGAAGGTGCCCGAAGGGCGGATGGGGAGCCGACGTGGTCTCTGCAACTGAGACACTGAACTGAGTTACGAGGCCTGCGAGTCCTCGTTACCTAGACCGCGTCGGGGCCCCTCCGCCCCTTCGGGGCACCTCCCCAGCGAAGCTGGGGAGGATTAGTTTTGCGGGTAGCTGGCGACGAGGGCGGTGGCGCGGTCGCGGTAGAGGCGCAGGGACTCGCGGGCGGCCGCGATGTCGCCGGCACGGGTGTGGGCGCCGACGCTGGTCATGTGCGCGGCCAAATCCTCGGCGATGCGGGCCACGTCCGGACGGTCAGGGCGGCGCGGCCGGCCGGTGCGCGGGTCGCGGTTGTCGAAACGCCGCGCGATGAAGCGCAGGTCGCGCACCACCGTGTCGACCACCAGGTCGATGGCCGGCTGGTCGGCGCGCGCGATGGCATCGTCGAGCACCGCGACGTAGGACGCCAGCTCGCTCATCTCGCTCTGCCGTGTCATCGGCTCGAACGGCCGCTCGGCATCGCCGACCGCCTCGAGGTAGGCCGCCAGGTCGTCGCGCTGCGCCGGTGTCAGGCTCAGTGTGAAGAGCTTGTCGAAGTGCGCCACCACGTCGGCGAAGGTCGCGTAACGCCCGTCGTGGAAGTAGGGGGCGGTGAAGCGCGCGTTGAGCAAGGTCGGCGTCTTGAAGGGGCCGCCGGAACCGACATCGTGGCGCCGGCCGTCGGCGAATTGCGCGTCGGGCACGTGGCACGTGGCGCAGCTGCGGCCGCCCATGCCGGCCATCGGCGTGTTGAACAGCGCCTCGCCGTGCGCCGCCGCCGGGCCTGCCGTTGCCGTCAGTCGCCCCAGGCGGTCGAGTTTCGGGTTGGGCAGGAACTCGATCTGTTCCATGTAGGCGACCAGCGCGTCGAGGATCACGGGCGCCGGTTCAGCGCCGCCGAATTCCAGCACGATCACGTTGCGTGCGAACTCGCGCAGCGAGGCGGTCCGCCCGTCGCGGCCGTACGGAGCGTTGAAGCGCACGCCGCGCAGGCTGGGGATGTCGACGTGGTTGGCCACGCCGTCGTCTTGCGTCGGGTTGAACATCGAGGTCGTCGGGTCGAGGCCACCGTGACGCGCCGAGACGCCGGGGATGAAAAAGCGCGGGTTGGTATCGCCCTGGCGGTGGCAGGTGTCGCACGACAGGCCGGCCTCGCGCGCCTTCGGGCCGAACAGGCTGGGGGCGCTGAAGGCCGTGTTGCCCAGCGCCACCAGCCAGGACTGCTTGCCGCCCGCCGCCTCGGCCTTGAGGATCTGGCGCGGCCGCTCGAGCGTATCGAGGCCGTAGTCCGTGCCCTCCGGCAGGCCCGGCACCGGGCCCCGCATCCGCGGCGCCGCGACGGCAACCACGAAGGTCAGCGCGCCGCCGAGCAGCGCGATACACAGGATGGAGCCGGTCGAACGAAGTGACACTACGTTGCTTCCCTGCCGCGTCTGTCGTGCGGCACCAACCATCCTACACCGGACTTCACTGTCATCCCGAGCGTCCCTTCGACAGGCTCAGGGGAGGGATCTTTTGATGCAGGCGCACCGTGCGCCATGACGGAAAGATTCCTCGCTACGCTCGGAATGACAGGGTCTTACTTCGCCAGCTCTTTCACGCGGCCGGCGGCGGCGGTGAGGTCGGCGGCGCTGTGCGGCGGCTGCTCCGGCGGCTTGAGCGACGGAAACGCCGACAGCGTGAATTTCAGCTCGGTGGCGATGCCGGCGGCCTTGTCGCCGAGCAAGGCCCGGTTGGCGGCCAGCACCTTGTCGGCGTAGCGCGCGAAGCCCAGGGCGTCGTGATACTCGACGCTGTTGGCGACGCGGCCCTTCTCGATCGACTCGGCGAGGTCGTCGGCCGCGGCCTCCATCATCAGCGCGATGCCGCGCACGACGAACCCCGGCGAGCCGGAGAGGCTGGCGGGGATCGTGCGCCGCAGCCCGTCGATCCTGGCCAGCACGGCGTCGTAGGCCGTCGCCGTGGCCGGCGCGTCCGGTGCGCTCCTGGCCCGCGCCTCGAGGTCGCGCAGGTCGGCCTCGAACTCCGGGTGGTTGCGCACTTTGAAGACCGGCTTCAGGTAGTCGTAGATCTCGCTGACGGGATGGCCGAAGTGCGGCAGGGCGTCGCTCACCATGCGCGCGTCGAGCAGTGCCTTGCCGATCATCAGATGGCCTTCCATCAGGCCCAGTTTCTCGAACAGGTCGAGCTCGTCCTCGATGTCGACCTTGGTGGCCTGGGCCAGCTGCACGTCGCCGGACAGGCCGGCCGCGAAGTCGCGCAAGGTGGCGCTGCGGCCCGCCTTGCCGCTCAGACCGCGGCACAGCAGCGCCGGGTCCCGCAGGTCGAACGGCACGGGCGGCGAGCCGCCGGCGGTCGGGAGGGTGGCCAGCAGCACCGCGGCGGTAACCACCGCCGACAGGGTCCACTGGGAGCGCCGGCGCCTGCCCTGAGCGAAGTCGAAGGGTCCAGCCGGCACCCCGGAACGCGGGCGTCCCACCCGCATCATGAGCGGGCCAGAGGCCCGCGCTCCGGGCGCTTCGCGTGTTGGCCGGCTGGACCCTTCGACTTCGCTCAGGGCAGGCGCCGGCGCTCCCAGAGCCGGCGGTCCCAGGGGCGGCGCTCCCGGCATTGCTGCCTCCATTCACATGGATTTCACGCGATTGCGAGTGACTTGCAATCGTTGGCAAGATAGTCCAAAAAGCCCTTGGCGCAAGTGCGATTGACTCGCGTTTGCGTGCGCATGGCAAGGGATGGCCGTCCTGAGAACACCGCGCCTCATCATCGGGTTGCTGCTCGTGGCAGCGGGCTGGGTCGCGCTGTTGGCCGACGCCATCCCGGCGGCGCGCGCCGACGATGCGCCGTTCGAGGTCCGGATCGCCATCCGCAACCACCGTTTCGAGCCGGCCATCATCGAGGTGCCCGCCGACCGGCCGCTGAAGCTGATCGTGACCAACGAGGACCCGACGCCGGAGGAATTCGAGAGCATCGGGCTGAAGATCGAACGGATCATCCCCGGCGGCAAGACGGCGGAGTTCCTGGTCAAGCCGCTGCGGCCCAATCGCAATTTCAAGTTCTTCGGCGAGTTCCACCTCGACACGGCCCAGGGGCAGCTGGTCGTGAAAGGCGACGTGGCCACCAAATGAGCCAGATCGCGCTCATGGTCTTTCGCGAGACGCTGGAGGTCGCGGTCGTGGCGGCGCTGCTGCTGGCGGCGACGCGCGGCATCCCCGGCCGCTGGACCTGGGCGATCGTCGGTATCGTCGTGGGGATCATCGGGGCGTCGATCATCGCCGTCTTCGCCGAGCGACTGGCCGACTCGGTGGCCGGTAGTGGACAGGACGTCTTCCAGGCCGTCGTGCTGCTGGCCACCGTGGTGCTGGTGGCATGGACCATCGCCTGGATGCGCACGCACGGCCGGCAGATCGCGGCCCGCGCGCGCGACACCGGCCGCCGCATCGCCGCCGGCACCGCACCGCGCTACCTGATGGCCACCGCGATCGCCGTGTGCATCCTGCGCGACGGCACCGAGCTCGCGATGTTCCTGGTCGGCGCGCGCATGGCCAGCGAGACCGGCGCCACCAGCCTGCTGGCCGGGTTCGCCATCGGCATCGGCGGCGGCCTGGCGGTCGGCGCCCTGCTCTACCGCGGCGTGATGGCGGCATCGCTGGGCCATGTGTTCAACGCCGTGGCGGCGCTGCTGGCGTTCCTCGGCGCCGGCCTGGCGGCGGATGCGATCGGCAAGCTGTGCGGCGCCGGCTGGCTGCCGTCGGGCATCGATCCGCTGTGGGACACCGAGGAGATCCTGTCGCAGGCCAGCGACCTCGGGCGCTTCCTGCATACGCTGCTCGGGTACATGTCGCAGCCGTCGACGGCCCAGGTCCTGACCTATGGCGCCACGCTGGCGCTGGTGTTGTGGCTCGGCTTCCGCCGGCTGCCTGCTTCCATCGCGTCGAGGTGAAGCGTGTACGTCTGCATCTGCAATGCCGTGAACGAGCGCACCGTGCGCGACGCCATCGGCCGCGGCTGCCGCACCGTCGGCGAGGTCTATCGCAACTGCGGCGTGCGCCCGCAATGCGGCAAGTGCGGCATCGACATCGCGCGCTTCATCCAGCAACAAGACGATGCATCGTCCGAGGGGCTGTGGCCGATCGCCGCCGAGTAGTCATTGTCGTTCGCATTCTCAATAACCGTTCGAAACTCATGGGTATTGCAATCCGATGAGGAAGTGACGACTCTCTTCGGTGATGCGGACGCGACCGGCGCGACCGGTATCACGGGAGAGAGACCGTGAAGGGCGACACCATCATCATCCAGCACCTCAACACGGTGCTGAAGAACGAGCTCACTGCGATCAACCAGTACTTCCTCCACGCGCGCATGTGGAAGAACTGGGGCTATCACAGCCTCGGCAAGAAGGAGTACGAGGAGTCGATCGGCGAGATGAAGCACGCCGACAAGCTGGTCGAGCGCATCCTCTTCCTCGAAGGCCTGCCCAACCTGCAGGACCTCGGCAAGCTGAAGATCGGCGAGAACGTGCCGGAGGGCTTGAAGGCCGACCTCGAGATGGAGCGCCAGGGCCGCGCCGATCTCATCACCGCCATCGGCGCCAGCGAGACGGCGACCGACTATGTCTCGCGCCACCTGCTGCGCGAGATCCTCGACGAGACCGAGGAGCATATCGACTGGCTCGAGACCCAGCTCGACCTGATCCAGAACGTCGGCCTGCAGAACTACCTGCAAAGCGCGATGTAGGCGCCGACTACGCTCCCGCAGGCAAGGGCTGATCACGCGCTGCAGGAAGAAGAGTTCACCACAGAGGCACAGAGAACACAGAGGTCACAGAGAGAAAGACAGAAAGCGCCTTCGGCGCGAACCATCATCCTCTGTGATCTCTGTGCCCTCCGTGTCTCTGTGGTGAATTTTCACTTCATGCCGCAGGGGAGGTATGCGCTGGCGTGGGCTCCGGGCCGGGGTGGCGCGCGTAGGATGCTTCGCGCAGGAAACCGACGGAGTGACGCGCCCATGTCAACCGATCCCAGCCTGGTCATCCGCGGCGGCACCGTCGTTGACGGCAGCGGCGGCGCGCCGTTCGAGGGCGATGTCGCGATCGCCGGCGACCGGATCGTCGCCGTCGGGCGGCACATCACGGCATGCGGCACCGACGAGATCGACGCGCGCGGCAAGGTGGTGGCGCCGGGCTTCGTCGACATCCACACCCACTACGACGGCCAAGCCACGTGGTCGAACCGGATCACGCCCTCGTCGCTGCACGGCATCACGACGGTGGTGATGGGCAATTGCGGCGTCGGCTTCGCGCCCTGCAAGCGCAGTGACCACGAGCTGCTGATCCGCCTGATGGAAGGCGTCGAGGATATTCCCGAGCCGGTGCTGACCGCCGGCCTGCCATGGAATTGGGAGAGCTTCGCCGACTATCTCGCGTCGCTGGAAGCCAGGGCCTACGACATCGACATCGCCGCGCAGCTGCCGCACGCGGCGCTGCGGGTCTACGTCATGGGCACGCGCGGCGCCGACCGCGAGCCCGCGACCGAAGCCGACCGCGCGGCGATGCGCCGGTTGGCGGCGCAGGCGATGCGCGACGGGGCGCTGGGTTTCGCCACCTCGCGCACCATCAACCACCGCGCCAGCGACGGACGCCACATCCCGACCCTGACGGCGGAAGAGGACGAGCTGACCGACATCGCGCTCGGCCTGAAGGACGCCGGCCGCGGCGTGCTGCAGGTGGTGAGCGACCTGCGCGACCTCGACGGCGAGTTCGCCATGCTGCGCCGGCTGGTCGAGCGCTCGGGGCGGCCGCTGTCGATCTCGCTGGCGCAGACCGACCGCGCGCCGCAGCGCTGGCGCAAGACGCTGGACCTGATCGAGCGTGCGTCGGGTGACGGGCTGCCGATCAAGGCCCAGGTCTGCGGCCGCCCGGTCGGCCTGCTGCTGGGCTTCGAGCTGTCGCGCAATCCGTTCTTCACGCATCCGACGTACCGCCAGCTGGCGCACCTGCCGCTGAAGGAGCGCGTGGTCGAGCTGCGCAAGCCCGGGGTACGCGCCGCGATCCTGAGCGAGCAGCCGGCCGACAACCGCGACCTGCTGGCGCGCATCGGCAACTACGACAAGATTTTCCTGCTGGGCGATCCGCCGGACTATGAGCCGCCGCCGGAGAGCAGCCTCGCCGGCATCGCGCAGCGCACCGGTCGCAAGCCGGCGGAGGTCGCCTACGACACGCTGCTGGAGCGCGACGGCACCGGCATGGTCTACGTGCCGTTCCTCAACTACAGCGCCGGCGACCTCGAGGCGGCGCGCGAGATGCTGACGCACCGCGACACCATCCCCGGCCTGGGCGACGGTGGCGCGCATTGCGGCATCATCTGCGATGCCAGCTTCTCGACCTACCTGTTGACCCACTGGGCGCGCGACCGCCGGCGCGGCGAGCGCCTGCCGATCGAATGGGTGGTATCGGCGCAGGCGCGCAAGACCGCCGAGGCGGTGGGGCTGCACGACCGCGGTGTGCTGAAGCCGGGCTACAAGGCCGACGTCAACGTCATCGACTTCGACCGCCTGGCGCTGCGCGCGCCGGAGGTGGTGTACGACCTGCCGACCGGCGGCCGCCGGCTGACGCAGCGCGCCGACGGGTACGAGGTTGCCGTCGTGTCGGGTGTCGTGACGCAGCGCGACGGGGTTGCCACCGGCGCCCTGCCCGGCCGCCTCGTGCGCGGCGCGCAGGCAGCGGGCTGACGGCCGCTGTCGTCCTGAGCGCAGCGAAGGATCTTGCGGTCGTTCGTCCAGTCGTCATCCCGAGCGTAGCGAGGGATCTTCTGCGAAAGGGGACGCCATTCCCGGAAGATCCCTCGCTGCGCTCGGGATGACGGTTTGAGCGAACGACCGCACGGTCCTTCGCTGCGCTCAGGACGACGGGATTACCGCCCCAGCCCCATGACGCGGCGGGCGATGACCATGCGGTGGACCTCGGTGGGGCCCTCGTAGACGCGCATGGTGCGGACCTTCTGGGCCATCAGCTGCAGCGGCAGCTCCTTGGTGACGCCCATGGCGCCGTAGGTCTGCATCGCCTGGTCGATCACCGCGGTCGCCATCTCGGTGGCGAAGACCTTGATCATCGATGCCTCGGTGCGCACGTCGCGGCCCTCGTCCTGCTTGGCGGCGGCGTCCATCACCATCAGGCGGCAGGCGTGGATCTTCGTCGCCGCGTCGGCCACCCACCACTGGATCGCCTGGCGGTCGGCGAGCTTCATGCCGAACGTGACGCGCTGCTTGGCGTGCTCGCACATCATGTCCAGCGCCCGGCGCGCCATGCCGATGCACCAGGCGCCGATCTGCAGGCGGCGCACGGTGAGCCGCAGCTGCATGGGCGCGAAGCCCTGGCCGATGCGGCCCAGCATCTGCTCGCCCGGCACGCGGCAGTCCTCGAGCACGACCTCGTAGGTGCGCTGGCCGCCCAGCATGGGAATCTCGCGCGCGATCTCGAAGCCCCTGGTGCCCTTCTCGACGATGAAGGCGGTGATGCCGGAGTGGCGCCCGCTCGAGCCCTCGACCCGCGCCATGACGATGGTGAAGTCGGCATAGGGCACGCGGCTGATCCAGATCTTGCGGCCGTTGATCACCCAGTCGTCGCCGTCCTGCGTCGCCTTCGTGATCATGCCGGCCGGGTCGCCGCCGGCGCCGGGCTCGGAAATCGCGATCGCCGACTTGGCCTCGCCGCGGGCGTAGGGCTCAAGGTACTTCTTGCGCTGCACCGGCGTGGCGGTCGCCAGCAGCATGTGCATGTTGGGCGAGTCGGGCGGGAAGGTGAACGGCACGACGGTACGGCCGATCTCCTCGTTCACCGCCATCAGCGCCACCGCCGGCAGGTTGGCGCCGCCGAGCTCCTCCGGCGCGTCCAGTCCCCACAGGCCGAGTTCCTTGCACTTCTTCAGGATCGGCGCTTCCTCGGCCTCGGTCAGCCCGACCTTGCCGCCGGACGTCTCGCGCGCCAGCACGGCCTTCTCCAGCGGCATCAGCTCGTTGTCGACAAACTTCGCCACCACGTCCCGCAGCATGCGGTGCTCTTCCGCCAGGTCGAACGGCATGGCTTCCTCCCGATGCGCCGGCGTCGTCGCACCGGGTATATCCGGCGGCGCCGGCCGCGGTCACCCGTCGGCCCTGCAACGCTGCCCGGCGGTATGCAGTGCAGGGCGGTGTCGTGAGGTGGCGATAGGCTGTCCACCCCTCCTCATCCTGAGGAGCGCGCCACAGGCGCGCGTCTCGAAGGATGGGTAACAGCACAGGCGGTTCGAAGAGCGTTCGAGCGGACCACCGTGTCGGTTGCCCACCCTTCGAGACGGCCGCTAACGCGGCCTCCTCAGGGTGAGGAGCGGTGTGGGCCAGTCAAAGTCAGTGCCTATGAGTGGACGCGCCCCAGCCTCATGCGTCGCCCGCTGACAACGGAGTGCTACAGCCGGACCGCGTAGTTGAGGCCGATCTGGATGGCCTCCTCGAGCTGGCGCTTGTCCTTGTTGCCGACGGTGAAGCCCATGATGATGGCGTCGGCGCGCTCCTTGGGCGTGCCGTGATGGCTGGGATGATTCACCGCGTTGTCGCCGAAGCCGTGCTGGGTGTGCGCGAAGACGGCGGCGGGATAGTCCGGCTTGTCCAGCTTGCGGCGGCCGGCGTAGTAGCCCGCGAGGTAGTCGGCGTGCAGCTCGACGCGCTTGACGGTCGACTGGCCGGCCCGCAGCGGCGCGATCAGCCCGCGCTTGAACTGGAGGATATGCGCATATTCGTGGGCGCAGATGGCGGTGACGGCCACGTCGGGATGGTCGGCGCCGGCCATCGTCTTTCTCAGGAGGCCGTTGCCGAAAAGGACCGTGCCGTCGGCCTTGTTCATGCGGACCGCCGGGCTCGCGAAGGCGTTGTGTCCGTCGTGGTCATCGTAGTACGCGAAGCCCGGCAGGACGTTGAACATCCCGGTCAGGCGCGCCAGGGTGTGCGCCAGCGCGTAGTCGAACTGCGGGTTGCCCGACCGTTCGATGATGGGCTCCCGGCCGGTCAGGTACATCCGGATCTCCTCCTTGGTGTTGTAGTAGGAGGAGAACTCGGACTCGGTGAGCAGGCAGCCGCGATACTCCTGGCGGGTGCGCGACTGGGCGTGCCCCGGGCAGGCGGAGGCGCCCCACAGGATGGTCAGGCTGCCACCCAGAACGACCTCTCGACGGGATATCATGGAGTCCTCCGGTTAACAGAGATTCGGATACAGCCGGCACGCTTCGCTGCCGCCGGTGCCACCGCCCGAGGGCGCCGGGCTCGGTGTCGGCATGGGCGGGCCCGCGGCCGGCGGCTGGCGTTGCGGCGGCGGTTGCGGCGGCGGCTGGGGTTGCGACGGCTGGTCCCCCCGCCCCGGGAACGGCAGCGGCTTCAGCTGGGGCTCCGACGTCGTGGGCGGCGGCCGGCTGGGTGTCGGGGATGGGGGGGGGCCGGGCGGCGTGGCGCGGGTATTGGTCACGTTCACCGCCAGGTACTCGATCCGGTTGGTCTGGTTGCTGATGCCCATCTGCCACTCGGTCCCGCCGTTGCTATGCTGGACGCGGACGGCGTAGATCACGCCCTGGGCCGTCGGTTGCTGGCCGGTCACCTGGGCGTTCTGCACCGGCCCCAGCTCGACCAGCTTCTGGTAGATGAAGGTGCCGTTGGTCTGCTGGTGGATGGTCTGCAGCAGCTGCTGGCCGAACCAGCTCTGGTTGATCTGGCCGGTCTGGAGCCCGCGGATCACGGTCGCCATGATCCGCTCCGGGCTGTTCTGCGCCATCGCCGCGGTGGCGACGCACAGCAGGCCGACGAGCACCATCGTGCGGCAGAGTTCGCGCAGCGCACGGCGGCCGACTGATACCGGGCTTGGCAGCCGCATTGGTGTTCTCTCCCCCAACAACAACCAATTCGCGGGACGGCGAAATTATACCAGCAGCCGCCGCACCGGACAACGATGCCGGCCCTGTCGGCCGTAGCTGCGAGCGTGGCGCGAGGAAACGCAACGACACCGGTACATGTTCACCAGCGCACTGGCTTGGCCAGCGCCTCCGTGTTCAGCATCTGCGGCCGTGACTCGCCCCGTTGCCGGGCACTACGTGCAAACCACGCACAACGACGTCGAAAACCCAGGCGGCTGGAACGATGCGGATTGGCGACGCTCCGCCAAGCCGCTTGCAAAAGCCAATTGAAGAGTGGTCGATCACTTATTATTGATCCATTGAGGCAAGATTATGACCCTCAGAGCATCGTTCAGGGCTGATGCCGGCGGTGGAGCTGGACGTTGGCCGGTTGGCCGGTGACGCCATGCGCCGCGCCGAGCGCTATCGCGTGGCACGCGATACGCACATCGTTGTCGATCCGGAAATTCTTGGCGGCACACCCGTCATCCGGGGAACGCGCCTGTCTGTATACGCGGTGCGCGCCCGCCTTGAGGGCGGCGAGACGCTCGATGATATGCGCGCCGACTATCCGCATGTGTCGCGCGCTGCTCTGGAGGCGGCAGCCCTCTACGCCCGCGCCCATCCGCTGGTTGGCCGCCCCAGCGGCCGGCCATGGCTGCGGGCGGCATGAGGTTGTTCATTGTCACCTATCAGCTATTGTCGGTCGGCTCACCGAGCTGCCTGGGAGAATGCCGGAAATAGTGGCCGCCGCGATCAAGAGGCTGCCGACCCTTGATCACTCAGCTGCCAGCCTTCTTCCTACCCGCGGATGGCACCTTTGATCAGCATAGCCTTGACGTAATATACCTCTGAAGCTATTTTTCTCCATGCCTTGGACGATCGCCTTTCATGACGATTTCGGGCCAGAGTTCAGGGCATGGCGGCGTGACGTCCAGGCCGCGGCGATCGTGGCAATCGGCGTATTGCAACGGATCGGACCGACTCTGGGTCGCCCGCATGCGGATACGCTGCATGGTTCGAAGCATGCCAACATGAAAGAGCTGCGCTTCTCTGTAAGTGACGGCGAGTGGCGCATTGCGTACGCGTTTGATCCGGTGCGAAGCGCAATCCTGCTCGCTGGCGGCAGCAAGTCGGGCATGCCACAGAGGCGGTTCTACAGACGCCTCATCAGGATCGCGGATGGGCGTTTTGATGCCCATCTCGCCACAATGCAGGCGAAGAAAGAGCGGTGAGAGGCATGCCGATTCCACTCCAGAAGATGCTGGACGAACTGTTCACACCGGCCGAACAGGCAGAGCTTCGACGCGCCAGCGACAAGATCGTGCAGCGTCATCTTATGCTCCATGAACTGCGGAAGGCCCGGAAGAAAACGCAAGCGGCAATGGCCAAGAAGCTGAAGATCAATCAGGTCAGCGTGTCACGCCTTGAGAGCCGCGCCGACCTGTTGGTGTCGACGCTGGCCAAGTATGTCGATGCCGCCGGCGGAAAACTGCACCTCGTCGTGCAGTTCCCTGAGCAGGAGCCGGTAATCCTCAAGGGGTTAGGCGATTTAGCGGATAGACCGAAGCCCGCTCGGCGACGCAAGACCTCGCGCGCGGCACCGACCAAGGCCGCGGCCTGAGTCGACAAGCGCTCCAGAACCCAACCACATTGGATCGTAGGCTGCTCGGGGCATCAGTACGCCGTACTGGGCCGCTGCGGCATTCCTACTGACACGGTGCGCGTCCGGCAGAGTTGCACCTTCTACTCGAGAAGTCCGAAGCGGCAAAATGCGGCCTGCACCTCCTGGTCCAGGGCCGTCAGACTCGCCGGAGATAGCTACTCGGCCGCCAGCCTTCTTCCCGCCCGTGGATCCCGCGTCAGGAACCCGTCCTCCAGGTCGCGGTCGATCAGGGCGTCGCCGCGCTGCGCGGGATGACCGTAGCCACCGCCGCCGCCGACCCACGTCTCGACCACGTCGCCCTTGTGCAGGTCGATCGCCGCCTTTGAGCGCAGCTGCTCGGTGCTGCCGTCTGTGCGCATCACGGCGCAGCCGCCGGTCTTGGCCTGCTCGCCGCCGAACAGGCCGTCGGGCGCCAGGCGGAAGCGGTCGGAGTAGATGGCGAGCTGAACGTCGTCCTGGAGGATCTCGTAGCGGCGGCGCAGGCCGGCGCCGCCGCGCTGTGCGCCCATGCCGAAGGAGTCCGGCTCCAGGGTGTAGCCGGCGACACGGAACCAGTCGTAGTCGAGGTCGAGCGATTCGACCGGCGCGTTGGAGCAGTTGCTGAGCGGGCCGTCGACCGCGTCGCAGCCGTCGGCCGTCTTCGAGGCGCCGTAGCCGCCGCCGAAGATCTCAAGGTAGACCGAGTAGCCGGCCTCGTTGAGCCGCGACAGGCAGAAGGCGGTGGTGGTGTCGAAGCCGCAGGCGATCACCTTCTCGGGCAGCGCCTGCGCCAGCGCCTTCATCACGGCGTTGAAGGCGCGGAAGGCGGGCACCATGCGGGCGCGCACCGGCGCCGGCGGGCGTGGGTTCATCAGGCTGCCGTAGGGCACCTTGACCTTGATCGGCCGCGCCATGCCCTCGTTGTAGGGGATGTCGGGGCTGGTCAGCACTGACTTCACGCAGGAGAGCACGGCGCTCAGGGTCGACGAGTACGGGCAGTTGAGGTTGCGCTTGACCTGGGCGCAGGTGCCCTCGAAGTCGACCTCGACGCCGT
>Ga0187894_10002104_pt1 | contig 24276 bp, 15 predicted proteins | sample GBC1701081metaG_FD_136650 | JGI IMG/M metagenome (GOLD analysis project Ga0187894, IMG submission 136650) | White microbial mat communities from a lava cave in the Kipuka Kanohina Cave System on the Island of Hawaii, USA - GBC170108-1 metaG ... | reverse complement strand
TGTCCGAAAGCTCGTACGCGACGAGCTCGAGCTCTCGCTGCGCATGCGCGGCTATCGACTCGCCCACCCCGACGACGCCGACATGCTGATCTCGGTCGGCACGACGAGCGCGCGAGTGGTCGGCGATCGTGAGGTGCACGTGTGGCCGTCGTACGACATCTACACGCAGCGCACGGCCGTCGCGACTCCGGTCGGCGGCGTCCCGCTCGGCTCCCGCACGACCGTCGTGCCGCGCTCCCCCGATCTCGACGCGGAGCCAACGGTCGAGCGCCCCGAGCGCACCGTCGTAATGGACGTCTTCGACGCCGAAACGAACGACCTCCTCTGGCGCGGCTCCGCCGAGCTCCGCGGCGGCACCGCGAAGAAAGCCGACACCGACGCGCTGCTGAGCCGTGTCCGCGCAATCGGCGCTCGCTTCCCGAGCTCCTGAAGCGAAGCTCGCACGCCCGTCACAGCAAGCGAGAAAAAGCGCGGACGCGGGCCGCTCGATGCCGCCCGCGCCCGCACCCTTTCCCCAACGAGCGCGTCGCGCTCACGGCAAAAGCGAATCGCGCCAGAACCCTCGAACGGCGCGCGCCTCGGTCATCGAGCGACCGCGCGGCTGAGCGGCGCGAGCCCCGCCGGACCGCGCGCCGGCCCGTCCGCCCCGCTCGGGCCTCGAACGGGCGCCGATCTGTTCTTCCGTCCGCCTACCCGAGGAAGGGAATCAGCAACAACGCCACGATGTTCACGAGCTTCAGCATCGGATTGATCGCCGGACCCGCAGTGTCCTTGTACGGATCCCCGACCGTGTCGCCCGTAACCGCCGACTTGTGCGCCTCGCTCCCCTTCTTCTCGCCCGCGAGCGCGCCGCTCTCGATGTACTTCTTCGCGTTGTCCCACGCCGCGCCGCCCGTCGTCATCGAGATGCCGAGACACACGCCGCTGACGATGGAGCCGATCAACAGACCGCCGAGCCCTTCGGCTCCGAGGAAGAACGCGACCACGATCGGGATCGCCGCGGGGATCAGCGCCGGCGCAACCATCAAGCGCAGCGCCGATCGCGTGACGATGTCGACGCAGGTGCGGTAGTCCGGCTTGCCCGTGCCCTCCATGATGCCCGGGATCTCGCGGAACTGGCGGCGCACCTCCTCGACGACTTTGCCGCCGGCCTCGCCCACCGCGTTCATCGCGAACGAAGCGAACACGAACGGCGTCATCGCGCCGATGAAGAGGCCCGCCATCACCTTCGGATCGGACAGCAAGAAGCTCGCGGCGACGCCTTCGTTGCTGAGGTCTTGGATGAACGTCGCGAACAGCGCGACCGCGGCGAGTCCGGCCGACGCGATCGCGTAGCCCTTCGTCACCGCCTTCGTCGTGTTGCCGAACGCGTCGAGCGGATCGGTCACCGCGCGCACGTCCTTGCCGAGCTCCGCCATCTCCGCGATGCCGCCGGCGTTGTCCGTAATGGGTCCGTACGCGTCGATCGAGACGACGATCCCGGCGAGCGAGAGCATGCTCATCGCGGCGACGCCGACGCCGTAGAGGCCGGCCTGCGAGAAGCACAGCCAGATCGCGGCGACGATCACGAGCACGGGGATCACCGTCGACTGCATGCCGACCGCGAGCCCCGCGATGATGTTCGTCGCGTGCCCGCCCTTGCTCGCGGTGGCGATGTGCACGACGTGCGTCGAGCTTCCGCCCGTGTAGTAGTCGGTCACCCACATCATTGCGCCGGTGACGAGCGCGCCGATCAGCGCGCAGATCCACAGCGACGTGCTCGACAGCTCCGCCGGAATCGCGGTCTGCGAATTGATCCACCACACGCCCGCGAGCATCAGCGCCGACGCGATGCCGAGGCCGAGGTACATCGCGCGCATCACGGCCGGCGTCTCGCCGGCCGCGGGCTCGCTGATGCGCACGAAGAACACCGCGACGATCGAGCCGACGATGCCCACTGCTCCGATCGCGAGCGGGTAGAGGAACATCTGGCTGCCCGGGAACAGGATGTGCCCGAGCAGCATCGCGGCGGTCGCGGTGACGCCGTACGTCTCGAACAGGTCGGCGGCCATGCCCGCGCAATCGCCGACGTTGTCGCCGACGTTGTCCGCGATCACCGCGGGGTTGCGCGGATCGTCTTCCGGGATGTTCGCCTCGACCTTGCCGACGAGGTCCGCGCCTACGTCGGCACCCTTCGTGAAGATTCCGCCGCCGAGGCGCGCGAACACCGAGATCAGCGAGCCGCCGAACGCGAGGCCGATCAGCGCGTGCGTCTTGTCCGCGTCCGGCGCGATCATCACGAGCGCCGTCAGCGAGAGCAGGCCCGCGCCGACCACCATCATGCCGGTGACCGCGCCGCCCTTGAAGCTGAGATCGAACGCGGGGCCGAAGCCGCTGCTCGCCGCCTTCGCGACGCGCACATTCGCGCGCACCGAGACGTTCATGCCGATGAAGCCGGCCGCAGCGCTCGCGATCGCGCCGACCGCGAAGCCGATCGCGTACCACGTGCCGAGCGACGGCACGAACGCGATCACGAGCAGCAAGGGCACGCCCACCATCGCCACCGTTCGATACTGGCGGCTCAGGAACGCCTCGGCGCCGGCGCGGATCGCGGCCGCGATCTCGTTCGCGCGATCGGTCGAGGTCTCCGACGCGATCACCGCGCGATACCAGAAGCCGGCGGCGAGGACGGCGAGGACCCCCGCGGCGAGGGCGAGCATCGTGGGCATCGTGAACGACATGACATCTCCTGAGCAGTCTTCGAGGAACGGAACCTGTGCCTCGCAGCGCGCACCGCGCGTCGCAGCGGCACCGCTGGGCCGTGAGCGCGCAGGCGAGCAGCCGGCCCGGTCGCGGCGGGCGGCACGATAGGGGCCGCCTCCGCGCTCCTCCAGGGTTTTCGCTGTGAATTCGGGCTCGTAAGTGGGGTTTCGACGAGCCCGTAAGCAGCCGCGCTGCGCACCTCACGTGCCGTGCGAACCCCACTGCGGCGCGCGCGATCGCGCCGCGGCGCGCCGAAATCCGCCCGCCGCCGAGACGGATCGGCGATGCTTCGAGACCTCATGGAGGTCGCGATGAACGGCGCAGAGGTGCTGATCGAGACGGCGCGGCGCGGCGGCGTCGAGGTGTGCTTCGCGAATCCGGGGACGACCGAGATGCCGCTCGTCGCGGCGCTCGACCGGACTGCCGGCGTTCGCGCAGTGCTCGCGCTCTTCGAGGGCGTCTGCACCGGCGCGGCCGACGGCTACGCGCGGATGACCGGGCGGCCCGCGGCGACGCTGCTGCATCTCGGCCCCGGCTTCGCCAACGGCCTCGCGAACCTGCACAACGCCCGCCGTGCCCGCGTGCCGCTGATCAACTGGATCGGCGATCAGACCACGAGCCACCTCGCCTTCGACGCGCCGCTCACGTCCGAGATCTCACTGCTCACGGACTGGTGCGGCTGGACGCGCAGCGTGAAGAGCGCGGGTGAGATGGCCGAGGCGAGCGCGTCGGCAGTCGGCGCTGCGCTCGGGCATCCGGCGCGAATCGCGTCGTTGATTCTGCCCGCGGACTGCCAGTGGGACGCCGCGGGCTCCCCCGCCACACCTGTGAAGCCGGCGGCGGCGCCGAGCGCGGCGCCCGAGCTCGTGCGCGAAGCCGCCCGCGCGCTGCGCGCCGGCGGTGCGTGCGTGCTGCTCGGCGGCGACGCGCTCGGCGCGCGCGGCCTCGCCGCAGCGGCGCGCATCGCGGCCGCGTGCGGCGCCTTCGTGCTCACCGAGACGTTCCCGGCGCGCATCGAGCGAGGTCGCAATCAGCCGAGCTTCGCCGCCCTTCCCTACTTCCCTGAGCAGGGACGCGCCGCGCTCGCGAATGCGAAGGCGCTCGTGCTCGCCGGCGCGCGCGAACCGGTCGGCTTCTTCGGTTACCCGAACGAAGCCTCGCGCCTCGCACCGCCGAGCATTCCGCAGGTCGCGCTCGCGGATCCCGACGCGGGCGTCGACGCGACGGGCGCGCTCGAGGCGCTCGCCGACGAGCTCGGCGCGCGCGCTGCGGCCGCGCCCACCCCGCGAACGGTAGAACCGTTCGCGCCGACGGGCGCGAAGCTCGACATCAGCGCGCTCGGCCGCGCGCTGGCCGCGCTCCAGCCCGAGAACGCGATCGTCGTGAACGAGGCTGCGACGAGCGGCCTGCCGTGGGCCGCCGGCTTCGCGACGAGCGCGGCGCCGCACACCATGCTGAGCCTCTCCGGCGGCGCGATCGGCCAGGGCCTTCCGAACGCGCTCGGCGCCGCGATCGCGTGCCCCGACCGCAAGGTGATCGCGTTCCAAGCCGACGGCAGCGGGCTCTACACGCTGCAAGCGCTCTGGTCGATGGCGCGCGAGAGCGCCGACGTGACCGTGATCGTCTGCGCGAATCGCAAGTACCGAATCCTGCAGGCGGAGCTCGCGCGCGCGGGGGTCGCGGAACCGGGGCCGAAGGCGCGCGCGCTCACCGATCTCGCGCCGCCGGTGATCGCGTGGACCGAGCTCGCGCAAGGCTTCGGCGTCCCCGCTGCGAGCGCGAAGACGGACCGCGAATTCGAAGCTGCGCTGAAGCGCGCGCTCGCCGCAGAAGGACCGCAGCTGATCGAGGCGGTCCTCGCATGAGTCGCCGCTTGTCCGGCGCCGGCTCACTTCGCCCTGAGAGTTTTCGCGTCGGCGTCCCGTTGCCGGCGCGAAGGTGCGCGCCGTAGCGTCGCGCGATGGACCTCTTCCTCAACTGGTTCAACCTGAAGCCCGGCGTCTCCGACGTCGCGTTCTGCGACTCGCTGCACGCCTACCTCGGCGCGCTGAAGCGGAAGGGCGAGATCGCGGGCTATCGGCTCAGCCGCCGCAAGCTCGCGTTCGGCGTGCCCGAGCTCGGCGAGTTCTTCCTGGTGATCGAGGTCGAGGGGCTCGCGCAGCTCGACCGCGCGTTCGCGACCGTGTCGACGCGCTCCGACCCGATCGAATCGCTGCACGCCGCGGTGAACCAGAACGTGTGCGACCTGCGCGCCGCGCTCTACCGCGATTTCCCCGACGCGCAGCGCGTGCGCGGCGAGGAGAAGTTCTAGGCGGAGGAGATTCCGTGCCCGCTCCCGCCTTCGATCCCGTCGCCGCGACCGAGGCGCTGCTCGCGAGCGTCCCGCCCGACGCCGTCGCGCGCTCCGACGCGTACTTCGAGGGCGGCTACTGGCTGCTGTTATGGGGAGCGCTGGCGTCGCTCGCTGCGGCGTTCGCGCTGCTGCACTTCGGCGTCTCGGCGCGGCTGCGCGACCGCGCGGAGCGGATCTCGCCGCGCCCGTGGCTCGCGGCGCTGCTGTTCGCGCCGCCGTTCGTCGTCGCGATCACGCTCCTCGAGCTGCCGTGGGCGATCTACGCCGGCTTCGTGCGCGAGCACCAATATGGATTCTCGACGCAGAGCTTCGGCGCTTGGCTCGCCGACGCCGGGGTTTCGCTCGCGGTCGGCGTCGTGCAGCTCACACCGGTGATCAGCGTCGCCTACTGGCTGATTCGCCGCGCCGGACGCGCGTGGTGGGCGTGGGCCGGCGCAATCGCGGTCGCGTTCCTCGCATTCGGGCTGTGGATCGGCCCGCTCTACGTCGATCCGCTCTTCAATCGCTACACGCCGCTCGAGCCCGGCCCGCTGCGCGACGAGATCCTGTCGCTCGCCCGCGCGAACGGAATTCCGAGCGACGACGTGCTCGTCGTGGACGCGTCGCGCCAGACGACGCGCATCTCCGCGAACGTGGGGGGCCTGTTCGGGACGGCGCGCATCGCGCTGAACGACAACCTGCTGCGCGAGGGCACGCCCGCGGAGATCCGCGCCGTGCTCGGCCACGAGATGGGTCACTACGCGATGGGGCACGTGAGCGCACTGCTGGTCCAGATGGGCTTGTTGATGGGGATCGGCTTCCTGCTCGCGGACCGCGCATTCGCGTGGGCGCTGCGCCGTTTCGGCGCGCGCTGGCGGGTGCGCGGCCTCGCCGATCCGGCGGGTCTGCCGATCCTGTACGCCGCGTTCGTGGTGTTCCTCCTCGCGGCGACGCCCATCTACAAGACGATCTTCCGCGCCGGCGAAGCGCGCGCAGATCTGTTCGGGCTCAACGCGGCGCGCGAGCCGGATGCGTTCGCGAGCATCACGCTGAAGCTCGGCGCCTATCGCAAGCTCGCGCCCAGCCCGCTCGAGGAGGCGCTGCTGTTCGATCACCCGTCGGCCAAGAGCCGAATCCTGATGGCGATGCGCTGGAAAGCGGAAATGCTGAGCGCAGAGCCGGCCGAGCGTGCGCCGGCTACGCGCGCTTCGGCGCCGTGAGCCGTAACAGCTTCGCGGAGGAGAACACGCCGCGCAGGCGCGTGTGTCCGCGCTCGTCGTCGGCGACCACCGGCAGATGCGTGCGCCGCGAGCGCCGGAACGCGTCGAGCACGTCCGCGACCGTCGCGCGCTCGACGTCTGCGAGCCGCAGCACGCTCCAGTCCACGGTCGACTCCATCAGGTGTCGGACGCGCAGATCCTCGCGCGCGGCCGCCATCTCCTGTGCGTAGCGCAGCGGCTTCTCGCCCATGATGTCGTAGGCCGTAATCAGTCCGAGCACGCTCTCGCGCGGCTCGTCCAGCACGAACGCCGCGCGCACGCCGGCGTGGCGCATATGCTCGAGCGCGGCATCGATCTGCTCGTCTCGCCGCACGCTGACGATGCCGTGCTCGTTGAAGTCGGTCATCACGCTGCGCGCCGGGTCTGTCGGGTCCACGCGCCACGCGCCGGTCTGCGGCGGCGCGAGCTCCCCGGCCAGAGACACGAGCTCGAGCTTCGTCATCGCGCTTCCTCCTCGCGGGCGCTTCGCATTCTCATCGCGTCACAGCTTTCCTTCGCTCATCAGGTCGACGGGATCGCGCAGCCCCAGCATCCCGAGGTAGCCGCCCGCGCTCGCGATCGCGTCGTGCACGGCGTAGCCGAGCACTTCCTGCGCGGCGCGCGGCAGGCTGCGCGCGATCTCCGGCGGCACCGCGAGGTAGTTGTTCTCCTCGGTGCGCAGCCAGCCGAGCGTGTACGAGATGTGCAGCCCGGGCCGCCACTCGTTCGCGGTCGAGTTCGCGCCCGCGCCGTGGATCGTCGAGCCGAGATAGATCACCGCGCTGCCGGCGGGAATCACCGCGTCCGCGATCTCGTCGGGCTCGGGCTTGCGCCCGCGCGGCCAACGATGGCTGCCGGGCACGATCCGCGTCGCGCCGTTCTCCGCACGGAAGTCCTCGAGCGCGATCATCGACGCGAGCTGGAGCTCCGCGTGCGGACGCGGCACGTGCACCCACACGTCCTCGTCGCGGTGCAGCATCTGCGCCTGCGAGCCGGGGCCGCGGTCGATCAGGTGTCCGAGGTTCAGCTGATAGCGCGCGCACGCCGGCAGCAGCACGCGGTCGCACAAGGCGAGGAAGATCGGATGGATCAGCACCTCGGTCGCGAACGTGCGCGAGTGCGCCGCCAGCCCGTTCACGTGTCGCGTCTTGTCGCCGAAGAAGAATTGGATCGCGGGGTTCAGGTGCTTCATGCCGGGATCCGCCGCGCTGCGCGCCGCGTCGACTTCAGATCGAATCCGCGCGACGACCGCAGGCGCGAGCAGCTCCTCGACGATCACGCCGCCGTCGCGCAGCAGCGCATCGGCAAGCGCTGTGCGCGGAGCCCGCACCGAGAGCCGCTCGAGACTCGCCATCGCTCGCTCCTCGTGGCTGCGTCCACGATACGCCCGTCGGTGCCTTAATCACAGCGGCCCGGTGACGGCGGCCACGTGAGCGCGGGCACGCGCACGCAGTGACTTCGCCCACCGCGTCGCTCCGGCGCAGCGCGCACGCTCGGGCCGCTCACGCTCGAGCGGGGAGGCCCCATGACAGGCATCGACCGACGTGCGTCCGTAACAACCATTGCGCTCGGCATCGGCGCACTGCTCGCGGCGGGAGCAGAGGCGCAACAAGCGCGCGATCACTTCCGCACGCGCGGCAGCGTGCAAACGGAAGACAGCGCGCGCGCCGCGGGGCTCGGCGCTCAGGCGGAGTCGCTCGCGCCGGCGCCCTCGGCCCCGGCCGAGGCGCCGGCGGCATTCGACAATCAGACGAACGGGTACCTGCCGCAGGGCCCGCCGTTCGACGAGATCGAGGAGGACGACGTCGAGCCGCTCGCGTCGTTCAACGACAACCGCTTCATCTTCGAGGAAGCGGAGACGATCGAGGACGGCCTCGGCCCGACCTACAACGCACAGGGCTGCCGCGAGTGTCACCAGAACGTCGTCACGGGCGGCGCGAGTCAGATTGCGGAGCACCGCACTGGGCGGCTGCGCAACGGCCAGTTCTTCGAATCGCTCGGCGGCTCGCTCGTGCACTCGCGTGCGATCCACCCCGACATCGTCGAACGCGTCGCGTTCCAGGACACGATCCGCACGCTGCGCATCTCGACCAATACGCTCGGCGCCGGCTTCGTCGAAGCGATCGCGAACTCGACACTGCTCGCGCTGCGAAGCCGCCAGCCCTTCGCGATGCGCGGTAGCGCGGTCGAAGTGCCCGTGCTCGAAGCGGCCGGCCAGCTGCGCATCGGGCGCTTCGGCTGGAAGAGCCAGCACGCGAGCCTGCAATCGTTCTCGGCCGACGCCTATCTCAACGAGATGGGCACTACGACGCCGACGCTGCCGGACGAGAACACGTCGAGCGGCGTCTACGTCGGCATGGGCTCCGAGTACGACCGCGTGCCCGACCCCGAAGACGACGGCGTCGACGTGATCGCGTTCGCGGACTTCATGCGGGCGACCAAGGCGCCGCCGCGCGGAGCGCAGACGAACGCGACGCGCGCGGGCGAGGCGCTCTTCAACCAAATCGGCTGCGCCGTGTGCCACACGCCGGCGATCGTCACCGCGAGCGCGGGCACCGTGATCAACGGCGGCGAGTTCGTGGTGCCTGCCGCGCTCGGCAACAAGACGATCCACCCCTACAGCGACTTCCTGCTGCACGACATCGGCAGCGGCGACGGCATCCCGGTGCTGCCCGGCCCGGCGTACGCGGGCACGGCGAACCAGATCCGCAGCGCGCCGCTCTGGGGGCTGCGCACGCGCAACCGGCTGATGCACGACGGGCTGTCCTTCACGAAGCAGGACGCGATCGCTCGCCACGGCGGCCAAGCCGCCGGCGTGCGCACGGGCTTCCAGCGGCTGAGCCCGGGAGAGCAAGCGCAGCTGCTCGCGTTCCTCGACTCGCTCTGACCGCGCGCGCAACGCTCGCGCCGCGATCGGGGCCCGGGAGCGCGCGCTCGCGTGGGAGACGCGAGCGCCGCTCTCGGTGCTCGGTCTAGGCCGCGAGCCGCGCGAGCAGCTCGCGCAGCTGCGCGTCGCCGACCTCGCGCCGCGTCGCCGCGAGGCGCTGGAACGCGCGGAACGCGCGCTCGAGCTCGCACTCGGCGAGCGCGAAGCCGAGCGCGGCGATGCGGCTCGCGAAGCCCGCCCGCCCCGAGAGCTTGCCGAGCACGATCTCGCTGCCGGTCGGGTGCCCGATCAGCGCCGGGTCGAGCACCTCGTAGGTCTCGCGGTGCTTCAGCACGCCGTCCTGATGGATGCCCGACGCATGCCGGAACGCGTTGCGCCCGACTACCGCCTTGTTAGGCGGGACCGCGATACCCGAACGCTCGGCGACCGCGCACGAGAGCGCATGCAGCGTCACGAGGCGCAGGCCCGTCGCCACGCCGAGCCGCGCGCCGTGCACGTGCAGCGCCGCCGCGACTTCCTCGAGCGAGGTATTGCCGGCGCGCTCGCCGATGCCGTTGACCGTGAGCTCCAGCTGCCCCGCGCCGGCCGCGATCGCGGCGAGCGAGTTCGCGGTCGCGAGGCCGAGATCGTCCTGGCCGTGGAACGAGATCGTCGCGGCCTCGAGCTCGGGCACGCGCGCGCGCACGTCGCGGATCATCTCGGCGACGCGATCGGGCGTCGCGAAGCCGACCGTGTCGGGCAGATTCAGCGTGCGCGCGCCGGCGGCGAGCACGGCGCGCGCGAGCTCGGCGAGAAACTCGGGCGCCGCGCGCGTCGCGTCCATCGGCGAGAACTCGACGTCGTCGGTGAATTCGCGTGCGCTCTTCACCATCGCCGCCGCCATCGCGACCACCTGCTCGCGCGATTTGCCGAGCTGGTGCGCGAGCTGCATGTCGCTCGCGTTCACGAACACGTGGATGCGTGGCGCGCGCGCTTCGCGCAGCGCGTCGCCGGCCGCCGCGACGTCGCGCGGTACCGCGCGCGCGAGCGCGCACACGCTGGCGTCTCGGACCTCGCGCGCGACGGCGGCGACCGCGGCCGCCTCTTCCGGCGAATTCACCGGGAAGCCGGCCTCGATCACGTCGACGCCGAGCGCCTCGAGCCCCACGGCGATCTCCGCCTTGTCGTTCGCGGAGAAGCAAACCCCTGCGGCTTGCTCGCCGTCGCGCAGCGTGGTGTCGAGGATCGTGATGCGCCGCGGCGGCGCGGCGGCTGGCGCGGGAGCGCCGTTCGGAACCGGGTTCGAGCGTTCGTCTCGAGATTGCATGGGATCTCCTCGCTGAGCCGCCGCCCGCGGCGCCTCCCGGGAGATCTCTCGCGCTTCACGAGGCCTGAAACACGAAGCCCTCTCCGGCCGGCGCGGCGGGAGAGGGCTTCGTTGTGCGCAGCGCGCGCTAGCCCACTCCCGCCCCGGTAAGGAGCAGGCCCAGGGCCAGCAGGTTCTGCGCGGTTCGTTGCATCGCTCGCGTTGTTAGCCGAGCCCGGGCGCGCCCGGCAAGTGAAATCTTCGACGTCCCGCGTGATAGCGTGGCCCGATGCGGCGCGAGACCGGCTTCCTCGAGCGCGAAGGCGAGCGGATCTACTACGAGACGAGCGGCGACGGGCCGCCGCTCGTGTTGACGCACGGCGCGGGCGGAAACCACGCCGTCTGGTTTCAGCAGGTGCCGCGCTTCGCGCGCGAGCGGCGCGTCGTGCTCTGGGACCAGCGCGGCTTCGGGCGCTCGAGCGCGCACGGCGGCGCGAACACGCCCGCGCGCGCGAGCGCCGATCTCGCGGCGCTGCTCGCTCACCTCGGTATCGCGCGCGCCGATCTCGTCGGGCAGTCGATGGGCGGCTGGGCGGTGCTCGGCCTCGCGCTCGCGCAGCCCGAGCGCGTGCGCTCGCTAGTGCTGGCCGACACGCCGGGCGGCATCGACACGCCCGAGCTGCGCGCCGCCTGGGCGAACATCGGGCGCGGCGGCGGCTTCGCGAGCCAGGAATTAGGGCGACACGCCGCGGTCGCCGCCGACTTCTTCGAGCGCCACCCGGAGCGTGCGACGCTCTACCAGCAGCTCGGCGGCTTCGGCGATCCGAAGCTCGCCGACGTGCTGCCTTCGCTCGTCGCAGCGCGGCACGACGCGGCCGTGCTCGCGAAGCTCGCATGCCCCGTCTTACTGATCGTCGGCGCGGTCGACGGCCTGTTCTCGCCCGAAGTCATCGCCGCCAGCGCGAAGCAGCTTCCGGCCGCGTCCCGCGCGCGCGTCGTCACGATCCCGTGCGCGGGGCACTCGCCGTACTTCGAGGAGCCCGACGCGTGGAATCGCGCGGTGACGGAGTTCCTCGCGGGTGCCGGTTGACTATTCGCCCTCGAGCAGCTCCGGAGCGAAGCCGCGGCGCAGCGTGTTCTCGGTGACGACGCGCGGGTCGACGAACTGGATCAAGTAGTTAGGGCCGCCGGCCTTGGTGCCGATGCCGCTCAGCGCGAAGCCGCCGAACGGCTGGCGGCCGACCAGCGCGCCGGTCGAGCCGCGGTTCAGATAGAGGTTGCCGACGCGGAAGCGCCGGCGCGCCTCGTCGAGATGCGCGGGCGAGCGCGAGTAGACGGCGCCGGTGAGCGCGAGCTCGCTGCTCGTCGCGACGTCGAGCGCGTGCGCGAAGTCGCGCGCGTGGAAGACCGCGAGCACGGGGCCGAACAGCTCGCGCTGCATCAGCTCGTGCCGCGGGTCGTCGACCGCGAGGATCGCGGGCGGGACGAACCAGCCGCCGGATGGCGCAGAGCCGACGAACAGCTTGTGCGCGCCGGGTGAATCGATCGCGCGCAGCAGCCGCGCCTGCGCTTCCGCGTCGATCACAGGGCCGATCGTCGTCGCGGGCAGGTCCGAGGCGCCGATCGGAAGCGCGGCGGCCGCAGCCGCGAGGCGCGAGACGAACGCGTCGTAGACGGCGCCGACGACGATCGCGCGCGAGCACGCCGAGCACTTCTGCCCCGCGTAGCCGAACGCGCTGCGCAGCACCCCGACCACCGCCTCGTCGAGGTCGGCGTCCTCGTCGACGACGATCGCGTTTTTCCCGCCCATCTCGCAGACGACGCGCTTCACCTGCCTCTGCTCCGGCTGCGTTCTCGCGGCCGCTTCGACGATCGAGAGCCCGACGCTCTTGCTGCCGGTGAACGCGATCTGCGCGACGTCGCGATGCGAGACGAGCAGCGGTCCGGTCTCTTCGCCGATGCCCGGAAGGAAGCTCACGACCTCGTGCGGGAAGCCCGCGCCGAGCATGTGCTGGTGCAGCCGCCATGCGATCGCGCTCGACTGCTCGGCCGGCTTCATCACGACACTGTTTCCAGCGACGAGCGCGGCCGTCGTCATGCCCGTCAGGATCGCGAGCGGGAAGTTCCACGGCGCGATCACCACGCAAACGCCGCGGCCTTCGTACGAGAGCGTGTTCTCCTCGCCGAGCGCGGCGCCCTGTCTGCGCGGCGCGAGCTCGAGGAGCGCTTGGCGGGCGTAATAACGGCAGAAGTCGACGGCCTCGGCGACGTCGGCATCCGCCTCGCGCCACGGCTTGCCGACCTCGACGCACTGCAGCGCGGCGAGCGCGTGACGATCCGCTTCGAGGCGATCGGCGAGCGCCTCGAGCCGTGCGGCACGCTCGGCGAGCGGAAGGTCGCGCCAAGCCGGCCACGCGCGAGCGGCGACGCGCAACGCAGCCTCCGCGTCGGCCGCAGTCGCGAGCGCGAGGCGCGTTCCCACGCGTCCAATATCGGAGGGGCGTGGTCGCTCCAACCTGCGCGCCGTTCGCGGCGTGTGGCCGGCGATCGAGACCGGTACCTCGATCGGTCCGCTCCCCAGCGCGGCGTCCAGCGCGCTCGCAAAGCGGGCACGCTGCGCGGGGTCCGCGAAGTCCGTAGGCGGACAGCCTTCGAACGGCGTCGAGAGATCGCCGCGGCGCATCCGTGGCCGCACGCTCTGCGGAGCCGGGACCGGCGCGGCGAGCAGCGCCGCCGCGTCCGCCTGCTCGTGATGCGAGAGCCGCAAAAAGCCGGAGTTCGCCGTGTTCTCCAGCAGGCGCCGCACCAAGTACGCCATCCCGGGCAGCAGCTCTCCGACTGGCGCGTAGACGCGCACGCGACGGCCGCTCGCGCGAATCGCCGCGCGCTCGGGCTCCGCCATCCCGTAGAGCATCTGCACTTCGTACGCGTGCTGCGGCACGCGCAGCTGCTCGGCCAGCGCGAACGCGTGCGCCAGCGAGCGCAGGTTGTGCGAGCCGAACGCGGGCACGGTCTCGGCGTATGTCTCCAGCAGCCGGCGCGAGAGCCGCTCGTAGCAAGCGTCGGTCTCGGCCTTCGTGCGCCAGACCGGAGAGGGCCAGCCGTTTTGGTCCGCGAGCACCGTCTCGTAGTCCCAATAAGCACCCTTCACGAGCCGCACCGCGATCGGCGCGCCGCGGCGCCGCGCGAGCGCGAGCAGCCGCTCGTAGATCGCATCCGCATCGCGCAGGTAGGCCTGCAACACGACGCCGAGCTGCGGCCAGTCGCGCAGCTCCGGCGCGAGCGCGACGCGCTCGAACAGGTCGTACGCGATGGGGTGCGTCGCGCGCTGCTCGAGGTCGACGTTCAGGAACGTGCCGCGCCGGCGCGCTTCGACGAACAGCGGGAACGCGCGGCGCAGCAGCGTCGCGACGGAGCGCTCGGGGTCCGCTGGATCGAGCTGCGCGTCGAGCGCCGAGAGCTTGACGCTGACGTTCGCGCGCGGCGCGGCGTCGATCACCGGATCGGCCGGCCACTCCGCGACCTGGCTCGGCAGGTTCTCGATCAGGTCGCGATAGCGCGCGAGGTAGGCCTCGGCCTCGGGCTCGCTGAGCGTCGCCTCCCCCAACAAGTCAACGGTGAAGCCGATACCCGCTTCGTGCAGCGTGCGCAGCGCCGGCAGCGTGTCGCGGGAGTCGCGCCCGACGATGAAGCGCTGCGCCATCGCCTCGACGTTCCTGCGCAGCGCCGCCTGCGCGACGCCGCCGGTCAGGCGCGCCGTCGTCGCGCGCAGCGCGCTCGCGATCGCCGCCGGCAGCTCGCGCCCGCCGCGCAGCAGCATCTCGTCGACGTGGGCCGCGATCTGCTCGCGCGTCTTCAGCATCGGGAACACGTCGACGAAGCGGAACAGGTCGACCTTGAAGCCCGGATCGCGCATCGCCCATGCGAGCAGCTGGCCTTCCCAATAAGCGGAGGAGAAGACGCCGGGCGTCTCGCGCTGCGCGCGCTCCAGTAGCTCGCGACCGATCGCTTGGATGCGGGCTTCGAGGACGGCGGTAGTCATGCGGGCGCTGTCGCGGGCTCGATCAAAAGATCGATGACGAGCCTCGCCATGAGCGCCTGCTGCGATCAGCGGCGAGGTCGGGATTCGGCTTAGGTAACGGATGCGCGGGTAGCGCGGGAGGGCGGGCGCCGTGAACGGCCAGGCTCGAGCGCAGCATCCTCGGCGAATTTCCGCCAGCTTGCGACCGCTTCTGACACGAGCGCGTGGAGAATCGCTGCGTCGCTCGCGATCCTGATCCGCTCGCGCAGCGAGCTCTCAACGCACCGGAGGCACCGCTTGGCGTCGCACCTCACGATCCGCTGCGCGCGCGCCTTCGACGGACGAGCGATCGAGCGCGGCGTGATCTATGCGCGCCAGCGGCGCGTCGCACTCCGACGCGTCGACGAGCACTCGGTGCAGGCGGTCGTGACAGGCTCGCAGCGCTATGCCGTCGCCATCGCGCTCGCCGAGCCGCGCGGCGAGAGCGCGACGCTCCGCGTGAGCTGCGCGTGCCCGCGCTTTTCGGATGGACATCACTGCAAGCACCTCTACGCCGTGCTGGTCGAGCTCGAACGCGCGGGCCGTCTGTTCGAGGTGCCGGGGCTCGGAGCCATCCGGCTCGCGCGCGACGTGGCGGACAGCGATCTCGAGGCGGAGGACGACTCGCTCGAAGAGGACTGGGAGGCGGCCCTGCCCGTTCCGCCGCGACGCGCTCCGCTGCGCTCGCCCACCGACCCCTCGCGCTGGCTGCTCGGGCTCACCACCCTCCGCGAGCAAGCCGCGGCCGCCGCGGCGCGCGACGGCGAGCTGCTCTTCACGATCGCGCGGCTGCAGTACGCGGCCGGGCCGGTGGTGCAGCTCATGCGCCGTAAGCGCCTGAAGTCCGGCGAGTGGGCGCAGCCGCGGGACGCGACGATTCCTGGCCACGAGATTCGCAGCCATCCCGAGCCCGATCGCGCGGCGCTGCGAGCGCTACTCGCGTGCCGTTCGCCTGGCGATTCGAGCAGTTATGGGATGGAAGCCGTTACGCGACGCGAGCTTCCGGAGGGGCTCCAGCTCCTCGTCCTGCCCGTGCTCGCGCGCACGGGACGCTTGTGCGAGCTGGTGGACGGGCGGTTCCGCTTCCTCGGCTTCTCGCCGGAGCCCGTGCGCGTCGAGCTGCGCGTCGCCGCGGGCGAGAAGCAAGGCACGCTCCGCTTCGAGGCTGCGCTCAGCGGCGCCGGCGTCTCGCAGCCCGAGGAGCTTCACTGGGTGCTTCCCAGCGGGCTCGCGCGCGCCGGCGACCACTTCGTGCGGCTCGACGAGCCCAGTCATGGCCCACTGCTCGACGGGTTTCGCCAACACGGACCTGTCGTCGTAGCCGCGACCGACGCCGGGAGAGTGATCGAGCGGCTCACGGTCGTCGGCGGCGGGCCGATTGCCGGCCTCGAAGCGGTGGGCTGGAGCGACGCGCCGAGCGCGCCGGAGCCCACGCTCCACGTGCGCAAGCCGCGCGGCGCGCAGGTGCGGTCGCAGTTCCTGCTCGAAGCCGAGATTCGCCTCGGCTATGGCGACAGCCACGTGCGGCTCGCCGACCGGCGGCCTGCGCTCGTCGACAGCGCGAACCTACGCTTGCTACGGCGTGACCTCGCGCGCGAGAGCGAGCTCGCGCAGCAGGCGTTCGCCGCGGGCTGCTCGCGCTCCGCAACGAGCGCATTCGGAGAAGATCTCGGCGACGTGCAGATCTCGCGCCGAACGCTCCCCGACGTCGCCGCGGAGCTGATCGCGCGCGGCTGGCGCGTCGAGGCCGACGGCGCGGCGCTGCGAAGAGCGAGTGGGCGCAAGCTGAAGGTGAAGTCGGGCGTCGACTGGTTCGACCTCGAAGCGCGCGTCGAGTTCGGCGACGAGAGCATCTCGTTGCCCGAGCTGCTCGCGGCGCTCGCGCGCGGCGAGCGCACCGTGCTGCTCGGCGACGGCTCGCGCGGCCTTCTGCCCGAGGAGTGGCTCGCGCGCGTTGCGCCGCTCACGCAGCTCGGCGAGGGGACGGACACGGGCGTGCGCTTCCGCGCGCAGCAGGCGCTGCTGCTCGAGGCGCTGCTCGCGAGCGAGCCCGCCGTCGACGCGGACAGCGCGTTCCGCGAGTCGTGCCTGCGCCTCGAGCGCGCGGGCGAGCCGCGCCCACGCAGCGCCGCGCCGGGCTTCGCGGGGTCGCTGCGCGAGTACCAGCGCGCGGGGCTCGGCTGGCTGCACTACCTCGGCGAAGCGGGCATCGGCGCCTGCCTCGCCGACGACATGGGGCTCGGCAAGACGGTGCAGGTGCTCGCGCTGCTCGCGGAGCAGCAGCGCTCGGCGGACGCGAGCGAAGCGCGCAAACGCGCGAACCCGAGCGAGGCCGGACGGCTGCCGAGCCTCGTGGTCGCGCCGAGCAGCGTCGTGCCGAACTGGCTCGCGGAGGCGGCGCGCTTCGCGCCGAAGCTGCGCCTGCTCGACTTCACCGGGACGGATCGCAGCGAGAAGCGCGACCGCATCGGTGAGCACGATCTGGTGGTGACGAGCTACGGCACGCTACGCGCCGAGATCGGAAAGCTCGCAGACGCGCGCTTCGCGACGCTCGTGCTCGACGAGGCGCAGGCCATCAAGAACGCCGCGTCGAAGACCGCCAAAGCCGCACGCTTGTTGCGGGCCGAGCGCCGCATCGCGCTCTCGGGCACGCCGATCGAGAATCACCTCGGCGAGCTGTGGTCGCTCTTCGACTTCCTGAACCCCGGCCTGCTCGGCGGCTCCGCTCGCTCGGTGAAGGTGCTCGACGATCTCGGCGAGGCCGGCGTCGCGGCGCTCGCGAAGGCGGTCCGGCCTTTCATCTTGCGGCGCACGAAGCAGCAGGTGCTCGCCGAGCTGCCCGCGAAGACGGAGCAGACGCTCGTGTGCGAGCTGCCGCCGGCGCAGCGCAGGCTCTACGACGAGCTGGCGCGCTACTACCGCGGGCGCGTGCTCGGCGAAGTCGAGAGGAAGGGGCTCGCGCGCTCGAAGATCCACGTGCTCGAGGCGCTGCTGCGGCTGCGCCAAGCCGCGTGCCATCCCCGGCTGGTCGACCCGAAACGCCGGACCGAGGGCTCCGCGAAGCTCGATCTGCTCATGGAGCAGCTCGAAGAGACGCTCGACGAGGGACACAAAGCGCTCGTTTTCTCGCAGTTCACGAGCCTGCTCGCACTCGTGCGCGAGCGGCTCGACGCGAAGGGCGTCGTCTACGAGTACCTCGACGGCAAGACGCGCGATCGCGAGCGGCGCGTCCGGCGCTTCCAGGAAGACGCGGCGTGCCCGCTCTTCTTGGTCAGCCTCAAGGCCGGCGGTCTCGGCCTGAATCTCACGGCCGCCGACACCGTGTACCTGCTCGACCCGTGGTGGAACCCGGCGGTCGAGTCACAGGCCATCGACCGCGCGCACCGCATCGGCCAGACCCAGCCGGTGAACGCCTATCGCCTCGTCGCGAAGGACACGATCGAGGAGAAGATCCTCGCGCTTCAGGAGCGCAAGAAGAAGCTCGCCGACGCGGTGATCAGCGCGGACGGGAGCGTGCTGCGGAGTTTGACGCGCGAGGATTTGGAGCTGTTACTGGGCTGAGGTTCGGGTGCGACCCAGGCGGTGGACCATCACGCCCACGAACCCTGCGGAAGAAGCCATAAGAAGTCGAGCCGACACCGCCCGAGGCCGCTTCGAGGCCCGCGTGGATGTCAGCGCTACCCCACGCCCCACAGCTCTGGCTAGCAGCTCATCCCAGCGCGTCTCGGCGGGCGCACGCCAGCCGGGCGCGCGAGCCATACGTTTTGCCCGCTCGATATGGCTCGCCTAGCCTGCCGTGATGGCACCGCGACTGCGCAAAGTGACAGTGAATCTTCCGGTCGAGACGCTCGAGACCGCGACGCGCATCACCGGTAAGGGCATCACGCCGACGATCGTCGAGGCTCTCCAGGAACTCGAGCGGCGTGCGCGGAGGTCCGCACTCCGTTCACTCCGTGGGAAGGTCCGCTTCGAGCTCGACCTCGAGGAAACTCGGCGTTGATCCTGGTCGATACCTCCGCCTGGATCGATTTCTTTCGCGGGATCGAACCGGTCGCGGAAGCCGTCGATCGCCTACTCGAGAGCAACGAGGCAGCGCTCTGCGGACCCGTGATCGTCGAGATCCGCCGCGGCATTCGCACCCGCGCCGAGCGCGCCCGCGTGCTCCCACTGCTCGAGGGCTGCCACCTGCTCTCGCAACCGCCACGGCTCTGGGAGGACGCCGGCGAACTCGGCTGGTTCCTGGGGCGCCGGGGGGCAACGGTCAAGTCTCTCGATTTGTTGATCGCGACTTACGCCCAGAGTCACGGAGTGCCTGTGCTGACGCGCGACGGAGACTTCGAGCTGATGAAGCGCGTCGGTGCTCGGCTGCTGCTCGTCGAGGTGTGATGTGGCTCGAGAAGGCGCCGCTACCCCACCCCCACCAGAGCGAGCCGCTCGCCCCAGCGCGTCTCGACGGCGCGCGCGAGGTCGGGGGCGCGTGTTAGGCGCGGATCGCGGCGCACGGTCTCGCGCGCGGCCTCGCGCGCGAGCGAGACGAGGCGGGCGTCGCGCACGAGGTCGGCGAAGCGCAGGTCCGGCAGGAAGCCGTGCTGGCGCGTCCCTAAGAAGTCGCCCGGGCCGCGGATGCGCAGGTCGTGGTCGGCGATCACGAAGCCGTCCGTGGTCTCGAGCATCGCGCGCAGCCGCGCCTCGCCGGCCTCGGACGAGCCGCGCGCGACGAGCAGACAGCTGCCCGGCTTGCTGCCGCGACCGACGCGGCCGCGCAGCTGGTGGAGCTGCGCGAGGCCGAAGCGCTCGGCGTGCTCGATCACCATCAATGTCGCGTTCGGGATGTCGACGCCGATCTCGATCACGGTGGTCGAGACGAGGATCTGAGATTGACCGCGTTTGAAGGAGTCCATCGCGGCAGCGCGCTCGGCCGCGCTCTGGCGCCCGTGCACGAGCTCGACGCGGTGCTGCGGGAATGCGCGGCGGATCGCGTCGGCGCTCTCGGTCGCCGCGCGCAGGTCGACCTTCTCGGACTCCTCGACGAGCGGGTAGACGACGTAGACCTGCTCGGCGCGTGCGAGCGCGCCGCGCAGCGCGTCCATCACGCGGCGGCCCTCGCCCGCTCGCAGCAATTCGGTTCGCGCGGGCGTGCGGCCGGGCGGCAGCTCGTCGATCACCGAGAGGTCGAGATCGCCGAACAGCGTGAGCGAGAGGCTGCGTGGGATCGGCGTCGCGGTCATCACGAGCATGTGCGGCTCGAGCCCGGCCGGCGCGCGCGCCGCGAGCGCCGCGCGCTGCAGCACGCCGAAGCGGTGCTGCTCGTCGACGATCGCGAGCGCGAGGCGCGCGAAGCACACGTCCTCTTGCACGAGCGCGTGCGTGCCGACGACGAGATCGATCTCTCCGGCCGCGAGCTGCGCGCGGACCGCGCTCGCTTCGAAGCGCGGCACGGACGCGGTCAGCAGCGCGAGGCGCAGGCTCGGCACGAGCGCGCACAGCGTCGCGGCGTGCTGCTCCGCGAGGATCTCGGTCGGCGCCATCAATGCGGACTGCGCGCCGGATTCCGCGACCGCGACGGCCGCGAGCGCGGCGACCGCAGTCTTGCCGCTGCCGACGTCGCCTTGCAGCAGCCGCGACATCGGATGCGGACGCGCGAGATCGCGCACGATCTCAGCGAGCGCGCGCTGCTGCGCCGAGGTCAGCGCGAACGGCAGCGCCGCGCGAGCCGCGCGCATGCGCGGGCCGTCGCTCGCGATCGCGATGCCGGCGCGCTGCGCGCGCTCGGCGTGGCGCAGCGCGAGCCCGACCTCGAGCAAGTAGAGCTCCTCCAGCACGAGCCGCTCGTGCGCGGGCGTCGCGCGCGCGCGCAGCGCCTCCGGATCCGCGTCGCTGCGCGGCGTGTGGATCGCGCGCAGCGCCGCGGGCGTCGGCGGAAGGCTGCGCGCGGCGGCGAGCTTCTCGGGCAGCGCGCTCAGCACGAGGTCGGCGTAGTCCGCGACCGCGGCCGCGATCATGCGGCGGAACGTGCGCGTCGGGATGCCTTCGGGCGTCGTGTACTCGGGCACGACGCCGTCGGCCGCGCCCGGCTCGCCGTCCCGAAACACGTCGATCTCGGGGTGGATGATCTCCTTGTCGAAGCGATAGCGGCGCACTTCGCCGGTGACGCGCAGCCGCACGCCCTTCTTCACCGATCCGGCCACGGCCTCGCCGCCGCGGAACCACTTCAGGTTGATCGTTCCGGTGCCGTCGCCGACGACCGCCTGATAGATGCGCCCGCGGCCGCGGATCGGGACGAAGTCGGCGAGCACGACCTCGCCGCTGAACGTCCCGCGCGCGCCGACCGGCAGCTCGCCGATCTTGCGCTGCTCACGGCGGTCGTCGTAGCGCGTCGGCAAATGGAAGAGCAGATCCGCGACCGTGCGCAGGCCGCGCTGCGCGAGCTGCTGAGCGCGCTTCGGGCCGACACCGGGAAGTGTCGCGACCGCGCGGGCGATCGCGCGATCGGCGTAGCCGGCATCGCGCAGCGGCGCGAGATCCCGGAGCGAGTCTGCGATCGCGGCGCGCCGAGCCTCGGAGCCGGGCAGTGGCTCGGCGAAGCGCGCGCGCACGCCGTGGAGGAGACGCCGCGCTTCGGGTGGAATCGCGAGCGCCGCGGCGCGCTCTGCGGCGGCCGCGACGCTCGACTCGAGCTCGCGCACGCGCGCTTCGCGCGCGAAATCCTGCGCAGCCGCGAACTCGAGTGGGGCCGCGACCGCGCGGATGGCTGCTGCGAACGGCGTCGATTGCATGAACGTCCGTGAGGGACCGTGGGGCGAACTTGACCGATGCAGATGCTGCTGACAACTTCGTCTGCATGCGTACGACGCTGAACATCGACGAGAAGCTGATCGACGAGGCACAGCGCGCGACGGGCGTCCGTGAGAAGACCGCTGTCATCGAGCTCGGTCTGCGCAAGCTCGTCGAGGAGGCCGCACGCCTCCGGCTCGCGGCCTTGGCGGGACGCATTCCGCTGGCACGCGCCCCGCGCCGACGCCGCGCCGCGCAGAGCCGCGGTTGATTCTCGTCGACACGTCCGTGTGGATCGACTTCTTCCGGCGCGGATCGGCGACGTCGCGCCTATGCGAGCTCCTCGTCGAAGGCGGAGTGCTCACTCACGACTTCGTCGTCGGCGAAATCGCGCTCGGCTCCCTCGGCCGCCGCCGCGCCGAGGTTCTGCGAGACCTCCAACTCATTCCGCGACTGCCCGTCTTGCCGGAGCGGGAGGTCTTGCATCTGGTCGAAGCGCGTGGTTTGCACGGAGCTGGAATCGGGTGGGTCGATGCGCACCTCCTCGCAAGCGCGGCGGCCGCGGCGCGCAAGCTGTGGACGCTCGATCGCCGCCTGGGTCGGGCAGCCGCCCGGCTGGCGATCTCGGCTTGACGCCGCCGGCTACCGCGGCGCGTGCACTTCCTGCAGCGCGCGCACGCCGATCGTGCCTTTGCGCAGCGCGCGGATCGCGCCGGCGGCGGCGCGCAGGCCGGCGAGCGTCGTGAAGTAGGGGACGCCCCGGTTCAGCGCAGCGCGTCGGATCGAGAACGAATCGCGCACCGCGCTCGGTTCGGACTCGACGGTGTTGAACACGAGGTGCACGTCGCCGCGCTCGATGCGATCGACGACGTTCGGCGTGCCTTCGCCCACCTTCGGCACGACTTCGACGTCGAGCCCGATCGCCGCGAGCACCCCCGCGGTGCCGTCCGTCGCGAGCACGCGGAAGCCGGCGTCGACGAACTCCTGCACCGCGTCGCCGACGCGCGCGCGGTCGCTCTTGCGGACGGAGACGAGCAGCGTTCCGCGCGTCGGGATCGGGTTGTTCGCCTCGATCTGCGCCTTCGCATACGCGCGGCCGAAGTCGGAGTCGATGCCCATCACTTCGCCGGTGCTCTTCATCTCCGGCCCGAGCACCGTGTCGACGCCAGGGAACTTCACGAACGGGAACACCGCCTCCTTCACCGAGAAGTGACGCGGCCAAATCTCCTCGCTGAAGCCGAGCTCCGCGAGCGTCTTCCCGCTCATCACGAGCGCGGCGAGCTTCGCGAGCGGCCGCCCGATCGCCTTCGCGACGAACGGCACGGTGCGCGACGCGCGCGGGTTCACCTCGAGCACGTAGACGTCGCTGCCCTTCACCGCGTACTGGACGTTCATCAGCCCGATCACGCCGAGCTCGCGCGCGAGCCGCTTGGTCGAGTCGACGATCTCGTCGACGACCGTCTTCGAGAGCGACCAGGGCGGAATCGAGCAGGCGCTGTCGCCCGAGTGGACGCCGGCCTCCTCGATGTGCTCCATCACGCCGCCGATCACGACGCGCTGGCCGTCGCTGATCGCGTCGACGTCGACCTCGGTCGCGTCGTTCAGGAAGCGGTCGACCAGCACCGGATGCTCGGGCGACGCCTTCACCGCGTACTGCATGTAGCGCGCGAGGCTCTCGGTATCGTGCACGATCTCCATCGCCCGGCCACCTAACACGTAGCTCGGGCGCACCAGCACCGGGTAGCCGACGCGCTCCGCGACCGCGCGTGCCTCCTCGAAGCTGCGTGCCACTCCGGACGGCGGGCGCTTCAGCTCGAGCTGGTCGAGCACGCGATCGAAGCGCTCGCGGTCCTCGGCGCGATCGATCGCATCGGGCGGCGTGCCGAGAATCGGCACGCCCGCCTTCTCGAGCGCGACCGCGAGCTTCAGCGGCGTCTGCCCACCGAACTGCACGATCACGCCGAGCGGCTGCTCCTTGTCGACGATCGCGAGCACGTCCTCGAGCGTGAGCGGCTCGAAGTAGAGGCGGTCGCTCGTGTCGTAGTCGGTCGAGACGGTCTCGGGGTTGCAGTTCACCATGATCGTCTCGAAGCCGGCGTCGGAAAGCGCGAACGCCGCGTGCACGCAGCAATAATCGAACTCGATGCCCTGCCCGATCCGGTTCGGCCCGCCGCCGAGGATCATGATCTTCTTCGCGTGCGTGGGATTCGCCTCGCACTCGTCCTCGTACGTGGAATAGAGATAGGGCGTGTGCGCCTCGAACTCGGCGCCGCAGGTGTCGACGCGCTTGTAGACGGGCACGACGCCGTGCTCTTTGCGCAGCGCGCGCACGTCGGCCTCGCGCATGCCCCAGAGCGCGCCGAGCCGCGCGTCCGCGAACCCCATCTGCTTCGCGGGCCGCAGCCAGCCCGCGCGCTCCGCCGGCGCGGCCGCCTGCAGCGCGCGCTCGGTCTCGACGAGCTCCTTCAAGTTCTCGAGGAACCACGGGTCGATCTTCGAGCGCGCATGAATCTCGTCGACCGAAGCGCCGCGGCGGAATGCCTCCGCGATCGCCCACGGCCGCCCCGGTCGCGGCTTGTCGATCATCCCCCAGAGCGCCTTCTCGCCGGCCTCTCCCGGCGCAAGCGCCGGCGGCTCGAGGCCGGCGTGCCCGATCTCGAGGCTGCGCAGCGCCTTCTGGAAGCTCTCCTTGAACGTGCGGCCGATCGCCATCGCCTCGCCGACCGACTTCATCTGCGTGGTCAGCAGATTGTCGGCGCTCGGGAACTTCTCGAACGTGAAGCGCGGGATCTTCGTGACGACATAATCGATGGTCGGCTCGAAGCTCGCGGGCGTCTCGCGCGTGATGTCGTTGCGCAGCTCGTCGAGCGTGTATCCGACCGCGAGCTTCGCGGCGATCTTCGCGATCGGGAAGCCGGTCGCCTTCGACGCGAGCGC
>Ga0187894_10002103_pt1 | contig 24276 bp, 13 predicted proteins | sample GBC1701081metaG_FD_136650 | JGI IMG/M metagenome (GOLD analysis project Ga0187894, IMG submission 136650) | White microbial mat communities from a lava cave in the Kipuka Kanohina Cave System on the Island of Hawaii, USA - GBC170108-1 metaG ... | reverse complement strand
GCTGACGGGCACGAACGGCGCGACGGCGGACAGCTTCGAGGACACCGGCCGCGTGGTGACGTCGGTGACGCAGCCGCCGGCGGGTCAGGGCACGGTGACGTTCGCGGCCGATGGCACGATCACGTATACGCCGCCAGCGAACTTCAATGGCACGACGAGCTTCACGTACACGGTGACGTCGGGCGGTGTGACGGAGACGGCGACGGTCGCGATCAACGTGACGGCGGTGAACGATGCGCCGGTGAACACGGTACCGGGTGCGCAGACGACGGCGGAGGATACGCCGCTGTCGATCCCGGGTGTATCAGTGGCCGACGTTGACGGCGGGCCGCTGACAACGACGCTGACGGTGACGAACGGAACGCTGTCCGTGGCGACAGGCGGCGGCGCCGGCATTGTGGGCAGCGGCAGCGGCACAGTAACGATCACGGGTACGGCGGCGCAGATCAATGCGGCGCTGGCGGGTCTGACGTACACGAACACGGCGGACTATAACGGCCCGGCGCAGCTGACGGTATCGACCAGCGACGGGACGGCGACGGACACCGATACCGTGGCGATCACGGTGAGCCCGGTCGCGGATGCCACCAACGACACGGTGACGACGGCGGAAGACACGCCGATCAGCTTCAACGTGCTGACGGGCACAAACGGGGCAACGGCAGACAGCTTCGAGAACGCCGGCCGGGCGGTGACGTCGGTGACGCAGCCGCCGGCGGGCCAGGGCACGGTGACGTTCGCGGCCGATGGCACGATCACGTACACGCCGGCAGCAAATTTCAACGGGACGACGAGCTTCACGTACACGGTGACGTCGGGCGGTGTGACGGAGACGGCGACGGTCACGATCAACGTGACGGCGGTGAACGATGCGCCGGTGAATACGGTGCCTGGCGCGCAGACGACGGCGGAAGATACGCCGCTGGTGATCGGCGGCGTGACGGTGTCGGATGTCGATGGCGGCCCGCTCACCACGACTCTCACTGTGACCAATGGCGTGCTGTCGGTGACGGCAGGCGGCGGTGCGGTGATCTCGGGCAGTGGTACCGGCACGGTGGTGATCGAAGGGACAGCGGCACAAATCAACGCGGCGCTGGCGGGCCTGACCTACACCAACACGGCGGACTACAACGGCCCGGCACAGCTGACGGTATCGACCAGCGACGGCACAGTGACGGACACCGATACGGTGGCGATCACGGTGACGCCGGTGGCGGATATCACCAACGACACGGTGACGACCCCGGAAGATACGCCTCTCACATTCAACGTGATCACCGGGACCAACGGCGCGACCGGAGACAGCTTCGAGAACCCAGCGCGCATGCTGACCGGCGTGACGCAGCCGCCGGCAGGCCAGGGCACTGTGGCTTTTGCCGCCGACGGGACGATCACGTACACGCCACCGGCGGATTTCAATGGGACCGCGACGTTCACCTACACCGTCTCGTCTGGCGGCGCGACGGAGACGGCGACGGTCACGATCAACGTGACGCCGGTAAACGATGCGCCGGTGAACACGGTGCCCGGTGCACAGACAACGGCTGAAGACGTGCCGCTGGCGATCACGGGTGTGTCGGTAGCCGACATCGACAGTGCCGCGCTGACGACGACGCTGACGGTGACGAATGGGACGCTGACGGTAGCAACGGGCGGCGGCGCCGGGGTCGTGGGCAACGGCAGCGGTACGGTGACGATCACGGGTACGGCGGCGCAGATCAACGCCGCCCTGGCCGGCCTGACCTACACCAACACGGCAGACTACAACGGCCCGGCGCAGCTGACGGTATCGACCAGCGACGGGACGCTGACGGACACCGATACGGTGGCGATCACGGTGAGCCCCGTGGTGGATGTCACCAACGACTCGGTGACGACGGCAGAAGACACGCCGATCACCTTCAACGTGCTCACCGGGACGAACGGGGCGAGCGCTGACAGCTTCGAGAATGCCGGTCGCGTGGTGACGTCGGTGACGCAGCCGCCGGCGGGCCAGGGCACGGTGACGTTTGCCGCCGATGGTACGATCACCTACACGCCGCCGGCCAACTTCAACGGCACGGCAACCTTTACCTACACCGTGACGTCGGGTGGTGTAACGGAGACGGCGACGGTCACGATCAACGTGCTGCCGGTAAACGACACGCCGGTGAACACGGTACCGGGTGCGCAGACAACCGCTGAGGACACGCCACTGGCGATCCCGGGCGTGACCGTGGCGGACGTCGATGGCGACACGCTGACGACGACACTGACGGTGACCAACGGCACGCTGTCCGTGGCAGCAGGGGGCGGTGCCGGGATCGTGGGCAACGGCAGCGGCACGGCGACGCTCACCGGCACAGCGGCGCAGATCAATGCCGCCCTGGCCGGTCTGACCTACACCAACACGGCGGACTATAATGGTCCGGCGCAGCTCACGGTATCGACCAGCGACGGGACGGCGACGGATACCGACACGGTAGCGATCACGGTGACACCGGTGGCGGACATCGCCAATGACACGGTGACGACGGACGAGGACACGCCGGCCACGATCGACGTCCTGGCCAACGACAGCTTCGAGAATCCCGGGCGGACCATCGTGGCCGTCAACGGCCAGGCGATCACCGCCGGCGGCCCGGCTGTCACTGTCGCCAACGGCACGGTGAGCCTGAACGGCGCGGGCCAGCTGATTTTCTCGCCTACGGCAAACTTCAACGGCCCCGCCACCTTCACCTATTCGGTGACATCAGGCGGAGACACGGAAACGGCGACCGTCACGGTGAACGTCACGCCGGTGAATGATGCGCCTGTCGTGACGGTCCCCGGCCCGCAAGCGACCCAGGAAGACAAGCCTCTGGCCGTCGATGGCGTGCGTGTCATCGTGTTCGACGCCGATGACGATGCGCTGACGACGACGCTGTCGGTTGCCCAGGGAACACTGACCGTGTCGACGGCCGGTGGTGTCTCGGTCGTGGGCAACGGCACCGGTACCGTGACGCTCTCGGGGACGGCAGACCAGGTCAATGCGGCCCTGGCCGACCTGATCTACACGAACACGGGCGACTACAACGGCGCCGACGTGTTGACCATATCGACCAGCGACGGGACGTTGGTGGGTTCGGCCTCGGTGTCGATCACGGTCACGCCGGTCGTCGATATCGCTAACGACACGGTTGACACGGACGAGGATACCCCGGTCACGATCAGCGTCCTCGCCAACGACAGCTTCGAGAGCCCGGGACGCACTATCACCGCGGTCGATGGCCAGTTGATCACCGTCGGTGGGCCGGCGATCGTCGTCGCCAATGGCACGGTGAGCCTGAATGGCGCCGGCCAGCTGACATTCCTGCCCGGTTTGAACTTCAACGGTGTGACGGGCTTCACCTATACCGTGACGTCGGGTGGCGTGACCGAGACGGCGACGGTCACCGTGGATGTCGGTGGTGCCAACGACACGCCGGTCAACACCGTGCCGGGTGCCCAGACGGCGGCCGAAGACACGGCGCTGCCTATCACCGGCGTGAGCGTCGCGGATCCTGATGGCGCCGGCGAGCAACTGACGACGACACTGACCGTGGCGAATGGCACGCTGACGGTGACGACAGGCGGTGGCGCCGGCATTGTCGGCAACGGCAGCGGCACGGTGACGCTCACCGGCACAGCGGCGCAGATCAATGCCGCGCTGGCGGGCCTGACCTACATCAACGCGGCCGACTACAACGGCCCCGACGAGCTGACGATATCGACGACAGACGCGGGTGGCCTGGCGGACATCGACTCGGTGTCGATCACGGTGACGCCGGTGGTGGACATCGCCAACGACACGGTAACGACGAACGAGGATACGCCCGTTCCGATCAGCGTGCTTGCCAACGACAGCTTTGAGAATCCGGGTCGCACGATCACGGCGGTCAATGGTCTGGCCATCACGGCGGGCGGTCCGCCGATCGTCGTCGCCAATGGGACGGTGAGCCTGAACGGCGTCGGTCAGCTGATCTTTACGCCGACAGCAAACTTCAACGGCACGACCACGTTCACCTATGCGGTGGAATCAGGAGGCGATTCGGAGACCGCGACGGTGACCGTGAACGTCATCGCGGAGAACGATGCGCCGGTCAACACCGTGCCCGGCCCGCAGACGACGGTCGAAGACACGCCGCTGGCCATCGACGGCGTGCGCGTCACGGTCTTCGATGCCGACGACAACGACCTGACGACGACGCTGACGGTGGCGAACGGAACCCTGTCCGTGGCCACGGGGACGGGCGCCGGGGTCACGGGCAACGGCACCAACACGGTGATCCTCACCGGCACGGCGGCGCAGATCAACGCCGCCCTGGCGGGCCTCACCTACACCAACATCGGCGACTACAACGGCCCCGATACATTGACGGTGCTGACCAGCGACGGGATCTTGTCGGATAACGACTCGGTGGCGATCACGGTGACGCCGGAAGCGGACATCAGCAACGACACCGTGACGACGGTCGAGGATGTGCCGGTCACCTTCAACGTGCTGACGGGCACCAACGGGGCGAGTGGCGACACGTTCGAGAACCCTGGTCGCGTGGTGAGCAGTGTCACGCAACCGCCGGCGGGCCAGGGGACGGTGACGGTCGCCCCCGATGGGACGATCACGTACACGCCGCCGGCGAATTTCCACGGCACGACGACGTTCACCTACACGGTGACGTCGGGTGGCGTGACGGAGACGGCGACGGTCACAATGGTCGTCACGTCGGTGAACGATGAACCGGTGGTGACGTCGGCGCCGCCGGCGACGACGCCGGAGGACACGCCGGTCAATGGCGCGGTGACGGCCACCGATGCCGACAACGATCCGCTGACCTTCTCGCTGGATACGGGTCCATCGCGTGGCAGCGTGACGGTGAACCCCGACGGCACGTACACCTACACGCCGAATCTGAACTACAACGGCCCCGACAGCTTCACCGTGCTGGTGTCGGACGGCCAGGGCGGCACGACGACGGTGACGGTCAACGTCACGGTCACGCCGGTGAACGATGCGCCGGTCGGCGCGTCGGTGACGACGACGACTCCCGAGGATACGCCGGTGAGCGGCGCGGTCGTGGCCGTCGATCCGGACGGCGATCCGCTGACCTACACTCTCGGCACCGGCCCGTCGCAGGGAACTGTCGTCTTCAATGCTGATGGTACTTACGTCTACACGCCGGGACCGAACTACAGTGGCCCCGACAGCTTCACGGTGGTGGTGTCGGATGGCAATGGCGGCACGACGACCCTGACGGTCGACATCACCGTGACCCCGGAGAACGATCCGCCGACGGCAACGGCGCCGCCGATAACGACAGCGGAGGATACGCCGGTCAACGGTGCGGTGACGGGCATGGATCCCGATGGTGATCCGCTGACGTTCAGCCTCGACAGTGGTCCGACACAGGGAACGGTCGTCGTCAATCCGGACGGCACGTACACCTATACGCCGAACCCGAACGCCAACGGCCCCGACAGCTTCACGGTGCTGGTATCGGACGGCAATGGCGGCACGACGACGGTGACGGTCAACGTCACCGTGACGCCGGTAAACGATGCGCCGGTGGCGACGGCGCCGCCAGTGACGACGCCGGAGGACACGCCCGTCAACGGCGCGGTGACGGCGACCGATGTCGATGGCGATACGCCGACCTTCGCCCTGGATACCGGACCGAGCCGCGGCACCGTGGTGGTCAACCCCGACGGCACGTACACCTACACGCCGAACCCGAACAGCAGCGGCCCGGACAGCTTTACGGTGCTGGTGTCGGACGGCAACGGCGGCACGACGACGGTGACGGTCAATGTCACCGTGACACCGGTCAACGATGCGCCGGTCGTCGCGACACCGATTGCCACGCAGACGGGGACCGACGGCCAGGCGATCCCGCCGCTCGACGTCACCGGCGGATTCACCGATGCGGACGGCGATCCGCTGACCTACACCGCGACAGGACTGCCGCCGGGCCTGACCCTCGATCCGACGACCGGCATCATCTCCGGCACGATCGATCGGTCGGCGTCGGGGTCCGGACCATTTACGGTTACGGTGACGGCAACGGATCCATCCGGCGCCGCCGTTACCCTTACGTTCACCTGGAACGTGGCCAACCCCGGCCCGGAGGCGCGCCCAGACTCGGCATCGACGCTGCAGGGTCAGCCGACATCAGGCAATGTCCTGGCCAACGACGTCGACCCGGACGGCGATCCGCTTGCCGTGGTCGCCTTCACTGTCGGCGGCGTCACGTACAGTCCGGGTCAGACGGTCGACATTGCTGGCGTCGGCACGCTGACCATCGGCGCCGACGGTACCTACGCCTTCACCCCGGTGGCGGGTTTTGTCGGTTCGCTTCCGTCGATCACCTACGTGGTCAGCGACGGTCAGAGCACCGCGTCGGCGTCGCTGGCGCTTGCCGTCAACGCCAACGGCGCCGATCCGATCCCCATCATGGGCAATCGGATCCCGGATCTGCCGGATGCCGAGCGCAAGCCCGACATCGGGCTCGATCGCGAGCCCGGCATCGTCGATCAGACCGCCAACTTTATCGAGTCACTGGACTCGATCGATGGCCCGATGCTGGTCACGCGCGGCAACATCGTCGTCAACGCGGTGAACCGCCTTGATCGGCTGGGTCTCGTCGGGTCCATGGACCCGACGCCCCAGCACAACATCATCGACACGATGACGGCGCCGCTTTTCACCGCGCCACCCAAGCATGGGTGGATCGCGCCCATCCTGTCGGTCCACGAGATCTGGGGGCCATCCGCGCGCATCCTCATCGACGACAGCGGTGATCGGATCGCGCATGCCGGTCCGCCCATCCATATCGATAGCCAGCAAGGTCCGGAGGGCTTCAGGCTGGCCGTCGGCGATAACCTGTCGCAGGCTTTCCAGGTCAGCGCCACGCTGGCCGACGGCATGCCACTGCCGGCGGGTGTTACGGTGGGCGAGGACCAGGCGATCACCGTCCGCCGTGAGATGGTGACCCGGCAGGTAGCGCTCATGCTGTTCGCCCAGGCCGGCGACCATGCGGCCTACCAGCTCCTGGTGACGATCGACCCTGCTGACGGTCGGATCGAGGCACGCCACACGCGCGATGCCGCGGCCCCTGGGGTGACGTTCGACCAGATCATCTTCGAGAAGCACCAGGCAACGGCCCGCTTGGCGAGCGGCCTGATGACAGAGCTCTAGAGCGTCGAGAGAACGGCAAACCGAAACGGAGTTGGGGAGATCATGTGTAGTTGGGACGCCCTCGCGGTACACGCGGCCAAACCGGTGGCGGTACTTTCCATTTCGGCTTTCCTGGCAGCCGGCTGTTCGGTTGCGCCGCAACCCTTGACGCCGTCGGAAGTGAAGGATTTCGTCAACGAGCGCATGGCGCAGGTCACGGCGAACAACGAGCCGGTCACCGGCAGGATCGACCTCTACGAGGCGCTCGCCCGCGCCCTGAAGTTCAATCTCGATCACCGCGTCGAGATGATGGCCGCGGCCGTGGCCATGCGCGAGCTCGACCAGGCCAATATGGATATGCTGCCGCGGCTGGTGGCGAACTCCGCTTACAGCGGACGCAGCAACATCCAAGCCTCCAGCAGTCAGTCTGTGGCGACTGGGCAACAGTCGCTGGTACCGTCGACGTCGACCGAGAAGAACACGCTGGCCGCCGATCTGACGTTCGGCTGGAACATTCTCGATTTCGGCCTGTCCTATGTTCGGGCCAAGCAACAGGCCGACAAGGCGCTGATCGCCGAAGAGCAGCGGCGCAAGGCCGCCCAGCGCATCCTGGAGGATACGCGAACCGCCTATTGGCGGGCGATCAGTGCCGAGCGGCTGGTGCGTGAGACCAAAGCACTCGAGGCGAGCGTGCAGCAGGCGCTGGGCAACGCGCGCTCGCTGTCGGCCACCGGGCAGGCGCCGCCGTTGCCGGCGCTGATCTACGAGCGCGAGCTGATCTCCATCCGGCGGGAACTGCAGGAGCTCGAGCGCAGCTTGGCGGTGGCACGCGCCCAGTTGGCGGCGCTCATCAACGTGCCGCCCGGCACGCCGTTTGCGCTTGAGGTCCCAACGCGTCCGCCCGTGCCGCGGCCGCCGGCCATGTCGCCCGAAGACATGATCCGGACCGCATTGGAGCAGCGCTCGGAGATCCGCCAGGTGATGTACGAAATGCGGATCAACAAATCCGAGGCGGATGCCGCGATCCTGGCGATGCTGCCAGGAATCAATCTCTACGGCGGACTCAACGTCGACAGCAACAAGTTCCTGCTCAACAATCACTGGGCCGCCTGGGGCGCGCGGGCCAGCTGGAATCTCATGAGCCTCTTCACTTATCCCAGCAAGAAGGCAACCGTCGCCGCGCGCGACGACCTGCTCAAGGAACGGTCGCTGGCGATCATGATGGCTATCATGACGCAGGTTCATGTGAGCCGGGCGCGCCTGGCGGAGTATACGGACGCCTACCGCACCGCGGCGGAGCTGCTGAATGTCCAGAACCGGATTCTGCGCCAGACGCAGGCCGAGGCGGCGACCGACTTTACCGGCGAGCAGAGCCTGATCCGCGAGCGCATGAACCTGCTGGCAAGCCGGGCCCGCCATGACATAGCCTATGCTGATTTGCAGAACGCTCACGCCAACCTCATGGCGTCCATGGGCTTCGATCCGATCGGCGCCGATATCGTTCTCGCGCGGCCGGTCGCCGACGTCGCGCGCGATCTGCGTCAGGCCATGGCCGGGCGCGACTACTAGGAGAAGGTGGTGCAGGCAGGCCGCCGACATCGGAGTCGCCGCGTCATCGGGATCGGCATCCTGACCCTGGTGCTGACGATGAATCCCGGCGCCATGTCGTCCGGCGGCGCGCAGTCGCCCCGTCCGTCCGGCGGTGTCGTGCCGGCTGGCGACGGCGTGGAGGGTGTCCGTGGTGTCGTCAAGCCGCTGGCCGAGGCACAGGTCACGTCGGACCTGGCGCGGCGCATTCTGGAGCTGCCGTGGCGCGACGGCGACCGCTTCCGCAAGGGCGACCTGCTGGTGCGCTTCGACTGCAATGAGCTGCAGGCCGAAGCCAACGCCGCGCGCGCGGTGTGGCGCGGCAAGAAGGCCGCGTACGCCAATGCTGCCGAGCTCCATCGCCGCCAGGCCGCCGGCGCACTCTCGGTCGCGATGGCGGCCGCCGACGCCGACAAGGCCGAGGCCGACGCGCAGGCCCTGGAAGCGCGGCTTGGCCGCTGCACGATCGTGGCGCCCTATGATGGCCGGATCGTCGAGCGCTTGTCGGCACCGTATGAAACACCGACTCCCTCCCAGCCGATCCTGCGGATCGTCGATGACTCGGAGCTGGAGATCCAGATCATCGTGCCCTCCCGGTGGTTGAAATGGATCCGGGAGGGCCTCGATTTCACCTTCCGCATCGATGAGACCGGCGAGCCGGCCAAGGCGAAAGTCCAGCGCATCGGCGCCAGCGTCGACCCGGTCAGTCAGACGGTCCGGATTGCCGGTGCGTTCGTAGCGCGCTCGCCGGATGTGCTGGGCGGCATGAGCGGCACGGCGGTGTTCGAAACCCCGCCGCACCGGCAGACGGACTGAGGCGATGGACCCGGTACGCCAGCAGCCACCGAAAGTGCCGGAAAGCGATCGCGCCGTACGGTTCAGCGTCGTGCTGGCGCTGGAGATGCAGGCGCGCCGCCAGGGCACGAGCCAGGCCTTGAGCTTCTTTGCCGTCAACGAGACGCGGAAGGCGGCGCCGTATCGGCAGGCCTTCCTGATCGAGACCAGCCGGGGACGCGCGCGGGTCACGGCGATATCAAGCATTTCGTCGGTCGAGCGTGACGCGCCCCTGGTCCGCAGCTTCGAGCATGTCGCGAGCGCCTTTCGCAGCAAGCTGCAGGATGATGCGCGACTCAAGCCGCAGTATTTCCTCCTCAGTGCGTTCAGCGAGGAAGATGACAGCACGCGCGAGTATCCGTTCAAGCATCTGTGCTGGATGCCGCTGCCGCGACGCTCACCTGAAAGCGACATGGCGCTTCTCCTGGCGCGTGATACGCCGTGGCGTCCGCACGAGTTGGCGCTGCTCGAGCCGCTGGGGGATGCCTACGGCCATGCCTTTGACGCGCTGCAATCGCGCAAACGCCTGTGGCGGTCGTCCGGCAAGTGGCGGCCGGCCATTTACGCTGCCATTGTCCTGGGCCTGATCGCGTTGATGCTGTTGCCGGTCCGCTTGACGGCGCTGGCGCCGGCCGAGGTGATCGCCGCCAGCCCGATCGTCGTGTCGGCGCCGGTCGAAGGCGTCATTGCCGACCTTCCGGTCGATCCCAACACGGAAGTGCGCGAAGGCGATCTCATCCTGACCTTTGTCGACACCAAGCTGCGCAATGGCGCTGAAGTGGCCGCGCGCAATGCCGTGGTGGCGGAAGCAAAGTACCGCAAGGCCGTCCAGGGCGCCTTTGGCTCGGCGCGCGACAACCAGGAAGTCGCGATCGCGCGGGCGGAGCTCGACGTCAAGAAGGCGGAAGCGGCCTATGCGGCGGAGATGCTCGAACGCGCCAGCGTGCGCGCCAAGGCGTCCGGGCTGCTGTTGTACTCGTCGAAGTCGGACTGGATCGGGCGGCCGGTGGCGACTGGTGAGCGGATCATGGAGATCGCCGACCTGCGCAAGCTGGAGCTGCAGATCGAGCTGCCGCTGGCCGACATCGCGACAGCGAAGGAGGGCGGCCGGATCGTCTTCTATCTCGACAGTGACCCCTTGCATCCGATCGAAGGGACGCTCTACCGCATCAGTTACCAGGCCGCCATGACGGGCGAAGCGCAGTACGCCTTCCGCCTGCTCGCCCGCATCGCGCTCGACGGTGAACATCCGCCGCGGATCGGGACGCGCGGCACGGCTCAGGTCTACGGCGAGCGCGTCAGCCTGTTCTTCTATCTCTTCCGCCGGCCGATCACGGCGCTCAGGCAGCGGCTGGGCATCTGACATGGACGTCGCCGCGCCGGCTCCTCTGCTGCCCGCGCTGCGACCCGATCTGCGCCTGTTCGATGGCGGCCGCGATGCGACGGGCGAGCCGACGTTTCTCATTTTCGATGCCGTGCGCCACCGGTACTTCCATATCGGCTGGCACGCGTTTGCCATGCTGGCGCGGTGGGGACGCACGACCCGCCGCGAGCTGCAGGACAGCATCAAGGCGGATCTCGATGTCGAGATCGACGACCAGGAAATCGAAGGTCTGATCCGCTTCCTCGACACGCAGGAACTCACGGTCGATGGCGTCAATACCGGCTGGCGGCGCAATCTGGTGCTGGCTGACATGCGCCGCTCCGGCCCGGCGAAATGGCTGCTGCACAATTACCTGTATTTCCGGATCCCGCTGTTGCGGCCCGACCAGTGGCTGTCGCGGCTGTTGCCGTACGTCGCGTTCGTGTTCAGCCGGACGTTCTGGCTCTGTTGGTTGGTCCTGACACTGAGCGCGATCTATCTCGCGACGCGCGAATGGGCCGATTTTGCCGGGGCCTGGCATCGCGTGTTCGATATCCAAGGCCTGCTGGCCTTTGCTGGTGGCCTGATCGTGCTGAAATCGGTGCACGAACTGGGACATGCCCTGGTGGCAAAGCGGCTGGGCTGCCGGATCGCGTCGATGGGCATCGTGTTCATGGTGCTGGCGCCCATTCTCTATACCGACACCACCGACTGCTGGCGCCTGCCATCGCGCCTGCAGCGCTGGCGCATCGCCTCGGCCGGCGTGTTGGCGGAGATCATGATCGCGCCGGTCGCGCTGTTGATCTGGTCGTTCATGACGACCGGGTTTGTACGCGACCTGTTCTTTGCCGCAGCCGTGCTGGCGCCGTCGTTGTCGCTGCTGGTGAACCTCAATCCGCTGATGCGGTTCGACGGCTACTTCATGCTGTCCGATCTGCTGGGGTTTTACAATCTGCAGCCGAGAAGCTTCGCCTTTGGGCGCTGGAAGCTGCGCGAGACGCTGTTCGCCCATGGCGCGCCGCCGCCCGAGAACCTGCCCCAGCCGCTGACACGCCTGCTGATCGCCTATGCCTACGCCACCTGGATCTACCGGCTGCTGTTGTTCATCGGGATTGCCATCTTCGTGTACGCCTTCATCGTAAAGGTGGTGGGAATCATCCTGTTCATCGTCGAGATCGGCTTTTTTGTCGTGCGTCCGGTCGCGGCCGAGCTTGCAGTGTGGTGGAGGATGCGCGACCAGGCGCGCCTGCGTCCGAGGACCGTGATGATATGGGGCGGCCTGTTGGTCGTCCTTCTCGCCCTCGTGCTGCCGTGGCGCACGACGATCACGATACCAGCCGTCGTCGAAGCCGGACGGCTGGAGGTGATCCACGTGTCGGCACCGGCGCAGATCGTCGAGGTTTTCGTCAAGGATGGCGAGACCGTGGTTGCCGGGCAGCCGCTGCTTCGCCTGCAAGCCCCCGACCTGGAGAGCCTGGCGGTGATTTCCCGGCGGCGCATGACTCTGCTGGAACTGCGACTGGCCCGGATCGCCGGCAGCAGCGTCGACCTCGAGGATCGATTGGTCGCCGAACAGGAGCTGCGGTCGGAACGGCAGAGTCTGGCGGGGATCGAAAGGCTGCGTCAGGAGCTCGTCGTGAAGGCACCTGCCGACGGTCTGATCCGGGATCTCGACAGGAAGCTGAGGGCCGGCATGTGGCTCGGCACCCGCGACCAGATCGCCATGCTGGTGGACGCCAAGACGTACCGTCTGCGCGGCTTCGTGTCCCTGACGGATGTCAGGCGCCTCAAGGTGGGCATGACGGGCTCTTTCATCGCCGATGACGGCGTGCTCGAGCTGGCCAAGGTCCGGCTCGCCAGCATTAACCGCGCGGCGGACCGGCGATTGAGCATTCCGATCCTGGCTGAGCCCCATGGCGGCAGGATCGAAGCGGTCGTCGACGACAAGAAGGCGATCTACTCGCACGAGGCGATGTTCAGCGTGCGCCTGGCGCTCGACAGCGGCGAGACGGTCGGACACTTGCTGCGGGGTGTCGCGGTGATCGACGGCGAGCCGGAATCGATCCTCTTCCGCCTGCTGCGACGGATCGGGCAGGTGCTCATGCGCGAGAGCGGATTCTGAGTTGGCTCTTCCTGCGTCTGCGCTCCTATGGGGCTCTATGATGTATCGGACCCGACGCCATCCTCCTTCTGCAGGAGGGCGTCGTTACCCGCCTCCGTCAGGCGGATAGCACCTGAGTCTTCGTCGATATCGAGCAGATGCCGTTTCTGCAGATCGCCAACCATCTTCACGAAAGTGCGGCGGTCCATCCGCAGCCGCTTCAAACAGTCTTCTGCCTGGGCAACAAACGGGTCGGAGGCATCACGGACGGTTTCGAGGATGCGACGTTCCATGGTGCGAGCCCCCTGCCTCTAGTGGCCCATGTGGCCGCCCGGCATGGCCGAGGCCGCATCGGTCTGTGGCCGTTCGGCGACCATGGCTTCAGTGGTGATCAGCAAACCGGCGATCGAAGCGGCGTCCTGAAGGGCAATGCGAACGACCTTGGCCGGATCGATGATGCCGGCCTCGATCATGTTCACATAGCGCTCGGTCTGGGCATCGAAGCCGCCGTTGGGGTCTTTCGTCTCCAGCAGCTTACCGACGACAACGGACCCATCGACTCCGGCATTCTCGACGATCTGGCGCAACGGCGCCTCGATCGCGCGCAGCACGATGGTGATGCCGGCGCGCACGTCCGGATTGTCGCTGGTGAGCTTGTTGAGGGCCGCCTTGGCGCGCAGCAATGCCACACCGCCGCCGGCGACAATGCCTTCCTCGACCGCTGCGCGCGTGGCATTCAGCGCGTCGTCGACGCGATCCTTCCGCTCCTTGACCTCGATCTCGCTGCCGCCGCCGACGCTGATCACGGCGACACCGCCGGACAGGCGCGCAAGGCGCTCCTGGAGCTTCTCCTTGTCATAGTCCGAGGTCGTTTCCTCGATCTGTGCCTTGATCTGGGCGCCGCGGGTCTCGATGGCCTTCTTCGTGCCGGCGCCATCGATAATGATCGTGTTTTCCTTGGAAATGGTCACCCGCTTGGCGCGGCCGAGCATATCCAGCGTGACGTTTTCAAGCTTGGTTCCGAGATCATCGGAGATGACCTGGCCACCGGTCAGCACCGCGATGTCTTCCAGCATGTCCTTGCGGCGATCGCCGAAGCCCGGTGCTTTGACGGCGGCAACCTTCAGGCCGCCGCGCAGCTTGTTGACGACGAGTGTGGCCAGTGCCTCGCCCTCGATGTCCTCCGAGACCACGAGCAATGGCTTGCCAGCCTGGACGATCGCCTCGAGCACGGGCAGCAGCGTCTGGAGATTGGAAATCTTCTTCTCATGGAGAAGGATGTAAGGGCTTTCGAGCTCGCTCACCATCTTCTCGGCATTGGTGATGAAGTAGGGCGACAGGTAACCGCGGTCGAACTGCATGCCCTGGACGACCTCGAGTTCGGACTCGATCGATTTCGCCTCCTCGACGGTGATCACCCCCTCGTTGCCGACCTTTTTCATGGCTTTTGCGATCATGTCGCCGATCTCGCGCTCGCCATTGGCAGCGACGGTGCCGACCTGCGCAATTTCCTCCGATGTGTGGACCTTCTTGGCGCGCTTGGCGATGTCCTTCACGACCTCGATGACGGCGAGGTCGATGCCGCGCTTGAGGCCCATCGGGTTCATGCCGGCGGCCACCAGCTTGGCGCCCTCCCGCACGATCGCTTGCGCCAGGATGGTCGCCGTCGTGGTGCCGTCGCCGGCGGCGTCGTTGGTCTTGCTGGCGACCTCGCGCACCAGCTGGGCGCCCATGTTCTCGAACCTGTCCTCGAACTCGATCTCCCGGGCGACGGTGACGCCGTCCTTCGTGATGCGCGGGGCACCGTAGCTCTTGTTGAGAACGACGTTGCGACCCTTGGGGCCGAGTGTCACGCGGACCGCGTTGGCGAGGATCTCGACACCGCGCATCATCCTGTCGCGGGCGTCGTTGGAAAAGCGTACGTCCTTGGCTGCCATGACATGATATCCTTTGTGTTGGGATCGACGGCGACGAGCGCCGGACAGTCACGCCACCGGTTGCTCGGCAGCCTTGCCCGCAATGACGCCCCGTAGGTCGGACTCCGTCAGCAAACGGAATTCCATCAGGGCTCACTTTCTATTGCCATGGCGGCCCGACGGGTCGCTTTGGCAACCCGCCGCGTTTGGCACTCTGCATGGGAGACTGCTGATCTGGGGCTGCCGCGGGAGCGTTTCAAGGCAGCGTCATGCAATGGCAGTGGTTTTCACACGTGTCCGAGTTCGACTGCCGTCGAATGTCGCAACGCCGCCGTCAATAGACGCCTCCATGCCCCGTTTCGACGCTGCGGTGTGCCCGGCCGGCGCCGTCATGACGCCGGCCTTCAATCCATCAAACGAGGAGGAATGCCCCATGCTTGAGTTCGACAAACGACAGATGGAGCAACTGATTGCGGCCATTCTGGCGAGTGGCACGTCCGATCCGGACGGATCGAGCTGGAATATGCTGGTGGAACGGTATCGCCAGATCTTGTCGCAGGTTCGCCAGCATCCGCAGGGAGCCGACGGAGACACCCCTTAGCGCCGGAGTCGGCGCGTTCCGATTCAGACTATGGTCGTTCAGCACAAGAGGAAGCATGTCCCGCGTGGGACATGCTTTGGCGTGTCGACGGCTTCAGGTCTTGGCCTTGGGCAGGAAGTCGTCCAAGGGCACGCCGAAGCTGTTGAGCGCCCAGGAGACGAGATTGTACTGGCCGATGGTGAACACCACGTCCATCATCTGTTCGGTCGAATACTTTTTCGACAAAGCCGCCCAGGTGGCGTCCGACACGACGGAGCGTTCGTAGAGGTCGTCGGCTGCCTGCATCAGGGCCGCCTCATGTTCGTTCCAACCACCCTGTGGACCTTTCTTGATCTGCTCGATCTCGGGGTCGGTGATGCCGCCGCGCTTGGCGATCAGCTCGTGCTGAGCGAACTCGTACTCGGCCTGGTTCAGCCAGCCGATGCGCAGGATCAGGAGCTCGCGGTCGCGGAAGGGAAGGCTCTGCTTTGACAGGATGTGGCCGGCGAACGGCGTCCAGCGTTTGACGAGCTTGGGGTGATGGGCCAGCACCTTGAAGATGTTGAAGATCTGGCCGTTCATCGCGTTCTTCTCGACGGTCTCGCGGTCCTCGGCCGCCATCGTCGCAAGATCGCGCATCGGAATTCGCTGCGCTCGTTTGATCACCGGGTTCCTCCACGATTAAGCCACGTCTGATGACGTTCGCCGCTATAGCCCAATATCGAATCACTGCAAACATACCCCGATCGCGCATCCGGTATTCTCGCATGGGTCCGGTGATGACGCGCCAGACGCAGTTGCGCCGCCGCTCTACCGAGCGCATCGATGGGCTGCCGCCTCTATGGCATCCGCGCTCGGTCCGGATGCGCCCGGCGTTCCTTGGAAACTGATTCGTGTTGTACCCTTGGCGTCCTGCACAACGTGGAAGGCGCCGACCGGGACATCCTGCTCGCGACCGCGAATCCACAGATTGACCAACGCTTCCTGTCGCGGTGGTGCATAGACCAACGGCCAGACGGCGAATTGCCGGCCCGCCATCTGCCGCATCAGACAATTGGCGACGACGTCATACGGCTTGCCCTGGGCGGCGGCGATCGGCGCACCGGCGACCGGCGTCGATTGGGCCTGGGCATGGCAGCCCAGCGTAGTGACAACGGCAGCAGTGACAATGGCAAAGGCCACACCACGTAGGATCGGCATGGGGAACCCCATCAGGGACACAGCCAGTCAACAAGCGAGAATGCCGAAATGTTCCGTCAGTGGGTCGAGGCGTTGGCGTGCGCTGAAGAAATCGACGTTGTCCCGGGGGTTGGCGCCTGATCGTCGTGGAAGCTCAATGGGAACGGGCGTAAAAATCAGATGGGCGATCAAGGGAGGCAGGCTATGGCCGAGCAAATACCGTCATTCCTGGACATGTTCAGTAAGCTGGCCCAGGATCTGAAAGTGCCTGGCGTCGACGTCGAGCGGCTGATGGAAAGTCACCGCAAGAACATGGACGCGATGATGCGCGCCGCACAGGCGACATCGTCGGGCATGGGGGCCGTGGCCGGCAAGCACGCCGAGATCATGCAGGCCGCGTTTGCCCAGGTCACGGCTTTGGTCAGTGAGTTCAAACCGGCGGGCAGCCCGCAGGAAGTGATCGCCAAACAGACCGAATTCGCGCGCAAGGCCTTCGAGGCCGCGACACAGCACACGCGCGACGTCGCCGATCTGGTGCAGAAGTCGAGCGCCGAGGCCATCGGGATCGTCCAGGATCGTCTGCGCGAGAGCCTCGAGGAGATCCGCGGATCCGTTGATCCCAAGAAATAGCGCGCAGACGTTTCCGCCTGTGACCAAGCAGTGACGGCGATATCGCGCATTTTCCGTTGAGAAATCACTGCAACGCGCGATGCGACCGATATCAATGCCGTCCTGCGTGCCGATGATGCGGCTGGTCAAGTGTGAACCGGACATGACGATCTGCGCGCCTCATCGCGAGACGCGCATCTTTTCGCTTCCGGTTGGTATCCTCCCGATGTGCGAACGTCGTGACCGGGGGGCCTCATGTTCAGCGCCGAGAAATTGTGGTGGGGCGCGTCGCTCCCCCTGGTGGGGTCTGTCGCCCTGCATGTGATCCTTGTTGTCGGGCTTGTCGCCGGGCGGATGGGGCCGCCGCATGCGGCCGATCCGGCCGCTGCCGACGTCGGCACGACGGCGACGCCCGTCGACTTGCAGACTTTTGCTGGCCAGAAGGTGCCCGGTCGGCCATCGCCCGACGAGGCGGCCACGATCGCGGCGGTTACGCCGCCCGGGGCGCCGAAATCCCAGCGCGGTGTTTCCGATCGCACCATCCTGCCGATCGATCAACCGCCGACCCTGTTCCTCGGCAACCCCGATGCGTTGCCCGCGACAGAAGTCCCGGACGTCGTGCCGCCGCGTTTGACGTCGGAACCCGGCATCGCCGACATCGCGATCCTGCCGGTCGATCAACCGAAGCGGCTCGTGATCGGCATGCCCCTGCAGCCGCTTCCCGAGCCGTCCTTGCCGACCGCGCTCGCCGCACTGCCGCGCCCGGCATCACCCGCACCGGGCGCGTTCGATCGCACCTTTGTGCCGGCTGACGTGCCGCCAGCGCCCGTGGCCGGCGTTCCCGGACCGAACGGGTCTCAGCCGAGCGCCACGGCCACGGCCTTGGTCGCGCCATCCGGCCCCGCGTCGGGGCCGGGTGTCTCGAACAGGACCACGATACCGTTGGACCTGCTGCCCGCACCCTCGCCACCGGCGGCGGCCCCCAAACCGGTCGATGTCCTTGCCTTCAAAATCAACCCGCCGCGCCCTGCCGCGCCGCCGCCTGTGCCCGTCCGGCGGGCGATCGCGCCACAACAGGCCACGCCGGCCGTTGCGCCACTGCCTGCGCCACAGCCGACGGCCGCGGCGCGGCCACCCCGCCAGCGCGCGATGGACCCGTTCCAGGACTACGGACTCTACGGCGGCGGCCCGATCTCCAGTGTTCACGGGATCGGAGCACCGAGCCCGTCGACGGTCGCCGCCAACCCAGGCGGCCCTGCCGGCAGCAGCGGCGCCGGCGGCGTCGGCGGGCCGGCCACGATGGGTCCGGGCACGAGCGTCAGCGTGAGTTCCAGCGTCAGCGCCGCGAACGGCGGCCCTGGTGCCGGCCCCGGGGGTGGGGGCGGGGATGGCGGTAGCGGCGGCGGTGCCGGCGGCGGAGACGGTGGTGGCGGCAATAGCGGCGGTCCTGGTGGTGTTGGTGGCGGCGTCAGCGGCGGTGTCAGTGCCGCCGGCACCAGTGCCGGGGTCAGTGCGTCAGCGGCGGCGGGTCCCGGCGGTGCTGGCGTCGGGGTGAGCGGCAGTGTCAGTGCCCCCGGCGCCAATGCCGGCATCAGTGCGGGAGCGACGGCCGGCCCTGGTGGCGTCGGTGTGGGCGTCAGCGGCAGCGTCAGTGCCGCCGGTACCAGTGCCGGCGTCAGCACGGGTGCAACGGCGGGTCCCGGGGGCGTGGGCGCCGGCGTCAGCGGTTCCGTCAGTGCCGCGGGCCACAGCGTGGGCGTCAGCGCCAGTACATCCGCCGGCCCGGGCGGCATTGGAGTCGGGATCAGCGCGAATGTGGGTGGTATCGGCGTCGGGATCAGCGCCAGCGTCGGCGGTGGGGGCGGCGGAGGCGGCGGAGGTGGTGGCGGCGGAGGCGGTGGTGCCGGCGGCAGTGGCGGTGGTGAAGGACCCTGACGCCGAGATCGGCATGCCAGACGACGTCTACAACGGGCTCACGAGGTCTGAAATCGCGTGGGTTGTTCGGCGGGAACAACGTCAAGAGCGATAGCGATCGGCTCGTTGTCGCTGCGGACGACCACGAACTCCACCGCCTCGGTGTTGCTCAGGTTCCTTTCCCAGTGCGGGACGTGAGGTGCGAAATAGATGAAATCGCCCGCCTCAGCGACCGTGACGAATTCGAGCGTCTCACCCCATCGTATTTCGCTACGGCCGGCGGCGACATACACGACCACCTCATGGCGGCCGTGATGGTGGGCACCCGTCGCACCGCCGGGCTGAAGGGTGACGCTGCCGATCCAGGTCTGCGCGCCGCCGGTGCCGAGGAAGTCGAAGGCCGTTGCGCGTCCGGTGCCCGAGGGACCGTGCTTGGCGGTACGCAGACGCTCTGCCCGGGCGATCCTGACGCCGTCGGTCCAGCGCCCATCGGGGGTGCTCACGGGTAACCTTCTCCTACTGGGCGGCTGGCGCGTAGGCTGCCGCAAGCTGATGGGAGACGAGCTGCGCGTAGAGCCCACCTTTGGCCAGCAGGCTCGCATGCGTGCCGGTCTCGGCGATGCGGCCCTCGTCGAGCACGACGATGAGATCGGCATCGCGGATGGTCGAGAGCCGATGCGCGATGACGATCGTGGTGCGATCGGCCTGCAGCCGGTCGAGCGAACGGCGCACGGCCTGTTCGTTCACCGCATCGAGATGTGACGTCGCCTCGTCGAGGATCAGCACCGGCGCGTCTTTCAGGAAGGCGCGCGCAATGGCAACGCGCTGGCGCTGGCCACCGGACAGGCTGGTGCCGCGCTCGCCGACCGGCGAGTCGAGGCCGTCGGGCAAAGCCTCGACCAGGTCGGCGAGCGACGCATGCGCGACCGCCGACGTCAGGTCCTGCTCGCTGGCGTCGGGGCGCGCGATCAGGATGTTGCTGCGCAGCGTGTCGTTGAACAGGTAGGTGTCCTGGGCGACCAGTGCGATGCAGCGGCGCAGTTCATCGAGCTTGTAGTCGCGCAGGTCGCTGCCGCCCAAGGTGATGCGGCCCTGATCCGAATCCCAGAAGCGCATCAACAGCTGTGCCGTCGTCGTCTTGCCGGCGCCCGATGTGCCGACCAGCGCCACCGTCTTGCCGGCCGGGATGGCGACGCTGATGTTCGACAGGGCCCGGCGGTGCTGGCCGGGATAGGTGAAGCTGACACTTTCCAGTGACAGTGGCACGGCGCCGGCGCGCATCGGCACGCCCGGTCCGTCCGTCACCGGTACGGGCTCGTTGGCCAACGCGTAGATACGGCGTGTCGCGCCGAGCGTATCGGCGAGTTGCCGGCCGACCTGCGCGATCTCCGAGACGGGCAGGAACGCCGCCATGGCGAGCAGGGTCAGCAGCGGCAGCATCGCCGGATCGATGGCGCCGCGTGCCGCCAGTACGGCGCCGGTCACCACGACCGCGAGGCCACCCAGGCCGGTGAACACCTCGAGCAGGCTGTGCTGCAAGGTCAGCTCACTGAAGAAGGGCAGGCGCAGGCGAATATGACGGTCCGACAGCGCGTCGAGCTGCTGGCCGCGATTGTGCTCCTGCTGGAAGGCGACGACCTCGCCCAGGCCCTGCACCGAGTCGACGGCAAAAGCGCCCAGTTCGCCCGCGGCTTCGCGCGCCTGTGAACCCAACCGGTCGACGCGCTTGCGCATCAGGAAGGGGCTGAGGCTGACGGCCACCAGGAACGGCACCAGCGCCAGCGCGATCCAGCCGCTGGCCGAAGCCAGCACGGCGAGAACAGCGGCCGGCACGAGCACGGCGACGAACGCCGGCGCCACCGTGTGGGCGAAGAAGTACTCGACCAGCTCGACATCATGCGTGGCCAGCGCCAGCAGGTCGCCGGTGCGCCGGCGCACCAGGTAGGCCGGCGCCAGGGCATCGAGCTTGCGGAACACGTCGATGCGCATTTCGGCCAGCAGGCGGAATGCCATGTCGTGCGCGATCCAGGATTCGAGCCAATGCAGAACGCCCGACAGCGGCGCCACGACGGCCAGCGCCCACAGATAGGGGGCGTAGGGTTGGCCATTCTTCAATGCCAACACCACCAGCGCGCTCAGCACGCCGACACCGATGAAGGCCAGCACGCGCAGGACGCCGAAAATGAAGGTTGCCGTGAGGCGGCCCTTCCAGGGCGTGATCAGCGCCATCAGTTCGCTGACCAGGCGATACCAGCCCAGACCTTCGGCCTTGATGATGCCTTCGGTCACGGCCTTCGCGGCGCCGACCGGTGCCTCGCCGATCGCCTCGGTGCTGGTCCGGCTGGGTGAGGCGTCCACGAAGCTCGCCGTCGATTCATTGATCTGCTCGGCCATCAGGCCGGCATAGACGCCGCCCTGGCGCATCAATGTGTCGTGGCGCCCGCTTTCCGCGACGCGGCCGCCGTCGAGCACGAGGATGCGGTCGCAATCGATGACGCTGGAGAGCCGATGGGCCAGGATCAGCGTGGTGCGGCCGCGCATCAGGCGATCGAGCGCCTCCTGGATCACGGCCTCGTTCTCGGCGTCGACCGCCGAGAGTGCTTCGTCGAGCACCAGGATCGGCGTGTCGCGCAACAGCGCGCGGGCGATGGCCACGCGCTGGCGCTGACCACCCGACAGTTTGATTCCCTTCTCGCCGACGACGGTGCCATAGCCCTGGGGCAGGGCCGTCACGAAGTCATGGATGTTGGCGGCCCGCGCCGCGGCCTCGATGTCGGCGTGCGCGGCATCAGGCCGGCCCATGCGGATGTTGTCCTCGATCGTGCCGTGGAACAGGAACGTGTCCTGGTTCACCACCGAGATCATCGCGCGGATGCGCTCGAAGGGCAGGCTGCGCAGATCATGGCCGCCGATGCGCACGGCGCCGGCGTCCGGGTCGTAGAAGCGCAACAGCAGGCGCACGATCGACGATTTGCCGACGCCGGACGAGCCGACCAGGCCGATGCGTTCGCCGGCGGCGGCCGTGAAGTCGAGCGCCTCGTGCACGGTACGGCGCGTGCCGGGATAGCGGAAGCGCACGTTCTCGAACGCGATGGTGGGTTGCAGCGTCGTCGCCTGGGCGAGCGCCGGGGCATCGGGCACGATCGGCTTATCGTCGAGGATACGGTAGATGCCCTGGGCCGCCGACATGCCGACCATGCCCTGATGCAGCACCGAGCGCAGCTCGCGCATCGGCCGGAAGATCTCGACGCCCAGCATCAGGATGATCAACAGCGAGGTGAGCGCCATCGCGCCGGAATCGACGCGCCAGGCGCCCAGCGCCAGGGCGGCGGCGGCGCCGCAGGCAATCGCGCTGTCGGTGATGCCGCGGGCCAGCACGTTGGTGCCCAGCACCCACATGGTGCGCCGGAAGAGATCGCGCGCCTCGACTTCGAGCTTGTCGGCGCGCGCCTTGCTCTGGCCGAAAGCCTTGAGCGTGGCCAGTCCCTGGATTGAATCCAGGAACTCGGCGGCGAAAGAGGCATAGGCCTTTTGCCGGCCCTGCGAATTGGCGACGTCGCGCTTGTGCCACAGCGCCGGCGCGAACAAGGCGATCAGCGCGAAACCCAGCATCACGGCTGCGATCGGCAGATCGATGAAGGCGACGGCGGCAAAGATCAGAACAGGCGTCAGCAGCGAGATCAGGAACTGCGGCAGGAACTGGCCGAAATAGACCTCGAGCTGCTCGACGCCGTCGGTCAACGACAGGGTCAGGGCGCCGGAGCGCTGGCGCCCCACAGTGCCCGGACCCAGTGCCGCGATCTGGTCATAGACCGCGCGGCGCAACTTCTTTTGTACGTGGGCGGCCGTCTCGTGGGCCACCATCGCGCGCCAATGCTCGAAGGCACCGCGCAGCACCATGACGATGGCGATCAGTGCGATCGGCAGCGCCAGATCGGCAATGTCGCGTCCGGCGAACACCTGGCCGATGAGCCAGCCCAGCAGGCCGAGCCGCGCCACGCCCAACGCGACCGCCGTCAGGCCGATCAGGACCGCCCAGACGATGCGCCACCGCACACCCTCAGTGAAAACCCACAGACGCGGCTCGAAATGCATGGACCGACTCCAGTACCATCGTGGTGGGCAAACTAGGGTGAACACCGGTGTTCCGCCAATCGACAAAATCGAAGATCGCCTGTACATTTCTGAACAGGTGGACAATCGGAGATTTCGATGATGATCGCGGCCTGGGACGACCTGCGCATCTTCCTGATCCTGGCGCGTGAAGGCAATCTGACCGCGGCTGCGCGTAAGCTCGATGTCAGCCACCCCACGGTGGCGCGGCGCATCAAGGCCCTGGAAGAGGTCATCGGGGCCCGCCTGTTCGACCGTCTGCCCGACCGATTCGGGCTCACGGTGGCCGGAGAGGCGCTGATGGCCGATGCGCAGGCCATGGAGCAGGCGGCCGAGTCGATCCATCGCCGCAGCAGCGGGCTTGCTGCCGATACCACCAAAGGCACCGTGCGCATCTCGGCCAGCGAGATGATGATCTCGTTCCTCGCCCTGCACCTACCGTATCTGCGTCGCGGCCTGAAGTGCGTCGAATTCGAATTGTCGGAGAATCACATGCCGGCAAACCTCTCGCGCCGCGAAGCCGATCTGATGATCCGCGAGCAGGTGCCCGATCTCGCCGACATCATGACGCGCCGCCTCGGCCGCGTGGCGTACGCGGTTTACGGTCACGTGCAGCTGGTGGCGAGTACGAGCGCCACACGCGAGGCGATGCGGCGCATGCCGTGGGCCGGTTTCGACGAGGCGCACAACTACATGCCAGGCCAGAAATGGGTACTGGACCTGCTTGATGGGCCACGGCCGATCGTGCGGGTCAACAACTGGATGATCCTGCACGACGTGGTGCGTGCCGGTGCCGGCCTTGCGGTGCTGCCCTGCTATCTGGGCGACGGCGATCCCGATCTGCGGCGGTTGGGCGGTGTGCTGGATGATATTGCGACCGATCAGTGGTTGCTGGTGCACCGCGACCTG
>Ga0187894_10002102_pt1 | contig 24296 bp, 24 predicted proteins | sample GBC1701081metaG_FD_136650 | JGI IMG/M metagenome (GOLD analysis project Ga0187894, IMG submission 136650) | White microbial mat communities from a lava cave in the Kipuka Kanohina Cave System on the Island of Hawaii, USA - GBC170108-1 metaG ... | reverse complement strand
CCGGGACGAACCCGTGCAGCGTCCGCCATTCCACCAGTAATCCCCCCCGGTTGTAGCCGATCACTGTCAGTTCGACGACCTCATCGCTTTCCATCAGCCGCCGGATTTCCGTCCAATCGGATTCAACTGCGTCGGCGTCGCTGTGTGCGGTCAGTGCATCATAATGGTTGTCGGACGTGTGCGGGGCGCTGCTGGCGTCTTGTTCTGCATCCTGGCCGTTGGTCGCTGCTTCGGCGTATTCCCCTTCATGCAATAATGCCGACCAGTAACTTTCGTCAAGTGGTGGCGGCAAGGCTGAATCATGCCGCTGAACATTAATCGACATCCTCTTCCCTCTGGATTTTGTCTAACAATAGTTCGATTACGTATGAGAATTAGGTCATTGACAAAATGTAACAAACCTAGTCCCTAGTGACATTATACCACCGTCTTTAAAAAACAAGATCTTAGTTTTGGGAAGAACGTGGAGGGGTAGCGCGGGGAATCGAAATTTATGGTTCTTGAGCGGAATCGCCCCCTTCCATGCCGATTAATGTGTCGGCGACTGCTTCAATCGCAATGCGTTGTTTACGGTATAAATCCGGTTCGCTCAACGCCAACCGCGTTGCCACCTCTCGCACCTTACGCTTCTCAACGAATCGCTGTTCCAGGATGTTATAAATTGTCCATTCTGGGCTGGTCAGCTTGCGTTCGCCGTCGGGTTTCTGCTTGTCAATCGCCTTTTGTAGGATCGCGCGCAGCGCCCGCGCCGGGTTATCGCCATTTTCCGGCATCGCTTCCCGCACCACCCGCAGTTCCAGCAAACGGCTGCTCGCCAGACCCGGCCCACCCCAGTAATGCCGCAGCGCCGCCCGCACCAATTCTACGAATTGCTCCCGATCCCCGATGCCATTTTCGCTCACCAGTCGCCGATCCCGTCCGGGGCGGTACTCGACTTCCTCCGCCCGGCTGCGTGTCACGATGATCTGCGGCAGCAAGCCCTCAAGCGAGGCATAGATTTCTGTTTGCAGCGTCATGTCATCCAACGTGTCGCCTGCCCGCCGCACCAACCCCCGGAACGTCAGCCATTCGTCGGCGGTCAAATCCACCTCGGATGCTCGCGCCTGGATGCCCATGAAGCCGATGAGTATCCGTTCACCCGTCTCGGTGACGAGCCGTTTGCTGTACAGCGGCACAATCCAGTACGAATGCCATTTTTCCAATAAGCTACCGGTGTTGTCGCCATTCTTTTTGCTCAAAAGGTCACTCAATGACCCGTTTTCTTCTTCCAACCAGTGGGGGTTAGGGCGCGTCGGCCCAATCGCTGCGATCAATTCCGGTTTCGAGTCACTCAGCGATGTGACAAAAGCCGTGTTCACCTGCAAAAAGTCACAGCTTGCGGCCAGGATTGCATCCAGCAGTTGCAACAGGTCGGAGCGAGTCAGCAGTCGTTCGCTCAACGTTTGCAGTTTAGCGAGTTGGTCGTCGTCTTCGCCGGAATAGATCAGCCGCTTTTCCAGCCAGGGCAGCCCCAGCGCCACCAGCCACTGCCACGTCAGCACCACCGACACGACCGCGAACGGCATGAAGCTGTTCCCCGGTAGCCCCAATATGCGCTCGGCAGGCGTCGTGAAGTTGATGATTGCTAATGCCAGCAGGCCGGTAGCCGGGCCGCGCAGCATGAACCGCAGCAGATCAGTCTTCACCACTCGGTCGGGCAGGCGCGTCCCGAAGAATGAGAGCGGATACGATAGGAACAGCAGCATAAAGATGAGAACGAAGTTAGCGAGGTTGACCAGCAGCAGCATCCCGACCGATCCGGTTTCGCTCAAGCCAAAGGCCACCGAGTAGGGGAAGATGCCCAGCGCCGGTGTCAGCATGGCGAATTGCAGATAGCCCATCCGGCGGCGCGTGTCGCGCGTCAAACAGCGGTTGCGCGCCCGCTGCACATTGATGAACGCCACCCCAATAGCGGCGATGAAAAAAGCCAGGTAGACCAGGAACACCGGCCCGCTCACGATATTGGCGACCCGCCTGCCGAGGAAAATGGGTTGGATCAGCGTATTGCTGAACGCGGCGGCCAGGGTAAAAACTGCGCCAATCAGGTACATCAGCCGCACGACTCGCCGCCGCCGCCCCCGTGAGGGCAGGCCGGTGGTCGCTAGCAGCGCGTCCGACAGGTGGAAGGTCGCGGCGGGGATCAGCGCGATGCCGATCCACTGTACCCGCACCGTCGCCTCTAACGTCCCCACGCTCGGCCCCAGCGAGATGAACACATCGCACAGGGACACAATCGTCACACACGCTAACACCACGCTTGATGTGCGCGCCACCCGGTTGCGCAGGTTGCGCGTTAGGTTGTACAACAGCATCGACGCCGCCACGACCACGATGGCCGCAGTCAGCGTTTCGTTCACCAGATCGAGAAAGGTGGCGAATATATCGTTCATTCGCCTCTTACCTCAACGACTGGCTGAAAAATACCGCAATATCTTGGTTAGGAAAATAATGGTCGTTAAATCCGCAAAATTTGAAGCCCAGTTGTTGGCAAAAGGCGATGCCAGGGTAATTTTCGGTGTGGTTCTCGACGGTGATTTGATCCAGCCCATGTTCCAGCGCCCACTGCCGCGCGATGTTCATCATCCGCGTCCCGATCCGGTGTCGCCGGTACGGCGCGGACACGACCACATCTTGCAACCAGGCTGCGCGGTACACCGGGTCATGCCGCATGGTCATATAGCCCAGGATGTCCGAGCTGTCTTTGGCGACCGCCACCAGGAAGCAGTGTTCAGGTGGCGTCGCCAGCCGCAGCCGGCGTTCATCCGCCCCATATTCGGTTTCTAACGTCCGGGGTAGCCGCTGCTTGTTGAATGAGATTGACCATTGCCCGCCGCGTTCGTCCATATTCATCTGCCAGACGAAATCGGTTTCATAATGATGGTCAAGACCCAGGCAGGCCCCAATATCCTTGTCCAGGCCGTCCCGTATGACAAAACCCAACGATGTTGACATAGTGCTTTCAGGTTAAATAAGCGTCGCCAAATGTCCCGCTGACGGCGATCTCCACCAGCGGCGCTAGTTCCTCGCCATCATGCGATACATACACGCCCGGCTCAATTTCCTGGTATCGCCGCTCGTCGGCATGGACTTTGAACAGCCGTCCCGCTTGCACCACAACCTGCGTCTGGTAGCCCACCGGCGTGATGATATGGATGTTCCCCAGCGCCGACCGCGCGCGGATGGTCCCAAACGCCTCGGCGGGCGCGACCAACCGCACATCGCCTAACCCCGTGCCAATCGCCGCTTCCTGAACAATCAGGTTCGACAGGTCGACATTCACCTGCCCGAAGTGGGTGCTAATCAGGATTTGCCAGGGTAGGTCGCGCGCTAAACCCATCTCCCAATCTGCGAAGGATAGCCAGGGGGTCGCCGCGCGATCCATTTTCAAAAACGTGTGGGTTTCGTTCACCCGCAGCGCCGGGCGGGCGTTGCTGGCGAACTGCCCGGCGATCAGCCGCCCCTCTTGTTGCAACGCCCGGATCGTCACATCAATTTCGCCACTGCTGATTTCCAGAGTGGCGAGTTCGACGCTGCCGCGCGTGATGCCGAACGTCCGCCCCTCGCTGCTTGGCGCGAAGTCCCCCCGCAAAAGAATCGTCGCCCCCGCGATCACCAGCAGCAGCGGCCACAGCGCCGTCACATTGAAGTCACCCAGCAGCAAAAAGTTATTGAGCAGCAGTATCACGCCAATGGCGGTCAGCGCCAGCGGCCATAACCAGGGGCCGCGCGATCCTTTTGCGGGCAAAGCCGTTACTCCTCGTACAGATAATCGCGCAGGATGACGTGTGCCGACGACTGCCGCAGGCGGTTGAGCGCCTGCGCCTCAAGCTGCCGCACCCGTTCGCGCGTCACGCCGATCGCGTGTCCAACTTCTTCCAGTGTATACACGCGCCCGTCTGCCAGTCCGTAACGCAGCTTCAAAATCTGCGCCTCGCGCGGGGGCAGTCGGTTCAAAGCCCGCTCCAACTGCTCGTGCAGCAGATGCGTCGCCACCTCTTCGGTGGGGGCAGGGCTGGTCACATCCTCCACGAAATCCCCGAACGTCGAGTCGCCTTCCTCGTCAATTGGCGTTTCCAGGCTGACCGGATGCCGCGCGATTTCCAGCAGGTTTTCGATCTTGTCCGCCGTCGTTTCCATGCCGACCGCCAGTTCTTCCAGCGTCGGTTCGCGCCCTAATTCCTGGATCAGGTTCAACTGCACCCGCCGCATACGGTTCAATTGGTCGCCCATGTGTACCGGCACGCGGATCGTCCGCCCCTGGTCGGCCACCGCGCGGCTGACCGCCTGCCGAATCCACCAGGTCGCGTAGGTGCTGAATTTATGTCCGCGCTGGTACTCAAACTTGTTCGTCGCGCGGATCAGGCCGATGTTGCCTTCCTGGATCAAATCGAGAAATGGTACACCCCGACCGATGTATTTCTTCGCCACGCTGATGACCAGCCGCGCATTAGCCCGCACCAGATGTTCCTGCGCCGCCTCGCCGTCCGCCACCAGTTCCCGCAGTGTATAAGCATCGTCCATCGGGATGTCATCGCCGTATTCCGCAAGTTGATCCTTCGCCAACAAACCCGCTTCCATCCGCTTCGCCAGCGACACCTCGTCGTCGGCGGTCAGCAGCGGCACGCGCCCCGCCTCTTTCAAATACAGCCCGACCACATCATCCGTGTCAATCGCCTGCTGGTAGCCCGCGTCATCCGTCAGGTCGTCGTCAATCTCCAGCAGCGCGAATGGTTCTTCGTCCTCGTCCGCGAAACTGCCGTTGACACCGGCGGGCGGCAGATCGTCGTCAGCGATGGTCGGCCCGACCTGCGTATGCGCCACGACTTCAATCCCGGCTTCCACCAGGCTGTCCATCAGGTCGTCCAGCAGCGCAATATCGCGCTCGGCTTCCGGCAGCAGCGCCAGGATGTCGTCGTAAGTCACCACGCCTTGCTCTTGGGCTTTCTTGAGCAGTTGAGTACGCACGTACTCTTTTTTGTCTTGTGCCATTACCATCAACATACGTTATTCGACCAGCCCTTGCTACCCTATTGTAACAAGGTTCAAGAAAATTACCCTTTGAATGGAGCTTGCTATTATGACGAAATTTTTAGTGGTTGGCGACGATTCGAGGTCAGCAGGCAGCAAAAAAGGATGACAATCTGCCATCAATCCACAGTCTTTACATTATGGCGCGGTTTTTTCGCTTGTCAAGTTAACGGCGGCTGAGTGATTTGCCCCATCAGGTAATCGACCGCCCCGCGCTCCATCAAATACAGGCGCGGCTGCTCGTCAATCACGGTGTAATACTCGTAACCCGTTGGCGACAATCCCCCCACCGCGATCACATGCCCGCCCTGGTCACCCGCCAGCACGATCTCGACCGACAGCACGCCATTAGGCTGGAAGCCGTACTGCGCCAGGTCAGGTGACTCGGACAGTTCCACCGTCTGCCAGTACGGCATCAACACCACTGTCTTCGCAATGTTAGACGCCGCGTCGAGGTCTAATCTTCCGTCGCTGCCCGGTGCCGTCCAGTTGCCGTCTGCGTCCCGGCTGATGATGAACGACTGCTCCGTTTGCGGGTCGCGCAGCCGGATCGCCTGGATGTCTAGCACGGTCATGTTCAAATCACGCCCGATGAACGATACAAACCGATCCGCTGCCGGGGTTTCTACCGGTGTCGGGCGGCTCTGGAGATACGTAATCAGCGCCAGCGCCGCGAACACCACGCCCAGGATAATAAGCATTCGTCGGTTCATTGCCGCGCCCGCCTTGTCCACACGACCAATCCGGCTAGCAGCACGATCCCTGGCATCAAAATCACCGTGATGAACGCCACCAGGTCAAGCTGCTGTCCGCTGACGAAGATGAATGGCACCCCCGTATTATATGCTTGCGGCGCGAAATTGATCCGCTCGCCAAACCCGGTCAGCCACGACAACCCATCCGTGAACAGCAGGCTGTTGCCCCCCGACAGAATCAGTCCATTCGTAGCGAAGTCGCTGTCGCCGACCAGCAAAATTTTCGCCCCCGTCTGCGTATTGTAGGCGAACGCCACCGTCGCCAGCGGGCCGGGGATGTCCTGTAAGGCGTCAAATTGGTAAGTGTCCGTCTCGCTCAAGGCCTGCAAATTCGTCTCGCCGAAGCTCTGCTCCGACGATAGGATCACCCGTCCGTTGGGTGTATTTACGGGTGGCGTCTCGCTCACCTCGACCGCCCGCGCCACGCTGAACAGGGTAGGGGCATTTTCCTGGTCGAGCCGTGCCGCAATCGCGTTGTCCGGGAACACCGCCGCGCTAATCACGTCTAGCGGCGTTTGCCCGCTCGATGCCGGGTCAACCACCACTGCGTCCAGCGCCCGTATCCCATAGGTCTGCCACAGGTATTGGTTGAACGCGCCCTTTTGCCGCATGAACGCATCTTCATTAAACAGCGCGTCCGCCATGATGAACAGCCCGCCGCCGCCGCTCAAATACACATCAATCACGCCGATTTCCGCCGCCGAAAAGTCGGTCGTAGGCCGCGCCAGGATCAGCGCCGACGCATCATCTGGGATCGCCCCGCCCGTCGCCGCGACTTCCGCCAGGTTCAACGGGGCGGTAATCAGGCCGCTCTCCTGAATGCCGTTGTTCACCCCTAGCAGGCCGGTCTGCGACCCGTCCAGTGCATCCCGTTCCCCGTGACTGACCTCGAAATACACCTTTAGCGTGCCAGAGATCAGCAGCCGCGCAATCGCCTCGGACATGTCCCGTTCCTGTCCGCCGCTGCGAGGGACGCGCGCCACCGTTCCGAAATCGACCGCGCCATCCGCGTTCAGGTATGACAGGTAAACATCACCCTCGTTCAGCACGTTAAACCGCTCCGCAATCGCCGGCTGCTCAATCGGGTCAATATACTCTCGGCTAATCACGTCATTCGTCGCCACGCTGTACAGCCGGTAGAATTGGTCGTCCACCTGCCGCAAGTCCAGCGCCCGCGACGAGTAAAACGCTGTGATGCGGATAGGCCGCGTCACCCGCTCCAACACCGCCAGCGTCTCGTTGCTCAGGGTGAAGCGTTGGCCTTCGGTCATGTCCAGCGTCAGCACGCCTCGCGCCAGCACCACATAGGCCATCGCCACGATGCCCGCCAGCAGTAGTGTTGCGAACACCGCGCTCGTGCTGTAGCGCACCTGCCGCCCGCTGATGAAGCTGCGAAATTCGTCCGGCGTCATGAACGCCCATAATGCGATCCCCGCCACGCCCACTGCCAGCGCCGCGATTACGAACGGCGACAAACCGCCTTGCCAGATCAAGCCGATGATCCCGGTCAGCAGCGCCGCGCCGCCCAGGTAACTCGCCCATTGTCCGATTTGCGTCCGCGTGATGACGATGGATTCGTTTCGCATTAGCGCCACCTGTGCGATTCAACCACGCGGATCGCCATGAATAACATGATGACCATCAGGCCGCCGTAATAGGCCACATCTTCTGCCCGTACTAAACCGACCGCGAACGACGACGTGAAATGCCCTTGTAGTGTCAGTTGCCGGATCACCAGTGCGATGTCCAGGTTGGTCACAATCTGTCCGACCAACTCCGCCAGCCACAAGAACAGCAGCACGCCCATGCTCAAAAACGCCGCGACAATCTGGTTTTCCGTCATCGCCGAAAACAGGATGCCCACCGCCAGCGTCGCCCCGCCGTACAGCCAGATGCCGATGTAGGCGCAAATCGCGTGGCCCAGGTCGGGCTGGGTGATCGCCAGCAAAATGAATTGATAAATGAATGTCAGCCCCAGCAGCACAGTATAGAAAAACCACGCGCTCAGAAATTTGCCGATCACAATCGCGCTGTCGTTCACCGGCGCGGTCAGCAGCAGTTCCAGCGTCCCCTCCCGGCTTTCCTCCGCCAGCATCCGCATCGTCAGCAGCGGCGCGCAAAAAATCATGGCAAACGCCAGGAACGACGGGATCAGCGACGGTTCAGCCGGGCGTGTCGTCGCCGCATAATTCAAATCGCTGTAAAACAGGATGCCGGTGATGAGCAGCACGGCGAACCCGATCAAATAGGCGATAGGCGAGGCGAAATACTGCCCAATTTCGCGCCGGAAGATGATCCACGCCCCGCTCATGCGCCGCCCTCCCTGCCCACGATGTCCAGGAAGATGTCTTCCAGCGTCATCGCCACCGGGCGGAATTCCAGCAGCGCCAACCCCGCGCCCATCACCGTTTGCGACACCGCTGCCCGGATGTCCGCACCCGGTCGCGCCCGCACACTGTAGCCGTCGCCCTGCGCTTGTACCGACTCAACACCGTTAATTTGTGTCAGCAGGCTGTGCGCCGTCTGGCCGTCCGCTCCGCCGATCTCGACGTATAGGTGCGCCCCCGGTTGGAGCTGCTGCCGCAGTGTCGCCGGTGCGCCCTGCGCCACGATCCGCCCTTTCTGGATAATCAGCACCCGGTCGCACACCTGCTCCGCCTCCGACAAGATATGCGTGCTGAACAAGACCGTGTGTTTCTCGCCCAGCCGCCGCACGCTCTCGCGTCCCTCGATCACCTGCTGCGGATCAATCCCGATAGTCGGTTCATCTAGGATCACCACCTGTGGGTCATGCACCACCGCCTGCGCCAACCCCAACCGCTGTTTCAACCCCTTCGACAGGTTGCGCACCAGCATGTTCTGCCGGTCGGTAAGCTGTACCTGTTCCAACGCCGCCGCGACCCGCGCGCGTGGGTTGCTCACCCCGCGCAGCTTCGCCCAGAACGTCACATAGCCCTTCACCGTCATATCCGGGTACACTGGCACATGTTCCGGCAGATAGCCCACGCGCTTGCGCACTTCAATCGAGTCCGTCATCACATCGAACCCGGCGATCTTGGCCGTCCCCTCGCTCGGCGGCATAAAGCCCGTTAACATCCGCATCGTGCTGGTCTTGCCCGCGCCGTTCGGCCCCAGCAATCCGACGATTTCGCCCGCCTCCGCTGCGAACGAAATGTGGTCAACCGCCAGGTGGCTGCCATACCGTTTCGTCAAGTTTTGGACATCAATCATAATGGCCTGAAAATCTGTGCCTAGGGACGACGCCTGCCGTGTCCGCTCACTGTCAACCCTTGCATCCTACCGCCGGATCGCAAATCGCGTCAAGCAATTGTCAACGCTTATGCACACCGTTTAAAGACTTCACATCAATCATTAATTAATGCAGCCTTGTCTTTTCTACTTCTAACTTCCGCTCTTTAACTATCCACTCCCGCGCTTTCCCTCAAAATCGAAACAAATGTCTGAACAAATGTTTCACCATTAACACTTGTTCTGTGCTACGATTGCTTTGTGTCTTGTTTTTTCTCTGTGTTCTCTGTGTCTCTGTGTCTCTGTGGTGAATATTTTTGTCTTGGTCTTTTCTGCAAACTTTGCGCCGCCGCCGCAACAATGGCATCGGCGACACAAAACACGGACGACAACGACGACAACCTTCCCTCAAAGGGTGACAACGGCTGACATGGCGGAATGACATGTCTGCCAGCGCCGCCGCCGCCGCCGCCGCCACACAGGGGTCGCTTATTGCCCATTGTAGCATCGCAGCATCCGCCCAAGTATTTAGCCACTGTCCGAATTGCCGTGCATTTCCCCTGGATGATATTCGTGCAGGCTCGATGCCCCGATGAACTCCCGCAGCAGCGACGTATCCGGGATCATCGCCCCTTGTTTGGTCGAAAGCGGCTGCACCCAACGCAGGAATGAGAGTAGTCGGTTGGCTTCAATGTGGGGGGGCGTGGCCGGTTCAACCTGGAGTAGGAGCGGCTCGGCCAGCGGGCGCAGCGCCGCCAATTCATATACCAGGGCAGAGTTGAACATCGCGTCGGCGTTATCCTGGTACGGGAAAATATTCTTTTTCTCCCCGCTGCGCACGCTCGGCCAGCGCATGATCGTGTCGGTCGCGTTATACCCCCGGTGCTGCGCATCCCGCACCATCCGGCGCAGCATCCGCACATCGGTGGTCGAGATGCGGTTGTGGTTGTCGGTGTTCAACTGCGTCAGCGCCGAAACATACACGCGGTAAATCTTGTCGGGTGGGATCGCCGGGACAAGCTGCGGGTTCAGCCCATGTATCCCTTCAATGATGATGATCTGGTTGCGCGTCAGTTGCGCCTTCATCCCCATCACGCTCTTGCCGTTCACGAAGTCAAATCGCGGAAGCTGCACCCGCTTCCCGGCCATCAATTCCAACAGATGCTCGTTGAACAGGTCGCGGTTGATCGCCCCCAACGACTCAAAATCGTACTCGCCGTTTTCGTCCTTCGGCGTCAGCTCGCGGTTCACGAAATAATTGTCGAGTTCTATCGTGAACGGGCGCAAACTGTGCGCGAACAATTGGATCGCCAGCCGTTTTGCGAACGTGGTTTTGCCCGACGACGACGGCCCCGCGATCAGCACCAACTGCGTGCCTTTTGTCTCGTGCTGCTGGCAAATCTCACCCGCGATGTGCGCGATATGCTGCTCGTGCAGCGCCTCGGCCACCAGGATCAACTCGTGCGCCCGGTCTTCCCGCACAATCCGGTTCAGTTGGCCGATGTCCTCAACCCCCATCCGTTCTAACCAGTCGTCCGCCTGCCGGAATACGCTGACGATCTTGCTGAATCCGGTGATCGGCTTGAGTTCCGTCGGGTTTTCCTTACGCGGATATTGCAGGATGAAACCGCCGTTCAGTCCGATCAACTGAAAATGACGCAGATAGCCGGTCGAAGGCAGCATATAGCCATAGTAGTAATCTTCGCGCCCGCGCAGCCCATACAACGTCAGGCTGTTGCGCGTCCGCTGTTCCAGCAGGCGTATTTTGTCGTTCTCATCGCGCGAGGTGAACAGGCCGGACGCTTCTTCCAGCGGTACGATCCGCTTGGTAATCGGTTCGTCCGCCTCGACGATCAACCGCATATGCGCGTCCAGCCGGTTGAGTTCGTCGGCATCCAGCACTTTGTGGTTCAGTAGTTTGCAATAAAATCCGCCTTCCGGGATCGAATAGCGCACACTGGCCTTCACGCCCGGAAACAATTCCTCTGCCGCCGTTGTCATCAGCATCACCAGTGAGCGCCGGTAGATGCGCCCGCCGTCGCTGCTCGACAGCATCACCGGCTCCAGGGTGCTGTCGCGCACGATCAGGTACGCCAGTTCGCGCAGCCGTCCATCGACAATCCCGCCCATCAACAGGCTGGCGTCGTGTTCATGTTGTTCTTGATAGGCCTTCAAAAATGTTTCAATCGGCGTGTTAATCGCACCTTCCAAAACGATCCCGTCCTTGAACGTCACCCGGACGGTATCACGTGGCTGTGACACGGTGATGGTGGTTTGAAGGGGTTGCGTAATCATAACACTTTCCTTGCCGATACTTACCATACAGGCTCTGCATTATAAACCCGACGGAGCTGGTGAAAACCCCGAACGTCACGGTGGGTTAACTATCATCATAATGCTATAATTTCCCCATTCGCTGCTTAAGGATGCTGCATGTACGCTTATGAAGAGTATTTGCAAGAAATTTTGATTGACGCTGACCGCTTGCAACGACGGGTTGCTGAACTCGGTCAGCAAATTTCGACCGATTACGCCGACTGTGACGATTTGCTGCTGCTGTGCATCCTCAAAGGTGGTGTGATGTTCTTATGTGACCTGACCCGCCACATCACCGTTCCCCACGAGATCGACTTCCTTGCCATCTCCAGCTACGGCAAGGGCGCGCGCGAATCCACCGGCAACGTCCGTATCGACATGGACTTGTCCGAAGGCGTCACCGGGCGGCATTTGCTCATTGTCGAGGACATCATCGACAGCGGTCAGACCCTTCGTTTCGTCATGGATGTGTTGCAGGCGCGCCGACCGGCCAGCCTGAAACTCTGCACCCTGCTCGACAAACCCTCCAATCGAACAGTCCCAATCCCGATTGACTACATCGGTTTTGAGATTCCCAACAAATTCGTCTTCGGCTATGGCCTCGATCTGGATGAGAAGTTCCGTAATCTGCCCTTTATCGGCGTGGTCAATTTGGAAGCCTTGAATGGGTGATCTAACGCCACACCAGCCGAGCCGACCCCTGATCTGGCCGGACATCATGACTGATCTTCAAGCCTTACTCGGCAGCTCCGCCGATGAAATTTACATTGTCGGCGGTGCGGTGCGCGATGCCCTGCTGCATCGCCCCCTCAAAGATGTTGATCTGGCAACCTCCGCCGATGCCATGCGTCTCGCCCGGCAAATCGCCAACCACTTCGATGGCGATTTCTTTCCCTTAGACAGTGAACGTGATGTAGGTCGCGCCCTGGTCGATACCCCCGACGGTCGCTTGCTGTTCGATGTCGCCCGTTTTCGCGGCGACGGCTTGCTGGCCGACCTGAGCGACCGCGACTTTACGATCAACGCGATGGCGGTTGATTTACACGCTGATCTGGCTTCATTAATTGATCCTTTAGACGGGGAAGGGGATATTGCGGTCAAACGGTTACGCCGCTGTACCCCCTATGCGCTCAAGAACGACCCCATCCGTGCCATGCGTGCCGTCCGCCAGAGCATCCAATTAGGGCTGCGTATTGATCCCGAAACGTTGGCAGATATTCGTGCCGTCAGTCCGCTGTTAGCCGAAGTATCACCAGAACGGGTACGTGACGAATTGTTCAAAATGCTTGCGCTGCCCAAACCCGCCTCCGCGCTGCGCGTGGCGGACGCTGCCGGTTTGTGGGAAGGCGTGTTGCCGGAACTCCAACCGCTGCACGGGCTTCAACTGAACGCCCTCCACCTCCTCGATGCCTGGGGACACACCCTCAGCGTCGTCGAAAGTCTGTCCAATATTCTCGCTGTCCTGGACTACAACCGTTCGGATAATCTCACCTCATCATTTAGCGCCGGGGCGATGGCTGTCCATTTGGATCGCTATCGCGCTCAGTTTCGTGCGCACCTTAACGTCGAGTGGCCGAATGAGCGTTCGCATCGTGCGCTGCTGATGCTGGCCGCTCTGTTGCACGACATCGGTAAACCACTTACCGCGCAGCAAGATGAGGCTGGAAGCTGGCGGTTTTTTGGGCATGAAGCGGTTGGCGCAAAATTAGCTGAAGCGCGTGCAAATGCCCTGCGCTTGAGTAATGCCGAGCGCCAGCGCCTCGTTACCGTCGTAGCGCACCACAATCGTCCACTCTGGTTGCAAGACCCGTCACCGCGCGCCATTCATCGCTTCTGGCGCGAAACAGGCGAGGCCGGAGTCGATATATGTTTGCTAGCGATGGCTGATTACTTAGGCTCGATTGGGACACGCATCAATCAAAAGGAGTGGTTAATTCTGGTTAGCCGTATTCGACTGCTCATTGAAGCCTATTTTGACCAGCACGATAAACTGGTCGTGCCTGCAATATTGGTTGACGGCCACCAGTTGATGCAAACCTTCGCTTTGAAGCCCGGACGTATCATCGGCGAACTGCTCGATCTAATCCGTGAAGCGCAAGTGGCTGGCGAGGTCACATCGGCAGAAGACGCTCTCGAATTTGCCCGGAATTATCTTGAACAAACCAGACCATCTGGCTAAACGCTGCCTTCTAATTCCTTCAACCGCAGTCGCGCATCATCTTCCGGCACTTCAAAATGCATACTCATCGTAATCGGCGTCCGCGCGCCCACGCTCAAGGATTTGATCATCTCGGCAGGCATAATCAGCATTCGGGCGAATGCCCGCAGCAGTTCTTCATTTTTGTCCTGTTTCAAAATATCTTGCAGGCCGCGCCCATGACCCCACTCGCTCTGGACAATGTGCCGCGCCAACAGCCGCGCCAGCGACATGCGCGGTGAAAAATGACCGCCGGTTTTCAGAAAACCCACCGACAATTCGGTAATATCGACTTCATCCCACATGTCTGGCTTGGGTCGTTGCAGCATAATCTCAATCGGAATCGGCGCATTCTCGATTTCAAATGTCTTGATAAGTTCACTGGCGATGGTTTCGAGTTGGTGAAAATCGGTCACGTTGATTTCTCCTGTGGCATGTCGCCGCCGGATTGCCCCTCATGGGCAGCGAAGAACCATAATAACGTATTGCCATAACGCCGATTGTCAACCATTTCAAGGTGTGTCAGGCTCACGGGCCGTTCCTCTGATGGGTCAATCTGCACGATCACGCTTGTGCCGGGCGGAATCCAGACCGGATTCTGATCGAGCGCCTGCAAACTACCCAGCCATAATCCCTTGTATTGCGGCGGCGCAACATAGATAAAGTCAAATGGTTGACTGGGTGGCTGCTTCAAAATAGCAAATGCGTCCCCTCGCCGAACCACCGCTTTTTCGCTTAACCGTGTCGCGTCAAGATTGTCGTGAATGGTCTGTATCGCTGCTCGCTCAATATCTACGAATAGGGCTTGGCGTGCGCCTCTGCTCAAGGCTTCTATGCCGACACTGCCTGTCCCGGCGAACAGATCAAGAAAAACCGCATTGATAATATCACGCCCGATAATGTTGAATAGGGCTTCCTTCACTCGATCCATCACTGGGCGCGTCGTGTCTCCTGGGACAAGTTTGAGTCGCCGTCCTTTCGCGCTCCCGGCAATGACTCGGTGTGACATGTTTAAGCCCCAACCGTTTCGACAACTTCTCGCGCCGCCCGGATGTTGGATAGGGGCGACGTAACCATCGCCGCACAGCCAGCAGCCAGGATGAAGCGCCGGTTGTTCGTGTTTTTCATGGCGGTTCGAGCCTGCTCACGGATCGAATTGGGCGTCCCGCGAAGGACATGCTGCTCACGCGAAAGTCCGCCACACACCGCTCCGCTAAAGAGTGCTTTCCCTTGTACGAGGTCAGGTTCATTGTCGTGGTCGTGCCAGTTTAGGACATGAACCGGCAGTTGGCTACAACACTTAAACATCGGGCTGCTGCCGTGCATATGGAGGATATTCAGCCACCACTTTTCTGGCAGGGATTCTAATATTTTGCGGTCATACGGCAGACCAAAATGCTTATATTCCTCTTCGGATAGCTTATCATAATTGGCATGTTGGATTGCATAATAAATCCCGGCCACCGGGTAACGTTTTAGGGCTTCAATGAACCGAAGCGTACTCTCTGTAATCGTATTCAAGCCGGTATGCACACGGTCAGGATTGGTTCGCAGGTGACGGAGCAGTAGGTCATCGCCGCTCAAATATTTGGCTTGCGCCAGCGGGCTGAAAACCGTCTGGATGATCGGCGCGTCTTCGTGGCGCAAACCCTCACCAGTCAGCCGCAGGCATTCAAGTTGCCGCCCTAATCCGCCTTTCATCGGGTCAAGTGGGTGCAGTTCCGTCCAATCGAGCGAACGAATCACAACCCGCTTGGTAATCGTCCTCGTTCCTTCCAGGTCGCCATGCCACTCATCCTGTAGACCATAATCCATCACGCTAAAGCTGCTGGCAGGCGTAACCTTGACGAAATCCCAATCGTAGAGTTTCTGGAATTCAATCGTTGAACGTGCCAGATCAGCCGCTCGCTGGTCATCCCCCGGCCAATGCCGCCACAGCGCGACCGGAACGCGATCCGTCGGCTCTCCAGCGATGGTTTTGGTGAGGCGTTCCTGTTTATTCATCACTGAATTTAGTTAACCTGGGCGCGAGGCGTCGGTTTCAGCCAACCGCTGTTTTAACATCCGCGTCAACATCATATAGCGGTCATCTTCGGCTGTGTTGGGCTTAATTCGTTCGGTCTGAAAGTCGTTCGCGGCGGCTTCCCGCGCGATGCGCCCCGCCGAATCGTTTTTGTTAACGATTTCAAGGGCGTGCTGGAAGGCTGCAATCGCGGCCTGATGGTGGCCGGCTGCACGTTGTGCCAGTCCCATACCGTAATTGGCATCAATATTGTCAGGTTCATGTTGCAGGATTTTTTCAAATTCCTTAATGGCAGTGTCTGCTTGTCCTTCGCGTTGGTAACGCCAGGCGCGACCAATCTGCGCAGCAGTAGTTTCGTTGCTCATGTAATAAATGCTCCTTGAAAACCAGATTAACCGATTAATTGTACCGACCTCTGGCGATAAACACAAGCAAATTTAGCCTGACACGCTCACCAGCGTCGGCAGTGTGAGATCGGTTCCCAACACCTGCCCATTGACATTAAAAAAAGTGGCCTGGCTGCCGGATGAACAGTCCGGGTTACAATCAAACACCTCAATCTGAATTTGATAGTTTCCGGGTTCGGTGTTAGGCGCGAGCGGCAAATCATAATCATCCGTCACGTACAATCCGGTTTTCCAACGCCGTGTTGGATAATTTCCTGGGTGACGTAACGGTGTCGGACTCCACACGCCCCTATTCTGATTGTTGACCAGTTGAACCCTGACCTGATAATTTTCCGTCAAGAACCGTTGCGCCTGCCAGTACAAAGTCAGATCAATGTTTCCGCCCCCGCGATACTGGTTGTTTTCTAGCCGGAATGCCAATAAATTTAGACCCGTATCAGTCCGGCTTTGGATGAGTGTGCTGTTCTCCAGAACGTAACCCGGCCTGGCGCGGAGTGAGAGCGGAAAGCCAGGGTTGTTGAACAGATAGATGATGATTGCAATCGACGCTAGCACTACCCCGATGAGCCGGGCCTCTTTGTACGAGAGTTGCTCCAGGTCTTCAAATGTACTACGATGACGGCGAAATCGTCCCCAGGTGATAATAATGGCGATCAGCAGCATACACCAACTGATGAGCCAGGAGCCTGTTCGCACCGCTGTCGAACCCAACACGATCAATAATTCACCACCACTCAAAGCGGGGACATCAACCTGCATGAATCCAGTCTCGGCGTCGCGCGTCAGGGGGGTCGGTTGGTTGTCAATCGTGGCACGCCATCCAGGGAAATAGGCGGTCAAAATGTTGAATCGGATGGGTGTGTCGGTGCGTATCTGGAAACGGTCGTTGTGGCTGTTATGATCCAGCAACCCGGCTTGTGCGTTGGCAGGGAGTTGGCTGGGTGCGATTTTGTTGATGATGGTGAATTGGTAGCCGTCTAACAAGAAGCGATTGGGTGTTATAGCTTCCCCTACTGTTGACGGAATCGGCTGACCAGGCGGTAGAACGGCTACTCCATACCCTTGCTGCTCATATTGCACCTGGGTGTTGCTGTCAGCACTACCGAATACTTCGGTTGTGATGGGTACAAGCCAAACAGGTGTGGCGAGTATCCAGATGAGGATCAAAAGGCTCGGTAGGAACAATCGCCATCCTTGTTTTGGCAGCACCGCGCGCCATTGTATGACGGCGCTCCCTCCGATCGAAAAACATAATGTAATCGCGCCCATCAACCAGGTTTCATGTGGAAGTGCCAATAGTGCTGTCACTGCCAGTCCCACGCCTGCGGCAATGAATATAGCCTGAAACGGTGCCGTTGCCCGGAAGCGAAAAACGCTGATGAGTCCTGCAATGGCGAATGCAATCGTGGTGAGTCCGAGTGTGAATTGCGGCGAATAGACCAGTTCGCCGGTGTCAATTTGTCGAACGGGTGCGACGAATTCATCCAGACGGAGACTAAGACTGGACACAACTGCCGTCGTTCGCCATTGGATAACGTCTTGTTCCAGTAAAGCGGGAATCCAGAAAAAACCAGCTATTCCGACCCCCAGCACATAACTCATCAGAATACGCGCCCAGGGCATCCTTGCCTTCACCGTGCGCCAATGCCATAAGATGAGGATAACGGCCAACACCGTGCTAACGATTGCCCCTCGGAAGCTCGTTAAATACAACGCACAGGTCGTCAGCGCGACCAACAGGATGTCCAGCGGCAGGTTGCGGATCAGCAGGCGATCTATACTCCACAATAAAGCAGGCATCAGGGCGAACGTCATAACACCGGGTAAATCTCCTAGGATATGGGGCGCGGTCAGCCCAATATACGGACTGTAAACATAAATCATGCCCGCGATCAGCCCGGCCCCTGCGCCAGTCCGGCGGGTCACAAATAGGTAAAGCATTGCTCCGGCCATGCCGAGCGCTATGATATATACCAGTCGTACCGCCAGGACAGGATCGTCCGTGAACAATACCTGTAGGGAGGCCGCCGCATAGCCTGCGCCTGGGGGAAAATAATGCGGCACGGGCGCGCCATATCCACCCAATACATTGGCCGACCAGCGCGGATACAGTCGTCCTTCTTGCAGCGCGGTCGCATAATCAGCAGACCGATAAACATAATTTTCGCTGGCATTGGTGTGCGGCAAATTCGCCTGCGTGATGAACGGCATCGCAATAGTCAGGCTGAAGGCGACCACCAACAGCACGCCCCAGTCCACGCCGCGCCGTGCCAGCCGCATCCAATCCGGCAACTCTTCCGGCAAAATTTCGATGGTGTTTCTCATGCTGCTTATTGTATAGCATACGCTTGCTTTGCGGTGGCCTCGGTGCTATGCTGTTTTGGAAGTTGAGCGAGTAACCATGCCACCGATAATAGTCCGCGCCGCTACGCTAAACGACCTACCTGAATTAACCCGGCTCTGGCATGAAAAAATGGTTTTGCAACAGCAATTCGACCATCGTTTGAGCCTTGCGCCGGACGCCGCCAACCAATGGTCAGCAGCGGTTTCTGACTGGCTAGAAGACCCTGATTGTAAAATGGTGATCGCACTGCGTGATAGCGACACTCACACCCTGGCCTACGCTGTCGGATGGGTAAAACGCGCTCCTCCCGGTTTGCTGACCAGGCACATCGGCTATATTACCGACATAGCGGTGGACGCACATCGCCAACAAAGTGGGGTGAGCGGGCTGCTGTTGGCGGCTTTGAAATCATGGTTTGCAGGGCGAGATGTCCAGCAAATGGTAGCCTATGTCCCCCATCGTGGTGCTGTAGAACAAGCCTTCTGGCGCGCCCAGGGGGCATCAGAATGGATAGATTTGATGTGGATCAAGTAGTTATTCGCCCGGTTACGACTGCCGACGCTCCTGCGATTGCGGCATTATGGGCGTCGTTGGTGGCCTATCACAAGGCCTTAGACTCAGCCTTGCCCCCGGCCGCGCCGAATGGTTCGGGGCGTTATACCAAGCGCCTGTTGCAGCAGTTGGATGATCCCTATACCTGCGCATTGGTTGCAGATGATAAGGGGCAGATTGTCGGCTTTATCCTCGGCATGGTGGTCGATTTGCTGCCGGACATTTTTGCGCAAGAACCCGGTGGATTTCTGGCAGATGTTTTTGTCGACGCACCCTACCGGCGGCGTGGTATTGGTAAGGCGCTGGTAGAAGCCCTGATTGACTGGCTTCGCCGACAGAATGTCACGCATTTTGACTGGCATGTCGCTGCTCAAAATCCTGATGCGCTCGCTTTTTGGCGCTCGTTTGGCGGGCGCGAGGTAATGATTCGAATGCGTGCTAGCTTAGGAGACGAAAATGACCGAATTACTGTATCAAACCGATAGTTATCTGCGTGAATTTACCGCCAACGTGCTCGGTGTGGATGCCGAACAAAACGGCGTGCTGTTAGATCGCACAGCATTTTATTCGGGCGGAGGCGGCCAACCCCACGATCTGGGTTCGCTCGTCGCCAATGGTACGACCTATCGGGTCTCCAAAATCGTGCGCGGCAATCTTCATATGATTGACGGCCAACTGCCAGCAGTGGGTGCAATGGTGCAAGGCGTTCTCGATTGGGATCGCCGTTACCAACTGATGCGCACACATACCGCCATGCACATCCTGTGTGGCACAGTCTGGCGGGATTACGGCGCGAGTGTCACGGGTGGCAATATGGAACCGCTGCAAGGACGCATGGACTTTGAATTTGAGCGGTTGCAAAAAGAACTCGTCGGCGAAATCGAAGCCCGAATCAATGCTGAGGTACAAGCTGAGCGTGACATCCGCGTCAACATTCTACCGCGCGACGAAGCCTTCAAAATCCCTGACCTGATACGCACCAAGATCAACTTGCTGCCGGAAGGGATTGCTGAAGTCCGCACCGTTGAAATTGTCGGCCTCGACCTGCAAGCGGATGGTGGTACACATGTCGCCAATACACGCGAGGTCGGGCCAATCCGCATTACTGACTATAAGAGCAAGGGTGGGATCAACAAACGCCTTTATGTTGAACTGGATGCCTAACGGCGATGCGCCATATTCACCCCATCGGTTTCCACGAGCAATTTGTCGCCAGCGGCATATACCAATATAGCTACAAAGACGATCATTCAAAATCGCTGGACATCATCGAACACTGGAGCATCCATCAGTTGCCCGATGGGGCGCATCTGGTGCGTGCCGATTGGGACGCACGCGGGGAATTTGGAGAGAGCCGGCTGGTCGAAATATTGCGCAGTCCAGAAACAAACGGGAGACGCATAGAGCGTTTGGATGTTTTTCGTTACCTCCAATTTGCGAACAAAACCAATCGATACTCGAAATCTCTGGCGGAAAATTATGTGTTTTTTGACGATTATGTTCAGATTGGACGCCGAGTCGATAACCATCCTCACCAACAAACGGAGATGCAGTTCGCAAGCAATATGTCCGTTGACCCCGGTGTGAACGCGGATCAGTCCTTTGTCACGGAGATAGCTTCTCACGAAAATAGGCGCGCGACTGTATTTCGGCCAGGTTTCCCGCTCACTGTTTCGGACACTCTTGACCAGATAGTTGTGGATTGCGCAGTCTCCATATTGAACACTGAAACCATCACGATTTTGGGACACCCGCTGTACGCTCGGCATTATCAAGTGACCTGCGGCGCTGACCTTCCGGCAGACTACTGGTTTGATGACTACCGCACGTTACTACAATATGAAAAGGGTGTGTTGTTCGTGTCGCTCGTTCAGTACGCTCGTAGACCCGAACCACCAAAATCATGATTAAACAGATTCAACTTTTCCTCGGCCCGGCTCGCCTTCGGGCGCTTATCGCCTTATTCGCGGTCACGGGTCTCATCAGCCTGATTCTCAATAGTATGGTGAATCAGTACCAATGGGTACGCCCGGTGCAATCGCTGTTGGTGCTGGTGTTTGTCGTCGGCGGGCTGGTCATCATCGGCGGTCGCATGAGGCGGGAGGAACGTGGGCGTTGGGTCACCATTCTCACGCCGTCGGTCATCGCCATATTCATTGCCCTGCTGATTGCCCCGCAGTACAGTTCGGTTCTCATCGGCGGTTCGCTCGGCTGGATTGTCGCAGCATTGTTCCTGACGCGCAGTCGGATGCCGATGGAATATCGCCAGGCCATCAAGCACCTCCGCAAATATGAATACGCTGATACCATCAAAGTGATGGATCGTGTCATTAATGCGGAACAGAATGAACCCAATCATTATCGTTTTCGTGCCGAAGTCTATCGTGTGTGGGGTAAACTCGGCCCTGCCGTGCGCGATTATCAAAAGATGATCCAACTCGCCCCTGACTCACCCGTCGCCTACAACGGCCTGGCAGAAGTCCATTTGCAGCGTGGCGAATTTGCCTCCGCTCTGGAAGCCGCCCGCCAAGCCAACCAGCTTGCGCCGGACGATTGGGTCACGTTTTACAATCTCGGTATGATCGAAGATCGTTTAAAATTGTCAGATGCGGTTGTTGAACACCTGCAAAAGGCACTAGCGTTGAACGTCAAGGACACCCGCCATCGCGTGTTGATCCATTTTTATCTCGTCCGCGCTTATAGTCGCCTCGGTCACATGGAGGCTGCGCGTGAGCAGGTACAGGCGATGCAGCGCCTCGCTGCCGGCCTGGAAGAATGGCAGACGATCCTGAATGACAAGCAGGCGGATACCCTTCGGGCAGTCATCGGTGATGATGTTGCCGGCGCACAGTCCTTGTTGCGGGGCGATATGCAACCCGCCGAACTGGTAGGGAAGTCTGATGCCTAGTCGCTGGCGGCTGATCCTACTGTATGTATCGCTTATCTTAGGGTTTTTGGGCGGCGCAGTTTTCATCGGCGGCTTGCTGATCGAGTTATTTTCTGTTGGCGAAAGTGTGATCGGCGGAGTTTCGCCTTCGATCCAGCTCGCGGTCGTGGGGCTTTGCCTTGCAGGGATCATGTTTGCGATCTGGTTTGTGCTGGTCGGTTGGCTGTTGGCACGGCAGTCACGCGCCCAGGGTTCAGGTTATGGTGATGCTTATCGTCTGATTGAGGCCTTCCGCTTCCGTGAGGCGATCCCCCTCCTCGAACGCTCGATCAAGGAAGGTAAAGAAACCGCAGAAGTGTTGATGCTGCTGACCAGCGCCTATGCCTATGCCGGGCAGCTTGGCAAGGCGCAGGCTACCGCTGATCGCGCCGTGCGCCTGTTTCCGGATGACCCAGGGTCATACATTACCCTGGCGAATGGTTATCGTTTGCAGGCTGCCTATGAAGAAGCCGCCCGCGCCCTAACGGAAGCCGCTAAACTCGAACCCGATCAGCCGGTAATCTGGGCAGAACTCGGTTTCGTGCAGCAGTTCGCCGGTGAAAATTCAGCCGCGTTGGGATCGTTTGCAAAGGCCGCTCAACATCCCATGCCCGCGATGTATAGCGTCCGTGTGTACTACCATCTCGCTCACGCTTTCCAGGCACAGGGTGACACCAATCGCGCGGTCAGTGCGACAGCCAAAATGATGAGTGCGCGCGACGGGCTGGCAATTTGGCAATCCGGGCTACGGGCGCTTGAAGGCACAGCCTACGGACAGGCGCTCGCGCGTGAAATTGCAGCCCTTCAAGCGGCGTTGGTTGAGGCGGATTCCGCTACTCTAGGATAAGGTGATGGGTAAGTTTACTGCCTATCTATTGCGACGTTTCCGCGCCTGGGATCGCCCATCCCAGATTGCAATGCTAACGGCATTGGGTTTGTTGCTGCTGACATTTGTGGTTCTGACTTGGGGAGCGCCCGAACTGCGCCAGCCCGTTCTCATCGGTCTTGTTGGGCTGATTATCGCCATACAATTCGTCTTCATGTGGGGCAACCGGGGCATGGTCACTCCTTATACCCAGGCACAGCGCGCCTATCTGGCCGAAAGATTTGATCAAGCGCGAGAAATTCTCGAAGACCTGGAACTGACAGGCAAAACGGACGTTCGATCACTGACCTTGCTCGGAAATACCTACCGGCAACTGGGCCGGCTTGATGAAAGCGAAGAAGTCTTAACAAAAGCCTTAGCATTACGACCATTGGATCACTTTCCGCTATACGGAATCGGGCGTACACTGCTCGTTAAGGGATTATTTGCCCAAGCTGCTGATAGAATAAGTCAAGCCATTGATGCAGGTGCGCCGTCCATCGTCCAGTTTGACCTGGCGGAGGCGCTTTATCGTCAGGCATTGGACGATCAAGCGCGTGCTGTCTTGGCAACTGAGGTGGACATCGCGCAAGAACCGCACCGGGCGCTGATGGCAGCCTATATGCGCTATCGTTTAGGCGTGGGGCAGCCGCCCACGCCGGACGTGATTGTAGCCGGCTTGCCTTATTGGCAGGAAAGCGCCGCGCGTTTTCAGGCGACACCCTATGGTCAAATGTTGGCCGAGGACATTCAGCAGTTGCGAACGTTCATGGAGGAGAGATAATGTTTGGTCGTGATGGGAATTTGTCGGTCTTCCGCGTCGGCACAGTCGCCGCTATTATCGGCGTGCTGTTCATTGTCGGCGCGATCGCTTTCTTCTTTATTGATCGGGCCTCACATCAAGTTCCGCTCGAAATCGACTCCTTTCCGGGTTCCACGGATAGAGGGATTATCAACCATTCTAGCAATGCTCGCGCCAAATTTTTCCAGGTTGCAGATGTGACTGCTGAGGATGTTGTCGCCTATTATCAGAGCAAAATGGATAGTTTTTATGGTGCTGGAGCGGAGAAAGAGCTGCGACAGTGCAAACGTTTCCCATCGTCGGGGGAGAGCTTTGAATATCGGCGCGGCGATCCTGGTGTCATTCCCTACCAATACCAATGTATCTTTGACAGCTCCGGCTTTTTCCTCAGCCAATTCACGACTGTGGTTATCCAACCCGGTATCGACGACAACAATGGGCTGATTATCGTCAAGCATGAACAGACCTGGGAGTCTTAAGCTGTTGTCGCATGAAGACCCGGCTGTAGAATCGGTTGAACTTGGAGCGCGCACCGTACCCTGGTTGCTCATCGTCCTGGGTGCGGTCGCGCTCATCCTGGCGGTTGTGATCGCAACACAGGTGCTGGGCGTTTTATATGTCATTATTTTTCCGCCTGTGCCACCGCTTCCCGGCGATGTGACACTCGTGAGTCACGTCAATACCGATTATGGTGTGGACGAATGGCTGTATACCAGCCAACAAAACTCCTGTGAGGTCCTGATTTTTTATACAGCCAATGGTGGAGAATGCCGGATCGCGCCGTTCCAATGTG